>Ga0136622_10000195_pt1 | contig 23509 bp, 19 predicted proteins | sample AntDrymUQ4482106_2_FD_104803 | JGI IMG/M metagenome (GOLD analysis project Ga0136622, IMG submission 104803) | Polar desert sand microbial communities from Dry Valleys, Antarctica - metaG UQ448 (21.06) | ecosystem: Environmental > Terrestrial > Soil > Desert | place: Antarctica: Dry Valley...
ATCACCGCCGATGGCCCGCGCCCACTCAACAACGCCGACCACTCGCTTGTGAGGCTGTGAGCGACAGCGCTCGCGGGCCCGCACCGGCCGCTTCGACCACCCCGGCCACCCCCGTGGAGCCCGCTGTGCCGGAGCCGCCCCGGCCTGCGCCGGGTAGCTGGGGGCTCCTCATGGGCGTCCTGCGCCAGCAGCGTCGGGGGCTGATGATCGGCGTCGCCATCGGCGGCGTGTGGACCGTCGGCAAGCTGGCCGTCCCGCAGCTGATCCGCCTCGCCATCGACCGCGGCATCGTCGGCAACGGTTCGCTGTGGATCTGGCCCGCTCTCATCGTGTGCGCCGGCCTGCTGGCCGGCACGTTCACGGCACTGCGACGGTATGTGGCGTTCCGGGAGGCCCGCTGGACCGAGGCCACGCTGCGCGAGCGGTTGTTCGACCACATCATGTCGTTGCACGTCGGCTACCACGACCGCTCCCAGACCGGTCAGCTGATGAGCAGGGCGTCGAGTGATCTCGGACTGATTCAACTGTTCGTGACGATGGTTCCGATCACGATCGCCAACCTCGGGATGATCCTGTCCGTGTTCGTGATCCTGTTCCTCACCGACCCAGTGCTGGCGCTGGCGGCGGTGGCGCCGCTCCCGTTCATCCACATCGTGCAGCGCCGCTTCTCCAACCGCATTCACCCCGTCGTGATGGAGTTGCAACGCGAGCAGGGCGACCTGGCGACAGTGGTGGAGGAGTCGGTGACAGGCGTGCGGGTGGTCAAGGGCTTCGGCGCCGAGCAGGTGCAGATCGACAAGGTCCAGCAGGAGGCCGAGGACATTCGACGGGTTTCTCTGCGCTCGGCGCGCATCCGTTCGGTGTACCTCCCAGCCATCGAGCTCCTGCCGCAGATCGGCCTCGTCGCCGTGCTCGGCCTCGGCGGACACCGGGTGGTGTCGGGCGAGCTGACCATCGGCGAGCTGGTGGCGTTCAACGCCTACGTGGCCCTGACCGTGTTCCCGCTGCGCATGCTCGGGATGACATTGGCATGGGGCCAGCGAGCGGGGGTGGCGCTGGAGCGGGTCAACGAGGTGCTGACGACGGTGCCGGCAGTTGCCGATCCCGATCGGCCGGAGCGGCTGCCGGCACGCTCGCCGGGCGGGGCGATCCGTTTCGACGACGTCACGTTCGGCTACGAGACGTCGGTGCCCGTGCTGCGCGACTTCACACTGCACATCGACGCCGGTCGGTCGGTAGCACTCGTTGGAGGGACCGGTTCTGGCAAGTCGACGGTCGCCCGACTGCTGGTGCGCTTCTACGAGCCCGACTCGGGAACCATCAGGGTCGACGGCGTGGACACGTCGCATCTCGCACTGCACGATCTGCGCCGAGCCGTCGGCATCGTGTTCGAGGACACGCTGCTGTTCCACGACACGGTGGCGGCCAACATCGCCTTCGCCTGCCCCGACGCCGGCCGCCAGCAGGTGGAGCGGGCGGCCCTCCTCGCCGGAGCTCACGACTTCATCGTCGAGCTGCCCGACGGCTACGACACGATGCTCGGCGAGCGTGGCCTGTCGTTGTCGGGTGGTCAGCGCCAGCGGATCGCCATCGCCAGGGCGATCATCGCCGACCCACGGGTCCTCGTGCTCGACGACGCGACGTCATCGGTCGACCCGAGCAAGGAGCACGAGATCCGTGAAGCCATGCGCACGGTGATGCAGAATCGCACCACCGTCGTCATCGCCCACCGACCGGCCACGATCGATCTCGCCGACACCGTGGTGCTCGTCGATGGTGGTCGGGTGGCGGCCAGCGGTAGCCACTCGCAGCTCGTCAGCTCCAACGCTCGCTACCGCGAGGTGCTGGCATCGATGGCAACGCGTGACGAAGCTCGCCGCACCGAGCAGCACGACGAGCAGGTAGACGCTGGCGGGGCCGATGCCGGCTCCGCAGCACCGACGACTCATGCCGAGGAGGTGGATGTGGCCGCCGGCGACTGACGGCCGCTCCGACCATGTGGACCGGCGCCGTCAGCGATGAGGACCGGCTCGATCGGACCCAGACCGCCCGCCTGTTCCGACGCGCCGCCGGGTTGGGCCACGAACAACGACGATTGGCGTTGGCGGCGATGGGCTTCGTGCTGCTGTCGACGCTGGCGATCCTGCTCGGTCCGGTGTTCGTCCGCTACGGGATCGATCGGGGGATCAGGCGAGGTGAGACGAGACCGCTGAACCTGGCCGTGATCGGCTACATCGTTGTCGTGATCTGCGCCTACTTCACGTCGCGCCAGCAGTACATGTACGTGAACCGGGCCGGCGAGGGGTTCTTGCGCACGTTGCGAGTGACCGTGTTCCGTCACATCCAGCGCCAATCGTTGGCGTTCTACGACCGCACCCAATCCGGCGTGCTGGTCTCGCGCATGACGGCCGATATCGAGTCGATGGGCGAGCTCGTGCAGTGGGGGCTGATGCAGTTCCTGTCGGCGTCGCTGTTGATCGCCTTGTCGACGGTGCTGATGTTCGTGCTGTCATGGCAGCTGGCGCTGATGGCGATGGTCGTGATGCCATTGATCGTGCTGGCCACCGTCAAGTTCCAACGGGACTCCAACGCCGCCTACCTCGCCGTGCGCGAGCATGTCGGCGAGAACCTGTCGACGATGCAGGAAGGCATCAGCGGCATCCGCGTCATCCAGGCCTACGGACGCGAGGACGAGCAATCCCGTCGCTTCCGGGAGTCCAGCCGCTCGCTGTTCCGGTCGCACGTGCACAGCCTGCGCGTATCCACGTGGTACTTCGGCGTGGTCGAGTTCTCCGGGATCCTGGCAGCAGCCATCACCGTCGGTCTCGGCGGCTTGCTGGTGCGCAATGGAACGGTGTCCCTGGGAACCCTCGTGGCGATGGTGCTGTTGCTGGCCAACTTGTTCGAGCCTGTTCAACAGCTCTCGCAGCTCTACAACACCGTGCAGTCGGCGGCGGCAGCTCTGAACAAGCTGTTCGCCATCCTCGACACCGATCCCGACGTCGCCGACCCCGCCCGACCGCAGGCGCTACCGGCTCGAGGGGGTGTCGAGGTCGATGCCGTGAGCTTCTCCTATCGCCCCGGCGGTCGCACGGCGGTGCGTGACATCACGCTCGAGGTGGCCGAAGGCGAGCGGGTGGCGCTCGTTGGCCCAACGGGTGCCGGTAAGTCGACCGTGGCCAAGCTGATCGCCCGCTTCTATGATCCGACGCTCGGCACGGTGCGTTTCGGCGACGTCGATCTGCGCCACGCCGAGATCGCCGCCATCCGCGACCGGATCGTGGTCGTCCCCCAAGAGGGCTTCTTGTTCGGGGGGACGATCGCCGACAACGTGCGCATCGCCAGGGCCGACGCCTCCGATGGGGAGATCGCCGATGCCTTCGTGGCCATCGGAACCCTGGATCGCTTCGAAGCGTTCCCCGAAGGCCTCGACACAGAGGTCCGCGAGCGGGGCTCACGGCTGTCAGCCGGCGAGCGGCAGCTCGTGTCGTTGGCCAGGGCGGCGCTCGTCGATCCGGCCGTACTGGTGCTCGACGAGGCCACGTCCAACCTTGACCCCGGCACCGAGCTCGCCGTGGAGCAGGCGCTCGAGCGGTTGATGGCCGGGCGCACCGTCGTGGTCGTCGCCCACCGCCTTTCGACGGTCCGCCGCGCCGACCGCATCGCCGTCATCGACCACGGCGAGCTCGTCGAGCTCGGCACCCATGACGAGCTCGTCACCCGGGGCGGCACCTACGCCGGCCTCGCCACCGCCTGGGCGAGAACCCACGTATGACTTCGCTCGCTCGCTGACGCTAGGTTCGTGCGTGACGGCATGAACGATCGACCACAGCGAGGTGTGCCGTGAAGGTTCGGCCCCCGGGATGTGCAAGGCGTAATCAGGAAACCGCCGAGGGAAGCGCCAGCGACGAGGCGGACAGCGAGTGAGCGTCAGCGAGCGAGCGCAGGCAGATCAGACGCCGCGGGCGGAGATGGTGGCCTGGTCGAAGGGCTCGATCATGATGCACTCGCCAGGGCACTCCTCGGCTGCCTCGACGGCAGTGTCGATGAGCGAGTCGGGGATGCGCGCGACACCCGTGCCGCCGTCGGGACCGTGGCCGGCGCCGTCGGCGCCGTCGAACACGATCGTCGACCCGAAGTGCGACGCCTCCTCCTTCACGACCCACAGTCCGTCATCGCGACCGACGAAGACGTCGGGACAGATCTCCGAGCAGATGCCGTCACCCGTGCACAGGTCCTGATCGATCCACACCATCAGCGCCGAGCTCATGCCCGTGAACCCTACGGCGTCGTCGGCCCTGAGCGGTGCCGTTGCCCGTCGAGAAGTGTGAGGCCAGCCGGCCGGGAACGGCATCGACCGCTCACAGATCCGGCGGGGCGTCACGAAGCGCTCGGCTGGTGGGTCGATCGCCCCCGCCGTGGGCGACGATGGGAACGTGGATGAGCGCTATCAGCCTGAGAAGATCGACGTGGCGAAGGACGCAGGGGTGACGTTCACGTTCCTCGACGGCCATGTCGCCCACTTCGATCTCATGCGTATGCGGCTCGGCTGCCCGTGCGCCACGTGCCGCAACTTGCGCGAGCGGGGCGAGGACAGCTGGCCGCGTCCTGGCAGCCCGACGCCATTGCGGATCGAGTCGGCGGCCCTACACGGGGCCTGGGGCCTCACCATCACCTGGAACGATGGTCACGACACGGGCATCTTCCCGTTCGAATCCCTTCGTCGATGGGATGAGGACCGCGGCGGCTGACGTCGCTCAGCGGGCGACGAAGTACTTGGCCTGGGGATGGTGGCAGATGATGGCGGAGGTCGTCTGCTCGGGCTGATACTGCCAGCCGGTCTCCTCGCCAACCTCGATGCCGAGGCGCTCGGCACCCAGCAGTCGAGCTACCGTGGCGTTGTCCTCCAGATCGGGGCACGCCGGATAGCCCGACGAGTAGCGGCCTCCGCGATACTGCTGGCGGAACAGCCCACCGATGGTGGGGCCGTCCTCGTCGACGAAGCCCCACTCCTCGCGGATCCTGCGGTGCCAGTACTCGGCCAGCGCCTCGGCCATCTCGACACCGAGTCCGTGCAGTAGCAGGTACTGCTGGTACTCGTTGGCAGCGAACAGGCGCGCCGTCTCCTCGCTCACGACGGCGCCCATCGTGACGATGTGGAAGGCGGCAAAGTCGAGCTCACCCTCGACGGCGCCGTCCGGGCCGGTCAGGCCAAACCCCATGGGACGGAAGAAGTCGGCGATGCACAGGAACGGCGCCGATTTCTGGCGGGGATAGCTGAAGCGAGCAGCTTCGATGGTTCGTGACTCGTCGGTCCAGACGACGAGGTCATTGCCGTCGCCGTTTGCCGGAAAGTACCCGTACACCACCTGCGGCACGAGCACGCCCGATGCCTTGGCGGCGGACAGCTGCTCGCGAAACGTGGACCGGATGCGGGACTTGAACTCATCGTCGTTCTCGTGGGTACCGTCGTCGTGGCGCTCTGGTCGGAACTGCCACTGGTTGCGGTACAGCGCCGTCTCGTTGACGAACTCGGCGATGTCGTCGAGCCCGATGCCCTTCACGATCCGCGATCCGACGAACGGCGGCTTGAACACCTCGTTGTCGTCGGCGACGTCGGGTGAGCGCCGGGGCAGCTCGACTGACGGTTGGTCACCGTCACCGGTCCGCGCTGGGAGCACCCGTCCCGTCGGCACGCGACCGAAGTCAGGATCCCACTGGCCGGAGCGCTTCATGGTCATCAACGAGTCGAGCGTCGACAGTCCCTCGAAGGCGTCCTTGCCGTAGAACACGCGGCCCTCGAACAACTCGCGCAGATCTCGTTCCACGTAGCGCCGGGTGAGTGCGGCCCCGCCGAGCAGCACCGGCATGTCGGTGAGCCCGAGCGAGTTCAGCTCCTGGAGGTTGTCGCGCATGATCAGCGTCGACTTGACCAACAGTCCGCTCATCCCGAGAGCGTCGGCGTCGACCTCTTTGACCTTCGCCACCATCTCGTTGATCGGCACCTTGATGCCGAGGTTGTGCACCTCGTAGCCGTTGTTCGTGCAGATGATGTCGACGAGGTTCTTGCCGATGTCGTGCACGTCGCCCTTCACCGTTGCCAACACCAGGCGGCCCTTTGCCGAGCTGCCGTCCACCTTGTCCATGTGAGGCTCGAGATAGGCGACGGCCTGCTTCATGGTCTCGGCCGACTGCAGCACGAACGGCAGTTGCATCTGACCCGATCCGAACAGCTCGCCCACCACCTTCATGCCGCCGAGGAGCACGTCGTTGACGATGTCGAGAGCAGCCATGCCGCTGGCCATGGCCTCGTCGAGGTCGCCGGTCAAACCTTCGCGATCACCGTCGATGATCCGATGGTGCAGGCGCTCTGACACCGGCTGCCCGCTGCGGTCGGGCTTGGCCGTCTTCGTGGACTGCACGTCCTCGAACACTTCCAACAGCTTCTGCAGCGGGTCGTACGCAGGCACACCCTCTGTCATGGACGCAGGGGCGCGGCGGTCCCAGACGAGATCGAGGCACACCTGGCGCTGTTCGTCGGGGAGCCGGTTGAGCGGCACGATCTTGCCGGCGTGCACGATGGCCGAGTCGAGACCCGCCTGCACACACTCGTGTAGGAACACGCTGTTCAGCGCATGCCTCGCCGCCGGCTTGAGGCCGAAGCTCACGTTGGACACCCCGAGCGTCGTGTGGGCGCCGGGGATGTCGGCCTTGATGCGCTTGATCGCCTCGATGGTGTAGATGGCGTCGCGCCGCAGATCGTCGTCGCCCGTCGACAGCGGGAACGTCAGCGCGTCGAAGATCAGGTCGGACGCGGAGAGCCCGTACCGCTCGGTGGCGATCTCATGGATGCGGTGGGCGACCTCCATCTTCCACTCGAGGTCACGAGCCTGACCGCGCTCGTCGATGAGGAGGCAAATGACAGCGGCCCCGAAGTCCCGGGCCAGGGTCATCACCCTGTCGAAGCGGGAGCCCGGCAGCTCGCCGTCCTCGAGATTGGCCGAGTTGAGGATCGCCCGACCGCCGATGTGCTGGAGCCCGGCCTCGAGCACCGGAGTCTCGGTCGAGTCGAGCACCATCGGCACGCTGGCCTGGGTGGCGAACCGCTTGGCGATCTCATCCATGTCGAGAGCGCCGTCGCGCCCGACGTAGTCGACGCACACGTCGATGACATGGGCACCCTCACGGACCTGTTCGTTGGCCATCTTCGTGCACGTGTCCCAGTCGCCGTTCAACATCGCGTCGCGAAAGGCCCTGGAGCCGTTGGCGTTCGTGCGCTCTCCGATGATCAGGAAGCTGAGGTCCTGCTCGATCGACACCGGGCTATAGATCGACGACACGCTGGGCTCGAACGACGGATCGCGCTTGGCGGGCTCGACGCTGCGCACGGCCTCGACGACCTGGCGCAGGTGCTCGGGGGTGGTGCCACAACAGCCACCTACGACGCGCACGCCCAGTTCGGCGACGTGCCGGCGGTGGAACTCGGCCAGCTGCTCAGGCGTCAAGTCGTAATGGGTGCGTCCGTCGACCACGCTCGGGAGACCGGCGTTGGGGAGCACGCTGATCGGCAGTGGCGAGTGCTGGCTGAGGTAGCGCAGGTGCTCCTGCATCTCGGCAGGACCGGTGGCGCAGTTGATGCCGAGCACCTCGGGCTTCATGGCGGCGAGCGACACGAGGGCAGCGCCGACCTCACTGCCGACGAGCATCCGCCCCGTCGTCTCCATGGTCACCTGCACCTGCAATGGCACGTGGATGCCGGCCTCGCGCATCGCCGTCCGGCAGCCGATCATCGCTGCCTTCACCTGTAGCAGGTCCATGCACGTCTCGATCAGGAACAGGTCGATACCGCCGGCAAGCAGGCCGCGGGCTTGCTCGGCGTATGCGTCGCGCAGCTGGGGAAACGTGATGTGACCGAGGCTCGGCAACTTCGTGCCGGGCCCGATCGAGCCGGCGACGTAGCGGGTGCGCCCGTCGGCCTGCTCGTAGCGGTCGGTGACCTCACGTCCGATCCTGGCAGCCGCCTCGTTCAGCTCGTGGACCTTGTGGGCGATGTCGTACTCCGCCAGCACGGGAGCGAAGCTACCGAAGCTGGCAGTTTCGATGGCGTCGACACCGACGTCGAAGAACGCCTCGTGCATCGCTGCGATGACGTCTGGACGTGTGACGCACAGCATCTCGTTGCAGCCCTCGAGCTCGATCCCGCCGAAGTCGTCGGCGCCCAACTCGAGGTCTTGGATGAACGTGCCGAAGGCGCCGTCGAACACGACCACGCCATTCGCCACGGCATCGAGATACGTCACCCGTTCCACAGCTCGGCCAGGCTAACGACCAACCATGCCGTTCTTCCCCTACCGCCGTCTGGGCGTGATCTCTCCCCGACGCTTCTGGGCTGGATTGTTCCGGTCCTCGACAAGATCTGCGCTCAGACCGGGCTGTCGGCGATCGCAGCCGTTACGACGATGGGCGTCAGAATGGTCGTCATGAGCCAAGCGCACGCCGTCGAGCTGTCGATCACCAAGACCATGCCAAAGGATGTCGACGCCATCGGGATCCCGGTCGCCGCCAGCGGGCCAGTGCCCCGCATCGTCGGGGTGTCCAGGTCGGTCCTGTCGGCCAACGGGTTCACCGGCAAGATGGGCGATGTACTGGTGATGCCTCAGGCATCGGGTCCGACCGTCGTGGCCGTCGGCATCGGGGAGGGACCAGTCGACGCCGCCGATCTGCGCGGTGCGGCGGCCAAGTTCTCGCGAGCCGCGAGTCGCCATGCCCGTCTTGCCACCTCACTGGCCACTGTGGACGGGTCAGCGCCTGCCGAGGCCATGGAGGTCGTGACCGAGGCGATCCTGCTGGCCCGCTACCGCTATGAGGGATACCGCAGCGAGGAGCAGGATCACACGGTGTTGCAGTCGTTGACGCTGGTGTCGAGCGCCGACCCTGAGAGCGCTGCCAGGGCCGCTGCGCGTGGTCGAGTGTTGGCCGGCGCCGCCGAGCTGGCCAGGGACCTCGCCAACACGCCACCTGCCGCCCTCACCGCCCGCCTGCTCGCAGAGCGAGCCCTCGAGATCGGTGCCGCTGACCCGCAGCTCGACGTCGAGGTGTTCGAGCTCGAGGATCTTGCCCGCCTCGGGTGCGGCGGGATCATCGGCGTCAACCAGGCAAGCGCCGAACCGCCGCGGATGGTCAAGCTGACGTACCGGCCTGCGCGCCCGCGCCAGCACGTCGCCCTGGTGGGCAAGGGCGTGACGTACGACTCGGGTGGCATCAGCCTCAAACCGTCCGACGAGATGCACGCCATGATGAAGCTCGACATGTCGGGGGCGGCCGCCGTGCTGGCGACGATGAGCGCCCTGGCGCCGCTCGGTTGCCGCTCGGCCGTCACCGGTTTCCTGATGTGCACCGACAACATGCCATCGGGCAGCGCCCTCAAGCTCGGCGATGTGCTCACCATCCGCAACGGCAAGACGGTCGAGGTGCACAACACCGATGCCGAGGGCCGCTTGATCCTGGCCGACGGCCTCTCGCTGGCCGCCGAGGAGCAGCCCGACGCCATCGTCGACATCGCCACGCTGACCGGCGCCTGCATGGTGGCGCTGGGCTCCAAGATGGCGGGCCTCTTCGGCAACGACGACACGCTGATGAGCCGCATCAGGGCGGCTGGCGAGAACGTCGGCGAGCCGGTCTGGCCGATGCCGCTGGCCCGTGACCACTACCGCAAGCTGCTCGACTCCAACGTCGCCGACATGAAGAACATCGGCAATCGCTACGGGGGTGCCATCCAGGCCGCCATCTTCCTCTCGGAGTTCGTTGGTGATGTGCCGTGGGCCCATCTCGACATCGCCGGTCCGATGATGTCCGATGCCGACGACGGCATCTGGTCGAAGGGCGGGACAGCGTTCGGGACCCGCCTGTTGATCGATCTGCTGGCCACGTAGGCGGCATTACCCTCGACCGTGTGCTTCACGGACGAGCACCTGAGTGTGCGGTGATCGATGGGTTGATCGCAGGCGCCGGCAGGAGCGTCGCCCGGTCGGTCGTGATCCACGCATGGGGAAGACGGCGCTGCTGGAGTGCGCCGCCGAGCGCGCAGGGGACTGCGTTCGGCAGGCGTGGAGGCAGAATCCGACCTCGCCTTCGCCGGGCTCCATGCCGACAGCATGACGTCACGATGCTCGCAGCACGTGCTCGCCGGCTTGGCTGGCGGCGGCGGGCGGCACCCCGACGGCCAGCAGTTGACGCTCGACCAGATCGGGGTCGTCTCCGACGCCGACCATCGCCTCGGCCAGCAGCCGAGCCCGGTCGATCTGGTCGTTACCGATCGCGTGGTCCCAGCCGCTGTGGTGCTCCTGGATGCGCTGAGGCAGACGGCGTAGATGCCGCTGGGCCACCGTTGGCAGCCGCCGGCGCACCTGCCAACCGGGCGTGCCACCGCCGAGCGGTCGGGCAGCCTGGAACATCACGCAGCGGTGCAGGGCCCGCGCAAACGGGCTGGCGAATCCCTTGGTCACGCTGAGCCCGAGCTCGCCGGCAAGATCGGCGCACACCACTTCGAAACCGTCAGGTTCGTCGTCGAAGCGTGCCACGATGCGCCTCAGCAGCCACGTACCGGTGGGCCCGATCACGCCGAGCCAGAACTGTTCCACGTACCTCGAGCGCGGGTCGTGCCCTCGTTGATCGAGCACAGGATCCGGCCACGGCAGGATCCACGCTGTCGTCGGGAACACGTCGCGGCTGTCGCCTGGGCCCTCGCCGAAGCGAGCTCGGGTTGCAGTGTCGAAGCTCATCGCCCCTCCTCCATCTCGGATCTGATCGTCACCCGTGGTGGGAGTCGGGGACAGCCGGGAGGGGAACGGGACGGCGCTGACAGGAGCGAGGTGCCACAGTGAGCCGTATGGACGCACAAGAGCGGGCCGTTGGACAGCTCCTGTCCGGGCGCAACGCCATCGTCACCGGAGCGGGCCGCGGCATCGGCGCTGCGATCGCCGCCGCGCTCGACGCTGCAGGGGCTCGCGTGGCGCTCGTTGCCCGATCGATCGACGAGCTCGAGGTCACGGCGGCCGGGCTTGCCAACGAGCCGGTCGTCGTTCGAGCCGACCTCGGCACGCACGACGGTCCTGCGGCAGCCGTGGCCGCTGCCCTCGAGGCGTTCGACGGGACCATCGACGTGCTCGTCAACAACGCCGGCATGGCGTTGCGCAAGGACAGCGAAGACCTCACGGCCGATGAGCTCGACGACGTCTGGAACGTCAATGTGCGCTCGGCGCTGCTGACCACGGTGGCCGTGCTGCCCTCGATGCTCGAGCAGGGGAGCGGGTCGATCGTCTCCATCAGCTCCATCAGCGGCCTGCGCGGCGCACCCAGGCGGGCGATCTACGGAGCGTCGAAGGCGGCGCTCGACGGGATGACCCGTTCGCTGGCGATGGAGTACGGGCCTCGGGGGATCCGGGCCAACTGCGTGGCGCCCGGCGTCGTCGAGACGGAGATGTGGCGCGGCAACCTGGAGAAACCAGGCGTCGCCGATGCCGTGCTCAGCGTCATCCCGACCCGCCGCCTGTCGACCCCCGACGAGGTCGCCGATGTCGTCGTGTTCCTCGCTTCCGACGCCTCGAGGGCCATCACCGGAGAGGTGCTCGCCGCCGACGGCGGCATCCACGCCACGGTGAATCTCTGGCCCACCGTCTGAGTCCGCCGATCGAGAACTGTGAGCGCCACGTGCCGGGATCGGCCGTGAGCCTCACAGTTCGGTGGCCCCGGCTGAGGAGTGTGAGCGCCAACGTGCCGGATCCGCCGTGAGCCTCACAGTTCGGGGCGGCAATCGTGCCGCCGCTGGCACCCACGCCCGCGAAGCTGCCATCGTGAACGCCGTGGCTGATCAGCGGCACACCGAGCAGAAGGATCTGCCGGCGCAGGTGCGCCGGTGGGTGCAGGTGGCGGAGCGCATCACGGTGCTGACCGGCGCCGGCATCTCCACCGATTCGGGCATCCCCGACTTCCGCGGTCCGAGTGGGGTGTGGACGAAGAACCCCGGCGCCGAACGGACGGCCACGCTGCAGCACTACCTGTCCGATCCGGAGTTGCGCATCGCCGCCTGGCAGACACGCCTGCACCACCCGATGTGGTCAGCCGAGCCCAATGCGGGTCACCAGGCGCTCGTGCGGTTGGAGGAGGCCGGCAAGTTGCAGGCGCTGGTCACGCAGAACATCGACGAGCTGCACCAGCGCGCGGGACACGCCGCCGACCTGGTCGTCGAGGTGCACGGCACGGCCCGCTGGACCCGCTGTTGGAGCTGCGGCGACCGTCGTCAGATGAGCGAGACTCTGGCGAGAGTGACGGCCGGCGAACAGGATCCGCCGTGCGAGCAGTGCGGAGGGATCCTGAAGAGCGACACCATCTCCTTCGGCCAAGACCTCGTGCCCGACGTGATCGAGCGAGCGATGCGGGCCAGCGCCGAGTGCGACCTGCTGTTGGCGATCGGGTCGACGCTGAGCGTCTATCCGGCGGCCAACTGCGTGCCCGTCGCCAAGGCGGCGGGCGCACTGGTGGTCATCGTGAACGGCGAGGCAACGGCGATGGACCAACTCGCCGACGCCGTGCTAGTCGGCTCCATCTCCGACCTGTTGGACCGAATCGTCGACTGACGGATCACTGACGGACCCACAGACGGCGTGATTCGGAATCCCGAGTCAGTTGGTAGGCTTTTCGTATGGCCAACTTCCGAGACCTGCTGTCGGCCGCCAAGTCCGAGATCAGCGAGACCGACACCGATGGCGCGGCCAAGCGCATCGCCGACGGAGCACTCGTGCTCGACGTGCGCGAGCCCGACGAGTACGACGAGGGCGCGCTCGAGGGTGCGATGCACATTCCCCGTGGCCATCTCGAGTCGCAGGTGGAGAATCGCCTGACCGACAAGAACACACCGGTCGTCGTGTACTGCGCCGGCGGTGTGCGCAGCGCCTTCGCCGCCCGCACGCTCGGAGAGCTCGGGTACACCGACGTAGTTTCGATGGACGGTGGTTTCGGCCGCTGGAAGGACGAGGGCCGGCCGTGGACGAAGCCGGTCACGCTGACGGCCGAGCAGAAGCATCGCTACAAGCGGCACCTGCTGCTTCCGGAGGTAGGTGTCGAAGGCCAGGTCAAGCTGCTCGAATCGAAGGTGCTGTTGCTCGGAGCCGGCGGGTTGGGGTCACCCGCCGCGCTCTATCTCGCCGCGGCAGGCGTCGGCACGATCGGCATCGTCGACATGGACGAGGTCGACGCGTCCAACCTGCAGCGCCAGATCCTCCACAACGTGGAGCGGGTGGGTGAGCGCAAGGTCGACTCGGCCCGAAAGACGCTCGAGGCCCTGAACCCGGACGTGACCGTGGAGACGTACGACACCCGCCTTGATGCCACCAACATCGAAGACATCATCTCCGGCTACGACATCGTGGTCGACGGCGCCGACAACTTCCCCTCCCGGTACCTGCTCAACGACGCCAGCGTCAAGCTCGGCATCCCCGTCGTGCACGGCTCGATCTTCCGCTTCGAGGGCATGGTGAGCGTGTTCGACCCGAAGAACGGCCCGACGTACCGTGACATGGTTCCGGAACCGCCGCCGGCCGAGCTGGCGCCGAGCTGTGCCGAGGCCGGGGTGCTCGGAGTGCTGCCCGGGATCGTCGGCTCGATCCAGGCTCTGGAGGCCATCAAGGTGCTGCTCGACCTCGGCGATCCGCTCGTCGGACGGATCCTCGCCATCGACACGACGGAGATGAGCTTCCGCGTGTTCAACCTCAAGGTCGACCCGAAGAACGAGGTCACATGGCAGAACCGGGACCGCATCCAGCTCCGCGAGTTGGATGGTCTCTGCGCCCCGTGGCTCGGCGACCACTGAGCGGCACTCCGCCGGGTTCAGGCGGCGGCGATGACCGCCGGGCCGCTCGGGGGACGATCGGGCGCGCCCTGGTTGAACACCAACTCGCCGCCGAGATGGCCGGATGCAGTGACGATCGCGCTCGCCGCCAGCGCCACGAGCTGACCCTTGTGACCGCCACGTCGACGTCGCCACCACGACCAGGCGAACCCGGCGAGCGCCACGCTGTTGAGCGCGGCGTGGGCGGCTCCGATGCGGTTTGACGACGCCGGCAGCCGGGTGTAGTCGCTGGCTCCGGATGCCGCCGTGGGTACTGCCGAGAGTACGCCCAGGGCGACGAGCCGGCGCGCCGCTCCGCGGCTGGAACGTCCGCCGAGCAGATCGAGCAACACGGCCGACGTGTAGCACCCGATCGTCACATCGGTGAGTACTGGGTGCAATGGGACGCCCATCCACTCCCCACTGAGAATCCGCCGGGCTGCACCTTTTCCGAGCGGCTGGCTCGCCGACGAGAGCGCCTTGGCCACGGGATCGAGTTGTCGGGTCTGTTCGACGGTTTCGACGAACCGCCCTGGTGGCGTGGTACCGGTCATGAGGCTGCTGTACCCACGATGGCTGATCGGCAATCCCAGCGGTCTAACCGGGCTCGGGGAGGGGGACGGGTTCTCGGGCGAGCTCGTCGCGCTCTTGCATGACGACGCCGAGCAGCACGAGCCCGATACCCATCGCCTCCAGCACTGAGGGGGATTGGTCGAGGCCGATCCAGCCGACGACCGCCGCCGTCACCGGCAGCAGTGCCAACAGCACGGAGAAGCGGCGCACCGGGATGCGGCGCAGAACGTACTGATCGATGCCATAGCTGATGGCATTGGAGAACACGCCGGCGAGCAGCGCCAGCACCAGCAACCGCGCAGACCCCCACACTGCACCGCTGCCCGGGGCGCCGATCGGGGTGATGGCGACGGCGCCGATGGCCAAGCCGATGCCGAGCCCGCCGAGGCCGCGGTTGAGTCGCGCCACGTGGGCGCCGATCACGATATATGTGGCCCACAACGCTGAGGCCGCCAGCAGGAACGCCAGCCCGACGGCGTTGTCCGACAGCTCCAACCCGCCCAGGACGGCCACGCCCCCGGCGGCGGCCGCCAGCGCCAGGGCGTTGCGCCCGGTGCGGGTCTGGGCTGCAGCCACGGCGATGGGTCCGATGAACTCGATGGCCACGCTCTTACCCAGGTCGATGCGGTCGATGGCCAGGTAGAAGAACAGGTTCATCAACGCCGTGGCGACGCCGAACACGGCGGCCGCCGCCAGCTCGCGGCGGGTCCAGCCTCGCCAATGCCGGCGGGAGACTGCCAGCAGGGCGACAGCGGCGCCGATGACGCGCATCCAGGCCACCGTTCGCGGCGAGACTTCGTCGAAGATCGTGACGGCGATCGTGGCACCGACGTACTGGGAGATGGCGGCGAGGACGAACAACGCCTCCGGCGTCGCCGTCTCGAGATACCGCCCGACCGGCGCCGAGCGTGTGTTCAGTCGAACAGCTCCGGCTCGCTGGTCGAGATCTCGTCCCACATCGGCTGGAAGCTGATCCATCCGGCCAGCGGGAAGCCGGTCTTCTCGCGGGTGTAGGCGGCGTACTCGTGGCGGATCACCTTGGGCTCACCAGCTGCCATTGCCATGAGCTGGGCCTGGCACGAGCGTTCCATCGAGATGAACCAGAACGCAGCCTCGTCGACGGTCTCGCCCACGGTGAACAGTCCGTGGTTCTGGTGGATGGCCGCTTTGCCCGTCGGGAAGGCCTCGGCCAGCTCCCGCCCGGCGTCGACATCGAACACGACAGCACCACCCTGAGCCTGGATGACCATGTGGTCGTCGTAGAAGATGCAGGCGTCCTGGGTCAGTGGGCCGAGCGGGATGCCGAGTGAAGAGAACGACTTGCCGTACGGCGAGTGGGAGTGGGCGGCGGCGACCACGTCGGGGCGGGCATGGTGGATGGCGGCGTGGATCACGAACGCCGCCCGGTTGACGGCCCGGGTGCCGTACACCACGTCGCCGTCATGGTTCACCAGGATCAGGTCGCTGACCTTGATGTGGCGAAAGCTCATGCCGAACGGGTTCACCCAGAAATGGTCGGGGAACTCGGGATCGCGGACGGTGATGTGCCCGGCAACGCCTTCGGAGAACCCGAAACGCCCGAACAGGCGAAGGGCGCCGGCCAGCTTCTGCTTGCGGTGCAGCCGCTCGTCCTCGACGTCGTCGAACGTGGGTGGCATGCGGAACGAGACCTCTTTGGCGGTCAGGACCACTCCGTCGATGCTGCGGGTCTCGGTGCGCGTTTCATCTTCGGTGATCGCCATGACATCAGCGTAACGGTCAGGTCTCGGGCTGTTCCCGTTCGGCGCAAGTGGCCAGATCGTCCTCGATCTCGATGGCGCCCGGATCTTCCACACCTAGGGGCGTGTCCGGCGGGTAGTTCTCGGTCGGTTCGTCGACGAAGCGGTCGGCGTCGGTGGTCGCCTCCGTGTCGTCGTCGACGACCTCGTCGTCGAGCGCCTCGGCCTGATCCTGTTCGTCGGTCATGCGAGGTGAGGTACCCGCACCACCCAAGACGCCAAACGGCCGTCTGCACTGCAAGATTGTCGGGATGAACGAGATCGTCGTCCCCGCCGGCATCGCCCCGCCAGCCGCCAACTACGCCCTCGGCGTGGTGACCACGGAGGCCACGCGCTGGCTGCACACCGCCGGTGTGGTCGCCACGCGCCCCGACGGCTCGGTACCCCCCTCGATCGAGGAGCAGGCTCGCACCGTGTGGAACAACGTCGGAGCGATTCTCGAAGCGGCGGCGATGCCGATCGCCAGCGTTGTCAACGTCACGACCTACGTCGTCGCCGGTGTCCACCTGGCGCCTGTGATGGCAGCTCGCGACCGCTTCATGGATGGGCACCTCGCAGCATCGACACTTGTCGTCGTGCCTGCCCTGGCGCGTCCGGATTGGCTCGTCGAGATCTCACTCGTCGCCGCCCGCTGACTCGGCGCCCGCCGCTGTCCTTGACCGGGCGGCACGAAGTATGAAACGTTTGCAGAGCCCCGGGACCGTTCCGGGCGGTCTACAAGGGGGAATCGATGAGGAAGCGCTGGCTCAGAATTGTCGCGGTACCGATCGCCTTCACGCTCGTCGCCGCTGCCTGCGGCGACGACGAGGAAGGTGCCAACGGCACCGATGCCGCCACGGACGAGACGACGTCCGCGGGCACGGCGTCGGAGGGCACGGCGTCGGAGGGCACGGCGTCGGAGGGCACGGCGTCGGAGGGCACGGCGTCGGAGGGCACGGCGTCGGAGGGCACGGCGTCGGAGGGCACGGCGTCCGAGAGCACCGGTGGTGGCGGCAACGCCGACCTCGAAGGCACGGAGGTCAACGTGTTCGGTGTCGAGAGCTCTGACGAGGAGGCGGGCGCCATGCAGGACGCCCTCAATGTCTTCGCAGAGGAGAACGGGATGTCCATCACCTACGTGGGCGCCCGGACGTTCGAGGAGGAGATCAACACGCAGGTCGGCGGCGGCAACCCGCCCGACATCGCCACCTTCCCACAGCCTGGCAAGGTTGCCGATTTCGCCGCCAGCGGCGACGTCTTGGAGATCCCCGAAGCCGTGTTGTCGTCGGTGTCGGAGGGCTGGGACGAGGACTGGCTGAGCTTCACCAACGTCGACGGCACTCAGTACGGCGTCCCCCTCAAGTCCGACCTCAAGTCGCTCGTGTGGTACAGCCCGAGCGCCTTCGCGGAGAAGGGTTACGAGATCCCCGAGACGCTCGACGACTTCTTCACGCTCAACGAGGAGATGATCGCCAACGGCGACGTGCCGCTGTGCGTCGGCATCGAGTCCGGCCCTGCCACCGGCTGGCCGTTCACCGACTGGACCGAGGAGATCATCCTGCGCAACGAGGGCGCCGACTACTACAATCAATGGGTCACCCACGAGGTGCCGTTCAACGACCCGCCAGTCGTCGAGGCCATGACGGCGGTCGCCGACCTGTGGAGCACCGACGGGGCGGTGTACGCCGCGGGCGGTTCCATCGCCGCCACCCCGTTCGGCGACAACGGCCAGGCTCTCGTCGACGGCGAGTGCCTGATGCACCGCCAGGCCAACTTCTTCTCCGCCTTCATGCCAGAGGGCACGGAGTTCGGCGACGGCGACGGCCAGATCAACACCTTCTACTTCCCGTCCAACGAGGGCGAGCCGATCCTCGTGGGCGGCCTCAACGCGGCGGCCTTCGAGGACAGACCGGAGGTGTGGGCAGTGATGGAGTACCTCGGGTCCGCCGAGTTCGCCGACGCCCGACAGTCGGCCCAGGTCGAGCGTAAGGGCGGTGGCGAGGACGTCATCTCCGGATTCCTCTCGGCCAACTCCAACGCCGACCAGGAGTTGTACACCGACCTCGAGCAGGGTTTCCTCGAGGTCCTCAACACCGGCGAACCGGCAGCGTTCGACGCCTCCGACCAGATGCCCGGCGAGGTCGGTGCCGGCTCGTTCCTCGACGAGGCGACGTCGCTCGTCAACGGTGACACCGACGCCCAGGCTGCCGCCGACACAGTCGAGGAGAGCTGGCCCGATTGACCCCGACCGTCCAGTAATGGTGCCGGCGGCGAAGGCCGCCGGCACCATTACCGCTATTCGCTAACGTCCGGAGCGTCGTCCGAGCACGAGGGGTGGGGACATGACCGTCACCGATGATCGCAGTACCGAGCCGGCCTCCCCAGATGCTCCGATCGCCAAGCAGGTGGCGATCGGCGATGCCGAGGCGACCATGCGGGGCCGTCGGTTCTCGGCCGACGCTGCCTTCCGCGCCGCCGTGCTCGTTGCGCTGCTCGCCTTCCTGGGCTTCTACGTCGGCGCCGGCTCGATGGTCACGACACTGTTGAAGGTGGCCGTCGCCTTCGCCATCTCTGCGGCCCTGTTCATTGGTGCCAACAAGCTCTTCGACCAGGCGTACCCGCGCTGGACCGTCTTCAACACGATGCTCGGCGGAGTCATCGGGTTCACGGTGTTTCTGCTCCTCGACGGCAACCGTCTCCTGCGCGAGCTGAGCCCTCGCCCGTGGCTGTGGGCTGTCGTCGGCGCAGCAGCCCTTGCAGCCGTGATGTTCCTCCTGAGCGCGCCTCGCCAGCAGTTGGCCCGCCTCCCCCTGGCCGTCGCCGGGTTCTGCGGCTTCGGTGTCCTGACCGCCTTCGCCACCGACGAGACGGTGCACCCTGGCCTCGACTGGGCAGCATTGCTGATCGGAACGGCCGTCGGGGTGTTCGTCGTCGGCGGGATCGGGATGATGCGGGGCGGCTCGGCCGGAGCCGAGAAGGGTGCTATCGGCGGCGCCGCTCTCGGTTGGCTGATCGGCGCCTGGGGAGGCGCCGATCTCGGCGCCGGTAGCGTCGGCGAGGCGCTGATCGCCACCGTCGTGCCCGCCGCCCTGATCGGCCTGCGCATCGGACTGGGGGCCGAAGTCGGTCCGACCCGTCGCCGCGCCTTCGACAAAAAGGCGAGGTCCTGGATCTTTCTCGTCCCGGCGTTGACGTTCATTGCCGCCGGTTTGGTGATCCCGCTACTTCGCACGATCTACCTGTCGTTTCGCAACGACGACGGTAGTGAGAACGTCGGCTTGGTCAACTACGAGGACATCTTCACCAACAAGAACAGCTTCAACCTCGACAACTGGAGCGCCTTCCTCACAAGCCGGTTGTTCTGGATCGCCATCGGAATGGTTGGCCTCGGCATCATCGTGGGGGTCGTGTCCGGCCGCCGCACGCGCCAGGCGTTCGAGAAGGGCGAGGCTTCGCTGGCGCCGATCTTCATCGGGCTGTTCCTGATCTCGTGCGCCGTGCTGTCGACGGTTCGCGGCACGATCTTCAACAACATCTGGTGGGTCGTCGTTGTGACCACCCTGTCCACAGCGATCGGCCTCGGCGTGGCCGTGCTGGCCGATCGCTCTAAAGGTGAGAACATCGCCAAGTCGTTGATCTTCCTGCCGATGGCCATCTCGTTCGTTGGCGCCGGAATCATTTGGCGCTTCATGTACATCGCCCGGCCCGAGTCGGACGAACAGACCGGTGTGCTCAACTCACTGTGGGTGTGGCTCGGACAGATCAGCACGTCCGGCGCTGGGAAGGCCGTCGCCGTCGCAGCCTTGGCGCTGATGGCGCTGGGATTGGTGCTGCTGGTCAGGCGCGGGCTGCGCACGAAGCAGAACACCCTGGCCGGTATCTCACTCGGCCTACTTTTGGTCGCCGGCTACCTGATCTACCGCTTCATCGGACCGGGACTCGGTGGGTTCACGACCAATGAGGAAGGGGTGACCTCATCCAGGACCATTCTGTTCCTGCAGGAGGGTCCGTTCAACAACATGTGGCTGATGGTCGTGCTGATCTGGATCCAGAGCGGCTTCGCCATGGTCATCCTCTCCGCCGCCATCAAGGCTGTACCGACCGAGTTGACCGAGGCGGCCAAGATGGACGGGGCCTCCGAGAGTCAGGTGTTCTGGCGGGTCACCATGCCCCAGATCGCTCCCACAATCGGAGTTGTCGTGACCACACTCATCGTCACCGTGATGAAGGTGTTCGACATCGTCAAGGTGACCACCAGCGGGGATTTCGACACCCAGGTCGTCGCCAACGAGATGTTCACGAGAGCCTTCGGTCAGTCCAAGGACGGCCTCGGCGCTGCGCTGGCGGTCGTGCTGTTCGTCGCCATCATCCCAGTGATGTACCTGAACATCCGGCGCATGCAGAGAGCCAGGATCTGAGCCATGTCCACAGCCATCGTGGATCCCGGCCGCCCGGGTCCTGGCAACGCAGGCGTTGTCTACCGCTTCCTTCGCTCCATCCCCACATGGGTGCTCTGGCTGCTCGTGCTGGTGTGGTGCGTCCCAACGCTCGGGCTGCTCGTCAACTCGTTCCGCGGCCGCGACGCCCAGCGGACGACCGGCTGGTGGACCCTCTTCCTGGGCAACGTCGACGGGTTCACACTCGGCAACTACCGCGAGGTGCTGTCCGCCGAAGCACAGGGCGGCATCAAGGTAGGCCTCGTCAACTCACTAGCGATTGCCCTGCCGGCGACGATCATCCCCATCGCCATCGCCGCCTTCGCCGCGTACGCCTTCGCCTGGATCGATTTCAAGGGACGCCAAGGCCTGTTCATCGCAACCGTCGCCTTGCTGGCCATTCCCACGCAGGTGGCACTCATCCCGCTGCTACAGATGTACGTGCGTGGCGCCCACCTGACGATCCCTGGTCTCGACAAGACGATCACGATCTTTCCCGACCTCGACTTGGCGGGCACCACGACGGCGGTATGGCTGACCCACGCCGCGTTCGCCATGCCGTTCGCCATCTTCTTGCTGCACAACTACATCTCGTCGCTGCCCCGAGACTTGTTCGAAGCAGCGCGCATCGACGGCGCCGACCACTTCAAGATCTTCTACCGGCTGGTGTTGCCGCTGTCGGTGCCCGTTCTGGCCGCGTTCGCAATCTTCCAGTTCCTGTGGACGTGGAACGACTATCTTGTTGCCGTCGTCATGGTGGGAGCCAACCCCGACGCGTTGCCTGCGACGGTCAAGATCGCCGGCCAGGCCGGCGAGTTCGGTCGCCTCGAGCACCTTCTCACCGCCGGCGCGTTCCTACAGGCCGCCGTGCCCCTCGCCGTATTCTTCCTCCTCCAGCGGTTCTTCGTCCGCGGCATCCTGGCCGGTTCGGTGAAGGGTTGACCGCTTCGAGCGAACCGAACCAGATCAGGACCAGATGGCATCGTGGGTCTGCGAGTCGAAGAAGTGCATGTTCTCGGCGGCCACAGCGATCTCGATGTTCTCGTCGATGCCGACCCGCGAGCGGGGGCTGAAGCGGGCCACGGCGTTTGCCACCCCCTCGCCGAGCAGCTCCTCGGGCGCGTCGGGATCGCCTGAGTTCACCGTCTTGGCATCGATGGCGAGGTGAATCATGAGTTCGGATCCGAGCGCCTCGACCAACTTGACCGTCGCCCGCAGCCGGCGGTCGGTGGAATCGTCGGCAGCGGTCGCGGCGTCCTCGATGTCCTCTGGCCGGATGCCGACCACGATGTGCTGGCCGCTGTAGCTGCGCAGCGCCGGCCGCTTGGTGAGCGTCTCGGGTGACAGGGCGACCCGCTGCGAGCCGATCTCGACGCCGCCGCTGTCTCCATCGGCGGTGAGCGCGGCGTCGTACAGGTTCATCGACGGGGAGCCGATGAACGCCGCCACGAACACATTGGTCGGTGATTCGTAGAGGTTCTGCGGGGCGTCGACCTGCTGCAGGTAGCCGTCCTTGATGACGGCCACCCGGTCGCCCATCGTCATCGCCTCGACCTGGTCGTGCGTGACGTAGAACGTGGTGACGCCGAGATCGCGTTGGAGCCGGGCGATCTCGGCCCGCATCTGCACGCGCAGCTTGGCGTCGAGGTTGGACAGCGGTTCATCCATCAGGAACGCCGCCGGCTGGCGCACGATGGCTCGGCCCATGGCGACGCGCTGGCGCTGCCCGCCGGAGAGCAGTCCCGGCTTGCGGTCGAGGTATGGCTCGAGCTCGAGGATCGACGCCGCTTTGCGGACCCGCGAGTTGATTTCGTCCTTGGGCACCCGTGCCAGCTTTAGGGCGAAGGCGATGTTGTCGAACACCGTCATGTGCGGGTACAGCGCGTAGTTCTGGAAGACCATGGCGATGTCCCGATCCTTCGGCTCGATCTCGTTGACGACCCGGTCGCCGATCTTCATCTCACCGCTGCTGATGGTCTCCAACCCGGCGATCATCCGCAGGGCGGTGGACTTTCCGCAGCCCGACGGGCCGACGAGCACGAGGAACTCACTGTCCGCGATTTCGAGGTCGAGATCGTGGATGGCGTGGAACCCGTTGTCGTAGACCTTGTTGACGTCCGTAAGTTGGACGGTTGCCATGCAAGCCTCCTCGGCCGTGCGGATACGGGTGCATCCGATCCCCGCAGCAGAATAGTTCGTTTCGACACCCGCGACGGCGCTCGCCGTACGCTGGGGGTGATGGGCACCGGCGAACGGTTCACCGACTCGGAGATCGAGATCAAGCCGCTGTACACAGCCGCTGATCTCGAGGGTTTCGACGCCGACGAACGCCTCGGCCTCCCGGGCGCGCCGCCGTTCACGCGCGGCATCTACGGCTCGATGTACCGGGGACGGCTGTGGACGATGCGCCAGTACGCCGGGTTCGGCAGCGCCGAGTCGACGAACAAGCGCTTCAAGTTCCTCACCGGCGCCGGTCAGACGGGCCTGTCGTGCGCGTTCGACCTCCCCACCCAGATGGGCTACGACTCTGATCACTCGCGTGCCGAAGGCGAGGTCGGCAAGGTGGGTGTTGCCATCGACTCGATCGAGGACATGCGGTTGCTGCTGGCCGACATCCCCCTCGACGAGGTCACGACGTCGATGACGATCAACTCCACGGCGTCGATCCTGCTGCTGCTCTACGAGTTGGTGGCAGAGGAGCGGGGCGTCACGTCCCAGCAGATCTCTGGCACGATCCAGAACGATCTGCTGAAGGAGTACATCGCCCGCGGCACCTACGTGTACCCGCCGCGCCCCTCGATGCGGATCATCACCGACATCTTCGGTTACTGCGCCGAGCACGTGCCGAAGTGGAACAC
>Ga0136622_10000196_pt1 | contig 23400 bp, 24 predicted proteins | sample AntDrymUQ4482106_2_FD_104803 | JGI IMG/M metagenome (GOLD analysis project Ga0136622, IMG submission 104803) | Polar desert sand microbial communities from Dry Valleys, Antarctica - metaG UQ448 (21.06) | ecosystem: Environmental > Terrestrial > Soil > Desert | place: Antarctica: Dry Valley...
CCCAACATCGAGACCCTCGTCGCCGCACGGGCGTTGCAAGGCGTCGGCGGTGCGCTGCTCACCCCTGGGAGCCTGGCGCTGATCTCGGCCTCGATCGATGAAAGCGACCGGGGTGCCGCCATCGGCGCGTGGTCAGGGCTGGGTGGCGTCGCTGCCGCCGTCGGCCCGTTGCTCGGCGGGTGGCTGGTCGGCGCGGTCAGCTGGCGGGCGGTCTTCTTGATCAACGTGCCGGTCGCCGCCGCCATCGTGTGGATCGCCGTACGGCACGTACCAGAGAGCCGCGACCCAGACGCCCCGCGGTCGTTCGACGTCCCCGGCATCGTCCTCGCCGCCGCTGCGCTCGCGTTCGGCACGTACGGTCTCATTGCCTCCGAACCGGTCCCAGCGGTAACCGGCCTGCTGCTGCTGGTGGCGTTCGTGGTGCAGGAGCGCCGCAGCCCGCACCCGCTGGTGCCGCTGGTGCTGTTCGCCGAGCGGGTCTTCGCTGCCGCCAACCTCGTCACCCTCGCGGTGTACGCCGCCCTCGGCGGTACCTTCTTCCTGCTCGTCCTGGAGCTGCAGGTCGTCGCCGGATACTCCCCCCTCGCGGCCGGCGCCGCGAGCCTCCCGATAACCGTCCTGATGTTGGTGCTGTCGTCGCACGCCGGTGCCGTCGCGACGCGGATCGGTCCGCGGCTGCCGATGACCGTCGGCCCGCTCCTCAGCGCAGCAGGGCTCTTGCTGCTGCTGCGCATCGGCCCGGACACGTCGTACTGGCGCGACGTGCTGCCAGGCGTCGTCGTGTTCGGCCTCGGCCTGTCGATGCTGGTGGCACCGCTGACGACCGCCGTCCTCGGCGCAGCACCACGGACTCAGGCGGGCATCGCCTCTGGCATCAACAACGCCGTGGCCCGTACGGCGCAACTGCTCGCCGTCGCCGCCCTGCCGGCGCTGGTCGGGATCCGCGGCGACGACTACGCCGACCCCGGCGTCTTCGACCGCGGCTTCACCACCGCCATGCTCATCTGCGCCGGTCTGCTCGTCGCAGGTGGGCTGGTGGCCGCGGCGTTGGTACGCAAGGTGCCGCATCAGTATCCCGTCCCGGTCGAGCGAAATGCGCACTGCGGCGTGTCCCAGCCCGCGTCGCACCCACGCTGACCGATCGGCTGGTGCCGGTTACGCCACGAAGGCTCGCAGTCCGTCGAGCAGTCGGTCGACATCGTCGTCGTTCGTGTACGGCGCCAACCCGACGCGGACGGCCCCGTCGTCGCCGAGCCCGAGGGCACGACTGGCCTCAATGGCGTAGAACGACCCGGCTGGCGCGTCCACGCCGCGTGCGGCCAGGAAACGGTAAAGCTCGGTCGAGTCGCGCCCGTCGAAGGTGAACAGCAGCGTCGGCGTACGCTGCGCGGCTCGGGAGTAGAGCGTGGCGCCGAGGTCGTGCAGACCCGCCTCGAGGCGCAGGCGCAGTGCGTCCTCGTGCTCCTCGATCGCGGCGAAGGCAGCGACGAGGTCACCGCGTCGTGTCTCGCCGCCGCCTGGGCCGATCGCCGCGAGGAAGTCGACCGCCGCCGTGGTGCCGGCCAACAGCTCGTACGGCAGGGTGCCGAGCTCGAACCGTTCAGGGACCTCGTCGGTCGCCGGCAGCAGCTTGTCAGGGCGGAGCGACGCGAGCAGCTCCGGACGCCCGGCGACGACGCCGCAGTGCGGGCCGAGGAACTTGTACGGTGAGCACGCGAAAAGGTCGGCTCCAATAGCACCGACGTCGGCCGACGCGTGCGCGGCGTAGTGGACCGCGTCGACGTACAGCACCGCACCCGCGTTGTGCGCCAGGCGGCCAATCGCCGCGACGTCGGGCCGCGTGCCGATCAGGTTGGACGCGGCGGTAACGGCGACGAGCCGCGTTCGGCTCGACATGACCGCGGCGACGGCGTCAGCCGCCAGCTCACCGGTGGCGGGGTCGAGCTCGGCCCACCGCACCGTCGCACCTACCCGTTCGGCGGACTGGACCCACGGGCGGATGTTGGCGTCGTGGTCGAGCCGGGTGACTACGACCTCGTCCCCCGGCTCCCACGTGGCTGCCAGCATCTGGGAGAAGGCGTACGTCAGCTGGGTCATGCTGCGTCCGAACACCACGCCGTCCGGCGGGGCCGCGAGCAGGTCGCCGATCGCGAGACGCGCTGCCGTCACGGTGTCGTCGGCGCGGCGCTCCGCGGCCGTCACCCGGCCGCGGTTGGAGACCCCGGACGTCATCACGCCGGCCACGGCGGCACCCACGACGTCCGGCGTCTGCGAACCGCCTGGTCCGTCGAAGTGTGCGATGCCGTGACCGAGCGCTGGGAAGTGTGACCGGACCCGCTCCACGTCGTACGTCATGGCCGCAACGCTAGCGCCGCCTCAAGGCTTGAGCACGATCTTGGTGGCGTACGCAGCGGTCGGCCATCAGCTTCTTGTCGGTTGGTCGGCGTCGTCGAGTCGGTTCCACCCCAAAACGAACGTCATCGCCAGCACGCCGACGCCAGAGACGAGGCCGGCGACGATGAACGCCCAGCCGAACCCTTGGATGATCAGAACCGGCGCCACGATCGCCACGGCGATCTCTACCGGCGCGAAACCCACGTAGGCCAGGCCGAACTCCTCGACCGTCTTGGACTTGTTCTTGGGGTCGACGATGCGCAGCAGCGCGATGCCCGTGGCTGTAGGGCGTGTAGTCCATCGTGGGGCCTCCGAACTTGCGCGGCACCCTCGGACCGACCGGCTCGGCCCCCCGCCCGACCGCCCAGTCAACCCCAATCGGTCGAGGCGAGTCCAGCAATTCAGCGACCGAGACGCACCGACGATGCGTGCTAGGGTTGCCGTGGCTGCTAAGGAGCAGTTCTTAAGCTTGTGTGTAAGGACGTCCGCGGATCACCACCCGGCGTTTGCGTTTCACTTTCTCGAATTTCGGTTCCGGGTCTTGAAGCAATACGAGTTCGCAGCCGCGGGGCCAGCACAGTGCTGGTCCTGGAACAGATTCGATCGAAAGAGTTAACTTTCATGGCACAAGGCACCGTCAAATGGTTCAACGCTGACAAGGGCTTCGGCTTCATCGCCCAGGATGGCGGCGGCGAGGACGTATTCGTCCACTACTCCGCCATCTCCTCGAGCGGATACCGCTCGCTGGACGACAACCAGCGCGTCGAGTTCGACATCACCCAGGGCCAGAAGGGCCCACAGGCCGAGAACGTTCGCCCTGTCTGAGTGACAGTCGGCTGACACAGCCAACTATCTGAGGCCTCCACCCCATCGGGGTGGGGGCCCCAGTGCATCCCCTCGCCGCCGTCCGCAGGTTCCGGCCCCTCGATCCGCAGGTTCCGGCCCCTCCATCGGCAGGTTCTGGCCCCTAGACGCCCAACCCGTCCAGCACGACGGCGCCGGGCAAATCGGCCACCACAGCACCGGGCAGCACCCGCTTCGAACGCCGCCGGCCGGTGTTCGCCGCCACGCCTCACCGAGCGCGATCACGAGCTGTCCATTGTCGCGCAACTTCACCGAGCGGCATTCTTGTCCACATGCCGACAACCCACATCACCCGCCTGCCCGAGAAGGGCGTCCACGACCGGACACAGCTCGACGCGCTGTTGGACGAGGCACTTGTCGCTCACGTCGGGCTCGTCGCAGACGGGCACCCGGTCGTCATCCCGACCGCGATCGCGCGCGACAACGACACCGCGCTCGTGCACGGTTCGACCGGGTCGCGCTGGATGCGGCTCCTGGCCGGTGGTGCACCCACCTGCGTGACGGTCACCGCCCTGGAAGCGCTGGTGGTGGCGCGCTCAGCGTTCGAGTCCTCGATGCACTACCGCAGCGCCGTCCTGTTCGGGCGGTTCACGGCGCTGTCCGGACCGGCAAAGCTGAGTGCCCTCGACGTCCTGGTGGAGGCGTTGATTCCGGGCCGTACGCGGGAGCTGCGCGCGTCCACCGACAAGGAGCTGGCGGCCACCGTCGTGCTGGCGATGCCGATCGAGCAGTGGTCACTGAAGGTGTCGGATGGTTGGCCCGAGGACACCGCCGAGGACGTCGCCGGCGACGCCTGGGCCGGTGTCGTGCCGCTGCTGCACGGTGTCGGTACGCCTGGCGCCGCGCCCGACCTGCGTCCGGGCATCGACCTGCCGCCGTCGGTACGAGCGCTGGCCGTCGAGCGCTGAACGGCACGCGTTCCCTTCCGTTCACCTTGGCGTGCAAGTATTCGGCATGCTGACGAGGAGTCTCGAGACCGAACGCAAGTACGACCTCGCCGCCGATACAGAGGTCCCCGATCTGGTCGGAGGACGGGTCGCCGCGTCCAGCCGCCCGACGACGTCGGAGCTCCGCGCGACGTACTACGACACCGAGGGCTTCGCCCTGGCCGCGGCCGGTGTCACCCTTCGCCGGCGCACCGGCGGACAAGATGACGGCTGGCACGTCAAGCTGTCTCACGACATCGACTCGCGACGCGAGATCGGCCACCCACTCGGTCGCGGTTCGCAGGTCCCCGCCGCCTTGGCGCGCATGCTGACGACCGTCACACTGGGCGCCCCGCTCGTCCACGTCGTGGAGTTGCACACCGTTCGGGTCGCCCGGACCTTGACCGACGCTGACGGCGCCCCGCTCGCTGAGCTCGCCGACGACACGGTGTCCGCACAACGTTTCGAGCCCACCGGGTTGACGCAGGTCTGGCGCGAGCTCGAGGTCGAGCTTTGCGGTGCCGACACCCACCTGCTGGACGAGCTGGACCAGCGCCTGTCAGACGCGGGCGTGTCCCGTTCGAACTCGGCCTCGAAGCTGCGGCGCGCCCTCGACGATGCCGTCGCGATGCCAGCGGAGCAACCGGAGCATCCCACCGGTCTGCCGCGCAAGAGCGCGGGGGCGCTGCTGCACCGCTACCTCGCTGATCAGCGCGATGCCCTCGCCGCGGCTGACCTGGCTGTGCGCGTCGATGACGCAGCAGTGCACGACGTACGCGTCGCGGCCCGCCGCCTTCGCGCCGCGCTGACCGTCTACCGGCCGCTGCTGGACGAGGCGCTCGCGCGGCACCTTCAGGCGGAGCTGAAGTGGCTGGGCCAGGAGCTGAGCGCGGTCCGCGATCTTGAGGTGGTGGGCCGACTCCTGATCGAGGCCCTCGAGAACGACGAGGCTGATCCGCAGGAGGTGGCCACGCGAGAGTTCGTCCGCAAGCGGCTGGGCTCAGCCGGTCGTCCGGCCACCGCCTCGGCCCAGGCCGCGATGAAGTCACAGCGGTACGTCGCGCTGCTCGCCGACCTCAATGCGTTCCTGGGTGCGACACCGTGGACTCCGCTTGCCGAGCAGCGGGGTGACAAGGTGATGCCTTCCGCCGTCGGGAAGTCCTTACGGCACCTGCGCAAGAGCGTCGACGCCGTGCCGGGTCCGGGCAGCGCCGACCGCTCTGATGCCTTGCACGAGGTGCGCAAGGCGGCCAAGCGCCTGCGCTACGCACTCGAGGCCGCGGAGCCAGCGGTAGGCGGCTCCGCGCGGCGGCTGGGCAAGAAGACCAAGCAGATGCAGACGACGCTCGGTGACTATCTGGATGCACACCACGTGCGGGACTGCATACGTCGAATTGGTCACGAACGCGGCGCCGGGGCGGCGGCGTTCGCGTTAGGCGGGTTGCACGCCGAGCACGCCCGGCGGGTGTCGGCGATGGAACGCGACAACGATCGCACGGTCCGCAAGCTGCTGAAGAGCGGCGACACCAAGGCGTTCAAGGGGTGACCCGGCGCGAGCGGGATGCCGCCGCCCGCGAGCCGGTGCGCCCCTGACCGCGCCCGACAACTGCCTCACAACTTGTCGAGAAACACCTTTCCGATCCGTCCGAGCGGCGCGCCACACGCATCGCCTCAGGTGGGCACGACTTGCGCTGAACACCCACGAAACCCGGTCTCGTAGCCTTGCGAGCTCCCGTTCAGCTTGAGGTTATTGCTGTCCTCGCCGGTGATCCCGGTGATCTCGAAGACGCCGTTGCGGTTCGTGGTGTCGGGATCACCCTCCAAAGAGGACGGGTCTGCTGTATCCCGAGCGGTTGCCGCCACTCCTTTCACCGGGTTCCCGGTGCTGGCGTTGACGACAACCCCACGCATAAACGCCGGATGTGCCCAAATCTTGCCGAGGGTGGCCCGGCGCGTGGGTGATTGCGTCATCGATACGTCGCTCGACGTACTTGGAACCGATCCAACCACCCTGGTACCTACCGGCGACCACCCTGATGTAGTACTAGTCGTCCGATCCGGTGGCAAGGCTGAACGACCTGTCCGCCGCAGTGATGTCGGTGGCCACGACGGCACCCGCGCCACTGGACGTGACCTGCTGCAGACGCACTTCCATGTTGGGCGCAGGAGCGAGGGATGTGGGTGGTGCTCGCGCAGGTGTCGGCGAACCCGGCTCGCGTCCACACGGCGCAGCAAACTTGGCCGTAGATGCCGAGCGCCTCTTCGTACCCCCTTCACATCGCCACGGCGGGATGGTGGCGCCATCCATAGTCCGGGCGGACCAGCCCGCGGACGACCTGGATCGTCTCGACGCGCTGTTTGCCGAGCCGTTTGGTGTCGAGCGCGCGGGCCGATGCCTCGAAGTCGGCGTACGGCAGGAAGGTCTGCATCGGTACAAGTCTGCCGCCGGCACCGGATGCGCGCCGAGTGACTAGCGGCCCGTCGCGCCGAGGAACCACAATGAGGGCGTGACCGACTTCGTGGCCGAGGCGCCTGCACTGTCCGGGCGCCCGATCATGGGGCAGGCGTGGCGGTCGCTGGTGTTCCTGCACTGGGCCGTCGACCCCGCCGTCGTGGCGCCGTTGTTGCCGCGCGGCGTGGTGCCCGACGTGCTGGGTGGATGGACGTACGTCGGCCTTGTCGGCTTCTGGCTGCAGGACGGCGGCCTCGGCCGTGGGCCCGCGGTGCCATGGCTCGGCAGCTTTGCCGAGGTCAACGTGCGGCTGTACTCCATCGACGCCGCCGGCACCCGAGGAGTGGTCTTCCGGTCGCTGGAGACAACTCGGCTGCTCGTCGCGCTCGGCGCCCGCGCGACGTTCGGTACGCCGTACATGTGGACCCGCATCCGCGCAGTCGACCGTCCTGAGGAAGTGTCGTACGAGACGTCGCGTCGTCTCCCCGGCCCGCGCGGTGCCGGCGGGCGGTTCGCCGTGCGCCCTGGTGCGAAGATCGAGCGCCCGTCGCCGGTCGAACATTTCATCACCGCGAGGTTCGGGCTGCACACCCGCTGGCTCGGTCGCACGCTCTACGTCCCCAACCACCACACACCGTGGCCGCTGCACACGGCCGAGCTCCTCGACCTGCAGGACTCTCTGGTCGCCGCAGCCGGATTCGGTGGACTCACCGGCCGTCCGCCGGACTCGGTCCTCTACTCCCCCGGTGTCCGCACCGAGTTCGCGATGCCGTGGGTGGTCCGCGACCCAAGGGTGGACCTGTGAGGACGACCGACCCGTACGACGCGCTCCTGCAGCGCGTGCGCGCGCTGTGTCTGGCCATGCCGGAGGCGACCGAGAAGCTCAGCCACGGGTCGCCGACGTTCTTCGTGCGCAAGACCTTCCTGACGTGGGTCGATGACCACCACGGCGACGGCAACATCGGCTTCTGGTGCGCCGCACCACCGGGCGTGCAGGCTGAGTTGATCGCGGCAGATCCCGACCGCTTCTTCTATCCCCCGTACGTCGGTCACCGCGGTTGGCTCGGGGTACGCCTGGTGCTGTCCGGCGGCGGTGGTCCGGACTGGCAGGAGATCGCCGAGCTGGTCGAGGACGCGTATCGTACGGTCGCGCCGCCCAGGCTCGTCGCCCGGCTCGATGAGCACACGTGAACCAACGAGCTCGGGACGAGTCGCCCATCGCGAAGCACGTGGTGGTCAGTGGGCGGGTGCAGGGGGTGTTCTTCCGCGACTCCTGCCGAAGCGAGGCCGAGGCGGCCGGTGTGCGCGGCTGGGTCCGCAACTGCGGCGACGGCGCGGTCGAGGCAGTGTTCGAAGGCGAACCTCTCGCCGTCGAGCGCATGCTCTCCTGGGCGCGGCACGGGCCGCCCCACGCGCAGGTGACCGACGTCGTGGTGGAGGACGCCGAACCGTCCGGCATGTCAGGTTTCGAGGTTCGGTGACGGCGGGTCTGCCGGCGCTAGGGTCATCACATGACGCAGATCGCGCACGCGGGGCAGACGGACGGCGGCGGGTTCGTCGCCTTCGACATCAGGTGGGACGGCGACCTGTCAGGTGCTTCGTCGGTCCGGTGGGTGGCGAAGGTCACCAGCCCTGAGGGTGATGGCTGCGTCGAGCTCGGTTACGAGCAGGTCGGCGGCCGGTTCGACTCCCAGTACGTCCTCGACGCATCCACTGGCAAACGGCAAGCAGTGGAGGAGAACGCCGACCTCGGAGATGGTGAGATCACCGTTCGCTTCCCCGCCGACGTCGTGGGCGTGGCCGCTACCTGGCCGACCTGGACGGCCATGATCGCGGTCGATGGGACCGATGCCGCCGAGCACGTCATCCCGAAGGCGACCTAGGAGCCGTCGGCGGGCAGGTCCTGGTGGAGCTTGAACATCGCGCCGGTCGGATCGGTGACATCGGCGATGCGTCCGAACGGTGTGTCCTCGGCCGGGCGCACGATCGAGCCGCCGAGCTCGACGACCTTGGCGAGCGCCGCGTCGACGTCCGCCACGCTGAAGTACACCGCCCAGTGCGACGGCACCTCGGCGGGAAGGAAGGCACTCGAATCCATCACACCAGCGACCGGTTCGCCGTCGACCTGTCCGGTGTAGTAGCGGAAGTCATCAATGTCCGACGTCTTCTCCAGCTCCCATCCAAAGACCGTGGAGTAGAAGCTCGTCGAGGCGGCGAAGTCCTTGCTGTGGGTCTCGTTCCACGTCACCGAATTGGGCTCGTTGTACTTGCCGAACCCCAGGTGTGCGCCGGGTTGCCAGAGCCCGAACGCCGCGCCGGCCGGGTCCGCCAGGACCGCCATCGAGCCCAGGTCGCTGACCTCCATGGCCGGGACGATGACCTGAGCGCCCGCCTCAGTCGCCGCGGTGACCGTTGCGTTGACGTCTTCTGTCGAGATGTAGGTCGACCAGACGTCGGGGATCCCGGAGTCGGGCGCGTTCTGCATCACGCCGCCGACGGCGTGACCGTCGGAGAAGAAGCTGACGTACCCGCCGAACTCCTCACCGGAATCCTCAAAGGTCCACCCGAAGATGTTGGTGTAGAACACTTTCGCCTTGTCCACGTCAGCACTGAACAGGTCGACCCAGCACGGGGTGCCAGGGGCGAACGCGGTGTCGCGTGTGGTCATTGTGGGGCTCCCTCGCCGTAGTGGTGACTCGATCACGATAAAGGTCGCGACAGGCATCGGTATAGGCCAACCGACGGGTTCAGGTGGCCGTATGCCGCTTGCACGGGTAGACAAGTATCGCCCGGATCGACCAGGAGGACCGCGATGACCAAGACGCCAGCGACAGACAATGTCGAGCAGTACGGATACAAGCAGGAGCTGCACCGGTCCTTGAGCTTTGGCGACCTTCTCGTGTACGGCCTGGTGTTCATGGTGCCGATCGCGCCGTTCGGCATCTTCGGCGGCGTTTTCCAGGCCTCTGGCGGCATGGTCGCCCTGGCCTACGCGATCGGCATGGTGGCGATGATGTTCACCGCGCTTTCGTACTCACAGATGTCGCAAGCCTTCCCGATGTCCGGCTCGGTCTACTCATACGCCGGGCGGGGCATCGGCTCGCCGGTCGGCTTCCTTTCCGGCTGGATGATCCTGCTCGACTACGTGCTCGTGCCGGGACTGCTGTACCTGATCGCGAGCCTCGCGATGAACTCCCTGGTGCCGAGCGTCGCGGTCTGGATATGGCTGGTCGCATTCGTCGTGCTCAACACGGCGGTCAACTACATGGGCATCAAGATGACCGCAAAGGTCAACAAGGTGATGCTGATCGGTGAGCTGATCGTGCTGGCGATCTTCATCGTCATCGGCATCGTCGCGCTGGCACAGGGCAAGGGCCGCGGCTTCGACTTCACGCCGCTCTACAACAGCGACACGATCTCCTTGCCGCTGGTGTTCGGCGCCGTGTCGATCGCCGTGCTCAGCTTCCTCGGCTTCGACGCGATCTCCACGTTGGCCGAGGAGAACAAGGACGGGGCCCGGGCACTCGGCCGCGCCATGGTCGCCGCCCTGCTGCTCGCCGGCACGCTGTTCATCGTTCAGACCTGGCTCGCCGCGCTCCTCGTGCCCGACCCGGACCTGCTGATCGCCGAGGGCGACGTCGCCGGTACGGCGTTCTACGACGCCGCCGCGGTGGCGGCCGGGGGCTGGTTGTCCAATCTCACGGCGTTGGCGACGGCGATCGCGTGGGGGTTCGCGAACGCGTTGGTCGCCCAGGCGGCCACCTCGCGCCTGCTGTACGCGATGGCCCGGGACCGGCAGCTGCCTTCCTTCCTCGCGAAGGTGCATCGCAAGCACGGCGTGCCGATCAACGCCACCCTCCTCGTCGCGGTCGTCTCCCTCGTCCTCGGCCTCTACATGGCCTCGCGCGACGACGGCATCGTCCTGCTCAGCACCCTGGTGAACTTCGGAGCGTTGACAAGCTTCCTGGTGCTACACGTGTCGGTGGTCGTCCACTTCGTGGTACGCAACGGCAGCCGGGACTGGTGGCGTCACCTGATCGCCCCCGTCATCGGTTTCGTGATCCTGACGATCGTCGTGGTCAACGCCGAGGTGGCCGCGCAGAAGCTCGGCTTCGTCTGGCTCGGCATCGGCGCCGCGATCCTCGTCTTCTTGCTGGCCACGGGCCGCCGCCCAGACCTGGCCGCCATCGACAACGCGGACCACGCGGATTCCTCGGAGAAGGCGTGAGCACACCCGAGGTGGTCTCGCTGCACCCGACGCCGGAGCAGTACGCGTATGCGTTCGGCGGTCATGCTCCCCTGCTCACCGTGTCGCCGGGCACGATCGTCGAGCTCTACACCGAGGACTGCTTTGCCGGCAATGTGCACGGTGTGGAGGATCTTCCAAGCCAGGTCTGCACCTTTCCGTTCCTCAACCCGGTGACAGGACCGATCGCGGTCGAGGGCGCGGAGCCAGGTGACACTCTCGCGGTGCACTTCGTGGAGATCGTGCCGGCGCGGGACTGGGCCGTCTCGACGACGTTCCCGCACTTCGGGGCGCTCACCACCACCCATTCCACCGCGATGCTGCACCCGGCGCTGGAGGAACGGGTGTGGATTTACGACGTCGATGTCGCCGCCGGAGTGTGTCGGTTCCAGGCGCGCAGATCCGGCTTCTCCGTGGAGCTGCCGCTGGACCCGATGCACGGCACGGTCGGCGTCGCGCCGGCCGCCAACGAGGTGATCATGAGCATCACCCCCGCCGCGCACGGCGGCAACATGGACACCCCTGAGCTCCGCGCCGGCGTCACCGCGTACTTCGGCGTCAACGTCGGCGGCGGCATGCTCGCGATCGGCGACGGGCACGCCCGCCAAGGTGAGGGCGAGGCGTGCGGCACGGCGGTGGAGGCGGCGATGCGGACGGTCGTCGTGGTAGACCTGGTCAAGGGCCAGGCTCCCCCTTCGCCTCGGCTGGAGAGTGACGACTACGTGATGACGACCGGCTCGGCCAAGCCGCTGGAGGACGCGTACCGGATGAGCCAGCACGACCTGGTTGGATGGACCAGCGCGCTCCTGGGTCTGGAGGAGCTGGACGCGTACCAGCTGGTCAGCCAGGTCGGCCTCGCGCCCGCTGGAAACGTGGTGGACACCAACTACACGATGGTCGGCAAGCTGCCCAAGTCGTTGCTGGGCACCAATCAGGCGTACGGCGGACTGCACGACCGGCTGCGGGGCACGGCAGCGGACTACTTGCGACAACGATGACCCGGAGGAAAGACCACATGTTGTTGAAGGACAGCCAAGCATTCAGCGGATTTTCGGTCGACGACGTTCCCCGAGCTCACGAGTTCTACCGCGACACCCTCGGGCTGTCGGTTTCGGAGGAGTACGGCATGTTGAGGCTCAGCCTCGCCAGCGGCGGCACGGTGCTCGTCTACCCCAAGGGCGAGGAGCACGTCCCGGCGACCTTCACGGTCCTCAACTTCGCCGTCGAGGACATCGAGACAACGGTCGACGCGTTGACCGAGCGAGGCGTGACCTTCGAGCGTTACAGCGGGATGCCGACAGAGACCGACGCGAAGGGCATCTTCCGCCGCGGCGGGCCGTTGATCGCGTGGTTCAAGGACCCGGCCGGCAACATCTTGTCCGTCCTGCAGCCCGACTGACCGGCACCGCGTCGGGGGCGACGCGGCCCCACTACGAAGTTTCAGCTTCTTGGTACTCAAAGACCCACAGGGCCAGCGCCAGCTCAAGCAGCAGGTTCCGGTCGGTGGTGAACGGACCGACCAGGCCTTCGAGCTTGGCGATTCGGTACCTGAGCGTGTTGTAGTGAAAGTGCAAGATCCGAGACGCCTCCGCCACATTCATGTTCACGTCTAGCAGGACCTCCAACGTGTGCCGTTGATCCTTGGCATCGGCGGTCGTCTTGTGAAGCTCACCCAACGTCTCTCGTACGAAGGGGTCCAGATCCTCGGGCGGAATCATGCTCAAGAGACGTAGAACGCCCAGGTCCTCGAAACGAACCACGCGTCCGGCCGTCTCGCTGCTGCGGGCAGCAGCGACCGCGCGAATGGCTTCAGAATATGACTTGGCCAAATCCGACGCGGACTCAATTGCTCGCCCCAATCGCGCGCAGTCGGAGGCCCCGCGTCGCATCCGGGGTTACAGCACTCGGACCAATTAGCGGCGGCCGCGCGCCTCAGTCGCGCTCGTGGCGCGGGATCTCGTCGAGCTCGCGCCTCTCGACGAGCTCTTCGGCGATGTCACGGAGCTTTCGGTTGGTGTCCCTGCTGATCCGGGTCAACAGGTTGAACGCCTGGTTGCCGTTGATGTCGAAGCGTTCCATCACGATGCCCTTAGCCTGGCCGATCAGGTCGCGGGTCGTGACAGCGCGATCGAGCTGCTCGACCTTCTGCACCTCGGCGTAGGCGACCGATGCGTGCGAGGCGAACAGCATGCCGATGTGCTCGGAGTCGTCGTCGAAGGCGTTGACCTCGTAGGAGTAAAGATTCAGCGCGCCGAGGTTGTTGCCCTCGACGAACAGCTGGAACGCCAGCAAGCTTCCCGCGCCCGCCTCGTACGCCCGTTGCGCGAACAGCGGCCATCGTTGCTCGGTCCGCATGTCCGGCACCTGGACCGTGTGGTGCTCGTAGACGGCATCGAGACACGGACCTTGGCCAATCTCCTGCTGGATCGCATCCACCGCGCGCGGCAGATCACCCGATGCTGCATGTGAGGACACGTGTTTGCGGTTGAGGACCACGCTGACGGATCCCTCTTGGACACCGGGAATCAGGGCGACCGCGGCGGAGACGATCTCCTCGAGCATGTCGTCGGGCTCGTTCTGTTGCTGCAGGGACCGCGCCAGCTCGCTGAGCCGGGACGCGAGCTGCTCCGTTCCGACCGCCGAACCGGTGTTGTGCGTCGACGGCTCGTTCTGACCGCTGCCCGGTGTACCTGTTGCGTCAGACATACCAACCTTTCGGTCGTCCTGCAGGATGCAACCATGGCCAGATTCAGCCGCGCCGAGCTCGAGGCGTTCTACGGCGTGACCGTACCAAACCTCGCCGGCCCGAACATGCGGCTGCTGTTCGTCGGGATCAACCCAGGCCTATGGACCGCCGCCGTGCAGGCGCACTTCGCGCGGCGCGGCAACCGCTTCTATCCCGTGCTGCACCGGGCCGGCATCATCGAGCGGGTCATCGACCCGGCCTCCGGCATGACCGACGACGACCGCGCGTACCTCATCGCCCGCGGGATCGGCATCTCCAACTTGGTGCCCCGGGCTACCGCGCGTGCCGACGAGCTGACCGCCGCCGAGCTGCGTGCGGGTGTCGTACACCTCCGCGAGCTGGTGGTACGCGAGCGTCCGCGCGTGGTGGCGGTCGCGGGCGTGACGGCGTACCGGCTGGCGTTCGACCGACCCAAGGCGCGGCCGGGGCGACAGCCCGAGGACTTCGCCGCTGCCGAGCTGTGGGTCGTACCCAACCCGAGCGGTCTCAACGCCCACGAGAGCGTGGCATCGCTCGCGCAGGCGTACGCCCGAGCCGCGCGGGCGGCGGGCGTCATCGATGCCTGATCAGCCGAGGAGCTCGACGATGTCGTCGCCGGTGAGCTCGGCGGACCCGAAGCCGTCGCCGTCGACGACGCTCGCGAACAGCTCGGCCTTGCGCGCCTTGAGCTCCATGACCTTCTCCTCGATGGTGTCGGTGGCGACAAGGCGGTAGACCATGACCCGGCGTCGCTGGCCGATGCGGTGGGTGCGGTCGACGGCCTGGGACTCGACGGCGGGGTTCCACCACGGGTCGAGCAGGAAGCAGTAGTCGGCTTCGGTGAGGGTGAGCCCCACGCCGCCAGCCTTGAGGCTGATCAGGAACGCCGGGTCGTCACCGGTCTTGAAGGCCTCGATCACCCTCGGCCGGTCGCGGGTGCGGCCGTCGAGGTAGGAGTAGGCGATGCCCTCGGCGTCGAGCCGGGTGTGTACACGCTCCAGGAACCCGGTGAACTGGCTGAACACCAGCGCTCGGTGGCCCTCGGCCGCGACCTCGCGCAGGTGCTCGACGAGCACGTCGATCTTGGCCGACGCGACACCGGCATAGGCGTCGTCGATCAGCGACGCGTCGAGGCTCAATCTGCGCAGGCGGGTGAGCGAGCGGAAGATCGCGAGCCGGTGCTTGTCGACGTCGTCCTCGACGAGGCCGAGGATCTGTTGGCGTTCGCGCTGCAGGTGGGTGTCGTAGATCTTGCGGTGTCGCGGGCCGAGGGTCACCTCGAGCACCTGTTCCTGCTTGGCGGGTAGGTCGGCGGCGACGACCTCCTTGGTGCGCCGCAGCATGAACGGGCGTACGCGGCTGCGCAGCCGGGCGAGGGCGTCGGCGTCGCCGGCGTTCTGGATCGGACGGGCGACCTGCTCGGCGAATCGGCCGGGATGCGGGTACAGCCCGGGCGCGGTCAGGGACAGCAGCGCCCACAGCTCCATCAGGTTGTTCTCCAGCGGGGTGCCGGTGACGGCGAGGGTGAATGGCTGGGCCAGCCGGCGTACGGCCTGGTGCGTCTTGGACTGGTGGTTCTTGACCATCTGCGCCTCGTCGACGACCAGTCCGGCCCAGGGCAGCGCGGCGTAGGCGTCGGCCTCGAGCCGGACCAGGGTGTAAGTGGTGACCACGATGTCGGCGTCGGCGGCGATGTCGGTGAGACTCGCGCGGCGGCGAGCGTGTGACTCGGTGATGGTGCGGACGCGCAGGCCTGGGGTGAAGGTACGTGCCTCGGTGGCCCAGGTGCTGACGACGCTGGTGGGCGCGACGACGAGGAACGGTGCGCTGGTGGACGGGCGCGCGTGCGCGATGAGCGCGAGCGTCTGGACGGTCTTGCCCAGGCCCATGTCGTCGGCGAGGATGCCGCCGAGCCCGGTCTGCCACAGCAGGGTGAGCCACCGGAACCCGTCGTGCTGGTACGGCCGCAACGTCGCCAGCAACCCGGACGGGTGGGCGACCTCGGGCAGCGCGGCGACGTCGCGGAGGCCGGCGGCGGCGCGTACCCAGCGCGCGGCTTGCTCGTCGATGACACCGAGCTCGTCGAGCTCCTCCCACAGACCCGGTTGGTGGCGGGATACCCGGATGCCGTCGGCGGGCGCGTCGTGCAGCTCGCGGGCCTCACCGACGAGGCGGACGAGCCGGTCGAGCTCGGGGTGGTCGAGGCTGATCCAGAGTCCGTCGGGCAGGATCACCCGGTCCTGGTCGAGGGTTATTGCCTCGAGCAGGGCGGCGAGGCCGACCGACCGGTGGTCGACGGTGACGACGACCTCGAGGTCGAGCCAGTCGGTGCGCCGGTTGGGGTCGCTGCCGTGATCGACGCTGGCGAAGGAGACCACCGGTGTGCCGGCAGCCTCGCGGAAGTCGGGTTGCTCGCCGTCGATGATGACGTCGAGCTGGTCGGACTCGCGCAGCCCGGGCAGCACCTGCTCGGCGAGCTCGACAGCGTCGGCGCCGCGTAGCCGCTGCTCCGGTACGAGGCGGGCGTCGGCGGCGGTGGCGAGCACGCTGGCCTGGGCGTCGGTGAGGCGGAGGCGGGTCAGGACGTCCGTCTCGGCCCTTGGGTCGCGCAGTCCGTGCTCGGCCGGCTCCCGGTCGAGGGGGTAGACGCGGTCGGTTTCTCCCACCCGGTAGCGCCAGGACCAGGCGAGGTGGACGTCGCCGGCGCTGTGCCAGGTGACCTCGAGGGTCAGCCGGGGGGCGGCGGGCTCGGGCACGTCGACGGTGCCGTCGCGGGACCCGACCGCGACGTGGCGGCGCAGACGAGGGACGTAGGAGGTGAGCAGGTCGTCGCCCTCCTCCGCTGGTACGTCGAGCGCGGCGTGGTCGTCGAGGAGGCGTCGCAGGGCCGCGGGTGCCGGGCGGTCCAGCGGGGCGAGCGTGACCGACCAGGAGTCGTCGGCGTCGTCGGTGCGTGACCACAAGATGGCGCCGTGGGCCGGGTCGCCGAGGAGCTCGACGTCTTCGGCGTCGGTCCAGGCTCCGCCCAGCTCGGCGCCGGCTCGTACGGACAGCGGGCCGTTGGCTTGAGCGAGGTCGAGGCGAAGCACTGCGTGGGTGGTCGCGGCGTGCAGGCCGGTGAGGGCTCCGGCCGGCACCAAGGGAAGCCCGACCTCGCTGGCTCGCTGCAGCAGGCGCCACAGGCCGGGGCCGAACGCCGCCAGCTCGATGTCGGGGCCGACGCTGCCGTACAGGTGACCGGAGGTGGCGCGCTGGGCGATGAGGAACTCGCGGGCGACGGCGAGGTGCTCGTCGGGCACGGCGAGGCGATGGTAGGTGTGGCCGAAGTCGCCCCAGGAGATGCCCGATCGCACCCAGCGCCCGGAACGGCCGCGCAGGACGGGCCGTAGCCGGAGGCGACCGCGAGCCGGTTCGGCGCCGCTGAACCAGCGGGTGCGTCGTGCGTCGGCGAGCCGGGGGCGGGTGAGCTCCACCTGGAGGCCGAGTGGTGTCGCGTCGCGGCGGGCGTCTGTGGATTCGGCGTCGAGCTCGTCCAGAAGGGAGCCGAGCGTGTGGTCCCAGGTGGCGGGTGTGGATTCGGTCGGCTCGGGGGGTTGCCGGTCGCGGGCGGCGACGACGAGCGCGACGGCGTGCTTGCAATCGCGCGAGACCGGGCACGAGCAGGCGGCGTACAGCTCGAGGTCGTGGCCCTCGCTGCGCAGCGAGACGACGGTCTGGTAGACGGTGACGCCGCTGCCGCGGACGGCGCCCTGCACGACCCAGCCGGAGACGTTGGCTGCGGCGTCGACGTGCTCGACCCGATCGCCGCGGGCGTACGCCATCCCCCGGTCGTAGGACGGCACGTCGAAGTGCCGGCGCAGCGCCGCGTCGCTCGCGAGCACGTCGAGGGTTACCACACCGCGATGCTATGCGGGCAGGCTGACAGGTAGGTGGCATCGGCACCGCCCAGGTGCCACAGTGGCTGCATGAGCGCGCCGGGCCACCTTTACGACGCCGCTTTGGAGCGAGCTTCGACTCGGGCCCGGGAGTGGCTCGCGGCGCTGCCGGACAGGCCGATACCGCCTCGTCAGGATGCGGACGGTGTCCTCGCCAGCCTCGGCGGGCCGTTGCCGGACGGCCCGATCGACCCGGCCGACGTCATCGACCTGCTTGCCGACGGTGTAGAGCCGGGGCTGATGGCGATGGGCTCGGGACGGTTCTTCGGCTGGGTCATCGGCGGTACGCTGCCGGCCGCCCTCGGCGCGGACTGGCTGACCAGCGCGTGGGACCAGAACAATGGGATGCGCTTTGCGACGCCGGGGACCGTCGCCGCGGAGGAGGCTGCCGCGACCTGGGTCCTCGACCTGCTCGGACTGCCGGAAACCGCTGACGTCGGGTTCGTCACTGGCGGGACCATGGCCAACTTCACCGGGCTTGCAGCGGCCCGCCAGCAAGTGCTCGAAAACGTCGGCTGGGACCTCGATCGGCTCGGGTTGAGCGGCGCGCCACGCGTGCGCGTCCTGGTGGGTGCCGAGCGGCACATCACCATCGACCTTGCGCTTCGGTACCTCGGCCTGGGTGAGCCGCAGGTGGTGCCCGCCGATGACCAGGGCCGCATCTCGGCCGACGCGCTCGGTGCGGCGTTGGACGGCACCGAGGTGCCGACCATCGTGTGTCTGCAAGCGGGAAACCTGCACTCGGGCGCTTTTGACCCGCTGGGCGCGGCCTGCGATCTGGCGCACGAGCACGGCGCCTGGGTGCACGTGGACGGCGCGTTCGGATTGTGGGCAGCAGCGTCGCCGCACCTTCGCCATCTCGTCGACGGACATGACGGCGCCGACTCGTGGGCCACCGACGCGCACAAGACCCTCAACGTCCCGTACGACTGCGGGATCGTCGTGGTGGCACACCCAGATGCGCTGCGCAAGGCGATGGGCGCACAGTCGAGCTATCTCGTGCGCACAGAGGGTCCCGGTGATCCCCTGGAGAAGGTTCCGGAGCTTTCGAGGCGGGCGCGCGGCGTACCGGTGTGGGCGGCGTTGCGTTCCCTCGGGCGCAGCGGCGTGTCCGACCTCGTCGACCTCTTGGCGCACAACGCCGGCGCACTCGCCACGGGCATCGCGGACATCGAGGGCGCCGAGATCGTCAACGACGTGGTGTTCACGCAGGTGTGCGCCACCTTCGGCGACGACGAACGCACCCGGGAGGTCACGGCGCGGTTGTTGGCTGATGGGACGGCATGGATGTCTGGCTCGCGATGGCGCGACCGCGACGTGCTCCGGGTGTCGGTCAGCAACTGGAGCACCGACGATAACGACGTCGCCGCCTCAGTGGATGCGGTACGCCGTGCCGCCACCTGACCTCGGGTTAGCGGCCGGGTCAGGTGGCGGCCACGTAGCGGCTGCCCGTCGTCCACGGCAACCGAGAAGCACCAGCCCTGCACGCGCAGGATCGCGTACTGATCGTTGACCAGCACGCGCGAGCCGCATCGAGCGACCGCGGCGGCGATCCGATCGCTGTGGTGGTTGCGGAAGCGGACACGTCGACCGGTCCAGGCGACGACGGTGACCACCTCCCCGGCTATGTCGGTGATGAATCCCCGCCAGGATTTCGCGTAGACCTTGGGCTTGTTGGCGGTGTGCAGCGCCTGGATCCAGTGCACGTCGTGCCCCGGTCGATATAGCCCACAGCTGCGCAATGGCGGGATTGGTGTCACATGGCTAACCGTTCGGACTCGCTTCTTGTCGGAATCGGTGTTTCATCTGCGACTCCTCGGTCACAGAGCCACAAGGGCTCTCCGTTTGCCGCACGTCTTCGCGCGGCCGGCTCGTTGCCTGGGGCACCCACACGGAGCGGGTTGCCGGACAGCCGGCCAGGTACCGACAGCTGTCTCTCTGGAGCGTGGGACAGACCATAGCCGGTCACGCCGACAATGCGAAGCAGCGGCGTGCCCATGGAGTCCTAGGTAATCCCCCGCATGCGCAGAGCTGCCTGGGTGCGATCCTTGACCTGCATCTTCGCTAGCACACGGGACACATGGTTCTGCACGGTCTTGAGGCTTAGGGCAAGCTCGCGGGCGATCTCGGGATTGCTTCGCCCGGCGGCGATGAGGGAGAGTACCTCGGCCTCTCGGTCGGTCAGCTGAGCGCCGTACCCACGTTGGCGGCCGGCCCGACCCGCCAGGACTCCCTCAGCGACGCCTGGGCCGAAGACGGCTCCACCACCGGCCACGGCCCGGATCGCCGCCAGGACCTCCTCCTGCACCGCTCCCTTGAGCAGATAACCGCGGGCACCGACCTGGAGGGCAGCGAGCACGCTATCGTCGTCGTCGACCATGGTGAGAACCAGGACAGCCACCGACGGTGCCTGGGCCAGGATGCGACGCGTCGCCTCGAGGCCAGGGATGCCCGGCAGGTTCAGATCCATCAGGACGACGTCGGGCGCGAGCTCGACGGTTCGCCGTACCGCGTCCTCCCCGGTGCCGACCGCGTCGACGACATCCACGTCTGGCACCGTCGCCAGGAGGCCGCTGAGACCGTCCCGAAAGAGTGGGTGGTCGTCCACCACGATCACCCGGATCACGACACCACCACGGGCGTTCTCGGCAGCCAGAGTGCAACCGTCGTTCCGCCCGGCGACCCAGCGCTGATCTTGAGCTCGCCGCCGATCTCTGCCGCCCGTTCGTGCATGGTGGTCAAGCCGATCCCGCCCGCACGCGGCCGCACATCGCCGGTCCCGTTGTCGCTGACCTCGAGCCGGATCCCGTCGGTCTCGACCCTGAGCACGACCTCGGAGCGGTCCGCACAGGAGTGCCGGACCACGTTGCTGAGGGCTTCCTGGGTGACGCGGTACGTCGCCACCTCGACTGCGGCGGGTATCTCCGGGAGGTCTTCGGGCACAGACACCTCGACGACGAGGTCGGAGTCCTGCGCCACCCGTTCCGCGAGCTGAGCCAGCGCCCCGTCGAGCCCCAGCTCGTCGAGCGCGGGGGGCCGCAGCCCCTCGACGATGCGCCGGACGTCGAGGACCGTCGAGGCGACACCGTTGCGCAGTCGGAGCAGCTCGTCGTCCGCGTCCCGGCCTGCCGCGAGGACGTTGCGAATGGTGTCCACCTGCAGGGTGAGACCTGCCAGCGCCGGCCCGAGTCCGTCGTGCAGATCGCGGCGCAACCGGCGACGTTCTTCCTCGCGGGCGAGGACCAGACTTTCCTGCGCCTCGCGGAGATCCTCCAGCAGCATGGCCGAGTGGACGACACCGCCGAGCTGGCCGGCCAGATCGTCCAGCAGTGATCGATCGGCCGGCCGCAGCGCGTGCGGGCTCAAGCGCAGCGACCCCACGGCCTTCCCGTACGCGTTCAGCGGGATCACGTCGTACGCCTCCGTCGCGGTGCCGTACCCGGCCAGGGTCCGACCGTGCGCGTCGAGGATCTCGACGTACCCGAGCCCGAGCCCCGAGCCGATCTGCTCGGTGAGGGTCTCGAGCAGCCCGGGTACGTCTGTCGCGTCGGCCAGGCGGCGCCCGGTCGATGCGAGCACGTCCGCGGGCTGCGCCCATTGGCCGTAGGTCAGCCTGTTCACCGCCTGCTGCAGGGCGTTGCGGATGGGAGCGAAGGTCACGGCGACCACCCCCGCCGCGACCCACGGCAGCCAAGTAGCGCCCCGGTTACGAAGGAGGGCCCCGACCCCTCCTACCGTGACGGCGTACAACCCGGCGACCACCACGGAGAGCGCCACGAAGGTGACCGTGCGGTTCACGCCGAGCTGGACGTCGTACAGCCGACGCTGGAACAGCGCCACCGCGATGGCGACCGGGACCGGCAACGTCACGACACCGAACATCCATGGCTCGACGACGGGGGTGGGGATGAACGGGATCAGCAACAGAGGGGCGGCGAACGCGGCGGAGAACCACAGCAGCTGCTGTCGGAGGAGCTCATGGCCCCTGCGCCAGCGGTGCACGACCCCGGCGACCGCCACGACCAGAGCCGCCCCAACGAGAACGAGGCCACCGAGTGCTAGCACGTCGGCGACGACGCCGATCTCGCCGGGGAGCCCGGTCGGACTGTCCAGGCCGGGCAGCCGGTAGTCCAGCGGGCTCGGCGCAAGCATCGAGGCCACGCTGAAGACACCGATGGCTGACACGGCCAAAATGAGGGGTCGTCTGCCGCCCCACGGCGTGCGACCGTCGGGGAAGATGAGCGGCAGGCCGAGGATCAGCATGAGCCAGCCGAGTCCCCGCGCCGTGGTGCCGAGAACCGCGAATCACTCGGCGCTGGCGATCTGACCGTGAGCGACGGCTCGGACCGCAAGGGCGATGAGTCCCTCGCCGACACCCCAGACGCAGCCACCGATCACCATCAGTCGCCCTACCGGATGGCCCGGTCGGGCGAGGCTGACGGTGATTGCGACGAGGGCGTAGGCGGTGACCACGAGCAGTACGGCCAGCTCGTTGACGGGTGTGCCTTCTCCGCGGGCAAGGAGAACCGACGTCAGCGCACCGGCGACACCGAGGAGTCCCGCCAGTACGACGCCGACGATCCTCGCATTGCGCATCTGACCATATTGGGGCACGACGACTCGCTTGTCTGGGTCTTCTCCGCGGCCCTAGGAGGCGTCCGTACGTTGGCGCAGCAGGCCAATTGCGACGCCGATCCACCACACCAACCAGACCAGGGTGCCCCAGTCCTGCTGGCCGATGCCGGCTGCAGGGACCGACGCCAGGAGCACCGCGCCGGTGAGGAGCCCGCCCCAGCCGACCCAACGAGTCATCACCTTGTCCTGTCTCGCCGCCACCGCCAGCGCGATGGCATGGGCGCCGAGCAGGGAGAGGCTGAGGAAGTAGGCGAAGATGCGAATGTTGTTGATGGCGAAGGACGTCTCCAGGTCGAGGCCGTTCTGGGCGCCGTACAGCGCTGCTGCTCCCGCCGGGAAACCAACGGCCATCGTAACGGCGACGTACGCCATCCCGGCCATGAGAGAGGTCTGCGCGGCCCAGCGGCCAACTTCGGTGCTCCGACCGAGGGCCCGGGCGAGGAAGACGAGGGCGGGGATGAGGAGGACGAAGCCGAGCGTCTCGATCATGCCGCCGGCCATGGTGCGTGCCATGTTGCCTTCGACGTAGCCGTCCTGGATGCCTTCGGTGCCTTCTTGGAAGAGGGGGCTGTCCATGATTGCGATCCCTGCGAAGATCAAGGCCACGTGGGCAATGGCAAAGCCACCGGCCACCCGCCACAACGCTGTGGACGGATAACTGTCGGACCGCTGGTGAGGTTGGTTCGTCGTCGGGCTGGGGGCTGTCTGGGGCATGGTCGCTCCGATCCGTTTGGGAGAGCACGGCCACTCCGTGTTCCTGCTCCGAGCCTGGCCGGTCACCGGCGCGAGAGCATCAGGCGGCTTCCCGAGAGGACCGGGAGGAACTCCCGAGGTCACTCGCCTTCGGCGTGCCGGCAGGCGGCGGTCTACGCCGACCGCGGGCGTCGATGCCCACGTGCACGATCAGGTCCACGGACGCGGCAACGGTCGGGGCGACGAAACGGGCTCCGATGTTCTCGCCCGCAAACATGCAAAAGGGAGAGTGCAAGCGCCAGCCTGCTGAACCGACCCTTCGCCCTGCCACATACGGATGCGAAAGACTCAACGTCCGACGGTGGCTGACCCGGATCAGGCTCCCCGGCACCCTTGCCGAGCACCGAATCGACGGCTCGCGCAGTGCCCCGTTTGAGGCCGCGCCTGTCCCGGGATCGTCACCGGACTGGTCTAGCGGGACACCTGTCATCGTCATCGGCTCATTCTGCGGCGTCCCCGATTGCGGTTCG
>Ga0136622_10000197_pt1 | contig 23291 bp, 24 predicted proteins | sample AntDrymUQ4482106_2_FD_104803 | JGI IMG/M metagenome (GOLD analysis project Ga0136622, IMG submission 104803) | Polar desert sand microbial communities from Dry Valleys, Antarctica - metaG UQ448 (21.06) | ecosystem: Environmental > Terrestrial > Soil > Desert | place: Antarctica: Dry Valley...
ATCTCGGTGACCACGATCGCCATACGCCCCTTCCGGATCTCCTGAACGTCGGCGACGGCGCGCATCTTGACCGAGCCCCGGCCGGTGAGCAGTGCGTCGCGGATGCCCTTGGTGCCGACGATGTAGGCGCCGGTGGGAAAGTCGGGGCCGGTGACGAACCGGGTGAGGTCCTCTGCGGTGGCGTCGGTGTGCTCCAGAGAGTACAGGCAGGCATCGATGACCTCGCCGAGGTTGTGGGGTGGGATGTTGGTCGCCATCCCCACGGCGATCCCTGTGGACCCGTTCACCAGCAGGTTGGGGAACCTTGCCGGCATGACGGTCGGTTCCTCACGCTCGCCCGAGTAGTTGTCACCGAAGTCGACGGTCTCCTCGTTGATCCCGTCGAGCAGGTGCATCGCCAGTTGGGTCATCCGGGTCTCGGTGTACCGCATCGCCGCCGGTCCGTCGTCGACCGAGCCGAAGTTGCCCTGCGGTTCGACCAGCGGATACCTGGTCGAGAAGTCCTGGCCGAGCCGGACCAGGGCGTCGTAGATGGCGTCCTGGCTGTGGGGGTGGAACCAACCCATCACATCACCGACGACCCGGGCGCACTTGCGGAACGGGGTACCGGGGCGGATCCCCGAGTCGTACATCGAGTAGAGGATGCGGCGGTGGACCGGCTTCAGCCCGTCGCGGACGTCGGGAAGGGCGCGCGACACGATGACCGACATGGCGTACTCGAGGAACGAGTCCTCCATCTCTCTCTCGATCTCGACCGGTCTGATGGTGTCGTCTGACATGGGGTTGCTTCCCGGTAGCTCGCTCAGAAGTCCAGGAACCGGACGTCCTTGGCATTGTGCTGGATGAAATGGCGTCTGGCCTCGACATCGTTGCCCATCAACGTGACAAAGACCTCCTCGGCCCTGAGCTGGTCGTCGAGCTGGACCTGAAGCAGCTGACGGGAGGACGGGTCCATGGTGGTGTCCCACAGCTGGTCGGCGTTCATCTCACCCAGACCCTTGAACCGCTGGATGCTGGCCTTCCTGTTCCCCAGCTCGGCCTTGATCCGTTCCAGGTGGGCGTCGTTGAAGGCCCACTGGGTCTTGGTCCCCACCTTTATCGAGTACAGCGGCGGCTGGGCGATGTAGATGTACCCGGCGTCGATGAGCCCCTTCATGTGCCGGTAGAAGAAGGTGAGGAGCAGGGTACGGATATGGGCCCCGTCGACGTCGGCGTCGGTGAGGATGACCACCCGGTGGTAGCGCGCCTTGGTGACGTCGAGCTCGTCGCCGATGCCGGTCCCGATGGCGGTGATCAGCGCCTGGATCTCGGTGTTGGAGAGCACCCGGTCGATCCGGTTCTTCTCGACATTGATGATCTTGCCCCGGATCGGGAGGATCGCCTGGAACTCGCTGTTTCGGGCCTGCTTGGCCGAGCCCCCGGCCGAATCGCCCTCGACGATGAACATCTCGGACAGGGCGGGGTCGCGCGACGAGCAGTCGGCGAGCTTGCCGGGAAGCCCTGCCCCGTCGAGCAGGCTCTTGCGGCGGGTCAGATCGCGGGCGTGGCGCGCCGCCACCCGGGCCTTGGCTGCGGTGGTGGCCTTGTCGAGGATCTTGCGGGCCTCGCCCGGGTTGCGGTCGAGCCACTCGGGCAGGGCGGCGTTGAGTGCCTTCTCCACGAAGGACCGGATCTCGGTGTTGCCCAGCTTGGTCTTGGTCTGGCCCTCGAACTGGGGGTGCCGGACCCGGGCGGAGATGACCGCGGTGAGCCCTTCGCGCACGTCCTCGCCCTGGAGGTTCTCGTCCTTGTCCTTGAGCAGACCCCTCCCCCGGGCGAAGTCGTTGATGGCCCTGGTCAGCGCCTTGCGGAAGCCCTCCTCGTGGGTGCCTCCCTCGTGGGTGCTGATGTTGTTGGCAAAGCTGAGGACCGTCTCGTTGTAGCCGGTCGTCCACTGCAGGGCGACATCGAGCTCGGCCTCGTCGCCCGTCTCCTCGAAGTGGGCGATGTGGGGGTGGATCGGGTCGCGTGATCCGTTGAGGTGCTTGACGAAATCGATCAGGCCGCCCCGGTACTCGAACACCTGCTCGATGGGCTCGGCCGGTCGCTCGTCGCGGAAACGGATCTGGAGCCCCTTGCTGAGGAACGCCATCTCCCGCAGCCTGCTGGTGACCACGTCGTTGTCGTAGTCGGTGGTCTCGGAGAAGATCTCGGGGTCGGCCCAGAAGGTGACCTGGGTGCCGGATCGCTTGGCAGGCTTGCCCTTCTCCACCGGTCCCTCGGGCCTGCCGTAGCTGAACGACTGCTTCCAGTGGAACCCGTCGCGGACCACCTCGACCTCGAGCCGGCTGGAGAGGGCGTTGACCACCGAAACACCGACGCCATGGAGGCCACCGGAGACCGTGTAGGCGCCGCTGTCGAACTTCCCGCCGGCGTGGAGCGTGGTGAGCACGGTGGTGAGGGCGGACTGCCTGGTCTTGGCATGGCGATCGACCGGGATGCCGCGCCCGTTGTCCCGCACCTGCACCCCCCCGTCGGCCATCAGGGTGGTGTCGATGCGGGTGCAGTAGCCGGCCATCGCCTCGTCGACCGAGTTGTCGACGACCTCCCAGACGAGGTGGTGGAGACCGCGCGGCCCCGTGGTCCCGATGTACATGGCGGGCCGCTTGCGCACCGCCTCCAGGCCCTCGAGGACCGTGATGTTGGAGGCGTCGTAGGACGCGCGAGAGGAAGATTTCGTCTCAGCCACAGAACTCCTCATGCCGGCTCGGATGCGCGGTTTCGGGGCGGGATTGGCAACCCCATGATACCCGATACCGGCCCCCGCAAGGGTGATCCCAGCGCATCACGACCCCTCTCCGAGCTCACGATCGAAGGATTCGCTGGCGACACGCTCGGCTGGCGTCGCCACCCGGATTGCCACCCTGAGAGCCTCCATCCCGCCGCCGAGCGCCTCGCCGACCCGCTCGGCCAGTGCGGTCGCCTCGTAGCGGAGCCTGGTGGCCTCGAGACCGGAGACCACGACCACGGTGAGCACCCCGTCACGTAGCGCCACGGGACGGCAGCGGGTGCTCCAGTTCCCCGCCACCTGGTCCCAGTCCTGTCGCAGGCGGACGATGGGGGCGACGTCGGGCCTCGCCACCTTCGCCAGTACGGCGTTGATCAGCTCGCCGACCGGTGCCGGGTCGCGCCACCTGCCGCTCTCATCGGCCGGCGCCACCGGTGGTCGCCCGCTGCCCTTCCATCTGTGGGCATCGGCTCGCCGCTTGCCGCTCATGGCCACCGGGCGGTCGCTGCACCGAGCACGCTCCCTCGCATCCGGCCTCCTCCCTGTCTCACCCGTCGCATCACGCTCACCTCATGCTCCCGAGCCCCTTTACCCGCCACCACCACCACCTCGCCAGAACACCGTCGCCAGAACACCGTCGCCAGAACACCGTCGCCAGAACACCGTCGCCAGAACACCGTCCCAGACACCGTCGGCCAGACACCGTCACAAGAACACCGTCACACACACAATCGCCCGTCACCGGACCGTCCCTTGGCCGACGTCCCAGAGACGTCCGGTCACCGGAACCTCATCATGCCTGGTGGTAGTGACAAGAACCTGACCTTGGGGCAGCAACGCCACCACCGCAGCCGTCCGGAGCGGATCGAGCTCGGAGAAGACATCGTCGAGCAGCAGGATGGGGGCGTAGCCGTGGTGTTCGGTCAGCATCCGGTACGAGGCCAACCGCAGCCCGACGGCGATCGACCGCTGCTCCCCCTGGCTGGCCTGGTTGCGCACCGGGCGACCGTCGAGGGTGAGCAGCACCTCGTCGCGATGGGGGCCGACGGTCGTCGTCCGTTGCTCCAGCTCACGCCGCCTCCGGTCGATCAGGGCCCGAGCCAGCCTGCCCGCGGCATCGTCGGGATCGAACGACGATCCGTCGATGACGGTGCGCCCCTCGCCCCAGGATGGATCGAGACCGATGGCGAGCCGGGCGACCCCACCGGAAACCGTGTCGTGGGCCTCTGCCAGCACCGGCATCAGCCCATCGATCAGCTCGACCCGCTCCGCCCACAGCATGGTCGCCATGGCCACCAGGCGCTCGTCCCACACCTCGAGCGACATCGGATGGGTTGACGGCCCATCCGAACGGAGCATGGCGTTGCGCTGGCGCAGCACGCTCTCGTACTCGGCGACGGTCGCCCCATACCCGGGTGACAGCCTCGACCCGAGGTCGTCGAGGAAGCCTCGCCGCGCCGCCGCCGCCGCCTTGACCAGATCGAGATCGTCGGGAAGGAAGCCGACAACAGGAAAGAGGTGAGCGACCTCGGCCTGGCGCGCCGGTCGCTTCCCGTTGACCAGGATCCGCCTTCTGCCCTGTCGGGGGATCTCGACCTCGACCTTGGACTCGCCTGCCGGCTTCTCGAACCCTCCCCGTACGATCGCCCGCTCCGACCCGACCCGGATGAGGCCATCGTCCGGTGTCCTCCGGAACGAACGGATCGCAGACAGGTACGACACCGCCTCCAGGATGCTGGTCTTGCCGGCGCCGTTGCGACCGACCAGCATGTTGACCCCCGGATCAGGCTGCCAGTTCAGCGACGGGTAGCTGCGCCATCCATCCAGCTCCAGCCACGACAGCCACATCGGGGGCCCGCAGTCACACGCGAACCGGCATCAGCAGGTAACGGAAGGTGTCATCGCCGGCGCCGAGGAGCATCCCCGGCTTCACCGGATCGGTGGCCTTGATGATGACCTCGTCACCGGACACCGCCGAGACCCCGTCGCTGAGATACCGGACGTTGAAGGCAATGGTCATGTCGTCGCCCTGGTAATCGCCCTCGATGTGCTCGGTCTCCTCGCCGACTTCCTGCCGGCTGATGCTCAGCTCGACCCCGCCCTGGTGGAGGTTGAGCCGGACCGGGATGTGATCTTCGGAGACGAGGGCGGCGCGCCCGATCGCCTCGAGCAGCGCATCCCGCGATACGGTGAGTTGGTTGGGGAAGGCACCGAAGAAATGCCGGTACGCCGGGAACGCTCCCTCGATCACCCGCACCGTCATCGCCCCCCGCTCCGAGGCGAACGTGGCCTCGCGGTCCCCCAGGTCGACGGTGAGCTTGGAATCGCCGATGGTCCGGGGCACTTCCTTCAGTGCCCGGTTGGGGACGAGGGTGGTCGGTGCGCTCTCCGCACCGGGCAGGTCTCGCACCGCCAACCGGTAGCCGTCGGTGGCCACCAGGCGGGTCCCGTCGTCGTCGGACTCGAACAGCACGCCGGTCAGCACCGGACGGGCATCGTCACCGGATGCGGCCACCCCGACCTGGGCCAGCGCCTTGGTCAGAGCATCCCCATCGAGGGTTATGCCGCCCGATGAGGGGCGGGTGCCCGACAACGGGTAATCGTCGACGTTGAGCTCACGCAGCTTGAACCGGGGCCCGTTGCCGGTGATCTCCACCTGGCCGCCCGCAGCGGCCATGGTGACCGCTCCGGCCGGCAGCTTGCGCACCGCCTCGGCGGCCAGCTTGGCCGGGATCAGCGTCCGGCCCTCCTCGATCGCCTCGACCTCGAGCGACGTGCGGATGGTTATCTCGCTGTCGGTCCCGGTCACCCGCAGCGTGCCCCCCTGCACCTCGCACAGGATGCCTTGGAGGATGGGCAGCGGGGATCGGTTGCTGACCGCCCGTCCCGCGCGGGCCAGGACGTCGGCGAGGTCATCTCTCTCGGCTCGGATACGCACGTGTCGGTCTTCCTCTACTCAATGTATTGAATCAAACAGTAGTGGTAGTAGTAGGCGCTGTGGATTGGGGAGAAGCGGTGGAAACGGTTGCGCCGGAAGCCATTCCGCATCCACAGGGCCTGGGGACAGATGGGGCGCCGTCCCCAGGGCCGATCCGGAGCATCACAGCCTGCCGGCAAAGCTGGGGATGGATCGGGGGTTGCCCACAGCCCATCGTCAAGCCTTCCTCAGGTCTTTGCACAGGTTGTTGACCTCGTCGTATACCGCTTTGTCGCTCTGCATCTGGTTCTTCACCCGCTCGACGGCGTGGAGAACCGTGGTGTGATCGCGGCCCCCGAAGGCGGCCCCGATCTTGGGTAGGGAGAGGTTGGTCAGGTCCCGGCACAGGTACATGGCGATCTGCCGCTTCGCCGTCAGCGGCTGCTTGCGACTGGGACCGGTCAGATCGGCCAACGGGATCCGGTAAACCGACGCCACCAACTCCATGACCACGTCCGGGGTGATCTGTCTGGCCTCCTGGTTGCTTGCCAGGTATTGCAGGACGTCCTGGGCCATGTCGAGCGTGATCTTCTCGTTGGTGAGCGAGGCATACGCGGTGACCCTGGTGAGGGCACCCTCGAGCTCGCGCACGTTGTCGAGCACCTTCTCGGCGATGAACCGAAGAACGTCCTCTGGAACCGGCCGGGGGGCGTACTCGGCGTTCTTGCGGAGGATCGCCAGCCGGGTCTCCACGTCCGGTGGCTGGATGTCGGTGAGGAGACCCCATTCGAACCGGCTTCGCAGCCTGTCCTCGAGGGTCGCCAGGTTCTTGGGGGGACGGTCCGAGCTGATGACGACCTGCTTGCCGTTCTCGTACAGGCTGTTGAACGTGTGGAAGAACTCCTCGAGGATCTGCTCCTTCCCCTCCAGGAACTGCACGTCGTCGATGAGCAGGACATCGATGGTCCGGTACCGGTCCTTGAACTCGGCCATCTGCTTGCGGCGGATGCCGTTGATGAACTCGTTGAAGAACTGCTCGGAGCTGACGTACCTGACCAGCGAACCGGGGGCGATCTCGCGGCGCTGGTGCCCGACGGCGTGGAGGAGGTGGGTCTTGCCCAGACCGGCCTGCCCGTAGATGAACAACGGGTTGTAGGGGCTCACGATCTGCTCCCCGACCGCCATGGCGGCGGCGTGGGCGAAGTTGTTGGATTGGCCGACGACGAAATGATCGAACGTGTACCGGGGGAGCAGCCTGGTCTGGAGATCCAGACCGGAGGACAGCAGCACGGGTGCGGCACCGGCGATGGGGGGCATCGGGTTGCGGTCCCCGTTGGTCGGGGTGTCGAACATGGCCTGGGTGGCGCTCGGCGCCGGCATGGTCTGGTCGACCCCCAGCTCGACCGTCACGTCCGGGCCGAAGACGGTGCGGGCGGTCTCCTGGACGACATCGAGCAGGTTCTGCGAGACCCAGCGGCGGTTGAAATCGGTCGGGGCGTCGACGTGCAGGGTGTCGCCCTTCAGACGGTCACGGAGCGGCTTCAGCCACGTGTGCCACGTCAGCGGCGGCACCCCCTGCTCGAGCAACTCCCTGAATCCGGCGGGCGGCGTCAATGTTCGCGGCTGCAGTTCCACGACGGTTCCTCTCGATCTCGACGTTCCATCTGTCCACACAGGTGTCCACACCATGTGGAAAACCCGATGGTCGGTATTCATACGCCGGCGGTGTCCGACCTGCCCACCGGGGGAAGATGCGGGACCCGGCCCCACCGGCGACCGGCGAGAGTAGGGAGGGGGTTCGGGGGATTCAACATCGGTAAAACCTGCGTTGTGGACAAGTCGGGGTCGCCTTGTCCTGCCCGGACACCCTTATGGCGCAAGGCTTTCCGCAACGCGTTGACCCTTGGTACGGGTGGGGGGGAGGCCTCCTGGCGTACCGAGAGGTGTTGTTCTATCTTTCGCGGGGGGTGCCGAGATTTCGCGCGGCGGCGCGGCGAGGCCGGCGAGGAAGGGGTCGCCCCCCGTGCTCAGCGCCGAGCTCGACCCGGGCGGGGCCGGGTGGACGCCAACGCCACGGCTTTGACAAACGCGCCGGTTAGCCCATACTGTCCTGGCTTCGAACCGAGACGTCTTTCTCTCCTCCGGGTTCCCCCCATGAAACGTACCTATCAGCCAAACATGCGCCGTCGCAAGCGCAAGCACGGCTTCCGTGTCCGGATGCGGACGCGTCACGGGCGCGCCATCCTCAAGCGCAGGCGTGACAAGGGTCGGGAACGGGTCAGCGCCTAGCGGCATGACCTCGTACCGGGCGGTGCGGGGCCACCGAGCGTTCGCCGAGATCTTTCACGACGGTGAGCGGCGGAGGTGCGGCGACGTGACCGCGATCGTCGCTCCCGGCGAGGCGGGCCGGCCTCAGGTGGGGGTGATCGCCGGGAGGAAGGTGGGCAACGCGGTTCGTCGCAACCGGGCGAAACGCCGTTTGCGAGCCGCCGTCGAGCGGGCGCCGCTCGCCGAGCACACGGCCTATGTCGTGATCGGCGGGCCCCAGGTGCCCGACGTTGCGTTCGAGCGGCTGCTGGGCTGGGTGATGGCGGTGATTGGGGAGGAACGACGGTGAGTGAGCGAGGACGGGGACCGGGGCCGGTCGGACGAGCCGCGCTTGGTCTGATTGGGGTCTATCAACGTTGGATATCCTCAGGAACCGCAGCACACTGTCGCTTTCTTCCAACATGTTCGGCGTATGCCGTTGAGGCGATCGAGCTGCACGGTGCCGTCAGGGGCACCCGCCTGGCCCTCGCCAGAATCGGCCACTGCCACCCCTTCCACCAGGGCGGGTACGACCCCGTCCCGAACTCCACCTCCGTCACCGGTGACGTCGGGGGCGGTATCTGCTCATGAATCCATTCACCGCACTCGTAAACGGATTGGGATGGATCCTCAGCTTCTTCTACGACATCATCCCTACCTACGGAATCGCAATCATCCTGCTGACACTTCTGGTCAGTTTCCTACTCTTTCCATTAACCTTGAAGCAGACCCGCTCGATGAAGGCGATGCAGGAGATTCAACCCGAGGTCAAACGTATCCAGAAGGAGTACAAGGACAACCGCGAGGAGATGCAGAAACAGGTGATGGCGCTGTATCAGGAGCGCGGCGTCAACCCGGCCGCCGGGTGCCTCCCCCTGCTGCTCCAAATGCCAATCTGGTTCGCCCTCTTCCAGGTGCTGCGGGTCGCTCCCGAGATGGTCGACGGGGTCGCCACGGGGAACCTCACCGGCACCGCCATCTCGGAGACATCGAACCTGGGACAGGCGCTGCTGGCCGACAACATCGACTTCATGGGGATGCACCTGCTGGAGACGCCTGGCCAGGCCTTCGCCGGGTCGGGGCTCCCCGATGCGGTCCCCTACATCATCCTGGTCCTGATCGTGATCGCCGCCGGTTACTACCAGACCCGTCAGACCACCAAGCGCGCCGCTGCTTCGGGTCAGATGCAGACCCAACCGGCGGGGATGCAGACGGCGATGAAGATCATGCCCATCATGTTCGGCGTGTTCTCATGGAACTTCCCGGCCGGTCTGGTCCTGTACTTCGCCACCTCTAACCTGTTCAGGATCGGTCAGCAGGCCGTGATCTTCGGGTTGGACGACAAGCACGCCGCCGCCAAGGCCGCAACGCCGATCGCCTCGGCGACCCCCGCCATGGAGCCACCGGCGGACGCCCCGACGCCGCCGCGCAAGCCGGCGTCCAACACCAGCAAGAAGCGCAGACAGCGCAGGAGGAAATAGCCCATGGATTGGGTGGAAGCAACCGGTTCTACCGTCGCCATAGCCGTGCAGGCAGCCATCACCGAGCTGGGGATCATCGATCCCGAACACGCCGTTGTCGAGGTCCTCCAGGAGCCCAAGCCGGGCTTCCTTGGGATCGGCAAGCATCAGGCGATCGTCAAGGTGAGCCGGAAGCCGGTCCTGAAGCAGGCCAGGCGGCGTGGGCGGGGCGGGCGATCGGGCGGTGACGGGGGCCAGGGCGGCGCCGATACCCGTCGGGGCGGCACCAGCAGCCGCCAGGGCAGGCAGCAGGGGGGCCCCCGCAGCAGCGGGAGTCGTAGCGACACCGGCGGCGCCGCCAAGGGCGATTTGCGAGCCGGGACCAGGCAGGACGATGGACAGACTGCACCGGGTGGCGACAGCCGGCGTGGCGAACGCAAGGAGCGGACGGCGATGGACGGACCCCAACTCGACGAGGCAACCGTTGCTGAGCAGGCGGCGGTCGCCGAGAACTTCATCAAGGGCCTGCTCGACGCCTTCGGGCTCGAGGGCAACGTGGCCACCCGTATCGAGGACGATACGGTCCACCTCGACGTCACTGGCGAGCAGACCGAGGCGTTGGTGGGCAGCAAGGGCGCCGTCATGCAGGCGGTGCTCGAGATCACCCGCACCGTGGTGCAGCGTTCGACGTCCTCGGCGCCACGAATGCGACTTGACATCGCCGGGTACGCCGAGCGTCGGCGTGAAGCCCTCCGCATCTACACCAACAAGCTGGCCGAGCGTGTCCTCGCCGACGGTGGTGAGGTCATGCTGGAGCCGATGAACTCGGCCGATCGCAAGGTCGTGCACGACACGGTCGCCGAGATCGCCGGCGTCCGGTCGTTCTCGGAGGGTGAGGATCCGGACCGAGCCGTGGTGATCACCCCCGAGGGGTGACATATCGGCTGACGGCCCGGCGACGGGCATCGTTCCACGTGAAACAACCTCCCGACGTTCTCGGCCGGATCGGCGCCTGGCTTGGAGTCTCCTGGACCGGCGAGCAGGTCGCCCGCTTCACTGCTTTTGCCGACTGGTTGACCACCGAGGGCCAAGCGATCGGTGGCATCGGTCCTGCCGAAGCAGATCGGATCTGGGATCGACACATCGCCGATTCGCTCTCCTTCGGTTGGGGTCTGCGCGCAGGCTCGGCTATCCTCGACGTCGGCTCCGGGGTGGGGCTTCCCGGGATCCCGCTTGCCATTGGGTTTCCCGACGGCGCCGTCACCTTGCTGGATCGCTCGGGCCGGCGGACGGATGCCCTGCATCGGGTCGTCCGGATGCTCGCCGTGACCGCCGAGGTGGTCATCGGCCGGCTCGAGGACCACCGCTCCCGGTATGACCGAGTGGTGATGCGGGCCGTGCTTCGTCCCGAGGATGCCGCCACCCTGGGACGGTTGGCGGTTCCCGGAGGTGACATCGTCGTCGGGATCGGGCGGAGCGCACAACCACCCGACACTTCGCTCCCGGTGGGTGCCACGCTGATCCAGGTCGAGGACGGAGTGCTTGACGGGGCCTCCTGGCTGCTTAGGATGCCGGTGCGTGAGTATTCCCTCGATGATCCCGACGCCTGAACGGCGCGCCACCATCGTGGCGCTGGCCAACCAGAAGGGCGGGGTCGGCAAATCCACCACGACGATCAACCTCGGGGCCGGGCTGGCCCTCCAGGGTGAGCGGGTGCTGCTCGTCGACACCGATCCCCAGGCGAACACCACCTCGGGTCTCGGGATCGACCGCAGCCGCCTCACCAGGACGATCTACAACGTCCTGGTGGAGGACGCCCCGATCGAGGACGTCATCGAGCCGACAACGATACGGAACCTGTACGTCGTCCCGGCCAACATCGAGCTCGCCGGGGCCGAGATCGAGCTGGTCAGCATGCTTGCCAGGGAGAATCGGCTGCGCAACGCCCTCGACAAGGTCAGGGCCGAGTTCGATCTGATGCTGATCGACTGCCCGCCCTCGCTGGGACTGCTCAGCATCAACGGGCTCACCGCCGCAGACGAGGTGTTGATCCCCATCCAGTGCGAGTACTACGCCCTCGAAGGTGTCAGCCTGCTGATGCGGAACATCGGTCTGGTGCGCCAGCAGCTCAACCCTCAGCTTGACGTGGAGGGCATGGTGTTGACCATGTTCGACGGCCGTACCAAGCTGTCATCCGACGTGGTCCGCCAGGTCCGCGAGCACTTCGGCGAGATAACATATCGTACTATAGTGCCCCGCACCGTCAGGCTCAGCGAAGCACCGTCGTACGGCGAGCCGATCGAGGCGTTCGACCCTATGTCCCGTGGCGCCATCGCCTATCGGGAGTTGGCACGAGAGTTCAGGAGGCGGCATGGCCGAGCGTAGGACGGGTCTGGGTCGGGGCATCGGGGCGCTTATCCCAGCGGCGGTGACCGCAGCGGCGGGTCTGCAGACGATCCCGCTCGACCGTATCGCCACCAATCCCCGGCAGCCACGCAGCTACTTCGACGACGAGGCCATGGGGACGCTGGCCGAATCGATCAGGGAGATCGGGCTGCTCCAGCCCGTCGTGGTGCGGGCGCTCGGTGACGAGCGGTTCGAGCTCATCGCCGGGGAGCGGCGGTGCCGGGCGGCCAGGATGGCGGGGCTGGTGGACGTGCCCGCCATCGTGCGGGACACGACGGAGCCCCATACCAGCCTGACCGAGGCTCTGATCGAGAACCTGCAACGGGAGGATCTGGGCCCGCTCGAGGAGGCTGCCGCCTATCGCCAGCTCATCGACGACTTCGGCCTCACCCACGAGGAGGTTGCAGACGGCGTTGGCCGCAGCCGGAGCACGGTGAGCAACACGGTGCGTCTGCTCCAGCTCCCCGGATCTGTGCACCTGCTGCTCGAGCAGGGGCGGCTGAGCGCCGGTCACGCCAGGGCTCTGCTCGGGCTCGATGACACCGCGTACGCCACCCACATCGCCAACCGGGCTGCGGACGAGGGCTGGTCGGTACGCCAGGTCGAGGACGCGGTGCGGATCAGGACCCGTTTCGCCGGCGAGCAGACCACCAAGCCGAGGAAGGTCCGCCCGCCGGCCATCCTTGAGCTCGAGGAACGCCTGGCCGAGCGTCTCGGTACCCGGGTCGACATCGACCACGCCGGCAGGGGCGGGAAGATGGTCATCCGCTACCGCTCGCTCGACGACCTCGAGCGGATCTACCGGAACCTCTTCGGCTAGACGCCCGAGGGGTGAGGGCCGCCGGAGCGCCCGTTCGTCCCCGAACTTCAGCGGATTGGTACTCGCCAGGGGTACGCAGAACCTTAGGTTCGCCGGAATGTGCCAGCTGCTGCGCTACGTACGTGGCGGTGCGCTATGTGGCGGGGCGTTCCGTGGCGGGGCGTTCCGTGGCCAGGAGATCGCTGATGCCCTGTGCGGCCGCTCTTCCAACGGAAGCGTCCATCGGAAACGTGGCGACGATGATGGAAGGTGGCCTGGTGTCCTGGAGCATGGGAACCGAGCGGCCGGCGGCGGGGAGGGCGACGGCGGCGGCCACGGCGGTCGCCACCTTCTCGCCGGCAGCGGAGTGGCTCTGGGTCGAGGCGAAGAAGAACACGGCGGACTCGCCGTCGCGGGGGTGGGCGAACGAGACCACGAAATCGGCGTCCATCCGGTTGGCGCGCAATGCCCTTACCCCCTCGGCGGGGTACGTGTCTGCGCTGCGGGAGAACACCGGGTGCCCGCCCTGGCGTTGGATGGCGGCGGCGAACTCGACCGCCGCCTCCCAACACGCTGCCGCCTCGTCCTGGGAGCGGCAGAAGGCGTCGACGTACACTCGCTGCCCGGCCAGGTGGGTGGGGAGCGAGGCGAGCCACTGACGCTCCCGCACCGCATCACGGCCGTGCTTCTTGGTGGCCCGGTCCATCAGGTTGAGCTCTGAAACCACTTCGGCGCCTGCGATTCCGTCCTCCGCCATCCGGCGGTTGGCCTGGAAGTCGAGCAGCGCCCGCAGGGTGTCAGGGCCAAAGGTGCCGTCGACCTTGCCGGCGTCGAACCCGAGGGCGTTGAGCCGGCGTTGCAGCTCCGACGCGTCGTCGCCCCGCATCATCGGCACCCGGTGGTACAGCATCCGGTCGCCGAGGACGTAGCCGGCGTCGACCAGCGTCCGCCAGGTGTCGCCCCCGACGATGCCGTCGGGGGCGAGCCCGCGGGAGCGTTGGAAGGCGACGACGGCGCGCTCGGTGGCGGCGCCGAACACCGCCGGTTGGTCATCTCCGACCGGATGGTCGAGGGCCGTCAGGCGCTGCTGGATGTCGCGAACGGCCTCGCCCTCGTCGCCGAGCCGATAGAGCCTCACGGTTCCATCGTCTCACATCGCCAGATCAGCGCAGGTAATCGCCCAGCTCGGAGACCAGCTGCGACTTGGAGCGGGCGCCGACCAGCCGCTTGGCCTCCCGGCCACCCTGGAACACGATCAGGGTGGGGATGCTCATCACATGGTGGTCCATGGCGATCTGCTGGTTCTCGTCGACGTTGAGCTTGGCCACGCCCAGCTTGTCGGCGTGCTCACCCGCCAGTTCCTCGAGGGGGCCGTTCATGGCCCGGCAGGGGCCGCACCACTCGGCCCAAAAGTCGACCAGCACCGGGGTGTCGCCGGTGATGAGCGTGGAGAAGTTGTCGCTGGTGGCGACGACGGTGTTCTTTCCCATGGTGTCCGGCCCTGAGGCCCCACCTCCTCGGTTGGCTAGTCGCGTTGGGGTTTGCGTAGTTGGTGCTGCGTTCAACGATCTGGCGGCCGGTTCATTCCGACCCGTGCCGCCGATCCTCGAGCCAGCGCTCGGCGTCGATGGCGGCCTGGCAGCCCATCCCGGCGGCGGTGACCGCCTGCCGGTAGACCCTGTCGACGACGTCGCCTGCGGCGAACACGCCCTCGATGTTGGTGTGGGTGGAGCCGGGTCTGGTCAGGAGGTAGCCATTCTCGTCGGTCTCGAGCTGTCCGGCGAACACGGACGTGTTGGGGGTGTGGCCGATGGCGACGAAGACCCCGTCGCAGGCGAGCTCCCCGGTCTCCCCGGTGACGAGGTTGCGGACCCCGACCCCGGTCACGGAGGTGTCACCGAGGATCTCCTCGACCACGGTGTCCCACACCACGTCGATCCGCTCGTGGTCGAGCACCCGGTTGGACATGATCTTGGAGGCGCGGAACTCGTGGCGACGATGGACGACGGTGACCCTGGAGGCGAACTTGGTCAGGAACAGTGCCTCCTCCATGGCGCTGTCGCCGCCGCCGACCACCACCAGCCGCTTACCCCTGAAGAAGAACCCGTCGCAGGTGGCGCAGGAGGAGACCCCGTGGCCGCGCAGCTTGTCCTCACCGGGGACACCGAGCCACCGGGCCGAAGCGCCGGTCGAGATGATGACGGCACCGGCCTGGTAGTGATCGTCACCGGCCCATACTCGGAAAGGTGTGGAACTGAAATCCACCTTGGTGACGTCGGCGGCGATGATCCTGGTGCCGAACCGCTCCGCCTGCTTGCGGAACTGCTCCATCATTTCCGGGCCCATGATCCCGTCCGGAAACCCCGGGTAGTTCTCGACGTCGGTGGTCAGCATGAGTTGCCCGCCCCGCTCGAACCCCTCGATCATCAGCGGGGCCAGGTCGGCCCGGGCGGCGTACACGGCGGCGGTGAGGCCTGCGGGGCCCGACCCGATGATGATCACCTGTTCGGAACGCGTCTCAGACACCGGTTTCCTCTCCGGCCGGGTCCCTATTGGGAAGCCGGCGTGACCACAGCAACATCCCCAGCAGCAGGAATATGCCACCGAGGATCAGGTAGGCGGGCTCGGTGCCAACCAGGTTTGCCAGGAACCGGAACAGCCCCACCCCGAGGTAGATGGCGAGCAGCGTCAGCAGCATCACCGCCACCAAGCCCACCGCCACCCACGTGACCCAGCCCTTGACCCGGCCGACCGTGAGCAAGCGGATGCGCCCGGCCACGGATTCGAGCAGGTCGGCGATCTTGGCCGGGTAGTCGTCCATGCGCCGGTCAGCATAGAGGGGACGATTCACCGGGTCACGATCGCCCGGCGGTGGATCCCCCGGTCAGGGAACCTCGGCGACGACGGTACAGCTCACGGGATCGTGGAGCAGGATCCGCACCGCCCCGTCGACCATGACGTTCACCGTCACCACGGTGGTACCCAGATCGGCGACGTCGATCGTCCCCAGGACGACCGACTCGGCCGGGGCGGCGAGGAACACGGACGCCGCCCCGATGCACGGTTCTTCGATCGGGGCGGGCCCGAAAGCGTCGGGTCCCATGGTCTCCTCGGCGGTGACGGCCAGTTCGGAGTCCTCCGACGTCGCATCCGTGGCGATCGAGGGGATGGCCATGGTCTCGATCCGCTCGCGCAGCTCGGTGAGGGCGCCGACGCTGACCTCCTCCCGGCTCGGCCGGTCGGCAAACGCACCGCCTTCAGCCGCCGCCGCCGTCGTGGCGGTGGCCTCGGCCACTATCTGCCGCTCGGCCGCAACCGTTGACGTCGAGGCGGACACTCTCCGCTCGTCGGTCCCGTCGGCATCTGCGGAGGTGGGGGCGTCGGCGGCGGTGTCGCCACCGGCGCTGTCATCGGATCCAGCGGTCAGCGATCGGATGGCATTGCCCCCGACGACAACGGCCAGGAAGATGGCGGCCACGGTGGCCAGCGGCGCCCAATTGAAACGACGTCCACGTCCGGCGGCGGCAGCGGCAGCCCGCTTCACCGGGGGAGGGGCGGCGGTCACGGTGTGCCCCAGCCGGTCGTTCAGCACCTGGTGCAACCGCCTGGCCTCCAGCTCGGTGAGCCGTGCCCCGGGATCGTCGATCAGCGCGGCCAGGGCACCGAGGGCGGTGCGCTGGGCGGCGAGGTCGGCGGTGCAGCGCTCGCATCCGGCGATCTCGGCGGCGGCGCCGCTGGATTCCTCGCCGCGCAGCCCTCCTAAGGCGATCGCCATGATCAGATCGAGGTCGTGGTCGTGCACGGTCATGCCCTTGTTGGATGCTGGTCCGGGGGCCTGAGGTTCCCGAGCTGTTCGGCGAGCAGCCGTCGGCCCCTGAAGACCCGTGATTTGACCGTGCCCACCGGCACGTCGAGGGCGGTGGCGGCGGTCTCCAGCGAGAGACCCTGGAGATCGACCAGCACCACCGCCGCCCGGAACACGTCGGAGAGCTGGGCCAGGGCACGCTCCACCTCGGGGCGGAGCTCGACGGACGTCAACGCCTCCTCGGCCTTCGGGTCGGGCAGGTCGTGGTACTCGGGGAGCTGATCGGTGGGCCGGCGCTGCTGCCGTCTGAGATGGTCGTAACAGACGTTGACGGTCACCCGGTACAGCCAGGTGCTGAACGCCGCCTCCGCCTTGTAGCGGTCGGCCTTGCGGAACAGGGTGACGAAGGTGTCCTGGGTGGCGTCGAGGGCGGCGTCACGGTGGCGGAGCATCCTCAGGCAGATGGCGAAAACCCGGTCCTGGTGGGCGCGTACCAGCTCGTCGAAGGCGGTCAGATCGCCGGCGACGTAGCGCTCGACCAGGGCGATGTCGGTGGCGGCGTCGGTCATCGGAGTCGATTGTGGTCGCCGTCTCGATCCAAGTCACGACACGACCGCTCAGCGGGTGAAGGTGACGTCCCCGATCTCACCGACGTGCACCCCCTCGCCCACGTCGGGGAGCGAGGTCAGCCACAGCACCCACACGCCCTGTTCCCGCCCGGGGAGCTGGACCGTGGCCGGTGCGGTCCCGAGGGTTCCCGACGCCACCATGTCCCACAGTTCGAAGTCGTCGGGGACGGTCACCGCCCAGCCGATCTCGTACGACACCCCGGCCGCTCCGGCGATACGCACCGCCGCCGGCTGGGCGGCGGGGGTGAACACCACCCCGACCCCCGGCTTCACCGAGGACAGGGGGCTGAAGTAACGCTCGGTTCGCCACACGGTGGTGCGGTCCCCGTCGTGGATGAGGGGGATGCTCGACTCGTTCTCGGTGAGGTTGTCGCCGAACGGGTCGTACGACCGGGCGGTGACCGGGATCGTCTCCGCCGCCGCGGTGTCGGTGGGAGGGGTGGCGGTGCCCCGGTCCTGGGGGCGGTCGATGATGTCCTGCGGGGTGGCCGGGAACAGGAAGGGCGAGTCGGGGTCCACGTCGACGATCAACCCCAGGGCTCCGAACACCATGGCGGCGGCGACGAGGATGGCGGCGGGTGTGAGCCACCGCCACGACCACGCCCCGTCGCCTCCGGTGTCGGTGTGGAAGGGGGCGGCCCGCATCGCCGCCGCCAGGTGAGCGGCATCGACCACGCCGGCCTCGGCGCCGGCCAGGGCGTCGTCGACGCTGCGAGGCAGACCCTCGACCACCTGCGAGGGCCGCAGCTCGGCGGCAGCGGATCCGGTCAACGCCTGGCGCAAGGTCGTGGCCAGGGCCCTGGTGTCGTCGACGGGGGAGCGGCCCACGGGTTCCCTCCCGTAGCAGCCCAGCTTGGCCGGGTGCGCCGCCGAGAACTGGACGGCGCCGACGTCGATGGCGCCGTGGACGCTTCCCGAGGCGTGCAGGGCGGCCAGAGCCTCGGCCAGACCCGCCGCATTGGGCAGGAACTCCTGCACGGGGAGGGTGTCACCCGCTTCGAGCCTGTCGGCGATCGACACCCCGCCGTTCCACTCCAGCACGGCGAAGGTGGCGTCGTCCTCGGCCACCTCGTAGACCTTGGTCAGGTGGAGGTGCGCCACCCTGGCGGCGTCCCGCACCGCCGCGGTGTACCGGTGGCGGCGCCGCTCGTCGGCGGAAGGGTCGAGCGAGCGGATCAGGACCGGCCGGTCGAGGGCGGTGTCCGTGGCCAGCCACTCCTCGACATCACCATCGCGGCCCAACCTGACCTGGGTCTGGTATCGCGGGGGGAGCTTGGGAGCCACGCATCCTCCTCGGCGACGAGGTTACCGCCACCCCGGCCTGGGCGAGGTCCTGTCTCCCCTCCCGGTTCATTTGCCCCTCCCATTGGCACGGCCTGCGGCGTTTGGTCACAGCCACCCCTCGCGGTTCCTTTCCCCTCCCATTGGGAGGGGTGCCTCGGCTCTGCGAGGCGGGGTGGGATACGGAGCCGGTGGTTCGGGGTCCGTTGCCTTCCCCCGCCCCGGCTGAGTGCTCGCCTGCGGTTCTTTTTCCCCTCCCATTGGGAGGGTGCCTCGGCTTTGCGAGGCGGGGTGGGATACCGAGAGTCGCCGATGTCAGCTGTCGGAGCGGAGCAGGGCCAGCGGGTCGGGGAGCCTGACGAAGCCCTCGCTCTCGTAGAGGGTTATGGCAGGCTGGTTGTCGAACTGGGTGTTGAGCAGCATCACCTGCGCTCCGCCGGCTCGGGCCTTGCGGGCCGACACCCTGACCAGCGACCGTCCCATCCCCTGGCCCTGCCAGTCGGGGTGTACCGCCACCCGTTGCAGGTAGCTGATGGCGTTTCCATACCCGACGACGGCGAACCCTGCGGAGCGGCCGGAACCGTCGCGGATGAACAGGATGCTCGACGTCCCGGTGGCCTCGATAGCCTCGGTCAGACCGTGCCGGTCGAACCGCCAGAACTCGGAGAAGGCAGCGGTGTCGATGGCGAGCAGCTCGTCGATGTCGATGTCGTCGGCCTCGACCACCAGGTGGTCGGGGGATCGCACCGGCCGGTCGAGGCTGCGGCGCATCAACGCCAGGTCGATGAACGGCTCGTACCCGGCGTCGCGCCAGGTGGCCAGCGAGTTGGAGGGCAGGGGAGGCGAAACCACTGACCTCGGGCCCAATCCGCGTAGATGCTCGGTGCACGCCCCGAGGAAGGCCGAGCCGCCCCGCACCAGCCGGAGCGTGGCCTCGGGGGTTGCGCCGTTCCAAGGCCGGGCATCGGCGCGGTACCAACCCCGCCGGAACGAGACGGGACCCGGCCAATCGCCACGGTGCACGATGCGGAAAGCGCTGTCGGCAACCGCCATCTCTCGGGCCTCCCCTCGACTCGGACCGCGGCCCGCAAACCCTACCTGCTCGTGGAGTGGGTCCAACCGCCCGTACCGCTCGCCGATGCTGTCAACATGGTCCGATGCGAGTCGCCCTGGTCACCCACGAGGCGTCCTTGGAGCACGACACCGGTTACGGGCATCCCGAGCGGGCGGCGCGGGTGCCCGCGGTGGTGGAGGGGGTGCGCGCCGCCGGTCAGCCAGTGGTCGAACTCTCCGCCGCCGAGGCCTCCGCCGAGATGCTCGCTCTGGTACACAGCGATGCGTACGTCGAGGCGATCCGCAGGTTCTGCGCCAGCGGCGGCGGATCGCTCGATCCGGACACGGTGGCCCACGAGAAGTCGTGGGGTGCGGCACTACGGTCGGCCGGCGCCGGGATAACCGTGATCGATGCTCTCCGGGTCGGCGCCGCCGACCTCGGGTTCGTGGCGATGCGGCCGCCGGGCCATCACGCCCTGGTCAACCGGGCGATGGGGTTCTGCCTGTTCAACAACGTCGCCATCGCCGCCCGCTACCTGACCCGGCACGGGCACCGGGTGGCGATCTTCGACTGGGACGTCCATCACGGGAACGGCACCCAGGACATCTTCTACGACGATCCGTCCGTGCTGTACGTGTCGATGCACGAGTTCCCGGCGTACCCGGGATCGGGGTGGTACACCGAGACCGGAACCGGCGCCGGGAAGGGGTTCACCCTCAACGTGCCCTGGCCCACCGGCACCACGGGGCCCAGCTACCGGTACATGACCGACACGGTGCTGATCCCGGTGCTGCACCGGTTCGCCCCGGATTGGCTGCTGGTGTCCGCCGGCTACGACGCCCATCGCGCCGATCCGCTCGCCGGCATCGGTCTGGTCGCCGAGGACTATGGCGCCATGGCGGGGAGGCTGTCGTCGGTGGTTCCCGACGGGAGGACGGTGGTGATCCTCGAGGGTGGCTACGACCTCGACGCCCTGCGCACCTCGGCGGCGACCACCGTCGAGGGGTTCGCCTTGGGACCGGTCGACACCACCCCCCTTCCAGAGACGGGCGCAGCCCAGATCGTGGCCGGCGGGGTGCAGGACATCGCCGCCCGGTACTGGGGCGTGTGACCGACGGCGGGTCCGGTACCCTCCCCGCTCCATGCCGACCTTCCGATGTGAGCTGTGCGGGGACACCTTCTCGCTGTCGCAAACCACCGTCGACCGCTACCCGCGGTGGGAGCCGCGCCGGTGCCGCCACTGCCGGTCGACGCGCTCGGTGGGATCGTCGTCCCGCGCATCCAACCCGACCGCCCCCGGCGACGGCGTCTACACCGACGGCGGCGCCAGCCCCAACCCCGGGCCCGGCGGCTGGGGTGCGGTGTACGTGGTGGCCGACGAGGTGGCGGCCGAGGCCCACGGGCACGATCCGGACACCACCAACAACCGGATGGAGCTGACGGCCCTCATCGAAGGAGCCGCCCTCGTCCCCGATGGCGTCCCCACCGTGGTGTGGTCGGACAGCAACCTGGCGGTGCGGACCATCAACGAGTGGGCGGCCGGATGGGAGCGCAACGGCTGGAGGCGCAAGACCGGGCCGGTGGAGAACCTGGATCTGGTCAAGCGGGCGTACCACGCCTTCCGCACCAGGCCCGATCTGACCCTGCGCTGGGTCAAAGCCCATGCCGGGCACCGCTGGAACGAGCACGCAGACGGTCTCGCCAACCGCTGGCGCAACGGCTGACCACCGGGACGATCGCCCGCAGAGGGCACCGGTACCCTTCCCCCGTGATCCCGCCTCGACTCGAAAGGCTGCTCGACGCCGGGGCGCCGCCGCGCCGGCTCGCCGAGCGTTTCATCGCCGCCGGACGGAGCCTGTACCTGGTGGGCGGCAGCGTGCGCGACGCCCTGCTCGACCGGGCGGACACCGACACCGATCTCGACTTCGCCACCGACGCCCCGCCGGACGAGATCCCGGGCATCGTCGCCGACTTCGCCACCGGCTTCGTGCTCACCGGCCAGGGATTCGGGACGGTGGGTGCGGTACGCGACAACAGGAACTACGAGATCACCACCTTCCGTTCCGAGGTGTACCGCCGCGAATCGCGCAAGCCCGAGGTCACCTTCTCCGACGACATCGAGACCGATCTGTCCCGCCGCGACTTCACCGTCAACGCCCTTGCCATCAGGCTCGACGACGACACCCCCGAGATGATCGACCCCTTCGGGGGGCTCGCCGACCTCGCCGCCGAGGTGCTGCGCTGCCCGCTCGACCCCGCCATCTCGTTCGGGGACGACCCGCTGCGGATGCTCCGCCTGTTCCGCTTCGTCTCCACGCTCGGATTCACCCCCGCCGCAGACGCGGTGGAGGCGGTGGGGTCGATGGCGGGGAGGTTGTCGGTGGTGGCGGTCGAGCGGATCCAGACCGAGTTCGACAAGCTGATGACCGGTGAGCACGTCGGGGTGGCGTTGTGGGGCCTGGTCGACTCCGGGCTCGCCGCCGAGTTCTTCCCCGAGCTACCGGCGCTCGCCGTCGAGCAGGACCCGGTCCATCGCCACAAGGACGTGCTCGCTCATACCATCGCCGTGGTGGAGAAGACGTCGCCCGATCTCACCCTGCGGCTGGCGGCGCTGCTCCACGACATCGGCAAGCCGGCAACCCGGCGCTTCGACGGCGACGATGTCTCCTTCCACCACCACGAGGCGGTTGGGGCCCGCATGGCCCGGGAGCGGCTGACCGCCCTCCGCTATCCGACCCGCATCGTTGACGACGTCGCCGAGCTGGTGTTCCTGCACATGCGTCCCCACACCTACAAGATGGGATGGACCGATGCCGCGGTGCGCCGCTACGTGCGCGACGCCGGGTCGCTGCTTCCCCTGCTCAACGAGCTGGTCCGCTGCGACGTGACCACCCGCAGCGCCGCCCGGGCCCGGGCGATCGAGCGCCGCATCGACGAGCTGGAGGAGCGGATCGACGAGTTGCGCGCCCGCGAGGAGATCGACGCCATGCGTCCCCCGATCGATGGCCATGCCGTCATGGCCCACCTCGGCATCTCTCCGGGCCCTGTCGTCGGTGAGGCGATGGCGATGCTGCTCGAGCACCGGATCGAGCACGGCCCGTACTCGGAGGACGAGGCCCACCGAATGCTCGACGACTGGATGGCGGACCGGGCCTGACCCGCCGTCTGTCGGTCAGGTCGTGGTCTGGGTGAGGCGGTCGGCCCCGTGGACGACCCGTCCCCCGATCACCGTTGCCACCACGGCCAGGTGATGGTCGAGCATCACGAGGTCGGCTCGGGCACCGGGGTGGAGGCGTCCCCGGTCGGCCAGCCCAAGCACTCTCGCCGGGGTGGCGGTGGCGGCGGCGACGGCTTCGGCGGTGTCGACCCCTGCCAGGCGCCGGTAGGTGCGCACCGCTCGGTCGAGGGTGAGCAGGCTGCCCGCCATGGTCTCGTCCCCGGTGCGGGGCGGCCCCCCGCCCTCCGAGACGATGTCGACCGACCCAGCACCGCTTGCGCCCTGGGGCGGGCACCACTATGTTGCACCTTTGGGAGCGCAGCGCAGTTGAGTGGTTAGGAACGGGTTGCTGAGGGAGTCATGTTTCGTATGGCTGAGGGAGTCATGTTTCGCCGGCGATCAGGCTGGGTAGAAGAGACTCAAACTTTGCCATTGTTCACAAGGTGAAAGCGTGTCGAATCACTTTAGGGAGAGGACGCAGATGATGAAGAGACGATGGAGCATTGTGGTCATGGTGGCGGTTTTGGGACTGAGCGTATCCTCGGTGGCCGTAGCCCATCCCGAGGGCACTTTTGATGATGGCGTTATCGATTCGGCTGGCGAGATCCATGGCGTGGTGCACGATCAGCATGGCGGTTCGGATGGACAT
>Ga0136622_10000199_pt1 | contig 23219 bp, 21 predicted proteins | sample AntDrymUQ4482106_2_FD_104803 | JGI IMG/M metagenome (GOLD analysis project Ga0136622, IMG submission 104803) | Polar desert sand microbial communities from Dry Valleys, Antarctica - metaG UQ448 (21.06) | ecosystem: Environmental > Terrestrial > Soil > Desert | place: Antarctica: Dry Valley...
CGGCTGACCAGCCAGGTCAGCCTCCCGGGGCGCTACCTCGTCTACGTGCCAAACGGCTCGATGACCGGAATCAGCCGCAAGCTCCCGGACACCGAGCGGCAACGGCTCAAGGACATTCTGCGCCGGATCGTGCCTGAAGAGGCGGGCGTCATCATCCGTACTGCCGCCGAAGGGGCCAGCGAGGAGGAGTTGACGCGGGACGTCAACCGGCTCAAGGCGCAGTGGGAAGTCATCACCGTAAAGGCCGCCCAATCCGGTGCAACTGCGCCGGCGCTGCTGTACGAGGAGCCGGACCTCGCGATCCGTGTCGTCCGGGACGTCTTCAACGAGGACTTCTCGCAGATGGCGGTGGCCGGGGACGAGGCTTGGGAGACCCTGCGGGCCTACGTGTCACACGTCGCTCCGGATTTGGCATCCCGGCTGGTCGAGCACTCCGGCGACGACGACCTGTTCGCTGCGCTGCGCGTCGATGAACAGCTGCTCAAGGCAATGGATCGCAAGGTGTTTCTGCCCTCCGGCGGGTCGTTGGTCATCGACCGGACCGAGGCGATGACCGTCATCGACGTGAACACCGGGAAGTTCATCGGCTCCGGCGGCAACCTCGAGCAGACCGTCACCCGCAACAACCTCGAAGCGGCCGAGGAGGTCGTCCGGCAACTCCGGCTGCGAGATGTCGGCGGCATTATCGTGATCGACTTCATCGACATGGTGCTCGAGACCAACCGGGATCTCGTCCTGCGGCGGCTCACCGAGTGCCTGGGCCGCGACCGGACCAAGCACCAGGTTGCCGAGGTGACGTCGCTGGGTCTGGTGCAGATGACCCGCAAGCGCGTCGGGCAGGGTCTGCTGGAAGCGTTCTCCGAGCCGTGCGACTGCTGCAACGGGCGCGGCCTGATCGTGCACACGGAGCCGGTTGACGACGCCGCGCGGCGCACCAATGGCAATGACCGTTCCGATCGGCGTCCGGCAAAGAGCGAGTCCCCCGGGCGCGGCCGGAACTCCGCTGCCCTCACCCAGCCGGCAGCCAAGCCGTTGGCGGCGTTGGATCCTGCCGCTCCAGGCCCGCACTCCGTCGCTGCCGCGACGTTCGCCGCCACGACACCGGCAGCCGGCCCTTCGGTCGACGGCGCCTCGTCTGCCAGCGGGGGCCTGGCTGGCACCGACGCCGTTGTGGTGCCGACGGCCGGCGTACCCAAGACGGAGCTCCCTCCAGCCACCCGATCAGCGGCGGACCCTGCGGCAGAAGGTGACGGGCTGTATGGAGGGTTGCCGAGTGCTGAGCCGGCCCCCGAGCCGGCTCCGAGGCGGCGGCGCCGCGCGGCCAGCACTACCACCACGACTGCGGCTTCAATCCCCGTCGAGCCGGCTTCGGCTGGCGCGGACGCCGAACCATCCGGTCCGTCCGGGGCCGCGGCCACGGGGTTGCCCCAGCAGGACGGTGCGCAGGCACCTGGGGGTGATGCCATTGTGGATGCCAGCCCTGCAGTACAGATCGCCGCTACACCCGATCCCGCGGGCGAGCCGCCGCGGCGGCGCCGCCGATCAGCGAGTCGACCGGCCGGCCCGCCCAGCGCTGAGGCGTGAGTTCGGGTTGCCCACATGATCGTGAGGCTGGATTAGACGGTTTGCGCACAATCCAGCCTCACGATCATGAAGCGCCGGGCCGCCACGACATCTCAGCCCGCTCAGCAGGCCACCTGTGGCTGGTAGCAGGATTCCGTAGGCAGCCGGTCGTGGAATACCGTCTCGGAGTCACCGGCCGGAGCCGGCGTCACCTCAGGGCTGCGGGCGGCGAGGTATACCGCCACGGCCGTCATTGCGACCAGTGCCAGACCGAGGGCCATCACCACGAACTGGTGCCACCGAGCGGGGGCCGTCGTCGGGACGGACTGGGTTGCTGAGGACATGACTTCTTCTCTCCGAGCCGCCTGGACGCGGTGCTCTTGACCTGGCCGGGCCGCTCTGTCGTCGCCCCGCCGGACGGGGAGCCGCAGGCAGGTCCGGCGGCTGCCACGACAGTGCGCCAGGGCGGCGCCGTGCGGTATTCGCCAAACGGCGTATTCCTGGTCAATCGAGCGGGGCTAGCGTCGGTCGCGTCACAGGTGAGGAGGCGGCGATGGCTGGCTTGGCAATGCCGTCTGATGGTGACCTGCGCGCCCTGATGGCCGTCCTCCGACGACGGTCTGCGTGACGAGCCCGGTGAGGCGATGCCGTGGGCGGTCCTCGACGGGCTGCTCCGCCTCGTTACCTGCGACGTGGCGGTCTTCAACGACATCAATCTGGCGGAACAACAAGCGATCACCGTGCAGGCTGTCGAGGCCGGTGGCCTACACCTGCTTGGGGTCGGCGAGAACTTTGGGCCGGTCTACCCACAGTATTGGGCGCACCGGCAGCGCTTCCTGCCCTCCGACTACACGGACCGCAGCGGTGACGTGGTCAGTGTGCTCCGTTGGTCAGACTTCTGCACCACATCGGAGCTGAACAACACACCTTTCTACACGGAGTGCCTGAGAACGCATGGGGACAGGTTCAGCGTGTCCGTTCCGATGCCGAGACCCGGTCCGGGTCGGAGCCGCAGGCTGTTCTTGAGTCGGGAGTCGGGACCAGATTTTGGCGAGCGTGACCTGCTCCTGCTCCGCCTGCGACGGCCGCACCTGCACGAGGTCTTCGTCGCCGCTGAGCGCCGCCGCAGCCGTATTCCGCACCTGACCCCTCGGGAGCGGGAGATCCTCGAACTCGTCGGTCAGGGCTGCCGCAGTGCCGACATCGCCTCGAGGCTGTTCATCTCAGTGGGAACGGTTCGCAAACATGTGGAGCACATCTTCGAGCGCACCGGGGTGCGGACCTGCAGCGCGGCAGTGGCGTTGGTCCTGCCGTATGCCGGCCAAGCCACCCGCCCCGAGGCAACCGCGCCGGCGGGTCGGCTGAGCCGGGGCGGCTCGGTGCTACCGGTTCCGGCTATCGGGTAGTCTCGCTGGTGCGCGACATGAACGCAGCGCGCCCTCTTGAGTGGGTCGGCGGCGGTGCCGTGAACTCACACGCCATGGATTGACGAAGGTAGGAGCGGGTCGTGTACGCAGTGGTGAAGACCGGCGGCAGGCAGTACCGGGTTGCCGTGGGGGACGTCCTCGAGGTCGGAACACTCGTCGGTCAGCGTGGCGACACCGTGAACCTGCCCGCCATCCTGGTTGTGGACGGGGACGCTGTCACCACTGAGGCCGCTGCGTTGGCCGCCGTATCGGTGACCGGAGAGGTCGTCGAGCACACCAAGGGCCCCAAGATCAAGATCCTCAAGTACAAGAACAAGACCGGTTACCGCAAGCGCCAGGGTCACCGGCAGGGCCTGACCCGGGTCAAGGTGACCGGCATCGACGCGAACGGCGCCGGCGCGGCCGCCACCGACAGCTCCGCTACTGACACAACGGCTGCCGACACGAACGAAACCGGAGAGTAGGACGAGCTATGGCACACAAAAAGGGCGCGTCCTCCTCGCGCAACGGCCGGGATTCCAACTCCCAGCGTCTCGGCGTCAAGCGCTTCGGCGGTCAACTCGTCAAGTCCGGTGAGATCATCGTGCGGCAGCGCGGCACCCACTTCCACCCCGGCGCCAATGTCGGCCGCGGCAGCGACGACACGCTGTTCGCCACCGCGGCGGGCGCGGTGAGCTTCGCGGCCAAGCGCGGGCGCAAGTTGGTCAGCATCGTCCCAGCCGACGCGACCGGCTGAGCCGGAGCCGACCAGAACCGTCGTGGCCTCGTTCGTCGATCGTGTCCTGCTGCACATCGCCGCGGGAAACGGCGGGCACGGCTGCGCCTCGGTGCACCGCGAGAAGTTCAAACCGCTCGGCGGACCGGACGGCGGCGACGGTGGGCACGGCGGTGACGTGCTGCTCGTCGTGGACCCCGGCGTACACACCCTGCTCGACTTCCACCATCATCCCCACCAGACGGCCGGAAGCGGCCGGCCGGGGCAGGGCTCCAACCGCAGCGGCGCCAGCGGGGCTTCGCTGCGCCTGATCGTCCCCGACGGGACGGTCGTCAGTACGCCGGACGGCCACGCCCTCGCCGACCTGACCGGTCCCGGAGCCAGCTACCTGGCCGCGCGCGGCGGCCGTGGCGGTCTCGGCAATGCAGCGCTCGCGTCGGCCCGCCGCAAGGCTCCCGGATTCGCGCTGCTGGGTGAGCCGGGCGAGGAGGCCGACGTGGTGCTGGAACTCAAGAGCGTCGCCGACGTCGGGCTGGTCGGGTTCCCTTCGGCGGGCAAGTCCTCACTCATCTCGGTCGTGTCCGCAGCCCGGCCGAAGATCGCCGACTACCCGTTCACGACTCTCATCCCGAACCTTGGCGTCGTCCGTGCGGGCGACACGGTCTTCACGATGGCCGACGTCCCCGGGCTGATCCCGGGAGCGTCACAGGGCAAGGGCCTGGGCTTGGAGTTCCTGCGGCACATCGAGCGCTGCGCCGTACTGGTCCACGTCATCGACTGCGCCACCCTCGAACCCGGCCGCGACCCGGTGAGTGATCTCGACGCCTTGGAGCACGAACTCGCCGAGTACGGCGAACTGGCCGATCGCCCGCGCCTCGTCGTACTCAACAAGGTGGACGTACCGGAGGCGCGCGAACTCGCCGAGTTGGTCCGTCCGGATCTCGAGGAGCGCGGCCTGCCGGTATTCGCGGTCAGCGCGGTCAGCCGGGAGGGACTGCCGGCACTGACATATGCCCTCGGCGCCGCGGTCGGGCGGGCCCGCGCCGCGGCCGCCGCACTGATCCCGCCGCGGATCGTGCTGCAGCCGCCCGCTGTCGACGACGCCGGCTTCCGCGTGCTGCCGGACGAGGACTCCGACGGCGGGTACGTCGTCGCCGGTGAACGACCCGAACGCTGGATCCGGCAGACCGACTTCAGCAACGACGAGGCGGTGGGCTACCTCGCCGACCGGCTGGCCCGACTCGGCGTGGAGCAGGCGCTGGCCGCGGCCGGTGCGCAGCCCGGCTGCCCCGTCACCATCGGCGACGTGACGTTCGACTGGCAGCCCGCAGCCGCCATGGACCTCGTTCCCGGCCATCGAGGCAGTGATGCCCGGCTGGACACCGAATCCCGGCCGCGGGCCGACGAACGGCTGGCCGCCAAGCGGGCTCGCCGGCAACCCGCTGAGCCCACGTGACGCTGTGACGGGTCGGGCCCGGATTGCCGCCGCGAACCGGCTCGTGGTCAAGGTGGGCTCCTCGTCGCTGACCAGCCAGGCGGGCGGCCTGGACCCCGTTCGGCTGCGGGCACTCGCCGACGCGATCGCCGGCCAGCGACTCGCCGGCCGTCAGCTCGTCCTCGTGTCATCCGGCGCGATCACCGCGGGGATGGCGCCGCTTGGGTTGGCCCGCCGACCGCGGGACCTGGCAACCCAGCAGGCAGCGGCCAGCGTCGGGCAGCTCCTTCTCGTCGAGCAGTACGCCGCCGCGTTCGCCCGGCACCGGCTCACCGTCGGCCAGGTGCTGCTCACCGCCGACGATCTGCACCGTCGGGCGCACTACCGCAACGCGCAGCGCACCCTGGAGCGGCTGCTCGCGCTCGGAGTCGTGCCGATCATCAACGAGAACGACGCGGTCGCCACCGACGAGATCAGGTTCGGCGACAACGACCGGCTCGCCGCGCTGGTCGCCCACCTGGCCGTCGCCGACGCGTTGGTGCTGCTCTCCGACGTCGAGGGCGTGTACGACGGGGATCCCCGTCGCGCCGGCTCCCGGCTGATCACCGATGTCCGCGACCCTGGGGATCTGGTCGACGTCGACGTTCGGAGTCCGGCCACCGAGGGCATCGGTACCGGCGGCATGGGCAGCAAGCTGGAGGCGGCGGGCATCGCCGTACAGGCCGGTGTTCCCGTCCTGCTCGCCTCGGCCGCCCGCGCAGCGGAGGCCCTGGCCGGCGGGCCGGTCGGCACGTTCTTCGCCGCCAGCGGCCGCCGCCCGACGATGCGGTTGTTCTGGCTGCGGCACGCCAGCTCGCCGCGGGGCAGGTTGTGCCTGGACTACGGGGCGGTGACCGCCGTGGTGGCCCGGCGTACCTCCCTGCTCGCGGCCGGAATCACCTCGGTCAGCGGCGAGTTCGTCGCCGAGGACCCGGTGGACATCGTCGATCCGGCCGGGCGGGTCGTGGCCCGCGGGCTGGCCGGCTACGACGCGGACGAGCTTGCCGGAATGCTCGGCCGGCGCAGCGCCGACCTCCCGGAGGAGTACCGGCGGGCCGTCGTGCACCGAGACGACATGGTGCTCCTCTAGTTTGCCCGGGTGACCCACTGGGGAAGCTCACGACATGGTGAAAATCGGCTACACGATGATGTGCGAGCAGGCCGGCCCGCGCGAACTCGTCCGTGACGTGGTCGCGGCCGAACGGGTGGGATTCGACTTCGCGGTGATCAGCGACCACTACTTCCCGTGGCTGGTCGAGCAAGGCCATTCGCCGTACGCCTGGAGTGTGCTCGGCGCCGCAGCGCAGGCGACCGAGCGGATTCCGCTGATGACGTACGTCACCTGCCCGACGTTTCGCTACCACCCGGCCGTGATCGCCCAAAAGGCGGCGACCGTCGCGCTGCTGTCCGAGGGCCGCTTCAGCCTCGGTCTCGGCGCCGGCGAGAACCTCAACGAGCACGTGGTGGGCGGCGGCTGGCCCGGCCCGGACGTACGACACGAGCGGCTGCGCGAGGCCGTGGAGATCATCCGCGACCTGTGGGACGGGGAGTACGTCAACTATCGGGGCAAGCACTTCGAGGTGGAGTCGGCGAAGGTGTGGGACCTGCCCGAGAAGACCCCGGACATCGGCATCGCAGTGTCCGGGGCGCAGTCCTGCCGGCTGGCCGGTGAGCTGGGAGACCTCATGATCGCGGTCGAGCCCGAGGCCGAACTCGGCGAGCTGTTCGACGCCGCCGGGGGAGCGGGCAAGCCGCGGATCGGCCAGCAGCCGCTGTCCTACGGCGAGGACGCCGAGGCTGCGATGACCCGTGCTCACGAGCAGTTCCGCTGGTTCGGGGGCGGCTGGAAGGTCAATGCTGAACTGCCCGGGCCGGCTGCGTTTGCCGCCGCGTCGTCGTACGTGCGGCCCGAGGACGTGGGGGAGTCGATCCCGTGCGGGGGCAGCGTCGACGACGTCATCGAGGCCTGCCGACCGTTCATCGACGCGGGCTTCACCCACCTCGCCCTCGTGCAGATCGGCGGCGACCAGCAGCAGCCGTACCTCGACTGGGCAGCGTCGAGGTTGCTGCCCGCACTCAGGGAGGCCTTCGGCTAGGCCTGCGTGGATTGCGGCAGGATGGCGTACATGCCGCAGCAGTCGCCAGCCTTCGCCAGCGTCGCTGACGTCGGCAAGCGATTGTCCGCCGCCGGCTACCTGACCGATCCGGCGATCGCGACGACGGTCTTCCTGGCCGACCGGCTCGGCAAGCCGCTGCTCGTCGAGGGGCCGGCCGGAGTGGGCAAGACCGAGCTCGCCAAGGCGATCGCCTCGGCGACCGGGTCGTTGCTCATCCGGCTGCAGTGCTACGAGGGGCTGGACGAGGCCAGGGCGCTGTACGAGTGGAACTACAAGAAGCAGCTGCTCCGTATTCAGGCCAGCCCAGACGACTCCGCCTGGGACGCCGTCCACGACGACGTGTTCAGCGAGGAGTTCCTGCTGTCGCGGCCGCTGCTGTCGGCGATCCGCCAGACCGAGCCCACCGTCCTGCTGATCGACGAGACGGACAAGGCCGACGTCGAGGTCGAGGGCCTTTTACTGGAGGTGCTCAGCGACTTCCAGGTCACCATCCCCGAACTCGGGACGATCACCGCCGTACGCCGGCCGCTCGTGGTGCTGACGTCCAACGCGACGCGGGAGCTGTCCGAGGCCCTGAAGCGGCGCTGCCTTTACCTGCACCTGGACTACCCGGCTGCTGACCGGGAGCGGGAGATCGTGCTGGCCCGCGTTCCGGACATCGGCACGGCTCTCGCTGACCAGATAGTGCGGACAGTTCGGGCGCTGCGGGCGCTGGAGCTGAAGAAGTCGCCGTCCATCGCCGAGACGATCGACTGGGCGCACACGCTGCTCGCCCTCGGGTTGGACACGCTGAACGAGGAGGCCCTGCGGGCAACTCTCGGTGTCGTGCTGAAACACGCCAGCGACCACCTCCGAGCAGCCGGCGAACTCCGGCTGAACTGACGTCCATGGCTGCTCCGGGTCTGCTCGATCACCTCGCCGACTTCGTCCGCGCGTTGCGCTCGGCGGGGGTTCCGGTCGGGGTGAGCGAGGGAATCGATGCGGCAGCGGTTCTCGGGGCGGTGGACGTCCTGGACCGTCGACAGCTCCGGGCCGGTCTGGCCACCGTCGTCGTCAAGCGACCGGTCTACCGGCCGACGTACGACGCCCTGTTCGACCTCTGGTGGCCAGCAAGGATGGGCGACGGCGCGAACCGGCCGGATGTCGACGCGACGCCGGTCGACCCCGAGGCGCTGCGCGACGAACTCATGAGATTGTTGCTCGACGGCGACGAGGAGGCGCTGCGCCGCTTCGCCCGCGAGGCGGTGGCGACCCTCGGCGGCGGTGACGCTGTGCCCGGCCGGCAGTCCTTCTTCAGTTATCGGGTGCTGCGGGCGCTGTCGCCGGACACCCTCGTGTCGCGGCTGCTCGATGCGCTGCTCGCCGGCGCAGATCGCGGCGGTCTGGCCGAGCAGGTGGCCAGGCAGACCATCAAGGAACAGATCGGCGCGCTGCGCACCGCGATCGAGGAGGAGGTACGCCGCCGCGTCGCTGAGGAGCGGGGGCGGGACAGTGTCGCCCGGACGACTGTCCGGCCGATGGTCGATCAGGTGGATTTCCTGCGCGCCCAGCAGCAGGACCTGGCGGCGCTGCGCCGGACGGTGGCACCGTTGGCGCGACGACTGGCCGCTAGGCTGGCGGCGAAGCGGCGCCGCGGGCGCTCCGGCCGGCTGGACTTCCGGCGTACCGTGCGGTCTTCGTTGGGCACCGGCGGCGTCCCGATCGTCACGCACCATCGACCGCACTGGCCGCACAAACCGGAGCTGGTAGTGCTGTGCGACGTCTCCGGCTCGGTGGCCGGCTTCAGCCACTTCACGCTGATGCTCACCGCGGCTCTGCGCGAGCAGTTCAGCCGGGTCCGCGCGTTCGCATTCGTCGACACCTGCGACGAGGTGACCCGGTTCTTCGCTCCCGGCGCCGACCTGGTGGACGCGACTCAGCGCCTGTCGCGAGAGGCGGACCTGGTCTGGTTCGACGGGCACAGCGACTACGGACACGCTTTCGAAGTCTTCGTCGAACGCTGGCCGGATGCGGTGGGACCGAAGACATCGTTTCTGGTGCTCGGCGACGCCCGGACGAACTACCGATCGCCGGGATCGGCCACCCTCAAGGGCCTGGTGACGCGTTCTCGGCATGCCTACTGGCTCAATCCCGAGCCCCGACGGCAGTGGGGCAGCGGCGATTCGGCCGCCGATGTCTACGCCGAACTCATCGAGATGGTGGAGTGCCGCAACGCCGACCAACTCGGCGCGTTCGTCAGCCGGCTACTGCCCGTCTAGGTGGTCCAGCGCGCCGTCGAGCGGTCCGCGGCGCAAAGAAACTGTCAGCTCGACCCGTCACCTCCAGCTCGCTTGTGCGTTGTCCTGTGTGCAGGCACTCACTGCATGTGGAGGATGATTCGTTCGATCGAGTCATCGTCGGCGGGGGCACGGCCGGTCACACGGGGGGACCGGCCACCCGCCCGCCCCGCACTAGCCAGCTGGCTGATCCGGCTCGGCCTCAGCCTTGTCTGGCGAGCCGGGCCAATTGCGCAGCAGCCATCCGTCGGCGTCGACGACGACCTCCGCCATCGCGCAATGGGGCTACCAGTGTGCCCGGGACAGCTCGGGCCCGACGTTGTCGCACAACCGGGGAATCGCCAGCGACATGACCCGCCATGGCTGACGACCGGTAAACGCCGCCTCGCCGTGGCGTACGACGAGAAGCGTGGCGGCACACTGCAGATCGGGTCACGGTAGCCACGACACTAGGCTTCGGCGTCGTGAGTGCGCGGACCCGGCTGGGCGTCATGGGGGGCACCTTCGACCCGATCCACCACGGGCATCTGGTCGCCGCCAGCGAGGTCACGACTCTGTTCAGCCTGGACGAGGTGGTGTTCGTTCCGACCGGCGAGCCGTGGCAGAAGCACCAGGGTGAGGTGAGCCCGGCCGAGGACCGCTACCTGATGACGGTCATCGCGACCGCCTCGAATCCCCGGTTCTCGGTAAGCCGCGTGGACGTGGAGCGCCGTGGCCCGACGTACACCGTCGACACGCTGACCGACCTGCGGGCCGAGCGCCCCGACGCGGAGTTGTTCTTCATCACCGGTGCCGACGCCCTGGCCCAGATTCTGTCGTGGCGCCGAGCCGACGAGGTGTTCGAGCTGGCCCACTTCATCGGAGTGACGCGACCGGGATACGTCCTCGACGACGACCATCTCCCGGCCGGCTCGGTGAGCCTGGTGGAGGTGCCGGCGATGGCGATCTCCTCCAGCGACTGCCGCGATCGGGTGTCCCGTAGCTTGCCGGTGTGGTACCTCGTCCCCGACGGCGTCGTGCAGTACATCGAAAAGCGTCGCCTCTACCGCGGCCCCGTCTCGTGAGACAGTGGAAGCACCGGAGGGGAGACGCCGACCTGTGACCGCATCCGACGACGCCGTCGACCTTGCCCTGCGCGCGGCCCAGGCCGCCGCCGACAAATTGGCCAACGACATCGTCCTCGTCGATGTCAGCGAGCAGCTCGTGATCACCGATGTGTTCCTCATCGCCTCGGCCCCGAACGAGCGGCAGGTGCAGTCCATCGTCGACGAGATCGAGGACCGGTTGCGCCTGATCGGCGTCAAGCCGGTACGCCGGGAGGGCCAGCGCGAGGGGCGCTGGGTGCTGCTGGACTTCGTGGACGTCGTCGTGCACATCCAGCACGCCGAGGAGCGGGTGTACTACGCCCTCGAGCGGCTCTGGAAGGACTGCCCGACGATCCGGTTCGTCGACGCCGCCGAGCCCAGTCGATGAGATGATGGCCCGGCGGCTCCTGCTGTGGCGACACGGCCGGACGGCGTGGAACGCAGAGCGCCGCTTCCAGGGTCAGACCGACGTGCCGCTGGTTGCGGTCGGCCTGGCCGAAGCAGCCGCCGCGGCTGTCCTGCTGGCCGAGGAGAAGCCGGATCTCATCGTGTCCAGCGACCTCACCCGCGCGATGGTGACCGCCCAGGCGCTGTCCGACGTCACCGGCCTCCCCGTGTATGCCGACATCCGCTTGCGGGAAAGCAGCCTGGGGCGCTGGGAGGGCCTGACCCGTACCGATGTGGAGCGTGACTTTCCGGACGAGTGGCTGCGCTGGCTGTCCGGTGCGCTCGCCCGCCGTGGGGGCGGGGAGCTGCACCGCGAGGTCGCCGAACGAGCGCTGGCCGCGGCCGCCGACGCCGAGGGGCAGACCGTCGTCCTGGTCACCCATGGCGGCACGGCCAAGGTGCTGACGGCTCGGCTGCTCGGCCTGCCGGTCCCCTTCTGGCGGGTGATCGCGCCGCTGGCCAACTGCCACTGGAGCGACCTCCGGCGCGAACCAGCCGGGTGGCGGCTGGATCGACACAATGTGGGCCCATTCCCGGAGCACGAACCGGTCTCGTCCGCCGTCGACGCGGAGGAACCCGAGGCCTTGGAAGGGGAGTCAGCTGCGCCACGAGCCTGCGACTAGATTCCGCACATGCCCGGTCGTGTCGCCATCGTCACCGACTCCACGGCCTATCTGCCGACCGGGCTGGCCGAGGAGCTGGGTGTGACGGTGGTGCCGCTGCACGTCGTCATGAACGGTGAGACCGGAATCGAGGGAGTCGACGTGACCCCCGACGACCTGGCCCGAGCATTGTCCGAGCGTCGCACGTCGGTGACGACTTCCAAACCGACTCCGAACGATTTCACCGCCGCGTACCGCCGAGCTCTGGACGACGGCGCTGAGGGTGTGGTCAGCGTGCACCTGTCCAGTGAGCTGTCGGGGACGTGGGACTCCGCTCGGCTCGCCTCGATCGAATGCGGCCAGGACATTGTCCGCGTGGTCGACAGCCGCTCCGCTGCCATGGGGCTGGGATTCGCCGTGCTGTCGGCCGCGGAGGCCGCGGAAGCTGGTCGCGGACTGGACGACGTCGAGGCGATCGCCGAGCGGACCGTCGATCGCACGACGACGCTGTTCTACGTCGACACGCTGGAGCATCTGCGCCGTGGCGGCCGGATCGGGGCGGCCCGGGCGTGGCTGGGCACGGCGCTCGCGGTCAAGCCGCTGCTGCACGTCGTCGGCGGCCAAATCGTGCCGCTGGAGAAAGTGCGGACGGCCGCCAAGGCTATTGCCCGGCTGGAGCAGCTGGCGTTGGAAGCCGCCGGTGAGTTCGCCGTGGACATCGCGGTGCAGCACCTGGCGGCCGCCGAGAAGGCTGCCGCGTTGGCCGACCGGTTGCGCTCCCGGGTCCCGCGCCTGCACCGGTTGTATGCCTCCGAGGTGGGAGCCGTCGTCGGGGCGCACGTGGGGCCGGGACTGCTCGGTGTGGTCGTCGTACGACGCTGAGTGTTGTCCACAGGGCGGAGCGGCCGTCCACAGGTCAGGCCGGACGTGGCGGATCGGTCGGTTGCCGTCCTTACCGTCGGGCCGTGCTCTCAGTTTCAGGATCCCGGCAGCCGACCGGTGCCGACGCACGAGTGGCGCAGCGCCGGCTGCTGGATCTCCGCGGTCGCGGCGGTGAGGTGCTGGATGCTGATGGTCGGGTCGGTGGCGGGGACGAGGTAGCAGAGCCGGCGCGCGGACCCAGTCTCCGGCTCGACCCCGGGCGGCCGGGGGCCGCGGTCCTGTGTCTGGTCGCTGCGCTGTCCGCTGCCCTCGCCGCCGGGGTGACCTGGGCGAGCCGACCATCCCTCGAGCCGGTCGCCGCGGCACCGGTCGTCACCGTCGGGACCGCCGCGCCCAGCACCGCCGCGCCGGTGTCGACTGTGCAGCTGGTGGTCGCGGTAGTCGGGCAGGTCGTCACTCCCGGGTTGGTCACCCTGCCGGTCGGTAGCCGGGTCGCGGACGCCGTGGCCGCCGCTGGCGGCGCGCTGCCCGACGCGGACCTGTCCACGGTCAATCTGGCCCGTGTTCTCGTCGACGGCGAGCAGGTGGCCGTCGGCGTTCCGGGGGCGGCGGTGCCGCCCGGCGCGCCGGCCGACGCCGGCGGAGCGGGTCCGCTGAACCTGAACACCTCTTCTGAGGCCGAACTCGAGGAGCTGCCCGGGGTCGGCCCGGTCCTGGCCGGTCGCATCGTGCAGTGGCGGACCGACAACGGCGCCTTCAGCTCCGTGGACCAGTTGCAGGAGGTCGACGGGATCGGGCCGAGCACGTTCGAAGACCTGCGGGACGAGGTGACGGTGTGAGGTCCGCGGGCCAGCACATGGAGTGGCTGCGCACGGCGGACCTCCGACTTGTGCCGGCCGCCGCTGCTACATGGGCCGCCACTGCGGCTGGTCTGCACTCTGCGCCTCTGGTGATGGCGGTTGCGGGCGGCGCGTTCGTCGCGGGGGCGATTGCCGTCTCCCGGGTACGGCGTTCGTGGGCCGCCGGGCTTGCCGTGGCTCTCGCGTTTGCCGCCGCTGCCTCGCTGGGGATCGCGGCCAGGGTGGCCAGCCGGGATTCGTCGCCGTTGGCCAAACTGGCCGCCGCGGAGCGTGGTGCGACGGTCGAGCTGACGATCGCCGACGATCCGCGGCCGGTGGCCAGCGGCTTCGCCGGCGCGCCTCGCGTGCTGGTTACAGCGACGGCGACGGCGGTGGACACCGCCGCCGGACGGTGGCACCTGGACAACCGTCTCGTGGTGCTTGCGGACGCGCTGACCTGGTCTGGGTTGTTGCCCGGTCAGCGTTTGTCCGCGGCCGGTCGGTTGCTTCCGGCACATGGGGGAGACCTGGCGACTGCCGCGTTCGCGGCGCGAGGTCCGCCGGACCTGCTCGGGTCGCCGCCACCACTGCAGCGGGCCGCCGGATCGCTGCGCGCCGGCTTGGTCGAGGCTGCCGGTGTCCTGCCTCCGGGCCCGCGCGGCCTGCTGCCCGGCCTTGTCGTGGGCGACACATCGACGATGGATCCGGTGCTCGTCGAGCAGTTCCGCCAGACCGGCCTGTCCCACCTGGTCGCGGTGTCGGGCGCGAACTGCGCGATCGTCGTCGGCGCGGTCATCTGGCTGCTGCGTCGGGTCGGCGTGCCGAAGGCGCCGTTGGCCCTCGCCGCCGGCCTTGCACTGGCCGGTTTCGTCGTGCTTGCCCGCCCGTCGCCCAGTGTGCTGCGCGCCGCGACGATGGGGGCGATTGCGTTGGTCGCGCTGGCGTCGGGCCGCCCGAAGGTCGCAGTCCCGGCGCTGGCAACAACCGTCCTGCTGCTGGTGCTGGTCGCACCGGAGTTGGCGTGGTCTCCTGGATTCGCGCTGTCGGTGTTCGCCACCGCCGGGATCCTGGCCCTGGCGCCTGGACTCATCCGAGCGTTGCGGTCGCACCGGGTGCCGGCCGGTGTCGCAGAGGCACTCGCCGTCAGCGTCGCCGCCTGTGCCGCGACGGCGCCGCTCATCGCTGCCCTGTCGTCGGCGGTCAGTCTGGTGTCGGTGCCGGCGAATGTGTTGGCCGCGCCCGCCGTACCGCCTGCGACGGTACTCGGCGTGCTGGCCACCCTGCTTTCGCCGGTCTCCGAGACGGCGGCCGAGGGGCTCGTCTGGATGGCCGGTTTGCCGACGCGTTGGCTCGTCTTCGTGGCCGAGCAGGGATCGCAGCTGCCGGAGGGCAGCATGTCCTGGCCGGGCGGCGCTGTCGGCGGCGGACTGCTGGCCCTCGTGCTCGCGGGCCTCGCCGTTCTCGCCCTGCGCTGGCCGGCGTTGCGCTCCCTGGGACTGGCCGTGGCGTGCGGCCTCCTCCTGGTGGGGCTGCCGGTCCGGGTCCTCGGCGATGGCTGGCCGCCGCCGGCATGGTTGTTCGTCGCCTGTGACGTCGGTCAAGGTGATGCGTTGGTCGTCAACGCCGGACCGCAGGCCGCGCTCGTGTTCGACACCGGCCCCGAGCCGGCCGCCGTGGACTCCTGCCTGCGCGACCTCGGCGTACGCCGGGTGCCGCTCCTAGTGCTGACGCACATGCACGCCGATCATGTCGACGGGCTGGAGGGGGTGCTACGGGGCAGGTCCGTCGGGGTCATCGAGATCGGTCCCCGACCGGACGACGAATCGGCCTGGCCCAGGGTTCGCGACGCTGCGGCGAGGGCCGGCGTGCCGATCGAGACGGCCCATCCGGGGCAGGTTCGCTCTGTCGCCGGGGTGGACGTCGAGGTTCTCGCTCCCAGTCGGGCGAGCAGCGGCACTCGCTCGGACCCGAACAACTCCTCGCTGGTGCTGTTGGTGAGCAGTGCCGGCATGACGGTGCTCTGCACCGGCGACATCGAGGTCGAGGCCCAACGCTCGCTCCTGCGGGCTCAGGTCGACCTGCGCGCGGACGTGCTGAAAGTCGCGCATCACGGCTCGGCGTACCAGGACCTGGCCTTTCTGGACGCCGTGGACGCGAGCGTTGCAGTGATCTCCGTGGGCGCCGGGAACGACTACGGGCATCCCTCGCCCGGACTGGTGACGGACTTGCAGCGGCTCGGGATGCGCGTCCTTCGCACCGACGTCGACGGTGCGGTTGCGGTCGGGATCGGCCCGGACGAGCGACTGTGGGTCGCGGACCGGGCGCGCGGATCTCCGGCCGACCGTTGACGGTGGCTCGTGCCACGATGGTTGCATGGTCGCTGTATCCGCGCCGGTCCGGCTCGTCCACGGGGAGGAGGAGCTGCTGCGGGCGCGAGCGGTCAGCGCGATCGCCGCCGCGGCTCGGAAGGCCGACCCGGATTGTGACGTCCGGGGGGTAGCGGTCGGGCAGCTGGAACCGGGCGACCTGTTCGACTTGTTGTCCCCTTCCTTGTTCGCCCAGCTCAGGGTCGTCGTCCTCACCGACGCACAGGAGGCGGCCAAGGACGTGGTCGCCGCGGTCCTGGCGTACGCCGCAGACCCGGTGGAGGACATCACCGTGGTCGTCGTCCATTCGGGGGGTGCGCGGAACAAGGCGTTCGTCGACGCGTTGCGTCAGGCCGGCGTCCCCATCACGGACTGCCCGAAGCTGACCCGGGCAGAGGACCGGCTCGGATTCGTGCGGGGCGAGGTGCAGTCCCAAGGCGGCACGATCGACGCCGCGGCGGCGGCGGCCTTGCTGGACGCCGTCGGGACGGACCTGCGGGAGATCGCCGCGACGTGCGCCCAGCTGGTGTCGGACTCCGGTGGCCGCGTCGACGTGACCGCGGTCCAGCGCTACCACCGCGGCCGGGCCGAGGTCAGCGGCTTCGCGGTAGCGGATCGGGCGGTTATCGGCGACCGGGCTGGCGCCCTGGAAGCGTTGCGGTGGGCCTTGTCGGTGGGAGTCCCGCACGTGGTGGTCGCCGATGCGTTGGCCGACGGCGTACGCACGGTTGCGCGAGTGAGCTCGGCGGGGCGGGCCGACGACTACGTCTTGGCCAGAGCCCTGGGGATGCCACCGTGGAAGGTGAAACGCGCCAGGGGGCAAGGCCGGGGCTGGACCGAGCGCGGGCTGCACCGGGCGATGCACGTGGTGGCCGAGCTGAACGCGGAGGTCAAGGGGACGGTGTCAGATCCGAGCTATGCGCTGGAACGGGCGATCCGACTGCTGGCCACGGCGCACTCCGAACGAGCGACGACCCGCTGACCACATCTGCCGTCTCACTGAAGTCAGAGCTTCGCGGCCTGCCGCGCCATCGCTGATTTCTTGTTGGCGGCCTGGTTCTTGTGGATGATCCCCTTGCTCGCCGCCTTGTCCAACGTGCGGGACGCCGACGCGAGTGCGCGGGTCACGGCGTCCTTGTCGCCGGACGCCGACGCCTCGCGGAAGCGGCGGACCGAGGTGCGCAGCGCGGACTTGACCGACTGGTTGCGCTGCCGCGCCTTTTCGTTCGTCGCAATGCGCTTGATCTGGGACTTGATGTTCGCCACGCGTCAGCCAGCCTCATGAAGTGTTTCGGGTTTCCGGATGCACCGACGAGCACCGGCACGACCCAGAAGTTTACCAGCCACCCAGGGCGGGTCAGGACCAACCGCAGCGGCGACGGCCCCACTCCAGTGCGGCGTCGTGGAATCGCCGTTGGTGGGCGCGAATCGTCGGCATGGTGGGCGGTGCTGGCACTCGAAACGCCTCTGCCCACATTCCGGCCAGGCCGAGCAGCAGCGCCGTGACATCGGCGGGACCCGCACCGTCCATGACCGGGCGACCGGCGAGCAGCAACTCGGGGTCGAGCCCGCCGTGCACGAACGGATCCAGCGCGAACAGGACGGAGTCCACCCAGATTGGCCCACGGCAGGCCCATGGCCAGTCGACGAAGAGCACCCGGTCGCCCGATTCCAGCAGGATGTTGTCCGCTCGGAGGTCGAGGTGCACGAGCGTGTCTCCGGTCAGCGGCCCGTCCGTGGCCGCGAGGTCGGCACTCAGGGCGGCCAGCCGGTCGAGGTTGCCCAGCTCCCAGAAGTCGAGGTCGGCAGGTGGATCGGTGGCCAGTCGCTGCCACGCGGTCAGATCCTCCCGTAGCCGGTCGGCAATTGAGCACTTCGGGCAGCGGACACGGGGTGAGCGACGAACTCAGGTCCTCGATCGCCTCCGCCACCCGGTGCGCCGTCGCGGCAGACCACGGCAATCGGGGCAACGACCCGAGCGCCTCGTCGAAGACGAGTGCCACCCAGTCGCCGTCGTCGTGGACGTAGCGCAGCCGGGGGCTCGGCACGCTGGCCGGCAAGGCACCCGCCACCCGGGCCTCGGACCGGTGCATGTCGGGCGTGTGCTTGTTCAGCTGCGTACCGACGCACTTGACGAACGCGCGCCGGCCATCCTCGCACTGAACCCGCGCCGCGGTTCCCGGCGAGAAGCCACCGACCTGGCTGACGGCGGTCACAACCGGCGACCCGAGGTGGTTCTCGACGGCGCGACGGACGGCGGCTGGGAGGTCCGCCCAGGGCAGCCGTGGGCCACCCGGTACGTCGTACTCCTCGTCGTTCATGGCCACGATGGTTCACAGCCGCTCACCGTGACGGCAACGGGATTACCCGCGTGGGACCATGGAGATCAAACCTGTCAGCCGGCCGGCCCCCGGGCCCGCTAGAACGGAACCGCGTGAGCGTCACCACGACCGGCCACACCGACCCGACGATGATCCGCAACTTCTGCATCATCGCGCACATCGATCACGGCAAGTCCACCTTGGCCGACCGGATGCTGGAGATCACCGGCGTGGTCGAGGGCCGCAACATGCGCGCCCAGTACCTGGACCGCATGGACATCGAGCGTGAGCGCGGTATCACGATCAAGTCCCAGAACGTCCGACTGCCGTGGACCGGTGAAAACGGTGGCAGCTACGTCCTGAACATGATCGACACGCCGGGGCACGTCGACTTCACCTACGAGGTGTCTCGGTCACTTGCCGCATGCGAAGGCGCAGTTCTGCTCGTCGACTCCGCGCAGGGCATCGAGGCGCAGACGCTCGCGAATCTCTACCTCGCGCTGGAGAACGACCTGCAGGTCATCCCGGTGCTGAACAAGATCGACCTGCCGGCCGCCCAGCCGGAGCGCTACGCCGAGGAGATCGCGCACGTCCTCGGCTGCGAGCCCGATGACATCCTGCGGGTGTCGGGCAAGACCGGCCAGGGCGTCCGCGAACTGCTGCACCGCGTCGTTCGGGACATCCCCGCGCCCGTCGGCGACCCAACCGCGCCCAGCCGCGCCATGATCTTCGACTCCGTCTACGACATCTATCGCGGCGTCATCACCTACATCCGGGTCTTCGACGGCCGGATCTCCGCCCGCGAGCGGATCCGGATGATGTCTACGTTGGGCACGCACGAGCTGCTCGAGATCGGCGTGATCTCACCGGAGCCCGTGCCCGTAGAGACTCTCGGTGTCGGCGAGGTCGGGTACCTGATCACCGGCGTCAAGGACGTTCGGCAGTCCCGCGTCGGCGACACCATCACGAACGAGCGGCAGCCGGCCAGTACGCCGCTGGGCGGCTACCGCGACCCGCGTCCGATGGTCTACTCCGGGCTGTATCCGATCGACGGTTCCGAGTATCCGCTGCTGCGCGATGCGCTGGACCGGCTGCAGCTCAACGACGCGGCGCTGGACTACGAGCCGGAGACCTCCACAGCGCTCGGGTTCGGATTTCGCTGCGGTTTCCTCGGGCTGCTGCACTTGGAGATCGTGCGCGAGCGGCTGGAACGCGAGTTCGACCTGTCGCTCATCTCAACGGCTCCGAACGTCGTCTACCGGGTCGAGCTGGATGACGGCGGCGAGCGGGTCGTGACCAACCCCACCGACTGGCCGACCGGCAAGATCGGCACCGTCTACGAGCCGGTCGTCAGTGCCATGCTCATCGCACCGAGTGAATACACCGGGACGATCATGGAGCTGTGCCAGAGCCGGCGCGGTTCCCTGAAGGGCATGGACTACCTGTCGGAGTCCCGGGTCGAGTTGCGCTACACGCTGCCGCTCGGCGAGATCATCTTCGACTTCTTCGATGCGCTGAAGTCGCGAACCCGCGGGTATGCCTCGTTGGACTACGAGGAAGCCGGGGAGGCGCCGTCCGACCTCGTCAAGGTCGACATCCTGCTGCAGGGCGAGGCCGTGGACGCGTTCAGCGCCATCGTGCACAGGGACAAGGCCTACTCGTACGGCGTCGCGATGACTGCGAAGCTGCGCGAGCTGATCCCGCGCCAGCAGTTCGAGGTGCCGATCCAGGCCGCGATCGGCTCTCGGGTGATCGCCCGGGAGACGATCCGGGCCATCCGCAAGGACGTGCTCGCCAAGTGCTACGGCGGAGACATCACCCGTAAGCGCAAGTTGCTGGAGAAGCAGAAGGAGGGCAAGCGGCGGATGAAGATGGTCGGCCGGGTCGAAGTACCACAGGAGGCCTTTGTCGCGGCACTGTCCACATCGGACAACCCCAACCGCAAGTAGGCCGCCCATCCCCTTCTTCGCCGATCTTGGCCAAAACGGCCTCTCTCGCGCAGTCGCGAGGCCGTTTTGACCAAGATCGGCGCGAACAGGGGGCTCAGAGGTCGGCCAGCGCAGTCCGGAGCTGCTCGGCGGCGGCGCTCGCCGCGGCCAGGTCGGCCGCCTCCACCGCAGCATGCAGGTCGCTGAGAACCCCGTCCACTGTGGACGGATCCGCTGCGGTGTGGCTGACGCGGTCCCAGATCGACTGCAGTTCGGCGGCGTCACCGGCCACGAACGGCATCTCACCGGTCGACGCGTCGGCGGCCACTCGGGCGGAGATGAGGTCCAGCCGAAGGAGGTCGGCCGCGGCCGGAGGCTCGTGTCGCAACCTGAGGTCCGTCGCCGCATAGGCCAGATCGAAGGCGGCCTCTTGGGTCGCTGCCTCGTCCTGCGCCTCGACACCGGCCCGCAGGGCCTCGATGCCCTGATCGATCTGATCGGCCGTCAGCGGCGACACGTCGTTGCCCTGGTAGCCCTCCCAGGCCGACGTGAGCGTGGCTATCGCCGTCTCGGCGGCCGCCCAGTCCGCCGGGGTGCCGACGAGTCCGGACGCCGTCGTGGAGATCGTGTCCAGCTCGGCCGGCACGCTGCCGGACAATTCGTCCCGGGGTACGCCGACGGAAACGTTCACGAGCTCGTCCTCGGACACGACCTGGGCCATGAACTCGCCGTACCCGGGAGCGAAGATCTTGTCCTCCAGGACGCCGTCCATCAACAGCTCCTCGACGAGCATGGCGCCCTCGACGGGACCCTGCGGCCCGTCGACGGTCTCGGTGATCGACTTGGCGGTCACCTCCTCGAAAACGAAGCCCGGGATGTTCTCCGGCCGCCAGACGTCGCCTACCTGCGGGTCGGCCGGCATGATCATGCCGGGCGGACCGTCCTTGCCGGCCAACCAGGTGCCGTCGTGGTTGTCGAGGACTCCGTCGACGTAGTTGGCGACGTCCTCGCCGAAGTACCACACGGAGCCGTCGTCGGCCTGCGCGAAGAAGTCGGTGGCCACCTCCAGGATGCGGCCGTCGCCGTACGCCATGAACTGCGAGACGACCGTCTCGACCTGCTGGCCGTTCCACTCGATCGTCTTGGTCTGCGGCAGCAGCGTGATCTCGTGCCGCAGCGCCACATCGCCCTCCGCGCCGACCTGGACGACCTGCGTCAGATCGCTGATCGGGAACAGCGGGTTCGTGATGGTCGTCGGGTCGGAGAACGTCGGCTCCTGGAGGTCGACGCGCGCGCTGTCCGGCGCCGTCACGAGCGTGGGAGTCGGCTCGGGACTCGGGCGGCTGGCAGTGGGCGACGAGCCGCAGCCGGCCACGAGGAACGCGGCAAGGACTCCGACCGCGGCCAGCGGCTGCAGCTGGCTACTCATCGCCGGCACCAGAATCACTGTCGGCCTCCTGGCCGATCACGACGAAGTCCGCGTCCAGGTTCACCTCGACCTGGCTGCCATCGGTCAGCCGAATCTCGACGCTGTACGCCGCCTCGTCGTCCCCGACTTCGCTGTCGATCACCTCGCCGCCGCCGGTCTCGGCCAGCGCCGAGTCGACTGCCCGTTCGAGAGCCGAGCCGGTCAACGGCTGGTCGGAGTCGGTGCCGCCGGCGATTGCGACCCCCGTTCCACCGCCGACTACGGCGAGGACGAGGACGCTTCCGGCGACCCACGTGAATGTGCGGTTCATGGTCATCCGACTTTCCCCTTCAGGCGTTCGGCGCCGGCTGATCCGGCGCTGCTGACCGGCACGTTCCGGTACGGCGACTGAACTGGAGCTGAAAGTCGCTGAAGGTCTGTTCAGTCCTGAAGTGGGAGGCGCACCTCGAAGCGGGCCCCCCCGCCGGGCGGCTCGGTCACGGCGATCGTTCCGCCGTGAACGCGGACTACGCCGTCGACGATGGCCAGCCCCAGGCCGGCGCCGCCGTGGTCGCGGTCTCGCGCCTCGTCCAGCCGCACGAACCTCTCGAAGATCCGGTTCCGGTCCGCAGCTGGGATCCCCGTGCCGTCGTCGTCGACCCGGAGGACCACCAGCCGCTCCTGAAGATCCGTGCGCAAGCCGAGCGAGATCCTCGTCCGGGCATGCCGGGCGGCGTTGTCGACGAGGTTGCCGACCATCGTGGTCAGCTGCGCGGGCGTTCCTCGGACTCGACCAGCGGAGACACCGGAGGTGTCCATGATGACCCTGCCGGTCACCCGGACCCGGCGAGCGTGCTCGAGCACGAGGTCGTCAAGGTCGACGATCTCCGCTGGTGACGGCGGGCTGTCCTCGTCGGTGTGAGCGAGCAGCAGGAGGCTCTCGACCAGCTGCTGTACACGCAGATCCTCGGCGAGCACCGTGTCGGCGAGTTCTGGCACGGTGGTCCGTTCGGGGTGGCTGAGCGCGACCTCCGCGTGCTGGCGAATGCTCGCTACGGGGGATCGCAGTTCGTGTGAGGCGTCGGAGACGAACCGTCGCTGCCGGGCCGAAGCCTCCTCGAGCCGACCGAGCATGCCGTTCATCGTTCGCGCCAGCTGAGCGATCTCGTCGTGACCGGGCGGTTGCGGTACCCGGCGGTGCAGCTGGGTGCCGGAGATCCGCTCAACCTCACCGCGGATCGCCTCCACGGGACGCAGCGCCCGGCCGACCACCTTCCAGGTCGTCACCGCGACGACGAGCAGCAGGACCGGAACGCCGAGCAGCAGCAGGCCGGTGACGGTCCGAACCGCCTCGACCGCGTCCTCCAGCGAGCGAGCCACCACAACGATGTACTCGACGGCGCCGGTCTCCGCGGCCGTCGCCACGGCGAGAAACGGCGCATCCTCGAGCAGATCATCCAACTCGGCGGACTCCCCCGGCCGGAGAGCCACCACGGCATCACGCCCGGCCACGTTCGAACTGGAGGCCACCACAACGCCGCGCTGATCCAGCACCTGGATCAGTTGCTCCTCGACGTTGGCGACGGCGAGCGAGCCGGGATCGCCCGAGGACTCCAGAACCGCCGCCACCTCGCCGGCTCTGACCAAGGCCGCGACCCGGACGTCGTTGGTGAGCGTCCTGTCCAACAGGGTGACCAGCCCGATGGATCCGGCCAGCAGAGCCACTCCGACGACGAGAACCGCCCCGACGGTCGTCCGGACCCGGACCG
>Ga0136622_10000200_pt1 | contig 23211 bp, 25 predicted proteins | sample AntDrymUQ4482106_2_FD_104803 | JGI IMG/M metagenome (GOLD analysis project Ga0136622, IMG submission 104803) | Polar desert sand microbial communities from Dry Valleys, Antarctica - metaG UQ448 (21.06) | ecosystem: Environmental > Terrestrial > Soil > Desert | place: Antarctica: Dry Valley...
ACCGCCCGCGGCGGCGGCACCACGCTGATCGGGTCCAGCGTGGCGACCAGCAGCCTCAGCGACCGGCTGACCGACTACCCGTCCGCCCTGCTCGAGTCCCCGCTGGACATCCGCAGCGCCACCGTGACCGTCGAGCCGGGCGGTCCGGTCGGCGTCCTGGAAGGTGCCGGTGAGGCGGCTGCCGGTCCCGGGGGCGCGGCGGTCACGTTGGACTGGGCCGCCGGGCTGACCGACCGGGTCGCTGGGATGCTGGACAACGGCGGGGTGGCCTGGCTGGTGCTGGCGCTGGTCGCCGCCCTAGGCGTGGGGGCGGTGCACGCGCTGGCGCCGGGGCACGGCAAGACCCTGCTCGCGATGTACCTGGTGGGTGGGCACACCCGTTCGGTCCGCGACGCGCTGCGCGTGGGCCTGACCGTGACCGCCGCGCACACCGCTTCTGTCCTCGCCCTCGGGGTGCTGGTGGCGGCCGGCTCGTCGGTGGTGCCGGACCGGGTCTACCCGGTGCTCACCGCAATCAGCGGCCTGCTCGTGCTGTGGCTCGGCATCGGGCTGCTGCGACGGGCCCGGCAGCCCCAGACCGCCGCGCACGCGCACAGCCACGCTCCGGCTCTCCTGGCGCACGCCCACTCCGCTGCGCATGCCCATGGCGATAATCGAACGCCGGAACACCCGCATGCTCACCCCCATGCTCACCCGCATGCTCACCCGCACGGGCATGACCGTGCCGGGCAGGGCTCCCCGACCCGGGGCGGGCTGGTCGCCCTCGGCATCGCCGGCGGTGTGGTGCCCAGCCCGTCGGCGGTGCTGCTGCTGGTCGCGGCGGTCGGGCTGGGCCGGCCGTGGTTCGGGGCGCTGCTGGTGCTCGTGTTCGGTGTGGGCATGGCGCTCACACTGTGCGCCGTCGGCCTCACCGCCGCCGACGTGATCGCCCGGTTCGAGTCGCGGGCCTCACGCCGGGCCGGCTGGGCCCGGATCACCCGGCTCACCGTGGCGTACGGCGGCGCCGCCGGCGTCTGTGCCATCGGCACCGCCCTCGTCCTCCGCTCCGCCCTCACCCTCTGACCCGCTCCGCCCGGCTCCGCGAACTGCGAGATTCTGGCGGCGTTCCAGCCGGATCCGCCCGGTGTCCCCGCCAAAACCCCACACTTCGCGGGCCGCGCTCAGGGCCGGTGGAGCTCGCCGGCGGTGCTGACCCCCGCATCGGCCCAAACGGAGTACGTCTGCTCGATGCGGTCGGGAGTCACGGCGACAGTGAGGTCGAGCAGCACCCGGGTGCGGAAGCCCTCAGCCGCGGCGTCCAACGCGGTAGCGCGCACGCAGTGGTCGGTGGCGATGCCGCATACGTCGACCTCCTCGATGCCGTGCCCGCGCAGCCAGTCGGCCAGGCTCTCGCCCGTGTCCGCGCTGCCCTCGAAGCCCGAGTACGCGGCGGTGTGGGTCCCCTTGCGGAACACCGCGTCGAACGGTCGCGGCTGCAGCCGAGGGTGGAAGTCGACGCCTTCGGTGCCGACCACGCAGTGCGGCGGCCAGGAACGGGCGAAGTCCGGGTCGTCGGAGAAGTGCTCGCCGGGGTCGATGTGGTGGTCCATGCTGGCCGCGACGACGGCGTACTCGGTGTCCGCGCGGCCTGCGAGCAGCTCGCCGATGCGGGCGGCGGTGTCCGCTCCGCCGGCCACCCCGAGGGAGCCGCCCTCGCAGAAGTCGTTCTGTACGTCGACCACCACCAGTGCCCGGGTCATCGCGCTGGTGACCCGCCTGTCTCGTAGATCGTCGGCAGCACCGGGTCCCCGGCCAGCAGCTGGTGTGCCGCCAGCGGAAGCTCGTCGCGCGAGCGCAGGTGGCGCTCCCGCGAGTCGCTCAGCGACTCCCGCCACAGCCGCTCGCCGGCTCGCACCAGGTGCACCAGCAGCCGGCGGTCGGTCCCGGCGCCCTGGCCCTGGCCGGACGAGGCGACCGGCGGCTCGCAAACACCGATGACCTCCGCGTCGGCCCGGCCCGAGCTGTCCAGGCGCCTGCGCGCCCACTTGCGCCCGGCGACGGTGGACTTGTCCGGGCTGTTCTTGGCCACGCCGACCAGCGGCGCATCAGGGTCGTCGGAGGCTGCTCTGGCCACCATCTTGTAGACGAAACCGCAGGTCGGGTGCCCGGATCCGGTGACCAGTGAGGTGCCGACTCCGTAACCGTCGACGGGCGCCGCCGCCAGCGCGGCGATGGCGCGCTCGTCGAGGTCACCGGTCACCACGATCCTCGTGTGGTGCGCCCCCAGGACGTCCAGCTGGGCGCGCACCTTGCGGGCGAGGTGCAGCAGGTCGCCGGAGTCGATCCGCACCGCGCCCAGACCCGCGCCGGCGACCTCGACCGCCGTACGCACGGCTCCCTCCACGTCGTAGGTGTCGACGAGCAGGGTGGTGTGCTTGCCGAAGCTCGCCACCTGAGCGTCGAATGCCTCCCGCTCGGAGTCGTGCAGCAGCGTGAACGCGTGCGCACTCGTGCCGGCGGTCGGTACCCCGTACGTCTCCCCGGCCTGCAGGTTGGACGTGGAAGCGAAGCCGGCCAGGTAGGCTGCCCGCGCGCTGGCCACGCCCGCCTGCTCGTGCGTACGCCGCGAGCCCATCTCGATGCACGGCCGCCCGCCGGCGGCGCAGGTCATCCGCGAAGCCGCCGACGCGACCGCGCCGTCGTGGTTGAAGATCGACAGCGCCAACGTCTCCAGCAGCACCGCCTCGGCGAACGGCGCCTCGACGATGAGCACCGGGGAACCGGCGAAGTACGACTCACCCTCCGGGTAGCCGTGCACCTGCCCGCCGAACCGGTAGGTCGACAGCCACTGGCCGGTGGCCTCGTCCACGATGTCGTTGCTGCGAAGCCAGGACACCTGCTCGTCGGTGAAGTGCAGCTGCTCCAGTGCGTCGAGGAACCGACCGGTGCCCGCTACCACGCCGTAGCGGCGCCCGGGAGGCAGGCTGCGGGCGAAGAGCTCGAACACGCAGCGCCGGTGTGCCGTCCCGGACTGCAGCGCCGACTGCAGCATCGTCAGCTCGTACTGGTCGGTGAGCAGGGCGGGGGAGCGCACCCGACCAGCGTAGATCGGCGGTGCGCGATGATGGCCGTGTGTCCACCGCTCCAGCGCCGACCGAGGTCGAGCGCCCCGACACCCAGGACGTCGTGATCCCAGAGGTGCCGTGGGTCACGGTCGTCTGGAACGACCCGGTGAACCTGATGTCGTACGTCAGCTGGGTGTTTCGCAGCTATTTCGGGCACCCCAAGTCCAAGGCGGACAAGCTCATGCTGCAGGTGCACGAGGAGGGCAAGGCGGTGGTCTCCGACGGCTCGCGGGAGGAGATGGAGCGCGACGTGGAGGCTATGCACGGCTACGGTCTGTGGGCGACGGTGCAGAAGGCGGCCGGGTGACGACCGGGTTCCGGCGCTCGCGCGGCGGTGGGGCGCACGCGCACCTCGACCTGGTCGAGGCCCGGATGCTCGCCTCGCTGGCCGCCCAGGTGGTCGAGCTGCTGCGTGACGGCGTCGGCGGCGGGACCGGGGTCGGCGACACCGCGGACGCCGGTGACCCACTCGCGGTGATGGTCGGTCTGGGCGCCGACGCGCCGCTTCCGACACCGGACGACCCGGTACTCGCGCGGCTGCTTCCGGACGCCTACCCCGACGATGAGTCCGAGGCGGCCGACTTCCGCCGTTACACCGAGCCCGGCCTGCGGGACCGCAAGGTGGCCAACGCGTCGGCGGTGATCGCGTCCCTGGTCGAGGCCGGAGCCGACCTCGACGCCGGCCCGGCGGCCGAACCGGAGGACCCCCTGCCCGTTAGGGTCGACGTCGAGCTCGACCGGGCCGGCGTGGACGCCTGGGTGCGGTGCCTCACCGACCTGCGGCTCGCGCTCGGCACCCGCCTCGAGGTTGCCGACGGGGACGAAGAGCGTTGGGCGCAGCTGCCGGACGACGAGCCGGCCAAGGCGATGCATGACGTCTACGACTGGCTCGGCTTCATCCAGGAGACCCTCGTCAGCACCCTCCGTTAGCCCCTACCGCAAGCCCGGGCCCGTAGGCTCGCGAGCGTGCTCCGGCTCGACCAGCAGACGTACGACGCGATCGTCGCGCACGCCCGCCGCGACCACCCCGACGAGGCGTGCGGGGTGGTGGCGGGGCCGGCCGGGTCGGACCGGCCGACCCGGTTCGTACCGATGCTGAACGCGGCGATGAGCCCCACGTTCTACGAATTCGAGCCCACCGAGCTGCTGCAGCTGTACAAGGAGATGGAAACGCGGGACGAGGAGCCGGTGGTCATCTACCACTCGCACACCGCCACCGAGGCGTATCCGTCCCGCACCGACATCGCGCTCGCCCAGGAGCCGGGCGCACACTACGTGCTGGTGTCGACCCGTGACGGCGGCCACGACGGCGACGAGTCGCTCGAGCTGCGGTCCTTCCGGATCGTCGCCGGCGAGGTCACCGAGGAGAAGGTCACCGTCGTCAGGGAATGATCGGGGGCGGCTGGCCGGTTGGCCAGGGCAACGACGAGAGATCTGGAGCTGTGATGGCGGTCGAGGTCAAGGTGCCGACGATCCTGCGGACCCACACCGGTGGTGAGAAGGCGGTGAGCGGTGCCGGCGGGACGCTCGGTGAGGTGCTCGACGACGTCGACTCGCGGCACTCCGGTATCCGCGACCGGGTGGTGGACGGCGAGGGCCTGCGTCGTTTCGTCAACGTCTACGTCAACGATGAGGACGTTCGTTTCACCGGCGGCCTGAGCACGACCGTTTCTGACGGCGACACCGTGGTGATCCTGCCCGCCGTTGCGGGTGGCTGACCGCTCGGCATGCGCTTCGACTCGCTGCTCGACTCGGTGGGCCAGACCCCGCTGATCGGGCTGCCGCGGATGTCGCCGTCCCCCGACGTGAGGCTGTGGGCCAAGCTGGAGGACCGTAACCCCACCGGCTCGGTCAAGGACCGCGCGGCGCTGGCGATGGTGGCCGCCGCGGAGAAGGACGGGTTGCTGCGACCCGGCTGCACCCTGCTCGAGCCCACCAGCGGCAACACCGGCATCTCACTGGCCATGGTGGCCCGGCTCCGCGGCTACCGGCTGGTGTGCGTCATGCCGGAGAACACGTCCGTCGAACGCCGCCAGCTGCTGCGCATGTGGGGCGCTGAGATCGTGTTCTCCCCGTCGGAGGGTGGCTCCAACGAAGCGGTGCGGGTGGCCAAGCTGCTGGCCGACGAGCATCCGGACTGGGTGATGCTGTACCAGTACGGCAACCCCGCCAACGCCGACACCCACCACGACACGACCGGCCCGGAGATCCTCGCCGATCTGCCCGAGGTCACCCACGTGGTGGCCGGCCTGGGCACCACCGGCACGCTGATGGGCGTCGGCCGGTTCTTCCGCGACCACAAGCCGGAAGTACACATCGTCGCCGCCGAGCCGCGCTACGGCGAGCGGGTGTACGGGCTGCGCAACCTCGACGAGGGGTTCGTGCCCGAGCTGTACGACGAGTCGCTGATCGACCGCCGCTTCTCGGTGGGACCGCGGGACGCGGTGCGCCGGGTCCGTCAGCTGCTCGACCTGGAGGGGATCTTCGCTGGCATCTCGACCGGCGCCATCGTGCACGCCGCGCTCGCGCAGGCCGCGCACGCGGTGGCCGACCGGCAGCGGGCCGACATCTGCTTCGTGGTGTGTGACGGCGGGTGGAAGTACCTGTCCACCGGCGCCTACGAGGGCACGGTCGAGGAGGCGGAGGCCCGGCTCGAGAGTCAGGTCTGGGCCTAGAGTCGTGACGGTGCAGGCGTGCCCCCCGGACCCGACCCTCCGACGTCCCGGCCGTTGTGGGTGTCGAGCGGTCGGAAGATTCGTCCGAGCCGTGCCCGCTGAGCAGGCAGCCCCGACAGTGACGTGCGCCTAGCGATGGCCGGCCGCCGCCACCGGCTGTACGGCCGGCTCGGCTCCGTCGAGCAGCGCGCCGACTCTGCCGTGCGCCGCCTGCGTGCTCGCGCCGGGCTCACCGGCGAGCCGATCGTCTTGGCCTACCGGGGGTACGGGTCCCCGGACCGGGTGCGTCTGGCCGGCCGGGTGCTCGAGCGGCGCCGCAGCCGGATCGCCGACGCCGCCGACCCGTGGTGGCACAACGCCGTGGCCGTGCTGCGGCGGGTCGCCAGCCGAGAGCTGCCCGACGTGCCGGTCACCCTCACTCTCGCCGGGCGCGAGACCACGGTGCTGACCGACGCCGACGGGTACTGGTCCGCCGAGGTCGACGGTGCGTCCCTGGCCCCCGGGTGGCACCGGGCCGGCGTCGCGCTGGGACCGGGCGGGGCGGAGGCCACCGTCAGCGAGGTGCTCGTGCTGCCGCCGGACGCGTCGATCGCCCTGGTCAGCGATATCGACGACACCGTCATCCACAGCGGCATCACGAACCTGCTGACCGCCGCGCGCACGCTGCTGTTCCGCAACGCGGCCACCCGCACACCCTGGGCGGGGGTGTCCGAGCTGTACCGGTCGCTGGTCGTCGGCCTGGCCGCCGCGGACCCGATCAGCCAGCCGGCACCGGTGTTCTACCTGTCGACGAGCCCGTGGAACCTGTACGACCTGCTGGTCGACTTCCTCGACCGCACCGGACTGCCCCAAGGGCCGCTGCTGCTCATGGACTGGGGCCTGTCGGCGCGGGGGCTCCTGCGGGGCGAGAAGAACCACCACAAGCGGGAACGCCTCGACGAGCTCGTACGCGACTTTGCCGACCTGCGGCTGCTGCTGGTCGGCGACAGTGGTGAGCGCGACGCCGAGGTGTTCCGGGACTTCGCGCGGGCCCATCCCGGTCGAGTCGTCGGCATCGTGATCCGCAACGTGACGCCGGTGATCGACCCGCACGCGAGGGGCATCCAGGACGCTCTGGTCGACCTCGACACCCTCGGCGTTCCCAGCACCCTGTGCCAGGACGCGACGTCGGCCGCGGTGTTCGCCCGCGAGCACGGCTGGCTGGACGAAGCCGCGGTGTCAGCGGTGCGTCGGGCTCAGGAGGCCGACCTGCGCCGCTGAGGGCAGGTAGCGTTCGACCATGCGCGAGCTGGTCGTGTTCTCCGGCAACGCACACCAAGGCCTGGCCCGCGCGATCTGTGCCGAGTTCGGCGTCCGGCTGTCCCCGGCAGACATCATCCGCTTCAGCAACGACTGCCTGCAGGCCCAGCTGCACGCCAACTGCCGCCAGCGCGACGTCTACATCGTGCAGCCCCTGGTGCCGCCGACGCAGGAGCACCTGATGGAGCTGCTGCTCATGCTCGACGCCGCCCGGGGGGCGTCGGCGGCACACGTGACGGCGGTGATCCCACACTTCTCGTACGCCCGCTCGGACAAGAAGGACGCCTCCCGGATCTCGCTGGGTGGCCGGCTGGTGGCCGACCTGCTGGTGGCGGCCGGGGCCGACCGGGTGCTGACCATGACGTTGCACGCCCCGCAGGTGCACGGCTTCTTCTCCGTTCCGGTCGACCACCTGACCGCCATCGGGTTGCTGGCCGACCACTTCCGCGACCGCGACCTGTCCGACACCGTCGTGGTCTCGCCGGACCTCGGCAACGCCAAGACCGCCACCCAGTTCGCCCGACTGCTCGGCCTCCCGGTGGCGGCCGGGAGCAAGCAGCGCCTGGGCGACGACCGAGTCGTCATCGACGCGATCGTCGGCGCGGTGGCAGACCGGCACGTGATCGTGCTGGACGACGAGATCGCGACCGGGGGGTCGATCGTCGAGCTGCTGGACCGGCTGGAGGTCGAGGGCAGCCGCAGCGCCGCGGTGGCCTGCACGCACGGGTTGTTCACCGGCAAGGCAGTCACCAGGCTGCGTGACCACCCGCGCATCACCGAGGTGGTCACCACCGACACGGTGCCACCACCGGGGGACTGGCTGGAGCTGCGGATCCGCTCGGTGGCCGGGCTGTTCGCCGAGGCGATGACCCGCATCCACGCCGGTGAGTCGGTGAGCAGCCTGTTCGCGGGTGTCGACCCAACGCACGGACCGCCGCAGGCCCGGCTCCCGTTCGACGAGTCGCTCTGACGATCCGCGGCAACTCCTCAGGTCATGCCGGGCAAGCGACACGCGCTTTGCCGGCAACTGGTCACGCGACCCGATTCGTCACCGCTGAACGCCTACGCTGTCGCCCGTGGCGGACGCACCGATAGGCATCTTCGACTCCGGCTTCGGTGGCCTCACCGTCGTCCGCGCCGTGCTCGACCAGCTCCCGCACGAGCCGGTGCTCTACCTCGGTGACACCGCCCGCCAGCCGTACGGACCGCAGCCGCTCGCGCACGTGCGTGAGTACGCGCTCGAGTGCCTGGACCACCTGGTCGCGCAGGGCGTCAAGCTGCTGGTGATCGCGTGCAACTCGGCCAGCGCCGCGGTGCTGCGAGACGCGCGCGAGCGCTACGACGTGCCGGTCGTCGAGGTGATCCTGCCGGCCACGCGGCGAGCGGTCGCCGCTACCCGCACCGGGCAAGTCGGAGTGATCTGCACGCGTGCGACGGCGACGTCGATGGCCTATGACGATGCGTTCGCTGCCGCCCCACAAGTACGGCTGCACACTCGTGCGTGCCCTCGGTTCGTCGACTTCGTGGAGCGAGGGGTGACCAGCGGGCCGGAGCTGCTCGCAGCGGCGCACGACTACCTCGACCCGCTCCTGGCCGCCGACGTGGACACGCTGGTGCTGGGGTGCACCCATTACCCGTTGCTCACCGGTGTCGTCGGCTATGTCCTCGGCAACGAGGTCACGCTGGTCTCCAGCGCCGACGAGACCGCCAAGGACGTCTACCGGGTCCTCGAGCGCGCCGGGCTGCAGCGCGACGCCCACCTGTCGGCCCCGGTTCACAGCTTCCTGACGACCGGGCAGCCGGACGAGTTCCGGACCGTGGGCCGCCGGTTCCTGGGTCCCGAGCTCGAGGACGTGCACCAGTTCGCGTGGGTCGGTGTGAGCGCGTGAGGCTGACCGTTGTCGGGTGCTCTGGCTCGTTCCCCGGCGCGGACTCCCCGGCGAGCTGCTACCTGGTGCAGGCTCCGTACGACGGGCGGACGTACTCGCTGGTGCTCGATCTCGGCAATGGCGCACTCGGCGCGCTTCAGCGCCACATCGAGCTACGCAATGTCGACGCGGTCGCGCTGAGCCACCTGCACGTGGACCACTGCATCGACCTGACGTCGTTCTACGTGATGCGGTGCTTCCTCCCGGACGGTCCGCTGCCACGGTTGCCGGTGGTCGGTCCGCCTGGCACCGCCGAGCGGATCGCGCAAGCCTACGGCCGTCTCGACACGACTGACCTGGACAAGATCTTCGACTTCGCCGACTGGCAGGTCGACCGGTCGGCGGCATACGGGCCGTTCCGCGTGAGCGTGGCTCGGGTGGCGCACCCGGTGGAGACGTACGCGGTGCGGGTGGAGCACGAGGGCCGGTCGCTGGTGTACTCCGCGGACACCGGACCCTCCGAGGCGCTGGTCGGGCTCGCCCGAGGTGCCGACCTGTTGCTGTGCGAGGCGTCCTTCCTGGAAAGCGCCCAGGGTCCTGCCGACCTGCACCTGACTGGGCGGCAGGCCGCCGAGCACGGCGCCCGGGCCGGCGTCCGCCGACTCATGCTCACCCACATACCGCCCTGGCACGACAAGCAGCAGGTCCTGGCCGAGGCGATGGCGGCCCGGCCGGCGCTCGACGGCCCGATCGAGCTCGCGCTGCCCGGAGCCGCGTACGACGTCTGACCGCCCTCCGCGATCCAGCACCTCCGGCCCATCACTTCCGGCCCGGCGACCCGTCCGGCCCGGTCGGGCGACTCGATAAGGTCGCGGCCATGACCGCTGACGCCGCCGCCGCACCCGTGCGGGCAGATGACCGGCTGCGCGACGTGCGCATCACCCGCGGTTGGCTCGACCACGCCGAAGGGTCGGTGCTGGTCGAGTTCGGACGCACGCGGGTGCTGTGCGCCGCCAGCGCGACGGAGGGCGTGCCCCGCTGGCGCCGCGGATCGGGCAACGGCTGGGTCACCGCCGAGTACGCGATGCTGCCTCGCTCGACGCACACGCGATCTGACCGTGAGTCTGTGCGCGGCAAGATCGGCGGCCGCACGCACGAGATCTCGCGCCTGGTCGGCCGATCGCTGCGCGCCGTGGTGAACACCAAGGCGCTGGGAGAGAACACGATCGTGATCGACTGCGACGTACTGCAGGCCGACGGGGGCACCCGTACCGCCGCGGTCACCGGCGCGTACGTCGCACTGGCCGACGCGGTGGCGACGCTGCGCACGCGAGGCGTGCTCGCCGGCGAACCGTTGACCGGGTCGGTGGCGGCGATCTCGGTCGGGGTGGTCGGCGGACGCCCGGTGCTCGACCTCGACTACGAGCAGGACGTCAGCGCCGACACCGACATGAACGTGGTGATGACCGGCGACGGCCGGTTCGTCGAGGTGCAAGGGACTGCCGAGGGTGAGCCGTTCGACAAGCCGCTGCTCGACCGGCTCCTCGAGCTTGCCGCAGCCGGCTGCGCCGAGCTCACCCGCGCGCAGACCGCGGCACTCGAGCGGCCGCTCCCCGGGCAGTGAGTACGCAGCCGAGACGGCTCGTGCTGGCGACCAGCAACGCCGGAAAGATCGCCGAGCTACACCGGATCCTCGAGCGTGAGCTCATCGATGTGCGTCTCCTCGGCCTCGATGACGTCGTCCCGTACGACGAGCCGGCGGAGACCGGGATGACGTTCGAGGAGAACGCACTGATCAAAGCGCGAGCGGCGGCAGCTGCAACCGGGACACCGGCACTGGCCGACGACTCCGGCATCTGCGTCGATGAGCTGGACGGAGAGCCCGGGGTGCTGTCCGCGCGCTGGGCCGGCCCGGGCCGGGACGACAAGGACAACAACGCGCTGCTTCTCGCGCAGACAGCGCACGTGCCGGACCAGCGGCGGGGAGCTGAGTTCCGCTGTGCGATGGCGCTGGTGGTGCCCGGTGGCGAAACCGCGGTCGAGGTGGGAGTGCTGCGGGGCAAGGTGTTGCGCGAGCCTCGCGGCGTGGCGGGCTTCGGCTACGACCCGCTGTTCGTCGCCGACGGCCAGAGCGCCAGCAACGGTGAGCTCACCGCCGAGGCCAAGGACGCCATCAGCCACCGGGGCCGCGCGCTGCGCGCGATCCTCCCCGCACTCGCCGCCGCGCTGCGGACCTGACAGCCGGTCAGCGTGCCGGCTTTCCGGGTGCCCGGACAACCCCGATGTAGACCTGCGGCGGTGGCGTGCGCCGCCCGCCCGGTGGGGCCGGTGAGACTCGAACACCGAACGGCCCGTACGGCCGGGTACCGGCCTGTACAGCGAAACCGCCTCTGACCTGGCCGTTCACTGTGTTTCGGCTGCGCCCCGTCCTGTCCAGTCCGACGGCGTGCTAACAGGTCGGTTAGCAATCCATTAGCAGAATCCTTGACCCGCGAAGTCAGTAGCGGGGGCCCGGGCACCCGGACGCCGATCCTGTGGGTTCGCCGGGTGCGTGGCTGAGGGCTTCCGCGCCGCTGCCGCCGGGCGTTAGCGTGCCTCACGAGATGAAGCTCGGTGACCATTCGCCCTTGCCCTCGATGCACCAACGACTTCGACGACCGCTTCGCTGGCGGGGCGAGAGCGACCGACGGGCGCGACATCGACATCTGCAGCCCGTGCTGCGAGGACGAGGCCTACCACGTCATCGCGGGTGAGCCGATCCCAGCGTTCGCGCAATGGCCGCTGCGCCGAAAGTACGACAGCCCTCCCGCGAGTCAGTAGGGCGTCAGTGGACGCGCACGGCTCGTTGGCTGGCACCGCACGTACGGTGGGACGATCACCCCGTGGCGCCGTGGAACGCGACGGGCAGGTGCACCGTCCTCGAGCGGCCACGCTCGGTGCAGGTCCGCCACGAGGACGTATGGCTCGACGGCTACCTCACCGCCCAGCGCCGCGACCCCGACGGGTGGTGGGGCCTAGTCGCCTATCGCACCGGGCCAGGGATGCAGTATCGGCACTGGCGGCCGGCCGACCAGCTCCGGGCGCGCCAGCCCGGCGTCGACCGCCGTCTACACCCCGCTGATAAGCGGTAGCTAGCCTGAGCGCGTGGCGTGGGAGCGGACGCGGAGTCTGTTGAAGGTGTTGCCCGCGCTCGCACGCGATGGACGGATCCCTCGCCCAGTTCGGTGGCTCCTGGTGATCGGTCTGCTGCCGATCCCCGGCCCGTTCGACGAGGCGGTGGGCCTCGTCGCGTTGGGGCTCATCGCGGTGTTCTACCGGCATGTGCTGCGCGAGATCAGGGAAGATCAGCGCGTAGGCGCGTCGTCACCCTGACCGAGTGTCGCCACTGAGGTCCGCTCGGCGATGCTTGCCGACCGGTCAGGCATGGCAGCAGCCGACCTCGCGTGCCAGTTGCAGCGATAGCCTGGTCTGGTGGTCGTCGCTTTGGCTGTCGCTCTCGGCGGGGCGGTCGAGGTTCCCCCGTCCTGGGGCCTTCGGGGGCGCCACATATCGCGTCAGAAGCGGATCCGGTGCCGTCCCGGGGCGTACCACGATAACGCAGCGCTAGTCCTCGGGACACTGAGCGGAAAGGGGCAGCGTGGACGAGTTGGCGAAGGATCGGGATAGGGCGAAAGCGCTTGGGGAGTCTTCACATCGCAGTGGCGGCGAGGTGGATGATCTCGATGAACGACATCGTGAGGCCGAGCGTTATGACGTGGCTGCGGATGCTCGCGACGACCAGGCGCAAGCTGCCGACCGGGAGGCGGCCACCCGGGATGTGGCCGCGAGCGACCGCGACATCGTCGCCGACACGAACGACGCGCGGGACAGTCGGTCCGGCGAGATGCTGTCCGTCGAGCGCGTCCGGGCGCGAGGTGATCGGGAACACTCAGCGCAGGGCCGGGACTCCGCTGCTGGTGACAGAAGCCGGGCACGCCGCAACCGCAAGATGTCCGGGAGTGACCGGGGGCGCTCCGCCGACGGCCGGAACGCAGCCGAGCGGGCGATGTTTTGGTTCCGGGAACAGTTAGACCGAGCCGAGGACAACGCCGAGTACATGCTGCTGATCGGACAGGCGCAGGGCCAGGTGATGCAGGCGCAGGACGTCGGCGCGTACGAAGCTCTGATGGCGGTGTTCACCCGTGCCGCAAGGGATGACGTCGAGCTCAGCGCCGCAGCGCAAAGACTCATCGGGGAAGCGCATGGGCGCTAGGGCAACCTCCGTACTGTCCACCGACCGCTAACTTGCGTCGCGCCGGACGCCAACGGTGGGGCCGGTGAGACTCGAACTCACACTGGCACGGACCTAAACCGTGTGCCTCTGCCGTTGGGCTACGGCCCCGCGCGCTCAGCGTAGGACGGCCCGTCAACAACAAGCTGCCGCGGATCGCGTGACCACGTGTCCGCCGATCGAGCAGAGGGTGCCAGGGGCCGAGGTCGCGGCGCGGCTTGGCGTTGCCGGGCCAGCCGGACGGCTGCGGGTGTCGGCTCGAGCACATATCCGATCAGTCGGTGGTCAGGACTAGCGAGCGCGGATGCGAGCCTGCGCCGCGTCGTGAAACACTGACCGACCGACCGACTGACCAACCGACCACGGCACCAGTGCTGGCGAACCGACCGAGGAGGACCCGTGGCCCGAGGAGCCAACTCTCCGCAGGGCGCGCAGACGCCGGACGAGATCGTCGGCGAGATCGAGGTGACGCGCGAGCAGCTCGCGCTGACGATCGACCTGCTCGTCGACCGCACCAGCCCCAAGAACGTCGCCTGGCGCACGCTCGCCGACGTCAAGGCGCGGTTCGTCCAGCCCGACGGGTCGCCGCGCGTCGACGCCCTCGCGAAGGTGGGGGGTGCGGCGCTCGGTGTGGTGGTGGTGGTCGTGCTGCTGCGCCGGGTCGTCGGCGGTAGCTGAACGTACCGAGGACGGCCGTGACAGGCCCACCCTGGTGCACTGCCGGTGACCGGAGCGCAGGCCGCTGATGTCGCTTCCCGAGCTGCCCGACGCCACCTGGACCCCGCGCCGGGAGTGGCGCCGCCGCAGCCAACGTCTGCGCGCCAGCAGCCTGGTCGTCGCCCAGATGTGTATGGCGGTGTCGCTGGCCTGGCTGGTGGCGACCGAGGCGCTGGGGCACCCCCAACCCTTCTTCGCCCCGATCGCGGCCGTGATCTGCGTGACCTCGGCGACCGGGCGGCGCCGCTGGGTGGTGGTCGAGCTGGTCGTCGGCGTGGCCGTCGGCATCGGCGTCGGCGAGTTGCTGCTTGCCGTCATCGGCCGCGGCGTCTGGCAGCTCGCCTTGGTCGTCGCGATCGCCTCGGCTGTCGCACTGCTGCTCGACGTCGGTCGACTCGCGGTCATCCAGGCGTGCACCTCGGCGATCCTGCTGGTCACGGTCCGTCCCGTCACCGGGTCGGTGGAGACGGTGGCGCTCGAAAGGTTCGTCGACGCTCTGGTGGGCGGTGCCGTCGGGCTGGCTGTCACCGCACTGCTGGCCTATGACCCAGCTCGTACGTTGCGTCGCGACGTCGACGCGGTGCTGTCCGAGCTGGCCGATCTGCTCGCCTCCACCGCGAAGGCGCTGCGATGGGGCGACGCGGGGGTAGCGTGGACGGCGCTGCAGCGCGGTCGGTCGCTCGAGACACCGCTGCGGGAGCTGACCGACACGGCCGCCTCCTCGCGCGAGCTGTCCCGGATCTCGCCGTTGCGGTGGCGCCAGCGCGAGCCCATCGCCCGCTACGCACACTCGCTGCGCTACGTCGACCACGCGGTCCGCGACGCGCGGGTGCTCGCCCGCCGGGTACACACAATGCTGCGGCGTGGCGCGCGTGACGGTGTCGTTGCTGCGCCGGCGCTGGACCGGTTGGCTAGCGCGGTGGGCCTGTTCGCCGACGACCTGGCCGAGCGGCAGCACGTCGACGACGTTCGCGAGGCGCTCGTCGAGGTGGCCCGCAGCGCGACCGACGCGCTGCCGGTCGAGCGGAGCCTCGGCCTGAGCGTGGTGGTCGCCCAGACCCGGGCGCTGGCCGCCGATCTCATCTACGCCACCGGGACGACCGTGGACGAGCTCGACCGGCTGCTGGAACCGAGGCGGGGGGAGAGCGGGTCAGATCCAGGCGGGTGACAGACTCGTTGCCAGGGCTGAACGTTCGCGCCCGTCTCGATCCGTGGAGGTTGGACCGATGGACATGACGGACACGATGCCGGAGGTCCTCATCGCGGCGGTCGTTGTGCTGCTCGTGCTGGGGGTCGCTCTGTACCTCGTCGTTCGGGTCGCTGGGGGGCGTCAGGTCCAGCGTGAGGACAAGCCGGGACGTGTGCCCCGCCGCCGACGACCGCACGACGACGAGCCCGAGCGGCACCGCTGAGGACGCAGCACCCCGACTGGCGTGACCCGGCCGACCCCGCTCTCGTCCAGCAGTTGGCCGCCCGGGCCGGATACGTGCTGCGGTCCAACAGCGCGGGCACCATGACCCGGGCGGCGCCGGACCTCTACCCGCACCAGTGGAGCTGGGACGCCGCCTTCATCGCAGTGGGTCTCGCCCATGTCGACGTGCCACGTGCCTGCGCCGAGCTGGACACACTGTTCGCCGGCCAGTGGCGAACTGGCATGCTCCCGCACATCGTCTTCGATGACCGCGAGACCGGCTACTTTCCCGGCCCGGACCGCTGGGCCACCGCCGAGCTCAACCCCGACGCCCCCGTCGCCCCCCGCACCAGCGGGCTGTGCCAGCCACCGGTGCACGCGCTCGCCGTCGAGCGGATCGAGCAGGTTGCGGCCGACCGCGGGGGCGCCGCGGCCGCCACGGTGTCGCGATGGCTGCCGCGGGCGTACGACCGCCTGCTGGCCTGGCATCGCTACCTCGCGCACCGGCGCGACCCCACCGCCAGCGGGCTGCTCAGGATCTACCACGGGTGGGAGAGCGGCATGGACAACTCGCCACGCTGGGACGATGTGTACGGACGGATCCGGGTCGGCCCGGACCTGCCTGCCTGCCAGCGCCGCGACACCACGGTGGTGTCCGACGCCAGCCAGCGCCCCACCGACGCGGAGTACGACAGGTACCTGTGGATCGTCGAGCAGCTCAAGCGAGCCGGCTATGACGATTCGCGGGTCCAGGAGACTGGTGACTTCCTGGCCACCGATGTCTTCGCCTCGGCGGTGTTCGCCGCCGCCAACCGCGCCCTCGAGAGACTCGCCGAGCGGCTCGGGAAAGCCCACGGTCCGGAGCTGCAGCAGTACGCCGACCGGTTCCGCCACGGTGTCGTGGCCAGTGTCGACCCGCTCGTGGGGCTGGCCCTCGACAGGGACCTGCGCAGCGGTGACCGGCTGGACGTCCGGACCCTTGCCGGCTTCGCTCCGCTGGTGTGCGGGGGCCTGGACGCGGCGCAGCAACGGCGGATGGTCGAGCTGCTGGAGTCGTCAGACTGGGCCGGCAACGAGCAGCTGCGGTGGCCGGTGCTGCCCAGCACCAGCCCGACCTCACCCGACTTCCGGCCGCGCGCGTACTGGCGCGGTCCGAGCTGGCCGGTGATGAACTGGTTCTTCGTCGGGGCACTCACCGCTCGTGGGGAGCAGGGCGCCGCGGCAAGGCTGCGCCGCGCGGCGCTGAACCAGCTGGCTGACGGCTCGCTGGCCGAGTACTACGAGCCCGTCACCGGCGAGGGGCTGGGCAGCGTGGACCAGTCCTGGACTGCGGCCGCGGTCCTGGACCTGGTCGGGTAGCACCTGATCCGGCGGCGAGCGTGTCCAGCAGCCGACTGCTCAAGGCAGCGGCGCGGTCGCGGCGCGGTCTCTGGACAGCAGTAGCCCGAAGGTGAAGGCTGCGCTCATCCTGGTGCTGGGGCGACGAGGAGTTGACCATGTCCAAAGCCGGACGTCGGAATGCAGCGGCCGTCGCGACCCTGATGATGCTCGGGATGGTGCCGGCGTGCAGTGGGGACGACTCCAGTGGCGGCTCGAGCTCCATCACTGTCTGGACAACCGACACTCTGCCCGACCGGGTTCGCAAGACCGAGGCCATCATCGAGGCGTTCACCAAGAAGACCGGTATCGAGGTGAAGCTGGTCGGGGTTGCCGAGGACCAGTTCACCCAGACCCTGACCTCAGCGGCCGCATCCGGCGAGCTGCCCGACGTGATCGGGTCGATCTCGCTCGCCTCGGTTCGAACGCTCGCGGCCAACGACCTGCTGGACACCGAGGCGGCTGCAGCGGTCGTCGAGTCGCTCGGTGAAGACACTTTCTCGGAGACTGCGCTGTCGCTGACCAGCGACGGTGACACGCAGCTGTCGGTTCCCAGCGAGAGCTGGGCGCAGCTACTGGTCTACCGCGCCGACCTGTTTGAGCAGGCGGGCCTGGAGCCACCGGAGACCTACGACGAGATCACCGCGGCCGCGGAAGAGCTCGACAGCGGCGGGGTGTCCGGTTTCGTCGGGCCGACGGCGCCCGGTGACACGTTCACGCAACAGACTTTCGAGCACGTCGCGCTTGCCAACGGGTGCGAGCTCGTCGACGAGGCTGGCGAGGTGGTCCTGGACAGCCCGGAGTGCGTAGCCGCGTTCGACTTCTACGGCAACCTGGTCACCAACTACTCCGTCCCCGGGGCGCAGGACGTGGACACCGTCCGAGCGCAGTACTTCGCGGGGAAGGCTGCCATGATCGTCTGGTCGACGTTCATTCTCGACGAGATGGCGGCGCTGCGCGACGATGCCCTGCCGAGCTGTCCGCAGTGCAAGCAGAACCCGACCTTCCTCGCCGAGAACAGTGGCTTCGTCACCGCCCTGCAGGGTCCGGACGGCGAGGAGCCTGCCCAGTTCGGCGAGGTCACCTCGTGGGCGATCCCGACCGGGGATGCCGTCGACTCGGCGCAGCAGTTCGTTGAGTACCTGATGGAGCCCGGTTACGAGGACTGGATCGCGATCGCCCCAGAGGGCAAGTTCCCGGTCCGTGACGGGACCGCTGAGGATCCGCAGGCGTACGTGGACACCTGGGCGTCACTGCCTGTGGGCGTCGACCGCAAGGCGCCGCTGGCCGACTTCTACCCACCCGAGGTCCTCGACGTGCTCCGTACCGGCCCTGACGACTTCGACCGCTGGGGGATCGCGCAGGGCCAGGGAGACCTGGTCGGCGCGATCCTCGGTGAGCTGCCGGTCCCGCAGGCGGTGGCTGCCCTGGCCAGCGGTGAAGTCGATGCACAGACCGCCGCCGAGGACGCCGCGACCAGCGTGAGGTCGATCCAGGAATCCCTGTCGTGACTGACAGGGGGTCGCTCAAGCGCAGCGACGCCCGCGCCGGGCTGGCGCTGATCTCGCCCACGCTGATCATCGTCGTATTCATGGTGGTCCTGCCGATCCTGTGGACCGTCGTGCTCGCGTTCCAGCCGTTGTCGCTGCTCACCTTGGCTGTCAGCGGGCTGTTCGGGACCGACTTCACGCTGGACAACTTCGAGACGGTGGTGACCGAGCCCGGCTTCGTCGGCTCGCTGGCGACGACACTTGTCTACTCAGTGCTCGGCAGCGCGTCCGCGATCGGTGTCGGGCTGGTCGCGGCGCTCACGGTACGCAGACCGTTCCGCGGGCGAACCCTGGTTCGGGCTGCAATGCTCCTGCCGTACGTCGCCCCGGTCGTGGCGGCGACGTTCGTGTGGCGGACGATGCTCGATCCCCAGTTCGGTTTCGTGAACCACTGGGGCTCGCGAGTGCTGGGTTGGGACGAGCCCATCGCGTTCTTCACCCAGCAGAGCAGCGAGGTCACGCTGCTAGGCCTCGACGTCAGCGTGCCGACGGCACTGTTGTCGGTGATCGCCTTCGAGGCGTGGCGCTCGTTCCCGTTCGCGTTCCTGTTCCTGATGGCGCGCCTGCAGGCGGTCCCGGCGAGTCTGGAGGAGGCGGCGCGGGTCGACGGTGCTACCCCGACGCAGCGCTTCCGCTACGTGCTGCTGCCCCAGCTGCTGCCAACGATCGCGGTGCTGTCGATCCTGCGGTTCATCTGGACGTTCAACAGCTTTGACGACATCTACCTGCTCACCGGCGGTGGAGCGGGGACCGAGGTGGTCAGCGTGCGGGTGTACGACTTCCTCACCGCGCGGGGGGATATCGGACTCGCCTCGGCGCAGGCCCTCGTCCTGGCCGCCATCCTCGCCGTGCTCGTGGGCGTCTACCTTCGTCGGTTCGCCCCGCAGGAGGAGAAGACGTGACGGCGACCGACGTACGAGAGCGGCCAGGCGACGAGCGGTCCCGAAGGCCGCCGACAAACCCGAAGTGGACCCGCGACGCGGTGGAGAACCGGGTCTTCGGCGTGCTGCGTTGGGTCCTCATCGCCGGCTTCCTCCTGGTGACACTTTTCCCCTTCTACTACATGGGGTTGCTCTCTGTGCGGTCGTTGGACGCGGTCATCCAGGACCCGGGCGCGCTGTGGGTCTCCCCTTCGGAGGTGGAGCTCGACACCTACAGCAGCGTGCTCACCTCGGAGGAGTCCGGGGGTCAGGGTTTCCTCGATTTCATGCGAAACAGCGCGCTGGTCGCCTTCGGTACCGTCCTGCTGACCCTGCTGGTCGCACTTCCCGGTGCCTACGCGGTGAGCCGGCTCGAGTTCTTCGGTCGGCGGCAGATCAGTGTGCTCTTTCTGGCCGTGTACCTGTTCCCGAGCATCCTGCTCGCAGTGCCCTTGTTCGTGTTCTTCACCAAGGTCGGCCTGCGGGGCTCGTTGATCGGACTCCTGATCGTGTACGTCTCGCAGATCGTTGCGGTGTCGATCTACATGCTGCGCAACTACTTCGACACGATTCCGGAGAGCCTGGAAGAGTCCGCCGCTCTGGACGGCTGCAGCCGACTTGGGGTCATGTGGCGGATCAGCCTGCCGTTGGCGATGCCGGCCATCGTCGCCAACGGGCTGTTCGTCTTCATGATCGCGTGGAACGAGTTCCTCTTCGCGCTGCTGTTCCTTGTCGAGGAGCGTGAGCAGTGGACGGTGTCACTGGGGCTTTCCCAGCTTGCGGGCAGCATCGAGATCCCGACCACCGTGCTGATGGCTGGCTCGGTCATCTTGACCGTCCCGATCATCGTGATCTTCTTCGCCAGCGAGCGGCTGCTCACCGAGGGACTCACGGCGGGAGCGGAGAAGGGCTGAGGGCCACCGACCCGTAGCCGCCGCCATGCTTCGCCAGACGGTGACGGCTGGGGGAGGCGCTGCTGGCAGAGTGGACCGGTGGGTGTCCCGGCCGCCGAGCAGCTCGACGTCCCCGTCGCGGGTGGATCGTTGCGCGTGGCCCGGTGGGGCAGCACCGGGCCGACGGTGCTGGCCGTGCACGGCATCACCGCGACGCACATGGCCTGGGTGGCGGTGGCCGGACACTCGACCGACGTCACGCTGCTCGCGCCAGACCTGCGGGGGCGAGGCCGCAGTGCACAGCTGCCCGGCCCGTACGGCATCGCGGCGCACGTCGCGGACCTCGTCGCGCTGCTCGACTGGGTGGGATGCGAGCGGGCTGTCGTCGCCGGGCACTCGATGGGCGGGTTCGTGGCGGTGGCGCTCGCCGCCCGGCACCCCGACCGGGTCAGCCGGCTGGTGCTCGCCGACGGCGGCCTGCCGACCGGGCGGCCGCAGGACCCGGCACCGCCGGATCAAATCGACACCGTGCTGGGCCCCGCGGCGCAACGGCTGGCGATGACGTTCGCCAGTCGTGCGGCCTACCGCGACTTCTGGCGCGCACACCCCGCGATCGGTCCGATCTGGGGGCCCTCGGTCGAGGCGTACGTCGACTACGACCTCGACGGCGAACCGCCACAGCTGCGCCCGTCCTGCCGGGAGCAGGCCATGCGCACCGACGGCGCCGAGATCCTCGACCATGCGGCCACCGCAGCGGACCTGCGGCGGGCCGGCGTGCCGATCGTGTTCCTGCGAGCCGAGCGTGGGCTGCTGGACGCCGAGCCGTTCTATCTCGAGGACCGCGTCACCCGATGGTCCCAGAGGACTCCCGCGGTCCGGGCTCGCACGGTGCCGGACACCAACCACTACTCGCTGCTGCTCAGCGACCGGGGTGCCGTCGCGGTCGCGCACGCAGTGCGGAGCGGCCGGTGAGGCGGCCGCCGGTTCAGCAGGCGGCCACCCGGGGTCCGGTGCAGTTCTGACGGCTGATGCGGTAAGCAGGCGGTGCCGCCGGTAACGTGTCGCCGTGACCCTCGCCGGCAAGACCGTCCTCCTCCTCGCCGCTGACCTGTTCGAGGACATGGAGCTGCTGTATCCGCTTTACCGCCTGCGGGAGGAGGGCGTCCGGGTGACGGTGGCCGGCTTGGACGACCAGCCGGTGACCGGCAAGAAGGGCCACGGGCCGGTGCCGGTCGACACCTCGGTCGAGACGCTGTCCGCTGCCGACTTCGACGGCCTGGTCATCCCGGGCGGGTTCGCACCGGACAAACTGCGGCGCTCGGAGTCGGTGCTGTCGTTGGTGCGGGACTTCGACGCCGCCGGCAAACCGGTGGCGTTCATCTGCCACGCCGGCTGGGTGCCGATCTCGGCGCAGATCGTCAAGGGTCGCCGGGCGACGAGCGTCGACGCGATCCGGGACGACATGGTCAACGCCGGTGTCGACTGGGTCGACGAGGAGACAGTGGTCGACGGCACGCTCATCTCCGCGCGGACGCCGGACGATCTCGGGCCGTGGATGAGGGCCTTGCTCGCAGCCCTGCAGTCGCCCGACGAATGAGACGCAGGACCGGGGCGGTGGTGGGCTCGTGGCGGGACTGCCCAGCGCGCGTCTCGTCGCCGTCGTCGGCGTGTTGTTGTTCTGGGCCGGGGTCTTCGGTGCTGGACTGCTGGTAGACGCCTACTCCGCGCGCGAGGACTACATCTCGAGCCTGGCCGGTCGCGGGTCGCCGGTGGCCGTCGTGGGTGTAGGTGCGTTGCTCGCCAGCGCCGTCGCCCAGCTGGCCACGTCGTACGCCGTGTTCACGCGGTGGCGGTCGCGCGCTTGTGCGTTCTGCCTCTGCGGGGCCGGGGTGGCCGGAGCCGCGATAGCGAGCTTCCGTACCTCGTGTCCGGACGGGCCTGCCGGGTGTTCGCGCGGGGAGGCCACCGGGGACTGGATCGACGCGGTGCACGCCAGCAGCGTCGGGGCGTACGAGCTGTTCACCCTTGCGGCCATGCTCACGCTGGCCACCGGCGCCGTGCGTCGAACGGCACCTTGGCCGCGCTGGCTGGGACTGTTGAGCCTGGTTCTGGCCATCGGATCGGTGCTGCTGATCGGCCAGACCAACGGCGGGGACATCGGCACCTGGCAACGCCTGTGGCTGGCGGACAACCTCGGCTGGTTGCTCGTTGTGGTCTTGGTCGCCACCACTGCCGGAACGGTCTCGAGACAGGGCCGCGCCTCTGGCGACGGCGACGTCACGACACCTGGCTAGCGAGCCACCTGGACCAACCAGGCCATGTCGGTCGGCGCGATCGCCGCGTCGTAGCCACCGGCGACCAGCACCCGCCCGCCGGCGACAGGTGTGACGGTCTGGAAGGCCCGGGTCGACCCGAGGTCACCATTGGCCCCGCGCACCGGCCGCAGCCGTTCGCTCGCCGGGTCGAACACCACCAACCGCCGGCCACCCGCGACGACGACCCGCGCGTCGGCCAAAGTCGCGATCGCGTCGGTGATCTTGTACCGCCCTGAGGGCAGGTCTGGGCCGGGCACGAACTGCCTCGCGCCCGGTTGGAGGATCTCGGTGTCCCGAAACCGGTGCCTGCTCTCGGTCGTGGGCGCGCCGCCGACCACCCATACGCCGCCACCTGGCAACACGGTGGCGGCATGCTTCACCCGTGCGCGGGCGAGCTCCGGCCCCGCGGACCAGGCGGCTCGGCCTGGACACCAGCGACTGGTCGTACGGGTCGCGGTGTCCGTCTCGCTGGTACCGCCGACCAGCAGCACGCAGCCGCCGGCAGTGGTGGCAGTGTGCCCGGTCCGGGGGGCCGGCAACGTCGGGCCGGAGGTGGCCTCTCCGGTCGACGGGTCGACGATCTCGACGCTGGACAGCGACTGCCCGTCTGCCCCGCGACCGCCAGTGAGGAGCACCCGCCCGTCGGGCAGCAGGGTGGCGGTGTGGTCAGCGCGGGCGGAGGCCAGCGACCCCGCGTCGGTGAAGGCGTCGGCGGCGGGGTCGTAAACCTCCACCGTCGCCGTGGGCGGTTGCCCCTCACCGGGGTAGCCGCCGGCGACGAGTACGCGTCCGTCGGCGAGCAAGGTCGCGGT
>Ga0136622_10000202_pt1 | contig 23156 bp, 23 predicted proteins | sample AntDrymUQ4482106_2_FD_104803 | JGI IMG/M metagenome (GOLD analysis project Ga0136622, IMG submission 104803) | Polar desert sand microbial communities from Dry Valleys, Antarctica - metaG UQ448 (21.06) | ecosystem: Environmental > Terrestrial > Soil > Desert | place: Antarctica: Dry Valley...
GCCGACCGTTCGCGGCCACGCCACCGCCGATGACCAGGTGCTCGACGCCGTACGCCTCGCACGCGGCGACCGTCTTGGCGGTGAGCACGTCACAGACGGCGTCCTGGAACGACGCCGCCACGTTGGCCACGTCCATGTCGCGGCCCATGCGCTGCTCGTGCTCGACGTGGCGCGCGACGGCGCTCTTGAGGCCGGAGAAGGAGAAGTCGTACCGGTGCTTGGCGAGGTCACGCGGGCTGGTCAGGCCCCGCGGGAACGCGATGGCGCTGCGGTCACCGGCGGCGGCGACGCGGTCGATGTGCGGGCCCCCGGGGTAGGGCAGCCCCAGCAGCCGCGCCACCTTGTCGAAGGCCTCGCCGGCGGCGTCGTCGATGGTCTCGCCGATCATCTGGACGTCGCAGGTGATGTCACGGACCAGCAGCAGGCTGGTGTGGCCGCCGCTGACGAGCAGAGCAGCGGTCGGCTCGGGCAGCGGCCCGTGCTCGAGCTGGTCGACGGCCACGTGTGCGACGAGATGGTTGATCCCGTAGAGCGGCTTGTCATGGGCGAGTGCCAGCGCCTTGGCGGCGGCTATGCCGACGAGCAGCGCACCGGTCAGACCGGGACCGCAGGTGACCGCTATCGCGTCGACGTCGTCGATGCTGACGCCGGCGTCGGCCTGGGCCTTGTCGAGCATCGGGACCATGGCCTCGAGGTGGGCACGGCTCGCGACCTCGGGCACCACACCGCCGAAGCGGACGTGCTGGTCGACGCTCGAGGCGACCGCGTCGGCGAGCAGGTCGGTGCCGCGCACGACGCCGACACCGGTCTCGTCGCACGACGCCTCGATGCCGAGCACGAGAGGACCGCTCACTGCTCTATTGTGCCAGCCATGACACGTACCGATACCCCGGCCGCCCGGACGAGCGCACCACCGTGCTGACGTTGCTGCGGTACGTGCGCGAGACCGCACTTGCCAAGGTCGAGGGGCTCAGTGACGACCTCGCGCATGCCGCACCGGTCGCCACGTCGCCCATGATGGCGCCGGCCGCGATCCTCAACCATCTGCGGTGGGTCGAGCACTGGTGGGTCGAGGTGGTCACCCTTGACCGCGAGGACCTTGCCCCGATGACCGAGGAGGACCCCCACGGGGAGTTCACCGTCGCCTTCTCGATGCCGCTGGCGCGGGTCGTCGCGGACTACCGCACAGATCGAGAGCTGTGACGCCCTGCTGGCCGATCTCGACCTCGACGCGTCAACCGCCAGGCCGCTGCGCGACTTCCACCCCAAGGTGCGCTGGGTGGTGCTCCACCTGATCGAGGAGACTTCCCGCCACAACGGTCACCTGGATCTGCTCCGCGAGATGGCCGACGGGGTGACCGGGGACTGAGCGGGGCCTCGCCGTTGGCGGCGGGCGAGGGCGGCATACCGTGGCACCGTGACAGACATGCGGTACGGTCCCGTCGGTTCCAGCGGACTCATGGTGTCGGCGGTCGGCGTGGGCTGCAACGCCTTCGGCACCCGGATCGACCTCGACCAGACCAGGGCCGTCGTGGATGCCGCCGTCGACGCGGGCATCACCTTGTTCGACACCGCGGACTCCTACGGTCGCGGCGCCAGTGAGCAGATGCTCGGTGAAGCGATCGGTGCACGGCGCGGCGAGGTCGTGATCGCCACGAAGTTCGGGATGGACATGGAGGGCGCGAACGGGCCGGACTGGGGTGCACGGGCCTCGCGCCGATACGTCCGCAAGGCGGTCGACGCGAGCCTGACGCGCCTCGGCACCGACTACATCGACCTGTACCAGCTGCACACCCCGGACGACGTGACGCCGATCGAGGAGACCCTCGAGGCGATGACCGAGCTGGTGACGCAGGGCAAGGTCCGCTACATCGGCTCGTCCAACCTGACGGCGTGGCAGGTGGTTGACGCCGACTGGACCGCGCGCACCAGCGGCACGAGTGCGTTCGTCTCGGCGCAGAACGAATACTCGCTGTACAACCGATCCGCTGACATCGAGCTCATACCCGCCTGCGAACACATCGGGGTGGGCGTCCTGCCGTACTTCCCGCTCGCGTACGGCCTGCTCACCGGCAAGTACACCCGCGGCCGCCCGGCCCCGGAGGGCTCCCGCCTGCGGGCACAGTCCGGGCGCCTGGACGGCGCGGACTGGGACCGGATCGAGGCGCTGCAGGGGTACGCCGACGAACACGGCCGCTCGCTCCTAGAGGTGGCTGTGGGGGGCTTGGCCGCTCAACCGGCTGTTGCCAGCGTGATCTCCGGCGCCACCAAGGCCGCCCAGATCGAGGCGAACGTCCGCGCCGTTCAGTGGGAGCCGACGACGGAGGATCTCGCTGCTCTGGACGATCTCACGCTCACCGGCGGTGGTTTCTCGTACACGACCTTCGCGCCGCGGACGCGCTGAGCATCAGCCTCGCTTGGCAGCCCGTCTTGTGGCCCGCTCCTTGGCACGGCGACGCTTCTCCTCGGCGTCGAGACGCAGCGCCTCCTCCGGCGTCGGGGCGGTGCCGCCGAGCCTGGTCGGTGCCCACCACTGTCCGTCGGGGCTGAGCGGGTAGGAGGCCACCGTCCGGTCCAGCAGTGCCGTCATCGCGGCGCGAAGCTGGGCCGTGTCGCCGGCCGGGTTGTTGCCGGCGGGATACAAGGGTTCACCAACGGTGAGCGCGATCGTCTTGCCCCGGCTGAAGTCCCGCGGGTGGTCCTTGGTGTACATCAGCTGGGTGCCCCACACGATCGCTGGGATCAGGGGGACCCCGGCCTCGGTCGCCATGCGTACCGTGCCGGTCTTCAGCTCCTTGAGCTCCATCGACCGGCTGATCGTCGCCTCCGGGAAGATGCCGACGATCTCGCCGGCGCGAGCGTACTCGACGCCGGTCTGATAGGACGCGATCCCGTCGGTGCGGTCGACGTTGATGTGGTGCAGCGAGCGCATCAGCGGGCCGGTGTAGCGGTGGTCGAACAGCTCACGCTTCGCCATGAACCGCACCAGGCGCTTGCTCGGGACGGCGGTGAGGCCGCCGAAGACGAAGTCGACGTAGCTGATGTGGTTGAGCGCGATGATCGCTCCGCCCTGCCGTGGGATGTTGTCGGTCCCCGACATCTGGAACTTCAGGCCGAGGACCTTGAAGGCGGCCTTCGCCATGAGGATGATCGGCGGGTAGGTGATGTCGCGCATCCCGGCAGCCTAGCCCTCCACCGGCGGTGCGGGCACCGTCATGCGGCGCCACCGCGCAAGGTGGCACCGATGCCGGCCGGCTACAGCGGCAGCTCAACGTCAGCGTCGGACAGCGGATGCCACTCCACCCAGATGGCGTCGTCGTGGTCGTAGTACATCGCCCCCTCGGCAGGAGCCACGTCACCTTCGGCGAGCGTGCCGGCGTACACGAAGACCACCTCGTGACGAGGCGCACCACGAACGGTGAAGATTTCTCGACGACGTCGATCAGTCTCGGCTTTAGGAGCGTGGGCCCCGAGCACCACGGCTATCTCGCGGACGACGGTGTTGCGGGATTATCCCCGCGGCGTTGGGCACGAACGCGAAGGCTTTGACCGTGATCGGCATGCCCGGATCGTATGACGTCCCGCGTTGCGTCATCCAGATCGGTCGCTATAGGCCACAGATTGGATGACGTCCCGCGGTGCCTAACCCCGGGACAGGGGCGATCGGACTCAGGGCAGCGACCTCTGCAGGACGAGGGCGTCCCGACCGGTGCCGTAGTAGCCGTCGCGGCGGGCCAGGTCGACGAAACCCAACGACCGGTACAGCTCCAGCGCGGCGATGTTGGCTGCGGCGACCTCCAGCAGCACCCGCTCGCAACCAGTGCTGACGGCGTGCCCCAGGAGGGCCTCGGTGAGGCGTCGCCCGATCCCCTGCCGGCGCTGACCCGGATCGACCGCCACCCGGTGCACGTCGGCCACGTCACCTGTGAACATCAGGCTCGCGTACCCGCATGGGACACCGTCGCGCTCGGCGAGGACGACGTACCGGGTGCCGAGCATCCCGGCGAGCTCGGCGACGACCAGGCGCTCGCTCCAGGCGTCGCGGGCGAAGCAGGCCACCTCCAAGGAGGTCAACGCGCCGACGTCGGCCGCCGTCGCCGGCCGAAGTCTCACGACACCTGCTTGCGCTCACCCGGAGGTGTGGCATCTGGCCTGCGCAGGTACATCGGCTCGGCCGCGACCTCGTCGGCCTCGCCTCGAGCGACCAAGGCCGCGAGCACGCCAGCGTCCGGGTCGAGTGGACCCTGCGTCGTCGGCAGGACCTCGGCGTACGCCTGCGCTCCCCGCCCGACCGCCGGCACACCCCGAGCCAGCTGCGCCGCCAGCTCCGCGGGCCGCGCGACGCCCGGGCCGTCGACGCGCCGCCGGTCGGCGCCGTAGAGCGCCCAGTAGACCTCCTTGCGACGCGCATCGGTCGCCACGGCGAACGGCCCCTCGACCGACGTCGCGGCAGCGATCACGTCAAGAGTGCAGACAGCGTGCAGGCAGGCACCGAGCGACGCGGCCAGCGTGCGACCGGTGACGACACCGACCCGTAGACCGGTGTACGGACCGGGACCGACACCGACAGCGACGTCGGTGACGTCGCGCATGGAGACACCGGCGTCGGCGATCACACCGGCGATCGCCGGTACGAGCAGCTCGCCGTGACGCATCGCGTCGACGGTCGACACCGACCCCAGCAGGCGGCCACCGTCATGCAGTGCCACGGTGACCGCCGGCGTCGCGGTGTCGAAGGCAAGGACCAGCACGCCAACGAGCGTACGCGGGCAGCGCGCCTTGGATCAGCCGATCAGCGTCGAGCGCAGCGGAACACCGAGCCAGCGCGGGCCGTGGGGCTTGACGGTGACTACACGCATCTCGTCGACGGTGTCCTCGGCAACCTTCGTGCCGAGCGGGTCGAGGTCGGTGCCGCGCCGACGTTCCAGGGTCACCTCGAGCCAGCTGTCGCTGAGCTGCTCTGCCTTGCCGGAACCCCACTCGACCACCGTGACCGCGTCGTCCGTCGTCGCGTCGAGGTCGAGGTCGTCGACCTCGGCGGCACCACCGAGGCGGTACGCGTCGACGTGTACGAGCGGAGGCCCACCGACGAGCGAGGGATGGATCCGGGAGATGACGAACGTCGGCGACGTCACCGGCCCTCGCACACCCAGGCCGGCACCGACACCCTGGGTCAGGGTCGTCTTGCCCGCCCCGAGCTCTCCCGACAGCACGATCACGTCTCCGGCGCGCACGAGCCCCGCAAGCCTCGACCCGAAGACGTGGGCGTCCTCGGCGGTCGGCAGCTCCCTCGCCAACCACAGTGTCTTGCCCAGCTCGAGCATGGCGCCGTCGCGTCGAGCCGGGACGTAGCATCGCCGCGTCCAGAACTCGATGGTGTCAGGAAGCTCCTCACGGACCCTGAGCCAGATGCCGTCGCAGCCGCGCTCTAGCGCGGTGTCCTCGGCCACACCGACCATCGCCGAGGCGACGCCTCGGTCCTGGTGGCCGGGCTCGACGCTCACCCGCCGAAGACCCAGCAGCCCCGGACGGCTCTGGTCGTACAACATCGCCCCGACCGGCATGCCGCGTCGACGGGCGAGCAGCCCGCCGGCCTCGGCCAGGGTGGCGGTTATCGTCTCGACGGTCTCCTGTGACGCGGTCGACGGCGGGTCGAGAACCGGCCGGGCGCCGAACGAGACCGCGATGACCGACAGAACGTCCTCGGCGTCGTCTGGCGTCGCGTCGAGCACGTCGAGTGCGTGGCGGTTGGGTACGGTCACCGCAGCACGTCCTCCAACAGCACGTCGAGCGCATGGTTCACCTTCTCGTGGGCCTCGAGCATCACCATGTGGCCTGCCCGCTCACACACGACGAGCGTCGAGCCCTTGATCCGCTCCGCGAGAATCCGGCTGTGCCGGATCGGCGTGAGCTGGTCCTTGGTCCCGGCGATGACGACCGTGTGCTCGCCAGGGATGACCGCGAGCGCCGGATACAGGTCCAGCGATGCGAAGCTGGGGGAGAAGTCCCAGAACACGTGCGTTCGTGCCCGCGAGATCATCTCGTGCGCCATGTCGGCGTAGATCTCCGCGGCATCGGGGCCGACAGCGAGCCTCCGGGTGAGCTGGTACTGATTGATGTTGCGGGTCTTGTCGACGAAGAACGTCATCCGCGCGAGCCCGCCCATCAGCAGTGGCTGCAACCGTCCGATGGGATTGACTGCCCCGACGAGCTCGCCGGCACTGGTGGAGAGCAGGGCGACGGCGACGACCCGGTCGTCGAAGAGCTCGGGGAACTCATCGGCGAGCGCCATCACGGTTATGCCGCCCATCGAGTGCCCGACGAGGACGACCGGACCGTCCGGAGCCACGGACTCCAGCACCGTCCTGAGGTCCCGGCCGAGCTGTTCGTGGGTGGAGCTGGCTGCGGGTGACCGTCCGGACCGTCCGTGCGAGCGCTGGTCGTAGAACACCAGCCGTGCCCTGCCCCGAAGGGCCGCGCGCTGATAGTGCCAGCAGTTCAGGTCGAGCACCCAGCCGTGCACGAACACGACGGTCGGTGTGCCTGCCGCCACGTCGCCGTCCGGTTCGTCGACCTCCACGTTGAGCAGGACGCCGTCGGAGGCCTCGATCTGCTGTGCCGCGGAGTGCAGACTGCCGAAGACCGCGTCATCGCCCTGCTGCGCCCTACGACGGCTCCGACCCCGGTCGGTCACGACCTGTGCCACGACCCCAGCCGCCGTCGCGCCGGCCACGGTGACGCCGAGCGCGGCGGCCCTGCGCCAGCTGATGATCACCACCTGTTCTCCTACGCTCCCTCGTGCCTGCGAGCTATCCGGCCTCCCAGCCTAGTGACGACCTCGTACGAGATCGTCCCCGCCTGCTCGGCCCAGTCCTGAGCCGACGGTTCTCCACGCGATCCCGGTCCGAACAGCACCACCTCATCGCCCCGGCTCGCATCATCGTCCCCGAGGTCCACCACGACCTGGTCCATGCAGACCCGCCCGACGATGCGCCGACGTCCCCCGGCCGCCCAGACCTCCCCGCGATTGGACAAGCTGCGCAGCACCCCGTCCCCGTAGCCCACGGGAACCAGCCCGAGCGTCGTCTCGCGGTCGGTCACGTGGGTGTGCCCGTAGGACACCCCGGACCCCGCAGCGACCCGCTTGACGGCTGCGAGCGCAGCCCGGAGCGTCATCACCGGCGTCAACCCGAACCCGGCCGACGAGGCCACCTGCGGCGCGGGCGACAATCCGTAGGAGGCGATACCGACGCGGACGAGGTCGAGGTGCGCGCTCGGCCGGGTCAGCGTCGCCGCCGAGTTGGCCAGGTGGCACACCTGCGGATCCAGCCCGGCCTCACGTCCCGTGGCGACCGCGCGGACGAACGCGCGCTCCTGCGCGGCGACCGACGGGTGGTCCGGCTCGTCGGCGCACGCGAAGTGCGACCACAGGCCGGTCACCTCGACCCCACCGCCGTCCTGCAGGCGGGCGGCGGCGCGGACGAGCTCGTCCCAGGACGATCCGTAGGCGCCGTTGCGCGACAGCCCGGTGTCGACCTTGAGCTGCACGTGGGCGCGTACGCCGGCGCGCTTGGCCGCAGTGGAGATCTCGGCCAGCTGCTCCACCGACGACGCTGTCACGTCGACGGCACCGGCGATGGCAGCGGCGAAGTCCGCACCGGGAATCGCCAGCCAGCACAATATTCGTCCACCGTCACCTGCGGCGCGCAGCGCGAGGGCCTCGGCGATCGTCGCGACACCGAGCCACGGTACGCCGACGTCCCGTGCGGCGCGGGCGCACTCGGTCATGCCGTGGCCGTAGCCGTCGGCCTTTACCACGGCCATCAGCGCAGCCGTGGGGGCCCTGCCCGCCAGCATCGTGAGGTTGTGCCGGTAGGCATCGAGGTCGATGACTGCCTCGGCCGCCGCCACTGCGCCACCATGCGTACCGGCCGGCTGCCTCATGTGTCTGCCCAGTCGCGCACCTCGGACCCGGACAGCTCTCCGCGTCGCATCGCCGCGATGGTGGCCGGGATCGCATCGGCGACCTGGCTGGCGGTGACCGGGCCCCCCGGATTGGCACGCACACCCGCGGCGCCGTGCAGGTACGCCGCCAGCGACCCCGCCAGCCGGGGGTCGGCCCCTGCGGCCAGGAACGACCCGGCGAGGCCGGCAAGGACGTCACCGGCGCCGGCAGTGCCGAGCCACGGCGCACCGCTGAGGTTGACGCGGGTCGGCTCGCCGGGGTGGGCGACGAGCGTACGGCGTCCCTTGAGCAGGACCGTCGCGCCCCAACGTTCGGCCGCACGCGTCGCGTACCCGAGCGGGTCTGCCTCGACCTCGCCCCGATCGACCCCCATCAGCTCGGCCAGCTCGCCGGCGTGCGGCGTGAGCAGCGCGGGGATCTCGAGGCGCTCGGGCAGGAAAGCCAACGCCTCGGCGTCGAGGACGACCGGGACTCGGTCGGCGAGGGCCAGCGCGACGAGCTGCTCGGTGTCCTCTCCCCCGCCAGAACCCACGACCCACGCCTGCACCCGACCACGGCCGTGCACGACCTCGGGGCAGCGGTCGACGATCCTGCTGGCGAGCGGACCCGGTCCCACGAACCTGACCATGCCGGCCACGCCTGCCTGTGCGCCCCGCACGCACAGCTGCGCCGCCCCGGCGTACTTCTCAGAACCCGCGGCCACACCGACGACCCCCCGGGTGTACTTGTGCGACTGCGGGCGACCCCACCACGAGCAGGCCTCGGCGACCAGGTGCCCGTCACCGGCCCCGATCGCCTCGACCGCCGGCGGACCCAGATGAGGCTCGAGCCCGATGTCGATCAGCTCGGGTACGTCCTGCCCGCACGCGTCCGCGGCCGGCCCGGCGAGGACGCCGACCTTGTAGGTGCCGAAGGTGTACGTCGCGTCCGCCTGCAGGTACGACTCGGTGAGGGTGCCACCGTCGACGTCGATGCCGCTCGGGACGTCGACAGCGATCACGAAGCTGTGCGCGCCATCGACGGCCGTACGCCACGAGAGGGCGGGCTCGCGCAGTCCAGGGTGTCCACCGATCCCGACCACACCGTCGAGCACGACCGGCTGCCCTCCAGGGGCGTCCACCCGTCGCGCGCCGGCGGCGAGGGCAGTCCGCAGCCCCTCGCCGTGCACGTTGTCGGCGTCGGTGAGCAGGAGAGCTACCTGCGCGCCGCCGCGGGCGAGAATCGCGCCCGCGTACAGCGCGTCACCACCGTTGTCGCCGGTGCCCACAAGGACGAGCACTGCCGCCCCGGAGCTCTCGGTCAGGCGTGGCCGCACCGCGTGCGCCAAACCGGTGGCCGCACGGTTCATCAGCTCTCCGGCAGGCAGGGTTGCGGCCAGGTCCGCCTCGGCCCGGCGGACCTGGCCGACGGTGTGCGCACGCAACACTCTGCTCAGCCCTCCAGGACCACGATCGCCGAGGCGATGCCGCCGTCGTGCGAGATGGACACGTGCGAAGTCGCGACGCCGAGCTCGGCGGCGCGCCCGGCTACGGTGCCGGACATCTCCAGGCGGGGTCGGCCACCTGCCTCGTTGACGACCTCCGCGTCCCGCCAGGCCAGGCCGGCCGGGGCGCCGAGCGCCTTGGCGAGCGCCTCCTTGGCGGCGAACCTGCCGGCGAGCGAACCGCTCGGCAAGCCTGCCTCGCCCGCGGTGAACAGCCGGTCGGACAGACCGGGCGTCCGGCGCAGCGATGCCGCGAAACGGTCCACGTCGACGACGTCGATACCGATGCCGACGATCACTCGACGGTGACTGACTTGGCGAGGTTGCGGGGCTGATCGACGTCGCGCCCGAGGGTGTCGGCCAGCTCGGCGGCGAAGATCTGCAACGGAACGGTCGCCAGCAGCGGCTGCAACAGCGTCGGTGCCCTCGGCAGGCGGATGACGGTGTCGGCGTACTCGGTGACCACGTCGTCGCCGTCCTCGACGAGAACGATCGTGCGCGCCCCACGCGCCCGGATTTCCTGGATGTTGCTCACGACCTTCTCGTGCAGCTGGTCCCGCCCGCGCGGCGGGACGATGACGAACACCGGCAACCCGTCCTCGATCAGCGCGATGGGGCCGTGCTTGAGCTCCCCGGCAGCGAAGCCTTCGGCGTGCAGGTAGGCGAGCTCCTTGAGCTTCAGCGCTCCCTCCAGGGCGACCGGGTAGCCCGTGTGCCGCCCGAGGAACAGCACCGAACGTTCACCGGACAGCTCGCGGGCGAGCTCGCGCACCGGGCCCGCGTCGTCCAGGAGGCGCTGGATACCGGCCGGGATCGCCTCGAGCTCTGCCATCATCGACGCGATCTCGTCGCCGTACTTCGTGCCGCGTGCCTGCGCGAGGTACAGGCCCAGCAGGTAGCAGGCGACCAGCTGGGACAGGAACCCCTTGGTCGAGGCGACGGCGACCTCCGGCCCGGCGTGGGTGTAGATCACCGCGTCGGACTCGCGGGGGATGGTGGAGCCGTTGGTGTTGCAGATCGCCAGCACACGGGCCCGCTGCTGTCGCGCATGGCGGATCGCCATCAGCGTGTCCATCGTCTCCCCGGACTGGCTGATCGCGAGGACGAGGGTGGAGCGGCCCAGGATCGGGTCGCGGTACCTGAACTCCGAGGCCAGCTCGACCTCACACGGGATGCGCGTCCAGTGCTCGATGGCGTACTTCGCGACGAGCCCGGCGTACGACGCGGTGCCGCAGGCGACGATGATGATCTTGTCTATCTCGCGCAGCTCGTCGTCGCTGAGGCGCATCTCGTCCAGCTGCAGCGCCCCGTCGCGGCTGTGGCGGCCCAGCAGGGTGTCGGCGACAGCGCGTGGCTGCTCGTCGATCTCCTTGAGCATGAACCAGTCGTAGCCGCCCTTCTCCGCGGCCGAGGCATCCCAGTCGACGTGGAAGTCGTTGACGTCGCCGGCAGCGCCGTCGAAGTCGATGACGACGATGTCGTCACAGGTGATGGTGACGATCTGGTCCTGGCCGAGCTCGATGGCCTCACGCGTGTAGTCGATGAACGCCGCGACGTCCGAGGCCAGGAAGTTCTCGCCGTCGCCGCGGCCGGCGACCAGCGGGGAGCTGCGGCGGGCACCGACCACCACACCGGGCTGCTGGGCGTCGGTGATGACGAGGGTGAACGCACCTCGCAGCTGCTGTACGACGCGACGTACCGCCTCGGTCAGCTCGATGTCGTCCGCGTCGAGCTGCTCGGCGATGAGGTGCGCGACCGTCTCGGAGTCGGTGTCGGAGACCATCTCGTAGCCGCGTGCCTCCAGGCCCGCCCGCAGGTCGGCGAAGTTCTCGATGATGCCGTTGTGGACGATCGCGATGCGGTTGGCGGCGTCCAGGTGGGGGTGTGCGTTGCGGTCGCTCGGCGGACCGTGCGTCGCCCACCGGGTGTGTCCCACGCCGGTGTGCGACTCCGGGAGCGGACGTTCGGCCAGCTCCTTGTCCAGGTTGGCAAGCTTGCCCTGCTTCTTCGCCCACGCGATGGTGCCGTCGTGGACGAGCGCCACGCCACCGGAGTCGTAGCCGCGGTACTCCAACCGGCGCAGGCCCCCGATGACCACGTCGAGCGCCGACCTGGGACCGACGTACCCCACAATTCCGCACATGGGTCCAGGGTACGCAAGCGCGCGGGTGGGACCGGGATCGGCACGAACACCGCCGGCCGCGACAATGGGGCCATGCCGGCGACCCAGGTCCTCAACAACGACGCGTCTCCGTACGTCGAGCTCGAGCGCGAGGCGTGGGCACAGCTGGCGGGCAACGCCCCACAACCGCTGAGCCAGCTGGAGATCGAGCGGGTCAGGGGGCTTGGCGACGAGCTGGACCTGGAGGAGGTCCGCCAGGTCTACCTGCCCCTCGCCGAGCTGATCAGTATGCGCGTCCGCTTCGCCGGTGAGCTCTACCGTTCACAAGAACGCTTCCTGGCTCGGCCGCAGCCGCAGCGCACGCCGTTCGTGATCGGCCTCGCCGGCTCGGTCGCGGTGGGCAAGTCGACCACTGCCCGGTTGCTGCGCGAGCTGCTCGCCCACAGCAGCCAGCACAGCCGGGTCGAGCTGGTCACGACCGACGGCTTCCTGCTGCCCAACGCCGAGCTGGAACGACGCGGCCTGCTCGAGCGCAAGGGGTTCCCCGAGTCCTACGACCGCAGGTCGCTGCTGCGGTTCATCATGGACGTCAAGTCCGGCCGCGACGAGGTCTGCGCCCCCGTCTACTCCCACCTCGTCTACGACGTCACCGACGACGTCGTCGCGCTGCAGCGGCCCGACATCGTGATCGTCGAGGGACTCAACGTGCTGCAGCCCGCCCGCGGCCGAGCCGACGGCCGGCCCGGACTTGCGATCAGCGACTTCTTCGACTTCTCCGTCTACGTCGACGCCGCGCACCACGACATCCGCCGGTGGTACGTCGACCGTTTCCTGCGGCTGCGCGAGACCGCGTTCCGCGACCCCGCGTCGTACTTCAGGCGGTACTCAGCACTCGACGAGCGCGAGGCCCGCGCGATGGCGGGCAGCCTCTGGGACTCGATCAACGGGCCCAACCTCAAGGACAACATCCAGCCCACCTGCGGCCGGGCAACGCTCGTCCTGCGCAAGGACTCCGACCACTCGGTGCGCTGGATCCGCCTGCGCAAGCTCTGAGCAAACGCCACGTCACAACCGTCGCTGGACGCAGACCAGGTGCTCGACCACCTCGTAGCCGAGGGCGCGGTTGACGTCTTGCATCGCTGCATTGTCCGGCGCCACATACGTCGTGACGGCATCGGCGACCGAGCTGTCGAGCGCCTGGAGGTTAGCCACCTTCATCGCGATCCCGAGCCGGTGACCGCGATGGCCCGGACCCACCAGTGTCGCCGCCTGGTGGACGGTGTCGTCATCGGCCGCGAAAAGCAGCTCGGTGTAACCGACCGGCTGCCCCGTCGGAGCGAGCGCGGCGCAGGTCCAGGCGGTGATGCCCTGGGCCGCACGGGCCCGCTCCTGCGAGGCCAGCCGGGCAACATCCCAGGGTGCCCGCTCGACCACGCGGTCGCCATGTGGCGCTTCGAGGTCGAACTCCGCGAGAAGGTCGCAGAACGGCTGGACGAGATCGACCGGACAGCGCCCTCGCCAGGTTCGCAAGGAGTACGCGTCGTGGTGCGGTCTCGCGGCGGTGGCGAGGGCCTCCAGCCGAGCGGCGGGAACCGGAAGGTCGAGCCGACTGCGGTGCTCGTACATCACCTGTTCGAAACCGAGGCGAGTGGCGAAAGCGACTCCGGCCGGGGCGGGGTCGGTGGCGGCGTGGACGATCTCCGCCTCCACCGTGTGCCGACCCGCGGCCCTGGCCTCGTCCAGGACGTGCTCCGACAGCGCCGTCCCGTGTCCGCGCCGGCGCAGCGGGCCGGGCACCGAGACATGCGCCTCGCACACGCCGGCGTTCTCGTACCGCGACCATGTGAGTGAGGCGACCGCGACGACGCCGCCTCCTTCGCGCGCAACCCAGAACCTGTGCTGCCACGGCGCGTCGTCCGAGCGCACCCAGGCGAGAAACATCCGCCACGGCGGGACGTCGGCGTGCGGTCGCCCCCACGTTGCGCCCGCGCGGATGGTCGCATAGGCAGCGGCGAGGAGGGTGTCGTCAAGTGCGTCGAGCCGCTCGATCTCGATCATGAGGCGAAGTGCGTGCGGGGACCACCGTGGACGGCGACCTCGATCCGCTCGACGAAGTGGGGGCGCATCGGCGGCAGCGCGTCGAGCGCGAACCAGCCGACCTCGGTCGACTCGTCGTCGGCGACGTGCTCGACACCGGAGACGTACCGGAACACGAAGACCAACGTCAAGAACGCGACCTGGTCACCGTTGGGGTAGGCGCTGACTTCGCCAGCGGTGACGGCAGCGAGCCGCTCGACCTCGGCGACGACGCCGGTCTCCTCCAGGATCTCTCGACGAGCCGAGACCGCCGGTTCCTCTGCCGGCTCGACGATGCCGCCGATCGGGGTCCACTCGCCGGTGTCGGCCCGACGCACGAGCAGGATCTCCCGGTCCGCGCGCAGGACGACCGCCATCACGCCGGCCAGCCACAACAGGTCGTGCCCGACCTTCTCCCGCAGGGCGAGGACGAAGTCAGGGGTCGCCATGGTGGTAGCGCCTGAGTCAGATCGCGAGGGCGGAGCCGACGACCGCGGCCAGACGCTCGGCGACCTCGATGGCCTGGTCGTGCGACGCGGCCTCGACCATGACCCGGACCAACGGTTCGGTGCCGGACGGGCGCAGCAGCACGCGTCCGGTGTCGGCGAGCTGGGCCTCGGCCTCGACGACAGCGGCCAGCACCGCCACATCACTGCCGGTGCGGCTCTTGTCGACGTCCGGGACGTTGATGAGGACCTGCGGCAACCGGGTCATCACCGCGGCCAGGTCGGCGAGCTTCTTGCCGGTGGTCGCCATCTGCGCGGCGACGTGCAGCGCGGTCAGCACCCCGTCGCCGGTCGTGGCGTAGTCGCTCATGATGACGTGACCGGACTGCTCACCCCCGAGCGTAAAGCCACCGGCTCGCATCGCCTCCAGGACGTAGCGGTCGCCGACCGCTGCCTGCACGACGGTGAGCCCGGCGGCGCGCAACGCCTGGACGAAGCCGAGGTTGCTCATCACGGTGGCCACGACGGTGTCGTCGTGCAACCGCCCCGCCGCGCGCGCGGCCATGGCCAGTACGGCGAGGATCTGGTCTCCGTCGATGACGTCGCCGTTGGCATCGACGGCCAGGCAACGGTCCGCGTCTCCGTCGAAGGCGAACCCGGCGTCTGCGCTGTGGTTGATGACCGCGGCCCGCAGGTCACCGAGGTGGGTCGAGCCGCACTTGAGGTTGATGTTGATGCCGTCGGGCTCGGCATGGATCGCCACCACGTCCGCGCCGAGCTCGGCGAGAACCCTCGGCCCGACCTCGAAGGCCGCGCCGTTGGCGCAGTCCAGGACGATGCGAAGCCCGTCAAGGCGCGCGTCGGTCGTGTGCTCCAGGTGACGCACATACTCGTGTACTGCGGTGCCGGAGTCGCCTATTCGCCCGACGGCCGCCCCGGTCGGGCGCTGCCACGGCTCCTCGAGCCGGCGCTCGATGGCCAGCTCGATGGCATCGTCGAGCTTGTGCCCCCCGCGGCTGAGGAACTTGATGCCGTTGTCGGGCATCGCGTTGTGCGACGCCGAGATCATCACACCCATGTCGGCGTCCAGGGCTGCGGTGAGGAAGGCGGCACCGGGGGTGGGAACGACACCGAGACGGTGCACGTCGACGCCCGCAGAGGCAAGGCCCGCGACCACCGCGGCTTCGAGGAACTCTCCAGATGCACGAGGATCGCGGCCCACTACCGCAGTGGGACGCTGGTCGGCGAACGCGCCGGCCTCACCGAGCACGTGCGCAGCTGCGACCGCGAGGTCCAGCGCCAGCTCGGCGGTGATGTCGACGTTGGCGACGCCACGGGCGCCGTCGGTGCCGAAGATGCGACCCATCGAAGATCCGGCGGGATCCGTTGAGTCAGCGCTTGCTGTACTGAGGAGCCTTGCGCGCCTTCTTCAGGCCGGCCTTCTTGCGTTCCTTGATCCGCGCGTCCCGGGTCAGCAGGCCGGCCTTCTTCAGCGTCGGGCGGTTGGTCTCCTCATCGATCTCGTTCAGGGCGCGGGCAACGCCAAGGCGCAGCGCGCCGGCCTGACCGGTGGGACCGCCACCGGAGAGCCGGACGATGACGTCGAAGCGGTCGACCAGACCGAGCGCAGCGAACGGCTCGTTGACGATCTGCTGGTGCACCTTGTTGGGGAAGTACGTGTCGAGGTCTCGACCGTTGACCGACCAGGTGCCCGAGCCTGGAACGAGGCGGACGCGGGCGACGGCTTCCTTGCGGCGGCCTGTCGCGGCGGCAGGAGCGATCGTGGCGGGGCGCAGCGGCGTGTCAGCGCCGGCGACGCTCTCGGAGGTATAGGCGACGCCGTCGGCGTTGACCTCGAACTCGACGTCGTCGCCGGCGTCGGTCGTGGTGGTGGTCTCGGAGGTGGACTCAGCCACGGTTCCTGCTTTCTAGAGCTACTGGGCGATCTGCTTGAACTCGAACGGGGCGGGCGTCTGCGCGGCGTGCGGGTGGTCAGGGCCGGCGTAGACCTTGAGCTTCTTGATCAGGGTGCGGCCGAGACGGTTCTTGGGGAGCATGCCCCACACGGCCTTCTCGACGACCTTGCGTGGGTCCTTGGCGAGCAGGTCGCCGTAGGCGATCGACTTGAGACCACCCGGGTAGCCGCTGTGGCGGTAGGCGAGCTTGTCCTGACGCTTGTTGCCGGTCAACGCGACCTTGGCGGCGTTGACGATGATGACAAAGTCGCCACCGTCCACGTGCGGCGCGAAGGTGGGCTTGTGCTTGCCGCGAAGCAGGGTCGCGGTCTGCACGGCGAGACGGCCGAGCACGACGTCCTCGGCGTCGATGACATGCCATTGACGCTCGACGTCACCGGGTTTGGGGGTGTACGTACGCACGGGTGTCTACCTTCAGTGGGTGTTCGCTGAGTTGGAACTGTGCTGAAACTCGTGTGGCACGCGAACGCGTGCGGGCACGACGACCCCTGAGAATACCCGTCCGGAGCGCCACGGGTCAAAACGACCCCCCTGTGCGTCACCGGCCCGCAGGACATAGGTTATTGACGACATCCTGACAGTAGGGAGCTCCCGAGGTGAACCAGAACCAGCAGTCGCTGTCCGTGCGTGACAACCGCACCGGCGACGAGTACGACCTCCCGATAACAGACGGAACCATCCACGCCGCGGACCTAGCGAAGATCGGCAAGACCGAGGACGAGCCCGGTGTCGCGGTGTACGACCCGGGCTTCACCAACACCGCCTCATGCCGCAGCGCCGTGACCTACATCGACGGCGACAAGGGCGTGCTGGAGTATCGCGGCTATCCGATCGAGCAGCTCGCCGAGAACTCCACCTTCCTCGAGGTCGCCTACCTGCTGATCCACGGCACGCTTCCCTCTGAGCAGGAGTACACGGCGTGGGAGCACGACATCACCTTCCACACCTTCGTGCACGAGAACCTCAAGTCGCTCATGCTCGGGTTCCGCTACGACGCCCACCCCATGGGCATGCTGCTGTCGTCGGTCGCCGCACTGTCGACGTTTTACCCCGAGGCACGCGCGATCTCCGACGAGGAGATCCGCCGCCTGCAGGTCATCCGTATGATCGCCAAGATGCCGACGCTCGGCGCGTGGTCGTTCCGGCACGCCCAGGGCAAGCCGTACATCTACCCCGACAACGACCTGGGGTACGCCGAGAACTTCCTGGCCATGCTCTTCAAGATGAGCGAACCCAAGTACGTCGCCGACCCACGGCTGGTCGAGGCGCTAGAGGTCCTGTTCATCCTGCACGCCGACCACGAGCAGAACTGCTCGACCAACGCGGTCCGCTCGGTCGGCTCGAGCCAGGTCGACCCGTACTCCGCCGTCTCGGCCGGCATCGCCGCCCTGTACGGCCCGTTGCACGGCGGCGCCAACGAGGCCGTCCTGAAGATGCTGCGCCGCATCGGCGACGTCAGCAACGTGCCGTCGTTCATCGAGGAGGTCAAGGACGGCAACGAGCGCCTGATGGGTTTTGGCCACCGCGTCTACAAGAACTACGACCCGCGCGCCAAGATCATCAAGAAGGCCGCCGACGACGTCTTCGAAGTCACCGGCGTCAACCCGCTGCTGAAGATTGCCGTCGAGCTGGAGAAGATCGCCTTGGAGGACGAGTACTTCGTCAAGCGCAAGCTCTACCCCAATGTCGACTTCTATTCGGGGCTGATCTACGAGGCGTTGCAGTTCCCGCCAGAGATGTTCACGGTGCTGTTCGCGATCCCGCGGACCGCCGGCTGGCTGGCCCAGTGGGTCGAGTTGGTGGATGACAAGGACCAGAAGATCGCCCGGCCCAAACAGATCTACACCGGCGACCGCGGCGTCGACTTCATCCCGCGCGCCGAGCGCTGGGCCTGATCGGTAGTCCCGGCGTGACCGTCGAGTACGTGCTCCAGGCGAGCGTGGCGCGGATCCACCTCAACCGCCCCGAACGCCTCAACGCCGTCGTACCCGCCCTACAGGCAGATCTCCTGGCAAGCGTACGACGCGCCGAGGCCGACGGTGCCCGGGCGATAGTGCTGGCCGGACGCGGGCGCGCCTTCTGCTCCGGCTACGACCTCAAGGAGCCAGACTCCGGTGAGGACACCTTGCAGACCCGGGTGCGCATCGAGCAGATCCAGGACATCACGCGCGCCGTGCGCCGGTTCCCCGGGGTGGTGATCGCGGCGGTCCACGGGTACGCCCTCGGTGCGGGGTGCGAGTTCGCGCTGGGATGCGACCTGGTGGTGGCGGCGCAGGACGCGCAGTTCGGGTTCCCCGAGGTCGGGGTCGGCCTGAGCGTCACCGGTGGCATCTCCAAGCTGCTACCCATGCTGGTGGGGCCGGTCCGCGCCAAGGAGCTGCTGCTGCTCGGCGATCGCATCGACGCGACGACGGCACACCGAATCGGCCTGGTCAACCGGGTGGTCCCCGGCGGTGAGCACGAGACGGTCGCCCTCGAGCTCGCCGCCACGGTCGCGAGCCGGCCCGCCGTCGCTACCGCCACCGCCAAGTACGCGCTCGACCGGGGCATCGACGCGACGCTGGAGGACGCGCTCAGCACCGAGGTCGACCACGCCCTCATCACCCGGGTCACCAACGAGCTCGACGTCTTCGATGACTGAACCGCTCCAGGCCGTACCCCGTACGCTCCTGGAGGCGGTCGAGCGGGCAGCCGCTCTGTGGCCGGACCGGGTCGCGTGGCGCTTCGACCCCGGCTCTGAGCTGACGTTCGCCGAGGTCGACAGGCTTACCGCGCGGTACGCCGCGGCGCTGCACGTCCGCGGCGTGCGTCCGGGTTCGCGGGTTGCGGTACTCCTGCGCAACCAGGTGGAGTTCCCGCTGACCTGGCTGGGCCTCGTCCGCCTCGGAGCGGCGATCGTCCCCGTCAACGCGAGGTACCAAGCCACCGACACTGCCCATGTCCTCGCGGTGAGCGGGGCCGACCTGGTCGTGACCTCGCCTGAGTTCTCCACGTTGCTGCAGACCGCGGGCGCCTCGAACGTCGTCGCCGTGTCCGACCTCTCCGCCCATGACGGCCCGGCGGCACCGGCGTACACACCGTCGGCGGACACGACCGTCAACATCCAGATGACCTCGGGGACCACGGGGCGGCCCAAGGGCTGCGTCCTGTCACACACCTACTGGATGACCCTCGGTGGCGGGATGCTGAGCGAGTTCCCGCACCTGAACCGCCATGACGTCATGCTGACCGCGCAGCCGTTCTCCTACATCGACCCGCAGTGGAACCTCGTCGCCGCACTCCTGGCAGGTGCCGAGCTCGTCGTGCTCGACGGCTTCCACCCGTCGACGTTCTGGGCCAAGGTGCGCGAGCACGAGGTGACGTACTTCTACTGCCTGGCCGCTATGCCCACCCTGCTGCTGCGGATGCCCATGGACCCCGCCGACCGCAGGCACCGGGTCCGCGCGGTGCAGTGCTCGGCGATCCCGGTACACCTGCACGCCGAGCTCGAGAACCGCTGGGGCGTCGCGTGGTACGAGGCATTCGGGATGACCGAGACCGGCGCAGACCTCCGGGTCACGCCGTCCGACCACGACGAGCTCGTCGGCTCCGGCTGCGTCGGCGCGCCGACCAGCTGTCGCGAGGCGCGCATCGAGCCCGACACCGGCGAGCTGTTGCTCCGCGGAACCGGCATGATGGACGGCTACCTCGACGACCCGGCCGCAACCGCTGCGGCGTTCGAGGACGGCTGGTTCCACACCGGTGACCTCGCCCGGACCGACGATGCCGGACGGGTGTACCTCGTCGGGCGTCTCAAGGACATGATCCGTCGCAGCGGCGAGAACATCGCCGCCCGCGAGGTCGAGGACGTCTTGCTCACCCACCCGGCGGTGCGTCTCGCCGCCGTGGTGGGTGTCCCCGACGAGGTGCGTGGCGAGGAGGTCAAGGCCTACGTGGTCGCCGACGGCGTCGAAGGGACCGAGCTCGCGGCGTACTGCGCCGAGCACCTCGCGGCGTTCAAGGTGCCGCGCATCTTCTCCTTCCACCAGGACCTTCCGCGCACACCGTCCGAGCGCGTGGAGAAGGCCAAGCTGGCGGCGCTCCCAGGAGCGGTCGAAGTGGTCGTGTGATCGATCTCCTCGTGATCGCGGACAGCGTCCTGACGATGGACCCGGCTCGACCGGTCGCCAGGGCGGTCGCGGTCATCGGCAACCGGGTCGTCGGCGTGTACGACGACCCGGCTTTGGCTCCCGCGGCGCGGACGACCCTCGACGTCGGTCCCGCGACGGTCGTGCCCGGCTTCCACGACGCCCACAACCACATGGCGTGGTACGGGCTCGACCTGCTCGAGGTCGACCTCAGCACCCCACCCGTCCACGACCTCGCCCAGGTCTACGCCGCGGTCGCCGAGCGCGCCGCCGCGGTGGCACAGGACGAGTGGGTGATCGGCAACGGCTACGACCAGAACAAGCTCGGCGGACACCCCGACCGCGACGAGCTCGACCGTGCTGCCGGTGGACGCAAGGTATGGCTCAAACACACCAGCGGTCACATGTGCCAGGTCAGCTCCGCCGTCCTGGCCGAGCTCGGCATCGCCGAGCGGCCGGTGCACGTCGAGGGCGGCCTCGTCCAGGCTGACGCGTCCGGCCACCCGACCGGCCTCCTGCAGGAGCAGGCCCAGAATCTCGTGAGCGCACTGGTGCTGCCCTATCCGCTGGCAGCACTGGAGGATGCCATCGAGCGCGCCGGGCGACGCTACCTCGCCGAAGGCATCACCAGCGCGACGGAGGCCGGCATCGCCGGTGGCTGGATCGGCAAGTCACCGGTCGAGCTGGCCGCCTACCAGCGCGCGCACGACCGTGGCAGACTTCCGGTGCGCGTGGAGCTGATGGTCGCCCACGACGCCATGCACGAGCTGCCGGCCCATGCCGAGGACGACATGCCACTTGGTCTCGACCTGGGCATCACGACCGGGTTCGGCGACGACTGGCTGCGCATCGGCCCGGCGAAGGTGTTCTCCGACGGGTCACTGATCGGCCGCACCGCTGCCATGTGCTGCGACTTCGACGACCTGCCCGGCGAACGCGGCTACCTGCAGGCGGACGCCGGCTGGCTGCACGACCGGATCGTGGATCTGCACCGATCGGGCTGGCGGGTCGCGGCGCACGCCATCGGGGACGCCGCGATCGACCTGGTGCTCCAGGCCTATGCCGACGCGCAGGAGGTCCACCCGCGAACCGATGCACGCCACCGGGTCGAGCATTTCGGCGTCTCCCGCCCGGACCAGGTGGCACGAGCTGCTGCCCTCGGCGTCATCGCGGTACCGCAGGGACGTTTCGTCCAGGAGATCGGCGACGGCATGATCGCCGCGCTGGGCGGCGAGCGAATCGCGTGGGCGTATCGGCAGCGATCCTTGCTCGAGGCCGGCATGTGCCTACCTGGGAGCTCGGACCGCCCTGTGGTCCAGGGCGCTCCGCTGCTCGGAATGCACGCGATGGTGAACCAGTGCACCGAGAGCGGCCAGGACTTCAACCCTGCCGAGGCGCTCACGGCGCACCAGGCCCTGCACGCGTTCACGATGGGATCGGCCTACGCATCGCACGCGGAGGCGGCCAAGGGATCCCTCACACCGGGCAAGCTCGCTGATCTCGCGGTCTTGTCCCATGACCCGACCCGGGTGGACGCTGACCAGATCGGTGACATCGAGGTCGAGGCGACCATCGTCGACGGCCGACTCGCGTACTCCAAGGAGAAGTCATGACCGAGGCCCTCGCGCCGGTGCGCAATCTCAGGAACCACGGGATCACTGCGACCCGCCGAATCTACGAGGGCGGCTTCGCCGACCACCTGCGTGCGTCCTGGGACGAGGTCTACACCGATCGGCGCCTGGACGAGGAGGCGCTGGCTCTGCTGGTCGACGGCGAGCCGGCCGGGTTCATCATGCTGCGCGCTCTTGGGCCAACCGATCGAATCTACCTGCGCTACCTGGTGATAGCCGCCGATCGTCGCGGCCAGGGGCTCGGATCACTGCTGTGGGAGCATCTCCGGGCGCACTGTGTACGAGAGGACTTCACCCTTCTCGTCTGGGACGTCGAACATCCCGGTGAAGAGGGCATCGACGACGGCGAGCGATCGGTGCGGGAGCGGCGCGCCGCCTTCTACGAGCGGCTCGGAGGAGTCGTCATCCCCGTGCTCGAGCAGACCGGGACCGAGTACACCAATCCGCATCACCGCAGCGACGGCAGCAGCTATGAGTCGCCGATGCTCCTGATGGCAACTCCACTTGGACCGACGCAGCTGCCGGTCGATGACCGCACCTGGTTGTCCGGTCTCGTGTCCGACGTGCAGAGATATCGCTGGGAACGCGCAGAAATGCGTTGAGGCCGCCCTGGTGGGGGCGGCCTCAACGTGGGTGTTTGTCCGGCGACGTCCTACTCTCCCACACAGTCTCCCGTGCAGTACCATCGGCGCTGGAGGGCTTAACTTCCGGGTTCGGAATGTGTCCGGGTGTTTCCCCTTCGCCATGGTCGCCGTAACTTTATGAAACTGTGACCGGGTTTTCTGGTCGATGTTTCTAGAACTTCACAGTGGACGCGGTGAACACGATTGTTGGGTGTGACAAGCCCTCGGCCTATTAGTACCGGTCGGCTGCGCGCATTGCTGCGCTTACACCTCCGGCCTATCAACCCAGTGGTCTGCTGGGGGCCTTACCCGATCTAGTCGGTGGGAAACCTCATCTTGAAACGTGCTTCCCGCTTAGATGCTTTCAGCGGTTATCACTTCCGAACGTAGCTAACCAGCGGTGCTCTTGGCAGAACAACTGACACACCAGAGGTTCGTCCATCCCGGTCCTCTCGTACTAGGGACAGATTTTCTCAAGTTTCCTACGCGCGCGGCGGATAGGGACCGAACTGTCTCACGACGTTCTAAACCCAGCTCGCGTGCCGCTTTAATGGGCGAACAGCCCAACCCTTGGGACCTGCTACGGCCCCAGGATGCGACGAGCCGACATCGAGGTGCCAAACCATCCCGTCGATATGGACTCTTGGGGAAGATCAGCCTGTTATCCCCGGGGTACCTTTTATCCGTTGAGCGACGCCGCTTCCAC
>Ga0136622_10000204_pt1 | contig 23060 bp, 22 predicted proteins | sample AntDrymUQ4482106_2_FD_104803 | JGI IMG/M metagenome (GOLD analysis project Ga0136622, IMG submission 104803) | Polar desert sand microbial communities from Dry Valleys, Antarctica - metaG UQ448 (21.06) | ecosystem: Environmental > Terrestrial > Soil > Desert | place: Antarctica: Dry Valley...
GGATCTGGTCGCGGATCCGGAACAGCTCGTCGGCGTTGCCCTCGGCGAAGCCTTCCTCCTCCGCCGAGCCTGTGCCCTCCTCGGCCATCAGCAGCCGGAAGCCACCGACGTTGCGGTCGAGGTTCCACGGACGGCCGTTGCCGACCTGCTCGGTCAGCGAGCCGGCCTGAAACTGCACGGAGAGCCACACGTCGTCGATCCCGCTGTGGCTCAGGTTCGAGAGCGGGAAGTCGACCAGCTGATAGACCCCGGCGAACGGCAGCGCCGGCTTGGCCCGCTCCCGCGTGAGTACGTCGAGCCGGGATCCCGCCCCACCAGCCTGGATGATTGCCAGGATCTTCGCGCGCGCCATGCGGACAGTCTGCCTTTCCCGGTGGTTGAGGAGCCGAGCCCCTGGGCGAGGCGTCACGAAAACCTCCGGCACGAAGGTGCCGTCACCGTGGTTTCGTGACGGCCTCGTTCCTCGGCCTCCTCAACCACCGACGGTGAGGAGTGTCGGTGCGGATGTCGCGGGGACGCGCGATGATCTTGCGGAGCTGGGCGACGGGGGCCTTCGGCTCGCGGTGCTCGGTGAGCAGACCATTCTGCTCCTGCTCGGTGTCGGTGAGCTGGGTGTAGCAGAAGCCGCTGAGCGCCGAGCTGTCGAGGACGGCGTCGACCAGCTGCTTCAACCGCTTCACGAACGCATCCGCCGAGCCGACCTGCGAGTAGCCCCAGCCCCCGTCGGCCTTCGCCGTCCCACCGGAGCTGTCGTAGCGCACGCCGCCGAACTCGGTGAGCATCACGGGCTGTCCGCGGTCGACCGCATCGGGCAGCAGCAGCCTCCGGTTGTGCACCTGACCCTTCCTGAGCGTGCGCATGACCTTCTCGCGGTCGCCGTACCTCTGCTGCAGCTTGGTGCCGCGCGCCACGTAGTCGTGCACAGTCCAGATATCCCCGTCGGGCATCTCCCACCCGTCGTTGGCGATCACCGGTCGAGTCGGGTCGATCGCCTTAGTGAGCTGGTATACCCCGAGCGCGAAGCTGCGGTGAGCCGGCTCGGTCGCGATGTCGTCGATCCCCCAGCTCTCGTTGAAGGGCACCCAGGTCACGATGCACGGGTGGCTGCGGTCGCGGCGCAACACCTCGACCCACTCAGCGGTGAGACGTTCGACCGCACGCGAGTCGAAGGCGAACGCGTTGGGCATCTCGGCCCACACCAGCACACCCAACCGGTCGCACCAGTAGAGAAAGCGCGGGTCCTCGACCTTCTGATGGATGCGTACGGCGTTGAACCCGAGCTCCTTGACGAGCTCGACCTCACGTCGCAGGGCATCCGCGTCGGGCGCGGCGAGGTGTGACTCCGGCCAGTATCCCTGCCCCAGGACGCTGCGCAGGTAGAGCAGCCGGCCGTTCAGCTGGAGCTGACCGTCGTGGATCCCGACCGAGCGCAGCCCCAGGTAGCTGGTCACCTCGTCGAGCACACCCTCGGAGTCGCGCAGCTCCACCGTCGCGTCCACCAGCGTCGGGGACTTCGGCCGCCACAGCACCCGTTGCCGGTCCCGCTGGTGACGCAGCATGGGAATCGCGATGTCGGTCGTGGTCAGCTCGTCGGCCACCTGCGTCGTGTGCTCGGCGAGCACCTCGTCACCGAGGGACAGGACGACGCGCACCGACAGCGGACCCACCGGCGTCCGGTTCAGCCGGACCTCGGCCCGCACGCGGGCAGCCGTCAGGTCCGCGGTCCACTGCAGCTCGGCGACGTACGTCGACGACACGACCTCGAGCCAGACCTGTTGCCAGATGCCGCTGGTGCGGTGGTACCAGATGTCGTGCGGCTCGAGCTCCCAGTCCTGCTTGCCGCGCGGCTGGCTGACGTCGCGCGGCTGGTCCTCCGCGCGTACGACGACCGCGACCGCGCGCGACTCCTCCTCGGCTTGCCTGACCGCATCGGTGATGTCGCAGGTGAACGGCGTGTGGCCGCCGGTGTGCTCACCGACGAGCGCGCCGTCGACCCACACCCGAGCGCGGTAGTCGACCGCGCCGAAGTGCAGCAGCAGCCGCTGGTTCCGCGCGAGCTGCGGGGCGGCGACCTCGCGTCGGTACCACAGCACCGGATGGAAGGTCGGGTCCGCGATCTGGCTGAGCTTCGACTCCGGCGGAAACGGCACCGTGATCGTCCGGTCGAACGGATCGCTAGTGGTCTTGTCAGGCTCGACGGGCCGGGGAGACGCCGTGCCTTCCCGGCTGGTCGAGCTTGTCGAGACCACGTGCGCGGCGGCACCTGGCAGGTGCCAGCCAGCCGCGAGACCCTCGTCCGCGTCGTCGTAGGCGAAGTCCCACTCACCGCAGAGGTCCTCGAACGACTCACGCACCAGCTGCGGTCGCGGATGCACGGCCTCGGGCAACGGGAGTCCCTTCGGGTCGCTGGTCGGCGCGGTCAGCCTACCTGCGGCGAGGGCGCCCCGGCTGCTCACCGCCGCGCGACTCGAGGTAGCTGTCCTTCGGCACCATCACCTTGCGCCGGAAGATGCACACGACCGTGCCGTCCTGGTTGTAGCCGGTGGTCTCCACGTAGACCACGCCGCGGTCGTCCTTCGACTTCGACTCCCACTTGTCCAGCACGGTCGTCTCGCCGTAGATCGTGTCGCCGTGGAAGGTCGGCGCCACATGCCGCAGCGACTCGACCTCGAGGTTCGCGATCGCCTTGCCCGAGACGTCGGGCACGCTCATCCCGAGCAGCAACGAGTAGATGTAGTTGCCGACCACCACGTTCTTCTTGAACTGCGTGGTGTTCTCCGCGTAGTGCAGGTCCAGGTGCAGCGGGTGGTGGTTCATGGTGAGCAGGCAGAAGAGATGGTCGTCGTACTCGGTGATCGTCTTGCCGGGCCAGTGCTTGTACGTCGCCCCGACCTCGAACTCCTCGTAGCTGCGACCGAACTGCATCCTCAGGCGCCCCCGCCACCGGCCTTGCGGCGGTGCACCTTCGGCGCGGCTCCGCCGGCTACCTCGGGTCCGCGTGCCTTCGCCTTCGACCCGGCCGAGTCGTCGGGGTGGTCATGGGACTGCTTGCGCGCCAACGCATCACGCATCTTCGCCTTGAGATCCTCGTTGCCCGCATCGGCCGACGAGTCGGCTGGCTTGTCGGCTGACATGGGTCCTCCATCGACGTAGGTGTGCGGCAACCCTCGCACGCGATCCTTGCACGGTCGAGGCAATTACGGCCGGTCATTCCCAGGTCGTGGGCAGCCCGTGCGGGGCTGCCGTGCCCAGCACCCGGCGACCGCCGACGGGCCACTGTTCCAGCACCACCAGGAACTGATGGTCCTCTGCGGTAGCGCGCCGGTCGGGCTCGAGTGACAGGTGCGCGAAGGGCGCGTCCTCGCGCGCCGCCGCACCGAGTCGCGAGATCCGCTCGGTGACCGCATCCTGGTCGAGCCGCGACAGGTACTGCCACATGACCGAGTGCCAGAGCACAGTCGTCGTCCCCGTGGCCAGCTCGATGTCCTCGACCAGGGACACCGCGTCCACCCGACGTACCTCCGCAGCGTGCTGAGCCGCAACCTCGAAGGCGGCCCGCAGCCGTGCCAGCCGCGTCGGTTGGTCCGGCCAGCAGTAGGCGGTGAGCAGCAGACGTCCCTCGGTGCTGCGTACGTCGACCGGTGACACGTCACCGCCGACCCGTTCCACGATCTCCAGGTCGGGCCAGGCGGTGAGCGGAGCGCCGGCCCACGCGTCGTCGAGCCGGACCGGGCTGTCAGGGGGCCCGTGCGTGGAGCCGTCCTGGTGTCGGAAGCGGAAGCGGTCTGCGCGGAGGTTGAGCCCGCCGCTGGCCCCGATCTCGAAGAGCCGCACCGGGAGCCGGTGCGCCGGGTCGAGGCGCAGCAGGCCCCCGACCAGAGCGGCGGCGCGCCCGACCTCGTTGGTCTGCGGTGGCCGGTCCAGCCACGCGCGCACCTCCTCGCCACGGTCCACGAGCAGCGCCTCGAAGGCCGACCAGGCTGCGGCGAGGTCCCATCGCCCGCCGACGCTGGGATAGAAGAGCGCCAGCGCCTCCGCCCGACGCTCCAGCACGAGCCGGTGCACGCTGCCGGCCAGTCGCAAGGCGAGGGCGGACGGTCCCGGGTCGTGCTCGTGCCCGCGCAGCACGGTCGCGACCTGCCCTTTGGCGTCGATGTCCTCGGCGGCCCGGCCGAGGAGCTCGGCGTACATGGGCGACCCGAGCTGACCACACGCACGCGCCTGCTCCCGGAAGCGGGCGGCCATCGCCGTGGTCATCAGGTCCCGGTGTGCCGCCGCCGTAGCCGTCGGGTGACCGCCTGACGCCGCCGGTAGACGTTGCGGACCTTCATCAGCCACGGGCGACGCTCGCTCTCGCGCCGCAGCAGGTAGCGCACGGGTTGCTGTTTGAGCTGTTGCAGGCCGTCGGCGTGGTCCCTGCGAGCAGCCTCACGCTCGGTGCGCCGGTCGTGGTGCTCCTCGAGCAGACCGACGATGGCGTTGATGCTCTCCCGAAGCAGCACGTCGTCGGCGACCGGAGGCAGCCCGCGCGAGATCGGCGGCTGACCGGGAACGGCCTCCGAGGCGGGGATGAGCTCCTCGAGGTCGCCGACCACGTCGACCTGCTGCTTCTCCAGCGCGATCGCGATCTCTCTCGACCGGCGGGTGGCGAACTCGACTCCGACGTCGTCGAGACCGAAGCGCGTGCCGGGCCGCTGTGCGAGCACGCGTTGCGCGAAGACGTTCTTGACGTCGGCCGCGTAGGGACCGGGCAGGGGGAGGCGGTCCCCGAGGGCGGCGTTCACCCTGCGCAGCAGCTCGGCCTGTTCGGCCCCCAGCGAGGGGTTGGAGCGCGACAAGGCGGTGTCGAACGAGTCAGGGTCCAGCCCCAGTAGGGTCGCGAAACGGGTCCAGAGAGTCAGCGGGTCCGCGCCCACCGGCGGGACGGTGACCACGTGCACCCGCTCCGCTGGAAGACTGCGCCCCCACCGATCCGCGACATCGGCGAAGTCCTGCACCCGCCAGAACCAGCTGGACCCCTCGGTGTCCTCGCGGAGGTCTCGGCAGAACTTCGCGAACGGCTTCCTCGACCGGTGCTTGAGGTGCTCCTGCCACTCGGCGGGGATCTGGCGCACGAGGTCACGCGCGGTGATGACGATGTGCACCTCGGCGTCGTCCCCGAACGAGGCGATCGCCCGCTCGGCCTGCTCGGGCGTCGCGGAGGCGAAGAGCTCGTGCGAGACCAGCACGTTGCCCGACCAGCCCCGGGCGTCGCGGACCACCTTCCCCCAGATCCCCATCGCGCGCGGAGGGTGCTCGGGACGGTCCGCGAGCCCGCGCACGTCGAGCGATGCGAGGTAGTGGTCGAAGAAGGAGCCGAGCGGCAGCAGCAGGCCCTGGGCTCTGGCTGTACGCCGCTGCGACCACAGCACCTGCTGCAGGAACGTGGTGCCCGTCTTGGGGCTCCCGACATGCAGGAAGATCCGGCGATCGTCGGTGGTGCCGGCTCCCGCGCTCACACTGCTCACCGTATCGGTGGGCGGCTGCCGCGCACGCTCAACGGAGCTTGTAGTCGTCGAGGAGTCGCCGGCCGATGATCATCCGCTGAATGTCGGCCGTCCCCTCCCCGATCAGCAGCATCGGTGCCTCGCGGTAGAGCCTCTCGATCTCGTACTCCTTGGAGAACCCGTAGCCGCCGTGGATCCGGAAGGAGTCCTCGACCACCTGAGAGCAGTACTCCGAGGCGAGGTACTTCGCCATCCCCGCCTCCAGGTCGTTGCGCATCCCACGGTCCTTCATCCGCGCGGCGCGGACCATCATCGCGTGGGCAGCCTCGACCTTCGTGCCCATCTCCGCGAGCCGGAACAGCACGGCCTGATGCTCGGCGATCTTCTTGCCGAAGGTCTCCCGCTGCTGTGCGTAGTCGACGCCGAGCTCGAAGGCCCGCAGCGCGACTCCGCACCCCCGGGCGGCCACGTTGACCCGGCCCACTTCGACGCCGTCCATCATCTGGTAGAAGCCCTGGCCGAGCTCCCCGCCCAGGACCTGGTCCGCGTCGATCTCGAAGCCGTCGAAGACCATCTCGGTCGTGTCGACGCCCTTGTAGCCCATCTTCTCGATCTTCCCCGGCACGGTGAGCCCCGGCATCACCTCGCCGAATCCCTCGGGCTTCTCGACCAGGAGCGTGGTCATGTTCCGGTAGGCCGAGTCGGCTCCCGTGTCGGTCTTGACGAGTACGGCGACCAGGTTGCTCGACGCGCCGTTGGTGAGCCACATCTTCTGCCCGTCGACGGTGAACCCGCCATCGCGGGAGACCGCCTTGGTCTTGATCGCGGCCACGTCGGAGCCACACCCCGGCTCGGACATGGAGAAGGCGCCGCGCAGCTCCCCCTCGGCCATCCGCGGGAGCATCGAGCGCTTCTGCTCCTCGGTGCCGTGCTGCATCAGCATGTAGGCGACGATGAAGTGCGTGTTGACGATCCCCGACACGCTCATCCAGCCGCGCGCGATCTCCTCGACGACCAGCGCATACGTCAGCAGGGACTCCCCGAGGCCGCCGTACTCCTCGGGGATGGTGAGACCGAAGAGGCCCAGCTCCTTCATCCCCGCGACGATGTCGGTGGGGTACTCGTCCTTCGCCTCGAGCTCACCGGCGACCGGGAGGATCTTGTCGTCGACGAAGGCCCGGACAGTCTTGACGATCTCCTGCTGGACGTCGGTGAGGCCCTCGGTCTCACACAGGCGGCTCATGTTTCCCGCGTCCGTCGGCGGTTCGCTGGTCTCCGGCCGAGTACGGCGACCACCCGCGGGTGGCGATGGCCGTAGACACCGAGAGCCGTGCGGATCGGCCGAGCCCCCAGCTGGCTCAGCCGGCTGCGCATCCGGTCGTTCTGCCTGGTCAGCCGAGCATTCTGCCGGGTCAGCTCCCGCACCTCCTCGGCGTGCTTGATCTCCGCGCGCTCGCGCGACTCCCGCACCGCTCGCAAGCTGGCCTCGCCGCGCAGGCCGAGGATCACCATGGCATCCAGCGCGATGTCCAGGAGCTCGTCGTCGCCGATCTCCTCGGGCCCGCGGCTCGCCTCCGCGGGCAGCACCGGCTCCAGGTCGGCGAGGTCACCGACGACGCGCACCTTCGCCTCCTCGATGAACTCCACGTCCTCAGCCGCCCGCTCGCGCACCCATGCGTGGCGCTCGGGCGGCAGCACGACCCGGGACTGCGGCTGATCACGCAGGGCCAGACCGCTCTTGGCGAGGCCGCGGGAGAAGATCAGCTTGTACGTCGAGTCGGACATCCCGATGCCGCGCGTGCGAGGGTTGAGTCGGCGGATGAGCTCGACCGACTCGAGTCCCAGCATCTCGTTCTTGGTCAGGCCCTCGGTGTTGTAGCCGGAGCTGTCGACGCCGAGCACCTCGCAGAAGCGCTCCCACAGCAGCGTCGACGGGCTCGCCGGCCCCGGGACGGTGACCACGTGCACCCGATCGGGTGGCACCGCCTCGAGCCAGTGCGGCATCAGCTGGAGAAGGTCGTGGAGGTTCCAGAACATGCGCCTCGGCTTGTCGCGCTGGTCCGCGTCGGCTACCAGCGCTGCCACGAACTCCTCCCAGCTCCAGCCATGTCGGTTCTGCACCGACTCCTGCCACGAGGCAGGGATGGTCCGGCCCAGGTCGCGCACCGTGAAGACGACCTCCACCTCAGCCGGCTGCAGGTCGTCGACGACCCGGCGGATCTGGTCGGGCTTCGCGCGGGCCAGCCACTCCATGGAGACGACGGCGTCGCCGGGCCAGTCGCAGATCTCCTTGGCCAGCCTCCGCCACGCGCCTCGCACCGACGCACGACCCCGAGGCGCTCCTCGCATGTGCCGCACGTCGCGGACCGCACGCACCTGGTCCATCCAGCTCTCGCCCGGAAACAGCAGGTCCGCGTCGTGCATCAGCTTCTGCTTGTGCTCCACCAGAGCCGCCTGCAGAAACGTCGTCCCGCTCTTGGGCAGGCCGACGTGGAGGAACACTCGTCTCGCCACGGGCTAATCCTCCGGACTCTCCCAGACGTCCGCACGTTCCATCCCCGCCGCACGTCCCTTGGCGGCGATCACGAGCGCCATCTTGCGCGACGCCTCGTCGATCATCTCGTCTCCGAGCATCACCGCGCCCATCGCGCCGCCCCTCTCGGAGGTGAAATGCTCGTAGGCGTCGAGGATGTTCTCCGCGTGGTCGTAGTCAGACTGCAAGGGCGAGAAGATCTCGTTCGCGACCTCGACCTGGTCCGGGTGCAGCACCCACTTGCCGTCGAAGCCCAGGGCGGCCGCGCGGCCCGCAACCCTCTTGAAGCCGTCGGTGTCGCGCACCTGCAGGTAGGGACCGTCGATGGCCTGCTTGTCGTGGGCACGGGCGGCCATCAGGATCCGCATCAGGATGTAGTGGTAGGCATCGCCCACGTCGTACCCGGGCGGCTGCTCACCGACCACGAGGGACTTCATGTTGATCGAGGCCATGAAGTCGGCGGGGCCGAAGATGATCGTCTCCACGCGCGGCGATGCGGCGGCGATGCCGTCCACGTTGATCAGGCCGATGGCGTTCTCGATCTGTGCCTCGATCCCGATGCGACCCACCTCGTAGCCCATCGTCGTCTCGATCTGGGTGAGCAGGGTGTCGAGGGCGGTGACCTGGTCGGGGGTCTGCACCTTGGGCAGCATCACGGCGTCGAGGTTGGCCCCGGCGCCCTCGACGACCTCGATCACGTCCTTGTAGGTCCACTGCGTCGTCCAGTCGTTGACGCGAACGACCCGGATCTTCTCGCCCCAGTCGCCGTTGTTCAGGACGTCCACGATGTTCTTGCGCGCATCCGCCTTCGCCAGTGGTGCCACCGAGTCCTCGATGTCGAGGAACACCTGGTCCGCGTCGATGCCCTGGGCCTTCTCGAGGAAGCGAGCGTTGGATCCGGGGACGGCCATGCAGGAACGCCGGGCTCGCAGCACCGGGGCGTCGGACATCGGTGACCTCTCTAGGGACGGAAGACTTAGCGGAGCGTACTCTGCGACGCGCCCGCCTCGGCACCTCGCCGGACGGTGCGCATTCTCACTCATCTTCTCGGTGTGGGTCAGTCGACCGGGGCCCGGAGGGGCGCAGCTCGCTCCGTCGAGCGGCTCTGCACGATCACCAGAGCCATCCCGGCCAGGACCAGCACCAGCCCGCCCAGCGCCGCCAGCGGGGGCTGCTGTCCGAGGAACCATGCGGCGAGAAGGGCGGCACCTGGGACCTCGAGGAGCAGCGCCAGCGAGACGACCTCCGCGCTCGTGGTGGCGAGCAGATGGTTGAACACCGAGTGCCCGAGCAGCTGGGACGTCGCGGTGACCAGGAGCAGCAGGCCCCATTGGGTGAGGGGGTAGCCCCACAGGTCCTGCCCGGCCACGACACAGCTCAGGAGCAGGACGAGACTGCAGGTGCCGTAGCAGACGAACGTGTACGCCGTCGTACTCATGCTCTGCCGTGCCCGCGAGCCGACCAGGATGTAGGCCGCCCCTGCCGCACCGCCCACCAGCGCGAGCAGGTCGCCGACCAGAGCCCGCGGGGAGAGCGAGAAGTCGACGCCCGACACCACGAGCACCCCGACGAGCGAGAGGACCAGCCCGACCAGGACGCCGACGCCGAACCGTTCGCCGCGCAGCAGCTGCCAGGCGACGACGAAGGCGATCTGCAGGGACACCAGCGCGGTGGCCGAGGCGACCGAGGTGAGTGTCAGCGAGGTGACCCAGGTGGCGAAGTGGATCGCGAGAGCCAGCCCCGACGCGACCACCAGCGCCAGCCGCCCGCCCGGCAGGCGGCTCATCTCGTCGCTGCGGCGAACGACCGCGCCGGGGGCGAGCGCGACCGTGGCCAGTGCGTTGCGCCAGAAGGCGATCGCGAGCGGGGGCATCACCATCGCCGCCATCAACGGCCCCGACGTCGAGACTGCGACCACCCCGACGCTCAACAACACCAGAGTGCGCACTCCCACACCCACCATTGTCCCCGGCCCCGATTTCTTCGGTTAACTCGGTTTGAGGTACACCGACCCCCCGGCAAACCCAGGCAAATCGGGTGTCGGATGTAGGTCGGACCGGGTTAACCGAACAACTGTGACTCGTGTGGCAGGGTGGCGAGCGTGGCCGAGACCATCGAGGGTGATGCGTTCACCGCGGCGCTGACCCAGGAGCTCAGCAAGAAGACCGGGGTGTGCTGGCTGCGCTACGACCCCGGCACCGGAGCGCCCGTGGACCATCCGGCATGGCATGCCTGGGTCGACGGTGCGTTGTACGTCGTCTCCGGAGGTGCCGAGCAGCCGTTGCCCGGGATCGACGAGGTGGAGACCGTCGAGGTGGTGATGCGCAGCAAGGAGAACGGCGGCCGGCTGCTGACCTGGGTCGGCGAGGTGTCCGTGATCCCCCCCGGCGACGAGCGGTGGGGGCCGGCGACGACCGCACTGGTCTCCGGCCGGCTCAACCTCGACGACCTCGCCACCGCCGCCGACGAGTGGGCCGAGCACAGCGTCGTCACCCGGATCGCGCCGACCGACCGGCTCGCCGAGGCACCCGGTGCCCTCGACGACGACGCGCACCTCGCTCCGCCCAAGCCGACCCCCGCCATCACCCGCGGACCACTCCCCCGGATCCTGCACCGGCGGGTCAAGCGCCGCCCGAAGCTCAGCTGAGCTACGGCTACCGCGGCGGTACGGCGACCTCGCCTCTCGCCACCGGATGCACCCGCCCGGCCACGTGGCACACGGTGGCGACACCGTCGGAGGCTTCGACCCGGCCGAAGAGCCGCGAGGGACGGCCCATCTCCACGCCCTGGCTGATCTCGTAGGTCCCGCCATCCGGAAGCCGGCCGGTCGCTGCCAGCGCCACCCCGAGTCCAGCCGCCGCCGAACCCGTCGCCGCGTCCTCGGCGACCGACAGCCCGGGCACGAAGACACGGGAGTGCACCCGCAAGGCCTGGGCATCACCCGCGACGTGCACCAGGTTGAGCCCCTCCACAGGGTCGGCTGCCGTGCCCGCGACAGCGAGTCGGTCGGCGTACTCCTCTAACGGCCGGGAGGACGCCGTCGCGCGTGCCACCGCGTCGGCGGCTACGGGCAGGTGAACGAAGGTGAGCCCGCAGCCGGCCACCCATACCGGCCCCGCGAGGTCGGTCGGCGCGAGCCCGAGGTCGCGCAGGAGCGCCCCGGCCAGCCCGTCGTCCAGCGGGCCGAACCGGTCCCGGGGAACCGCACTCAGCTCCACCAGGTCCGGGCCGAACCGCACGCCGATCCGACCAGCACCGCAGACCTGGGTGACCTCCTCATCTGGGGGCAGCAGACCGTGGGAACGCAGCACCCAGGCGGTGCCGAGAGTCGGGTGACCGGCGAACGGGATCTCGCCACCGGGAGTGAAGATGCGTGTTTCATACTCACTGCCCTCGACACGTGAGGACGGGAAGGTCGTCTCGGAGAAGTTGAACTCGCGGGCGATCGCCAGGCACTGCTCAGTAGTGAGCTCGTCGGCGCCGTACACGACGGCGAGCTGGTTGCCGGCGAACGGCGCATCGGAGAACACGTCGACGATGTCGTAACCAAGCACGTTCTCATCCTCTCAGCCGCTAACGTTGTCAGACGTGAGCACGACCCCCACCCGCGTCTACGCCGCCCGCCTCGCGGGTCTGCCCGTCTTCGACCCGGCCGGGGACCAGGTCGGCAAGGTGCGTGACCTGGTCGTGGCTCTGCGCACCGCCGCGCAACAGCCCCGTGTGCTCGGGTTGGTCGTCGAGGTCTTCGGCCGGCGCTGGATCTTCGTGCCGATGACACGCGTCACCCACCTCGACAGCACCCAGGTGATCACGACTGGTCTGGTGAACATGCGGCGCTTCGAGCAACGCTCCACCGAGACCCTGCTGTTCGGCCAGATCCTGGACCGCAAGGTACGGCTGCCCGAGAACGGCGTCGAGGCGGCGGTCTACGACGTCGCCATGGAGCAGGCCCGCAGCCGCGACTGGGTGCTCAGCCGAGTCGCTCTCCAGGAGGGGTCCAAGCGGTTCGGGCGCAAGGGCCAGACGCATGTCGTGGACTGGACCGAGGTCGACGCGCTCGGGGTGCAGGAGCAGGAGGAGCAGGGGGCCACCCACCTGCTCGCGGCTCTGGAGGAGATGCGGCCGGCCGACCTCGCCACCGTGCTGCACGACCTCCCGGCCAAGCGCCGGCGCGAGGTCGCTGCCGCGATGAACGACGAGCGGCTGGCCGACGTGCTCGAGGAACTCCCCGAGGAGGACCAGGTCGAGATCCTCGGCGCGCTCGACAGCGAGCGTGCTGCGGACATCCTCGAGGAGATGTCGCCCGACGACGCGGCCGACCTGATGGCCGACCTGCCCCCGGAGATCGCCGAGCAGCTGCTCTCGCTGATGGAGCCGGAGGAGGCAGAGGACGTGCGCCGGCTGATGTCATATGAGGAGCGCACCGCGGGCGGGATGATGACCACGGAGCCGGTGATCCTGCCGCCCAACACCACCATCGCGGAGGCGCTGGCACACGTCCGCAACGCCGAGCTCACCCCGGCGCTGGCGGCGTCGGTGTACGTCGCCCGCCCACCGCTCGAGCCGCCGACCGGCCGGCTGATCGGCGTGGCTCACATCCAGCGGCTGCTGCGTGAGCCGCCCTCGGCCCTGGTGGGCGCGGCGTTGGAGCACGACATCGAGTCGCTGCGTCCGCTGTCCTCGGTCGAGGACGTCGCGCGCCACCTCGCGACCTACAACCTGGTGGCCGCGCCGGTGGTCGACGAGAACAACCGGCTGCTGGGCGCGGTCACGGTCGACGACCTTCTCGACCACCTGCTGCCGGAGAACTGGCGGGACCGGCCGAGCGGGTCCAGCAGCCTCGGGGGCGTGCTCAATGGCTAGGGACCCCCGTCCGGAAGCCTCGCGCGCCCGGCTCGACGTACCCCGCGACACCCGGCGCCAGATCGTGCGTCGACCCACCTACGACTCGGACGCCTTCGGCAGCTTCGCGGAGAGCTTCGCGAGGTTCATGGGCACCGCGAAGTTCCTGATCTACATGACGCTGTTCGTCGCGATCTGGCTGACCTGGAACTGGCTGGCTCCTCCGGAGATGCGGTGGGACGTGTACCCCTTCATCTTCTTGACCCTGATGCTCAGCCTGCAGGCGTCGTACGCCGCCCCGCTGATCCTGCTCGCACAGAACCGCCAGGAGCTGCGGGACCGGGTCATCGGCGAGCAGGACCGGCATGCGAACACCCGCGCGCACGCCGACATGGAGTTCCTCGCCCGGGAGGTCGCCTCCCTCCGGATGGCGCTCGGTGAGGTCGCCACCCGCGACTACCTGCGCTCCGAGCTCCGCTCCCTGCTCACCGAGCTCGAGGAACGCTCCCCACCGCTCGAAGCCGGCGGGGACCGGTCGGGCACCGACGAGCACGTACCCTGAGAGGCATGGCCTCCCCCGTCCTCGAGCAGGTGCACGCTGCCCTCGCGACCGTCAACGACCCCGAGATCCGCAAGCCGATCACCGAGCTCGGGATGGTCGAGTCGGTCGAGCTCGACGCGGCGGGAAAGGTCGTGCTCACCGTCCTGCTCACCGTCTCGGGGTGCCCGCTGAAGGACACCATCACGCGCGACGTCACCGCGGCGGTCACGTCGGTCGCAGGGGTCACCGACGTCGACCTCACCCTGGGCGTGATGAGCGACGAGCAGCGCGCCGGCCTCCAGCAGACCTTGCGAGGCGGACAGACCCAGCGCGAGATCCCCTTCGCACGCTCCGACTCGCTGACCAAGGTCTACGCCGTGGCGAGCGGCAAGGGCGGCGTCGGCAAGTCCTCGGTCACGGTCAACCTGGCCGTCGCGATGGCGCACCAGGGGTTGAAGGTGGGTGTGGTCGACGCCGACGTCTACGGCCACTCGGTGCCCGCCATGCTCGGCGTCGGCGACGTCCGGCCGACCCAGGTCGAGGAGATGATCATGCCCGTCCCCACCCCGGGCGGTATCTCGGTCATCTCGATCGGCATGCTGAAGCCCCGTCGCGACCAGGTGGTCGCCTGGCGCGGGCCGATGCTCGACCGCGCGCTCGTGCAGATGCTCAGCGACGTCTACTGGGGCGACCTCGACGTGCTGTTCCTCGACCTGCCCCCCGGCACCGGCGACATCGCGATCTCGCTCGGCCAGCACCTGCCGAACGCCGAGGTGCTGGTGGTGACCACGCCGCAGGAGGCTGCCGCCGAGGTCGCCGAGCGCGCCGGGACGATGGCCTCGATGATGCATCAGCGGGTGGTGGGTGTGGTCGAGAACATGTCGTTCCTGCCCTGCCCGCACTGTGGTCCCGACCACCGCCTGGAGGTCTTCGGGTCCGGTGGTGGGGCTCGTGTCGCGGCGACGCTGTCGGCGCGGTTCGGCTACGACGTGCCTGTGCTCGGCGAGATCCCGCTCGACCTCGACCTGCGCGCGGGAGGGGACTCCGGGACCCCGATCGTGGAGTCCTCCCCCGAATCCCCCTCGGCGACGCGGCTGACGCAGATCGCGGGGACGCTGTCCGGGCGCGGGCGCGGTCTCGCTGGAATGCAGCTAGGACTGACTCCAGCCGGTAAATTCTAGAACCGTGTTCGGCATCGGCCTGCCAGAGTTCCTGGTGATCCTGGTGGTCGGCATCCTGGTCTTCGGCCCGGATCGGCTGCCGGACTTCGCGCGCCAGGCCGGTCGCTTCCTGCACCAGGCGAAACGCTTCGCCAGCAACGCCCGTGACGACATCCGCAGCGAGCTCGGGCCGGAGTTCGCCGACTTCGAGCTCGCCGACCTCGACCCGCGCAACGCCGTGCGCAAGCACATCATGGAGGCGATGGAGGATGAGGATCCCGGCGACACCGTGCCCGTGCGCCGAGGACATCGTCCCCTCGAGACCGGGGAGCTCCCGCCCTACGACAGCGACGCCACCTGACCACCAATCTGGTGGGAAACCACCGGAAGGTCAGCCGACCTCGGCGTCGAGGGTGATCGGCACGGAGAGGGTCTCCCCGTCGCGCTCGACCTGCAGGGTGACCGTCTCGCCCGGCTGATGGGTGCGGATCGCCACGATGAGGGCGATGCCGTCGGTCACCACGTCGCCGTCGAGTGCCGTGACCACATCACCCTTCTCGAGCCCCGCGTCGTCGGCAGGCGTCCCCGAGGGGACCTTCGAGACCCGCGCGCCGTCGTTCTCGTTGCCGCCGGTGATGACGCTGGCGCCGATCACGGGGTACTTCGCCTCGCCGTCCTGCAGGATCTGCGCGGTGGTGAGCCGCACCTGCTCGATCGGGATCGCGAAACCGACGCCGATGTTGCCCGGTCGAGCGCCGAAACCACCGGTCGTGGCGATCGCGGAGTTGACCCCCACGACCTGGCCCCGCAGGTTCACCAACGGACCACCGGAGTTGCCCGGGTTGATCGCCGCGTCGGTCTGGACGGCGTTGATGAACGACGCGTCCCCCGCGCCACCGGTCGTCACCGGTCGGTCGACCGCGCTGACGATGCCCGAGGTAACCGTGCTGTTCAGGCCGAGCGGTGAGCCGAGGGCGACCACCGTCTCCCCGATGTTCATCGACTGTGAGGCGCCGATCGCGGCCGGCCGCAGGCCGGAGAGCCCGCCCTGCACCTCGAGCACGGCGATGTCGTAGACCGGGCTGCGTCCGACGATCTCGGCCGATCGCGCCTTGCCGTCGCGGTCGATCACCTCGATCTTGCCGCCGTCCGCGGCGCCCTCGACCACGTGGTTGTTGGTGATCACGTGGCCCGTGCGGTCGAGCACGAAGCCGGAACCAGTGGCGCCCTCGGGCGCGCCCTCGCCGTCGTCGGGGAGGCGGGCGGAGATCTGGACGGTGCTCGGCAACAGCTCCTTCGCGACCGCGGCCACGCTGCCGTTCTTCGGGTCGAGCGGAGCCGGCACCGCACCGGAGTCGGGCATCGGGCCGGTGTCGACGAACCCGGAGGAGTCGTCCTCCGATGTGGCCAGGACCGCCGCTCCGCCCAGCGCCCCGCCGATGAGCCCGACCATGAGCGCAGTCGCGGCGACGACGGGCCAGATCCAGCCCGGGACCCGCGACCGGGTCGGGGGTGGGTAACCAGGTGGCTGCATGCGAGGTGGCGGGTAGGGGCCTGGAGCACCCTGCCAGTACGGCGCCCCATAGCCAGCCCCGTAGCCAGCCCCATGGCCAGCCCCGTAGCCGGACCCAGAGCCCGCCGGCGGATAGCCGGGAGGTGCTGCTGGGCCCCCGGCCAGCGGCGCGGTCCGGGCGGGGTCGTCGTACTCCGTCACGGACCTATCTTGACCTACCTCGGCAAACTCCGTCGAAACTCCGGCGAACGAGCGATCGGGACGCGCGGGCGCGACCGGCTGCTTCGCGTGTTACCGGTGCGAGGAGCCGTGGGTGGCGCGGCGCTGCTCGCGTGTGCGCTCGGGCGAGAGGAGGCGCCCGTGGACGACCACGGCCGGAGAGATCACGGCGGTGGTCGGGCCGGGTCGCGACAAGGTAGCGGTCGGCGTACTCGCGGGCTGACCGATGCCGAGCGTCGCCCCGGAGAGCGAGGCGAAACCGAAGACGGCAGCGGAGACCGATCCGGCTCCGATGACCGCGAGCCCCGCCCGTCGGCGAGCGGCATGCCTGCGCTCGATCTCCTCGACGGCGGCCCAGGCCTGCCAGGTCTGGGTGAGGTGGTCCGGGTCGTCCAGCGAGTAGAGCCGACCGAGCAGCTGCGCCGGAGGCTCGTTCCCCCCGAGGGCGGCGAGCTCGGTCTTGACCCGGCCCTCCTGCGCGACGCGCAGGCGACACTCGCGGCACGCCAGCGCATGGGACCAGGCCAGCTCGGCGGCCTCAACGTCGAGCTGACCGTCGACCAGCGCGCTGACGGAGGTCCCCAGATGACCGCGGTGCCTGCGCATCACGTCGCTTGCGCCGTGAGGTCGCCCTGACCCGAGGGTCCGGAGTAGCGGACCCGGCCAGGCACCGGCGCGCGGTGGGCCAGCGACTTGCGCAGCATCGAACGGCCGCGGTGGATGCGGGAGCGCACGGTGCCGAGCTTGAGCCCGAGCACGTCCGCGATCTCGTCGTAGGTCAGTCCCTCGATGTCGCACAGGACGACAGCGGCGCGGAAATCCGGCGGAAGCGCGGCCAGCGCTGCCTCGACGTCGTCGTCGAGGAGGCGGTCGGCGAACGCGGCGTCCGGGCTCGGGACCCTCCCCGGCAGCTTGTCCTCGTGGTCGTCGGCGAAGGCGTCGAAGCGGAACCGAGACTTGCGGCGGGCCTGGTCCAAGAACAGGTTGGTGGTGATGCGGTGCAGCCAGCCCTCGAAGGTGCCGGGGGTGTAGGTGGACAGCGAGCGGAACACGCGGACGAAGACCTCCTGGGTGAGGTCCTCGGCGTCGTGCCGGTTGCCGGTGAGCCGGTAGGCCAAGCGGTAGACGCGTGCAGAGTGCTGGGTCACCACCTCTTCCCACGACGGAGGCACCCAGGCATCGTCGGCAGGCGTCTGAGTCGACGCCTCTGTTGACGCCTGGGACCCGCGACTGCGGTCGGACTTGCCCATCTCGCGCTCCTCGGCCAGGGGCCGTCGTCGCTGCATGGTCACCATGTGCTGGCCCTGACCTCCTTCAGAGTAGAAGCCGCGTCTGAGAGTTCGCTGAGGGAACCGGATGACGAATGTTCCCCCGTTGTGGTGGAAACGTACGGCGCCCACCCACTGTTCCCCGGCCGGCCGGCCGGGGAAACAGTGGCCGCTGGCAGCTGTGCTGAGCCCTCGTGATGAGCGGTAGAGTCGCGCGGAAGTCAAGACGCGTGCGGACCGAGCCACAGGAGGCCATCATCGCTACGGGACTCAAGCCCGCCAGCTGGGCTTACGCAGAGGAGTTCGTCGGCGAGGACGACGTGCTGGCAGCGGCTCGGGGCCGGGCTACCGAGGTCGGCGTGGTGCCGATCGGGTCTGGTGGAGGGGCCGCCCTCCGGTTCCTGGCTGCGTTGATCGAGGCACGAGCGGTCGTCGAGATCGGGACCGGCACCGGCGTGTCCGGCGTGTGGCTGATGCGCGGCATGCGGCCCGACGGCGTGCTGACCTCTGTGGACACCGAGGTGGAGCACCAGCGCCTGGCGAAACAGAGCTTCGAGGAGGATGGGGTCGCCTCGCAGCGGGTCCGGCTGATCCCGGGGGCCGCGCTCGACGTACTCCCCCGGCTCACCGACGGGCACTACGACCTCGTCTTCGCCGATGGCGACAAGCGGGAGTACACCGACTACCTGACCGAGGCGCTGCGCCTGCTGCGCCCCGGTGGTCTGGTCGCGTTCGACAACGCGCTGTGGCACGACAAGGTCGCCGACCCGGCCCAGCGTGACGCCGAGACCGTCGCCATCCGCGAGCTGGGCACGATCGTGCGCGATCACGACGCCCTCGTGTCGGTGCTGCTCCCCGTCGGAGACGGCCTCCTGGTCGCCAAGAAGGTCTGGACCCCCGAGAGCTAGCCGACTCGCGTCCCCAGCCGGAGGTCTAGCGGGCGATGCCGGCGAGGGGGTCGGGCCGCTCGAGCCAGTGCAGGAGCGCCCGGGCACCGAAGCCGGTGGCGCCCGAGGTCCACTCCCCCGAGTCGACCGGCGAGTCACCGACCGAGGCGATGTCCAGATGCGCCCACGGCACCGAGCCCGCGAAGTGCTGCAGGAACAACGCGGCCGTGATCGCCCCCGGGCCAGCGCCGGCGTTGTCGGCATCGGCCACCTTCGACTCCAGGCACTCCTCGTAGTCCGCGACCAGGGGCATCCGCCACAACGGCTCGCCCGCGGAGGCGGCCGCGCAGCGCAGCACACCGGCCAGGCCGTCGTCGTTGGCGAAGAAGCCCCCCGTGTGCTGACCGAGCGCGACCTTCATCGCACCGGTCAGGGTCGCCACGTCGACCAGAGCGTCTGGCTCGATCTCCGCGACGGCATAGGCCATCGCGTCGGCCAGCACCAATCGTCCCTCGGCATCGGTGTTGGTGACCTCGCTGGTGCGTCCGTTGTAGTGCGTGAGTACGTCGCCCGGCCGCAACGCTTGCGCACCCACGGCGTTCTCGGCGCAGGGCACCAGGCCGGTCACGCCCACCGGGCAACCCACCGAGCCGAGGGCCTCCATGACCGCCAGGACCACCCCGCCCCCGGTCATGTCCCGCTTCATGTTCATCATCGCCTCGGCGGGCTTGAGCGAGAGCCCGCCGGTGTCGAAGGTGATGCCCTTGCCCACCAGCACGACGTGGCCGGTCGTGCCGCGCTGAGCCGGGGTGTAGTCCAGCCGGATCAGCCGCGGAGGTGTCGCCGAGGCCATGCCGACCCCGACCAAGCCGCCGAAGCCGTCCTCCGCCAGCTGCTTCTCGTCCCATACGCGGATCTGCAGCCCCGCAGAGGTGGCGATCTGCTCGGCCCTCTTGCTCATCCAGGCAGGGCTCTTCTCGTTCGACGGAGTCAACGCAAGCTCCCGTGCCACCCACCCTGCGCGGGAGATGGCCATGCTGCGGACGAGCTCGTCGTTGCGCTTCTCGGCTCCGCTCACGCTGGCGAGCACGACCTCGGCCACAGGTTGGCTGGCGGGGCCCTCCGAGCAGCGGTGGAAGCCGAAGGAGCCCAGCACGAGACCCTCGACCACCGCGCGAAGACCCTCGTCGTCGCAGAGCGCAGCCAATGACGTGGCCAACCGACCGGTCCCCCGAGTGCTGCGGGCCAGAGCCGCCGCAGCGCGGCGCAGGTCGGTGGGCGTCTGATCGCCGACCCCCACGAAGAGGGCCACGTCGAGATCCGAGCCGAGCACAGGGCAGCAGGCGACCTCGCCGGCCTTGCCGGTGTGTCGGTGATGTTCCAGGAGACCGAAGACGTCGAGGTCCACCTCGTCGAGCAGCTCCGCCGCCCCGGGTCCCAGGACGGGGCCGCTGGCGTCGTGGACCACCGGGACCGCGACCGCGGAGGCGCCCGAGATCTGCGACGGCGCGACTTCGCTGAGGCTGATCTCGGGTGGTGAGACCTGACCGGGAAGGGGCACGCTCAGCCGACGACCCCGTCGAGAGCCTCACGGAGCGCAGTGGCCTCCGCGACGTTCAGCTCCACCACGAGCCGGCCACCACCTTCGAGCGGAACCCGCATCACCAGGCCGCGCCCCTCCTTGGTGACCTCGAGCGGGCCGTCGCCCGTCCGCGGCTTCATCGCCGCCATGCGCACACCTCTTTCTGTCCCGTTTGTGCGCCGTCCGAGTCGTGCCCGTCGTCCTGGTGAGGATCGGAGGCTGTGGCGCGCCGCTGTGCCGACCCATTATCGCCTATCGCGCCACCAGTGCTCGCCACCACCTGTCTCCGGGTCGGGGCAACCCAGAGAACAATGCAGAGACGACGCGGGCTCTCGGGTGCGGCAGACTCGAGCCCCGGACGACAAGACGACCCGTTGGAGTGACACCATGACTGCGCAGCCGACCGCAAGCACCGAGCCCGTCCGCTACGCGGTGACCGACGGGGTCGCGACCATCACGCTGAACCGCCCTGAGGCGATGAACAGCCTCGATGTCGCGGCGAAGGAGTCGCTGCGGGAGGTCGTGCTGGAGGCGGCGGCCGACCAGGATGTGCGGTGCGTCGTGCTCACCGGCACCGGCCGCGCCTTCTGCGTCGGCCAGGACCTCAAGGAGCACATCACGATCCTGCAGAGCAGCTCCGCCGAGGAGCTCTTCGCCACGGTGCCCGAGCACTACAACCCGATCGTGACCGCGCTGGCCACGATGCCCAAACCCGTGATCGCCGCCGTCAACGGGGTCGCCGCCGGCGCAGGTGCCTCACTGGCCTTCGCCTGCGACATCCGCGTCGCGGCGGAGTCGGCCGGGTTCAACCTCGCTTTCACCGGCGTCGGGCTCTCGTGTGACACCGGCGCCTCGTGGACGCTCCAGCGGCTGGTCGGGCGGGGGAAGGCGGTGGAGATGCTCTACTTCCCGCGCACCATCCCCGCGGCCGAGTCGCTGGAGATGGGGCTGGTGACCAAGGTGGTGGCCGACGCCGACCTGCAGCAGGACGCGGCGCAGAGCGCCGCTCATCTCGCGGCCGGTCCGACCGTCGCGTTCGGGGCGGTACGACGGGCGATCGCGCACTCCGCCGGGCACGACCTGGACTCGTCGCTGAGCTTCGAGGCAGACATGATGGCGCTCACCGGAGCAACCGAGGATCACGAGCAGGCAGTCGCCGCATTCGTAGCAAAGAAAAAGCCGACATTTCACGGCCGATAGGGCAGCTGAACGGGTCGAACCGGCGCAGGTCTTGCCAAATGCGGAAAGCCGGGTGAAGATTCGCTCACCGTTCACCGTGACTTCGGACACGTTCGAGCGTTGAGCATCGCAGGAAGCTGACGCACCCACGCCAGCCCGCACTCGGAAAGGGCGATCCCCTATGTCCACACCACTGGCGCGCAGCCGCGTTGCCCGCATCGCAGCGGCCCTCGCCGTGGCCGGCCTGGCTCTCACCGGAGTCGCCGCCACCGGGGCTCAGGGAGGCGCGGCGGTGCCCGCCGTCGCCATCGGCAGCGACGACCTCGACCGGCAGCACCTCGACGACGTCGACAACCGCGACGGCAGCGTGGCTCCGTCGGCGGCGGCCAAGTCTCGGGTGAACGCCCTCGGCGCGCGCGTGACGTGGAACAAGTACGGCACTCCGGCCTCGCTGATCAACTCCGGTGGCTACCTCGCCCAAGGGCTGAGCAAGAACGACGTCACCGCCGCCCGCAGCTTCGTCTCCACGAACCGTGCGCTCTTCCGTCTCTCCTCGACCGGCGTCGGCAACCTCGAGGTCCTCAACGACTCGAGGATGGAGGACAGCGCCGGTCATGCGGTGCTGTTCCGGCAGACCTTCGGCGGGCTTCCCGCCACGGAGGACGGACTGATCACCGTCGGCGTGGTCGACGGCAAGGTCGCCTACGTCTCCTCTTCCGCGGTCGGCGACGGCAACAACCCCGGAGCGGCGACCATCTCCGCGAAGACCGCCTGGCTCAAGGCCGCCGAGAACGTCGGCCTCGACGTGGTCGCAACCGACGTGCTCGAGGCCCGGCCGGACCGCGGCTGGACCACGTTCTCCGTCGACGGGGTCTCCGTGCTCCAGCGCGCCCGCCTGGTGGCCCTGCCCACGCCGACCGATGGCGTGAAAGCGGCCTACGAGACCGTCGTCTACGAGGGCAGCGGGGGCAGGGAGTTCGCCTTCACCGTCTTCGTCGACGCCCAAAATGGCGGCGTCCTCTACCGGCACAACCGGCTCAACCACCTCAGCAGCATGCCGACCGCGCAGCCGACGACCGGCTTCTTCGCCGGCGCCTACACCCCGACCGCCTGCGGGCCGGAGCACCCGATCGCGACCAACCCCGACACCAAGAGCATCACTGTCGCGGCCACCGCGACCGTGCCCGGCAACGACATCATCATCAAGATCCTCAATGGGGCCGGCGAGGAGGTCGGTGGCCCGGGCGACACGCTGTTCAGCCCGGAGTTCAGCACCTACGACGAGATGGGTGCCAACCTCACGGGCATCTACGAGGTGCAGGTCTGCTCCTTCGGCCCCGGCTCCCAGGTCTCCGAGCCCTACACGTACGAGGGCGCCTACGCGACCAGCAACGTATTCCCGAGCAGCGAGCTCGTCCCGCGGTGGAAGTACTTCCTGAACAACCCGCCGCTGAACAACAACGGCAACGACACCCGGCGGGTCGGCTGCTTCACCAGCGCCGACGGCCAGACCAGCCCCGACCAGACGCTGCCTGCTGGCTGCCAGCGCGAAGAGGGCAACATCGCCGCGCGGATGCCATGGGACACCAACCCGCTGGCCCCACAGAACCCGCCCACCTTCACAACGCGCGGCAACGCCGCGCAGACCGCCGAGGCGTGGCTGAGCCCGCTGACCCCGGCGGAGAACTACAGCCCGATCGCGCCAGACCGGGCCTACGAGTACCCGTTCGAGGACGAGTGGAACGACTCCACCAACCCGCTCTCACCCGGCAAGACGGGCTGCAGCCCGACGGTATTCGCCGGTGTGCCTGCCGGGGGACCGATCGGGCCCACGGAGACGGCCAACGACA
>Ga0136622_10000206_pt1 | contig 23008 bp, 21 predicted proteins | sample AntDrymUQ4482106_2_FD_104803 | JGI IMG/M metagenome (GOLD analysis project Ga0136622, IMG submission 104803) | Polar desert sand microbial communities from Dry Valleys, Antarctica - metaG UQ448 (21.06) | ecosystem: Environmental > Terrestrial > Soil > Desert | place: Antarctica: Dry Valley...
GAGGGCTGGAATCGAAGCCCGCCGGTCGTGGCTCGACCAGGCCCGCAAGTCCCTCACCGACTTCAGCCCCTGAGCCGACCCAACCGGTAGGCGTCCTCGGCCCCGACGAAGGCGCAAGAGCCGTCGGGCCCGCCCGACCCAGCTGTAGCGTCCTCGGCCGCCGCGGGTTACTGAGTGATGCGGTAGACGTCGAAGACTCCGTCGACGGTGCGCACGGCCTTGAGGACGTGGCCGAGGTGCGCCGGGTCTCCCATCTCGAACGTGAACTTGCTCTTGGCGATCCTGTCGCGGGTGGTGGTGACGGAGGCCGACAAGATGTTGACGTGGACGTCGGAGAGCACGCGGGTGATGTCGCTGAGCAACCGGGGACGGTCGAGGCCCTCGACCTGGATCGCTACAAGGAACATCGACTGGGCGGTGGGTGCCCACTCGACCTCGACCATCCGCCCGGGCTGCGAGACCAGACTCTTGATGTTCGTGCAGTCGCCACGGTGGACCGAGACACCGGATCCGCGGGTGACGAAGCCGACGATGCCGTCACCCGGAACCGGCGTACAGCAGCGCGCGAGCTTGATCAGCACGTCGGAAAGTCCCTTGACGACGACACCGGCGTCGCCGCGTGGCGACTGTTTGCGCCGCTCGCGTTCGCTCGTGATCGTGACGGCCTCGGCAGCCTCGTCGTCGGCGGCCGCCTCGCCACCGAAGATCTCGAGGATTCGCCGGACGACGTTCTGTGCGGTGGTGTTGCCCTCGCCGATGGCGGCATACAGGGCTGAGACGTCGTGGTGCCGGAGGTCGGTGGCGACAGCGGACAGCGTCTCGTGCGTGAGCATCCGCTGCAGCGGGAGACCTTCGCGTCGCATCAGGCGAGCGAGCGTCTCCTTGCCCTGCTCGATCGCCTCCTCGCGACGCTCCTTGGTGAAGAACTGCCTGATCTTGTTGCGGGCGCGAGGACTCTTGACGAAGGACAGCCAGTCCTGGCTGGGTCCAGCGCTCTGCGCCTTGGTCGTGAAGACCTCCACGACGTCGCCGTTGTCGAGCTGTGACTCGAGCGGGACGAGTCGACCGTTGACGCGCGCTCCGATGCAGCGGTGCCCGACCTCCGTGTGGATGGAGTACGCGAAGTCGACCGGTGTTGACTCCGCCGGGAGCCCGACGACCTCACCGCGCGGCGTGAAGACGTACACCTCGGTTGAGTTGATCTCGAACCGCAGCGACTCGAGGAACTCGCCCGGATCCTCGGTCTCCTTCTGCCAGTCCATCAGCTGGCGTACCCACGTCATGTCACCGGTGACACCACCGCCGGACACGGTGTTGGGCTTGTCGAGCCCAACCCGGCTGTCCTCCTTGTACTTCCAGTGCGCGGCGACGCCGTACTCGGCCCGGCGATGCATGCCGTAGGTGCGGATCTGCAGCTCGACGGGCCCGCCGCCTGGCCCCATCACGGTGGTGTGCAGGGACTGGTACATGTTGAACTTCGGCATCGCGACGAAGTCCTTGAACCGGCCAGGCAATGGGTTCCAGCGGCTATGCAGCACACCGAGTGCCGCATAGCAGTCGCGCAGGGAATGGGTCAGGACGCGGATTCCCACCAGGTCGTAGATGTCGGTGAACTCGCGGCCGCGCACGATCATCTTCTGGTAGATCGAGTAGTAGTGCTTCGGCCTGCCGGTCACCGTGGCCTTGATCTTGGCGGCGCGCAGGTCTCCTTGCACCTCGTCGATGACCCTGGCGAGGAACTCGTCGCGAGCCGGGGCTCTCTCCGCCACGAGTCTGACGATCTCGTCGTACACCTTCGGGTGCAGAGTCGCGAAGGCGAGATCCTCGAGCTCCCACTTGATGGTGCTCATGCCGAGCCGGTGAGCGAGCGGTGCGTAGATCTCGAGAGTCTCGGTGGCCTTGCGCTCCTGCGACTCCTGGCGCAGGAAGCGCAGGGTCCGCATGTTGTGGAGACGGTCGGCCAGCTTGATGACGAGGACGCGGATGTCCTTGCTCATCGCGACGATCATCTTGCGGATCGTCTCGGCCTGCGCCGAGTCGCCGTAACGCACGTTGTCGAGCTTGGTCACACCGTCGACGAGCGCGCCGACCTCGTCGCCGAAGTCACGTCGCAGCTGCTCGATGGTGTATGCCGTGTCCTCGACCGTGTCATGCAGCAGCGCCGCGCACAGGGTCGGCGGCGTCATGCCGAGCTCAGCCAGGATCGACGTCACCGCAAGCGGATGGGTGATGTAGGGATCCCCGCTGTTGCGCAGCTGGCCGCGGTGGTAGCTCTCGGCGACCTGGTACGCCTTCTCGATGATGGAGAGGTCGGCCTTGGGGTGCGTGTTGCGAACGACGCGGAAGAGCGGCTCGAGGACTGGGTCTGACGACTGGGCGCGCCCGATCCTTGCCAGCCGGGTGCGCATCCGGACCGGGGCAGGGACTGTCTCGGCGACGACCTGCTCGTCGGTCGCCTCGGCGAGTACCTCGTCAGCCACCCCACGCTCCTGACCGCTCATGCGCAAAGCACCAGTCTACGCGGGTGACGCCACGCCGGACGGCGACGCAGCCGGTTTGTGGCTGCGTCAGGTCGTGGTCAAAGCGCTGAGCCGACAGTCGCCGAGCTTCTCGCGTCCGGAAAGGAAGCCGAGCTCGATCAGGACGGCCACGGCGCTCACCACGCCGCCGCCACGCGTCACGAGCCTCATGGTCGCGTCGACGGTGCCGCCGGTGGCCAGCACGTCGTCGATGACCAGCACCCGGTCACCCTCCCTGAACGCGTCCTGGTGCACCTCCAGCGTCGCCTCGCCGTACTCGAGCAGGTATGACTGGCGATGCGTGGGGCCGGGGAGCTTGCCCGCCTTGCGGACGGGTACAAAGCCCACACCGAGAGCCAATGCCACTGGTGCGGCGAGGATGAATCCTCGAGCCTCGATGCCGACGACCTTGTCGACGTCCACGACTCCCTTCTCGTCTCGGCCGCTACTGGCCAAGGCCTCCACCACTGTCGTGAAGCCGTCGTGGTCGGCGAGCAACGGGGAGATGTCCTTGAACACCACTCCCACCTCGGGGAAGTCGGGTACGTCGCGGATCAGTCCCGACAGGGCGTCGTGGAGGACCGCGGCGTCGACAGTCATGTCGACTTGCCACGCTTCGAGCGGGTCTGGCGTTTGGGTTGGGCTCGCCCCGACGAAGCCGTCGCCGTCGGCCGCTGCACGTGCCTGCCGGCTGCTGTGGCACCGGCGGACGAGGAGACGGCGCCGGCTCCAGCAGGGGCTGGCTCGGCCACACTGCTCCGCTCTGTCTCCCGCTGCATCTGGACGCGGCGCGATGCCACCCGCTTGGCCTGGGCCCGCATCGCGGGCTCACGCATCTTCAGCTGTGCAAGCAGGGGTGTCGCGATGAAGATCGACGAGAAGGTGCCTGCCGCCATCCCGACGAACAGTGCCAGCGCCAGGTCCTTGAGCGGACCCGAGCCGAGCTGGAACGCACCGACGTACAAGATCGCGCCGACAGGCAGCAGCGCGGCTATCGACGTGTTGATGGATCTCACCAGGGTCTGGTTCACAGCCACGTTGGCGGCGTCGGCATACGTGCGGCGCGTCGACGTCACGATGCCGCGGGTGTTCTCACGGACCTTGTCGAAGACGACGACCGTGTCATAGAGCGAGTACCCGAGGATCGTCAGGAGACCGGTCACCGTTGCCGGTGTGACCTCGAAACCGGACAGCGAGTAGACGCCAACGGTGATCACGAGGTCGTGCGCCAGCGCGACGACGGCCGCCGCAGACATCCGCCACTCGCGGAAGTACGCCCAGATGAACAGGAGTACCAGGACGACGAACACGAACAGGCCCAGCAGCGCCTTGTTGGCGACCGTCTGTCCCCAGCTGGGTCCGATCGACGACGGGCTCACCTCGGTCGCGCCGGCACCGAGGATGGCCTGTTGGACGACGTCCCGCTGGTCGAGCGACAGCGGCTTGGTCTGGACCCGGATCGTGTCCTCCCCCGACGAGACGACGACCGGGTTGGCCGCGGCCTCGATCTCGGTCCCGACGACCGCCTCCTGGACGGTCTGGACGTTGGAGGAGGGGTTGACGATCTGGGACCTGAACTCGACTCCGCCACGGAACTCGATCCCGAAGTTGAGGCCACGCAGGACCAGCGCCGCCACAGCGACGAGAACGATGGCCAGCGACACGAGGTACCAGGTGTTGCGTCGCCCGACGAAGTCGATCGAGACGTCGCCGGAGTAGAGCCGTGAACCGATCTCACCGAGCTTCGACATCAGGCATCCCCTCCTACGGGGCGAGCGGACCGCGGCGTCCGTGCGCTCCTGGGGAGGAGTGGCGGCATCCCCAGGTGTTGTCGGTCGAGGCCTGACCACTTGTGGCCCTGCCCGAAGAACTTGGTCCGAGACAGCAGCGTCACCATCGGCTTGGTGAAGAAGAACACCACGAACACGTCGATGAACGTCGTCAGACCGAGAGCGAAGGCGAACCCCTTGACCACCCCGATGGCGAAGATGAACAAGACGACGGCGGCGAGCATCGACACCGCGTCGGCGGCGAGGATGGTGGTCCGGGCTCGGACCCAGCCCGTCTCGACCGAGGTCCGCAGCGTACGGCCGTCGCGGACCTCGTCCCTCAAGCGCTCGAAGTACACGATGAACGAGTCGGCCGTGATCCCGATCGCCACGATCAGGCCGGCGATCCCGGGCAGGGTCAGGGTGTAGCCGTACCTGGCACCGAGGAGGAGAACGGCCGCGTACGTGAGGAGGCCGGCGATCAGTAGTGACGCGATCACCACAAGGCCTAGCCCGCGGTAGTACAGCAGGCAGTAGACCACCACGAGCAGAAGGCCGACGACGCCGGCGACGACGCCTGCCCGCAGCTGGTTGCTCGCGAGCTGCGGTCCTTCGTCGGAGACACCCTGGGGCACGAACGTGAGGGGCAGAGCGCCGTACTTCAAGGAGTTGGCGAGGCTCTCAGCGGACTCCTGGGTGAACGGATTCTCGCTGCCACCGGAGATCTCAGCCTGCCCGCCGGGGATCGGGTCGTCGTTCTGCGGCGCCGACAGCACCTCGCCGTCGAGGACGATCGCGAACTGCGTGCCTGCGTAGGGTCCGCCGAGGTTGGTGGCAATCTTCGTCGTGACCTCGCGGAACTTCTTCCCGCCGTCACCGTTGAACTCCATGTTGACGACGTAGCTGACGCCCTGCTGCTGCAGTCCTGATGTGGCATTGGTGACGTCCGTGCCCTCGATCATGGCCGGTCCGAGGAGATAGCGCATGCCTGCCTCGTCGCACGCCAGCAGCGGCTGGCTCGGCAGGTCGAGCTGGGCCTCAGCCACCTCGCCGGGTTTGGGACAGGTGTATGCCGCCAGCTTGGCCTGCCACTCCTGCGGAGGGCTGGCGATCCAGGCGTACGGGTCGGATATCTGCTCGAGGTCGGGCGGCACCAGCGCGGTTGGAGGACCGCTCGGCGTCGGAGTCGTGGGAGGACCGCTCGGGGCGGGGGTCGTGGGCGTCTCGTCGCCCTCAGTCGTCGGTGTCGGGGAAGTCGTCGGAGTGGTGGAGGTCGGAGCTGGGTTGCGCTCCTCGGCCCAGGACGGGACGACGCGGTTCTTGCCACTGGACGTCGTCGTGTCCTTGGGGCTGAGCTTCGGCCCGGTCTGTTGGGGCGTTGACGTGGTCGCGCCAGGATCGTTGGGCGTCGTACTCGTCTCTTCGGGGCCGGTCGGGGTTGAGTCCGTGGGCCTGGGAATGGTCGGGATCGACGGGGTCGGCGTTGCGGTGCCCTCGGGAGGAAGTGCTGCGGCTACCAGCCGGAAGCGCAGCTGAGCTGTGGAGCCGATCGTCCGGGTGAGGTCGTTGTCCACCTCGCCGGGGATCTCGACGACGATGATGTCGCTGCCCTGCGTGGTCACCTCGGCTTCGGCGACACCGGCACCATTGACACGGGCGTTGATGATGCCGGCTGCCTCGGCGAGCTTGTCCTCGGTGATGGAACCACCGCCCGTCGCCTTGGCTTGCAGGGTGATGCGGGTGCCGCCCTGCAGGTCGAGGCCCAGCTTGGGTTTCCAGGAGCCGAGGGCCGCGGCAGCCGCGAACATCGCCACGATCACCAGCAGGAAGACGATCAGCGTGCGCCCGGGTCTCGACGTCCTCGTCGCCACGTCAGATCGTCCCTCGGCCGCTGTTGTTGTCGTCGTGCCCGTCTTGAGCCTCGGTGACGGTTTCCGTCTTGGGCGTGTGGTCGTCGTTCGAGGCTGCAGCGGTCTCAGCCGGGATGTCGGTGACGATCTTGCCGACGGCGCCCCGGTGGGCGGTGAGGACGACACCCGGCGCGACCTCGACATGCACGCTGTCACCATCGATGTTGACGACCCGCCCGAAGATGCCGCTCGTCAACATGATCCGGTCTCCCGTGGACAGCGCCTCTTGCAGGGTCGCTGCGTCACGCGCTCGCTTGCGAGCGGGACGGATGAGGAGGACGTACGCGAGGACCACGAGGACCACGATCGGCAGCAGGTTGGCCACATCGTCAGAATTCACCGGATGACTCCTTGACACGGTCCCGCTCGCGCAGGCGAGGGACCGTCACGACAACACGACAGAGCCGCCCGATCGGTGCCGACGGCCAAGAGCGGAGTCTACGTGGCGACCGGCGATATCCCCGAATGGGTGCGCCTGTGCGTGTCCGGATCGTTGCGAGGACGCTCGGCGGTCACTCGTCGAAGAGCGTGCCGGATCTGGAGCCGAAGTGTGCCCGCTGCGGGGCGACGAGGCCGAGGTGCTCCCAGGCCGCGGGGGTGGCAACGCGTCCACGCGGAGTGCGGGCGAGGTAACCCGATCGCACGAGGAAGGGCTCCGCCATCTCCTCGACCGTCTCCCGCTCCTCCCCGACTGCCACCGCCAGGGTGCTCAGTCCCACCGGCCCTCCCCCGAAGCGACGACAAAGCGCGTCGAGAACCCCCAGGTCGAGCCGGTCGAGTCCAAGCTCGTCGACCTCGAACAACGCAAGCGCCGCGTGCGCCAGCGGCTGCGTGACGGCACCGTCGGCTCGGACCTGGGCAAAGTCGCGAACCCGCCGCAGCAGCCGGTTGGCGATGCGGGGCGTCCCACGCGACCGGGAGGCGATCTCGGCAGCCCCGTCGCAGTCGACCGGCACGTGCAGCAGTCGGGCCGACCGCGTCACGATCTCCTGCAGCTCGTGGGTCTCGTAGAACTCGAGGTGACCGGTGTAGCCGAACCTGTCGCGCAAGGGCCCGGGCAGCAGCCCGGCGCGAGTCGTGGCTCCTACGAGGGTGAACGGCGGGATCGTCAGCGGGATCGCCGTGGCGCCGGGGCCCTTGCCGACGATGACGTCGACGCGGAAGTCCTCCATCGCCATGTAGAGCATCTCCTCCGCCGGCCGCGACATCCGGTGGATCTCGTCGAGGAACAGCACATCTCTCTCGTTGAGCCCGGAGAGGATCGCTGCCAGGTCGCCCGCATGTTGGATCGCGGGTCCGCTGGTGATGCGCAGCGGAGCCTCCATCTCGGCGGCGATGATGATCGCCATCGTCGTCTTGCCAAGGCCCGGCGGCCCGGACAGCAGCACATGGTCAGGAGCTCGGCCACGGCCGCGCGCTGCTTCGAGCACAAGTCCGAGCTGTTCGCGCACGCGCTCCTGACCGATGACCTCGTCGAGAGTGCCGGGGCGCAGGGCGGCTTCGACTGCCCGCTCGTCCCCTGCGGCGTCGGCGTCGACGAGCGCGCGTGGACCCTCGTACGACACCGGTCTCACGCCCTCGACAGTGACTGCAGCGCGGCACGGAGCAACTCGGCCACCGAAAGCGGGTCCCCGGCCGCCTGCGCGTCCTCGGCGACCGGCACCACCGTCTCGACGGCGTGCTCGGCCTCCTTGGTGGACCACCCCAGACCGAGCAGGCCAGCCCTCACCTGGTCGCGCCAGGCGTCGGCGGCCGAGAGCGTGCGTTGGCCCGGCTTGGTCGCCGGCCCCGTCGGCATACCGATCCGGTCCTTGAGCTCCAGCACGATGCGCTGGGCACCTTTGCGGCCGATGCCCGACACGGCGCACAGAGCCGTCAGGTCCTCGCTGGCGATCGCAGCGCGCAACTCGTCGGGGCCGTGCACCGCGAGCATCGCCTGAGCAAGCTTCGGCCCGACCCCACTGGCCGTCTGCAGCAGCTCGAACACACTTCGCTCGTCGTGGTCGGCGAATCCGAAGAGGGTCAAGGAGTCCTCACGCACCACCATCGACGTGGCGAGAGTCGCCTCGACTCCGACCCGGAGGCCGGCGAGGGTGCCGGGGGCACACATCATGAGGATGCCGACCCCTCCCACCTCGATCACTGCCGAGTCGACGTGGACGGCGGCAACCTGGCCGCGGACGAAAGCGATCAACGCCGGACTCCTCGCTGCGCTGCCACCGCTTCCATCAGCCGACGCTGCGAGCCGCCGCGCCAGATGTGGCACATGGCCAACGCCAGCGCGTCGGCAGCATCGGGAGTCGATGGGCTCTCGGCCAGCCGGAGCACGCGCGTGACCATCGCACTTACCTGAGCCTTGTCGGCCCGGCCGCTGCCGGTCACGGCCGCCTTGACCTCACTCGGGGTGTGAAGGACGACGGGGATGCCGAGCCGGGCGGCGGCGGTGATCGCGACGCCCGCCGCCTGTGCGGTGCCCATCACGGTCTTGACGTTGTGCTGTGAGAAGACGCGCTCCACAGCGACGGCATCAGGATGGTACAGGTCGAGCCAGCGGCACACCTCGGCCTCGATGTGGACGAGACGGTCTCCTAGCCCCGCAGTCGCCGCGGTGCGGACGACCCCGGCGCCGACCGAGGTGAGCGGCTTGCCGACGTCACCGTCGACCACGCCTAGCCCGCACCGGGTCAGGCCGGGGTCGATCCCGAGTACGCGCACTGACGCTCCTTTGTCTTCTCGCCCACGCCGACCAGGAGCGGGGCGAACACGTGTTCGACTGGGGCAAATGTAGTCCTGCGGCACCGACAGTTCCAGCAGCGACGCGCCAACAGCCAGGCCCCGGCTTCTCCAGGTCTGCACCGCAAACCCCCTCTTTGCATCGCAGGTTTGCGATGTAGACAGCCCAAACGGACTGTTTACATCGCAAACGCGGAGGCGGCGACGACAAGGGCGGTCCGTTCTCAGTCGAGCTCGGCGAGAACCTCGTCGGGGATGTCGAAGTTGCCGAAGACGTCCTGCACGTCGTCGGATTCCTCCAGCGCCTCGATGAGCCGGAAGACCTTGGTGGCACCGTCCTTGTCGACGCCGACCGTCATCGTGGGGACGAACGACGCCTCGGCCGACTCGTAGTCGAGCCCGCCGTCCTGGAGGGCTGAGCGCACCGCCACCAGATCCGTCGGCTCGGAGATCACCTCGAACGACTCGCCGAGGTCGTTGACCTCCTCGGCACCCGCGTCGAGCACGGCGGCGAGGAGGTCGTCCTCGCCAACCTCGCCGCCGGCTTGGACCTTCGGGACGATCACGACACCCTTGCGGTTGAACATGTAGGAGACCGAGCCGGGCTCGGCCATCGACCCGCCGTTGCGGCTCATCGCGGTGCGGACGTCACCCGCAGCCCGGTTCCGGTTGTCGGTGAGGCACTCGATGAGGAGCGCCACCCCCCCGGGCGCATAGCCCTCGTACCTGATCGTCTGCCAGTCGGCGCCACCCGCCTCTACGCCGGATCCACGCTTCACGGCGCGGTCGATGTTGTCGTTGGGCACCGACGACCGCTTCGCCTTCTGGATGGCGTCGTAGAGCGTCGGGTTGCCGGCCAGGTCGCCTCCGCCGGTGCGGGCTGCAACCTCGATGCTCTTGATCAGCTTCGCGAAGAGCTTCCCGCGGCGCGCGTCGACGACGGCCTTCTTGTGCTTCGTGGTTGCCCATTTGGAGTGGCCAGACATTCGCGGTGGGGCTCCTTAGCTGCTGCGGACGAGATCGACGAAGTAACGGTGGATGCGATCGTCTCGAGTGATCTCGGGGTGGAAGGAGGTGGCCATGACGAGGCCCTGGCGCACGGCGACGATCCTACCCACGGCGGGCCCACTCGCGACCGTGGCGAGCACATCGACGCCCTCGCCCACCTTCTCGACCCAGGGGGCGCGGATCAGCAACGCGTGGAAGGGCGCGTCGAAGCCGACGAAGTCGACGTCGGACTCGAACGAGTCGACCTGGCGCCCGAACGCGTTTCGACGTACGACGACATCGAGCCCGCCCAGCGTCTCCTGGCCCTCGATGCCGGACTCGATCCGGTCGGCCAGCATGATCATCCCGGCGCAGGTGCCGAGCGACGGCATCCCGCCGGCCAGGCGCTGGCGCAGCGGCTCCAACAGGTCGAAGATCCCGGCCAGCTTGTACATCGTGGTGGACTCACCACCCGGCAGCACCAGGGCGTCGACTCGGGCCAGCTCGCGCGGTCGGCGCACCGGGAGCGCGGTCACTCCGGCGCCCTGCAGCATGCGCACGTGCTCCCGCACGTCGCCTTGGAGTGCGAAGACGCCGATGGTCGGTTGGGCGATCACCCGTATGCACGGAGGCGACGCTCCCAGCGGACCGAGACCTCGATCCGGCCCTCGTCGAAGTGGGCCGCCAGCCCGTGCTGCTCGAGAACGCCGATGACCTCCGTGAGGAGCCCGTCGGTCGGGCCGACGTTGGCGCTGTCGCCGTGCCAGACATTCACCTCGAGCATGCCGTGCTCGACCGCGTGCCAGACATCGGTATGGGTGAAGTACGCGATCCCCCGCGGCGGTCTCCCCTCCGTGGCCCGCGCCTGCAGCGCCTCGTTGGCCTCCCAGTGGTCGTCGCAGGCCTGCAGAACGACGATGTCGGACGCGGCGAGGTCCCCGAGCGCCGCCTGCAACCGGTCGAACTCCGTCACGGCCGGCCACGTGGACGACGCGGCGGCCAGCTCCTCGGACGCCGACGAGAGATAGCCGTCGGCCAGGCGCTGTGCCTCGGCGGCGTCCTTGACCTCGTCGAGCACCGCGGCACACACGTCGGCTCGGACCTGATGGGGAGAGTGGAACCCCGACCACACCTGCACCTTCGCGAACGTCCGCAGCTGGTCGAGCCGTGCTGCCTTGCCAGGACTTCCGATCGCCATCGGCGCGGCTCCGGCTACCAGCCGCGCTCAGCCAGCCGGTGCGGCTGTGGGATCTCGTCGACGCTGATGCCGACCATCGCCTCGCCCAGACCGCGCGACACCTTGGCGAGCACGTCCGGGTCGTCGTAGAACGTGGTGGCCTTGACGATGGCACCGGCGCGCTGCTCGGGGTTGTCTGACTTGAAGATGCCGGATCCGACGAACAAGCCTTCGGCACCGAGCTGCATCATCATCGCGGCGTCCGCTGGGGTTGCGATGCCACCCGCGGTGAACAGCACGACGGGAAGCTTGCCGGCCTCGGCGACCTCCTTCACCAGTGGGTACGGCGCCTGGAGCTCCTTCGCGGCCACGAAGAGCTCGTCCTCGGCCATCACGCTGAGGCGGCGGATCTCGGCACGGATCGCGCGCATGTGGGTCGTCGCGTTGGAGACGTCTCCGGTGCCCGCCTCGCCCTTGGAACGGATCATCGCGGCGCCCTCGGTGATCCGGCGAAGCGCCTCGCCGAGGTTGGTCGCTCCACAGACGAACGGCACTGTGAACTTCCACTTGTCGATGTGGTTCGCGTAGTCGGCGGGGGTGAGGACCTCCGACTCGTCGACGTAGTCGACACCGAGGCTCTGCAGGATCTGCGCCTCGACGAAGTGGCCGATCCGTGCCTTTGCCATCACCGGGATCGAGACCGCCTCGATGATGGAGTCGACCATGTCTGGGTCGCTCATCCGGGAGACACCGCCCTGAGCGCGGATGTCGGCGGGGACCCGCTCGAGCGCCATCACCGCGACCGCGCCGGCCGCCTCGGCGATCTTGGCCTGGTCGGCGGTGACGACGTCCATGATGACGCCGCCCTTGAGCATCTCCGCCATCCCCCGCTTGATCATGGCGGTGCCAGTCACCGGGTGGCTGCTGCTGGAGGGCTGGTCGTGGTTCACAATGCACCTTCGTCGAAGAGGGCTGGGGCACCGCCAGTCTACGGCGAAGCCGGCCGCCGACTCCAACTCGCGACGTGTCGTGCCCTGACTCAGGGCGCCCGGTCGTCGAACGCGACCATCGACGGCGCTTTCGCATGGCCGGCGAGATGGAACCAGCTCACCCGGCGACGGCTCCGCAACGCCAAGGTGGAGGCCACGACGTCGTTGTGGATGCGCCGTGCCATCGTGAGCCGGCGCGCCGCGTCCGACAGCTGAGCCGCCTGCGGACCGTTCGTAGGGAGTTCGACGAGATGCAGGGCTGCCGTGAGGTCGGACTCGGCGAGCCACCGGTGGTCATCGGTCGACTCCTGCGCGGCCGAGGCCGCGTCTCCCACGAGCAGGGTGGAGGCAGGGTCACCGAGCACTCCGCTCAGGGACAGCTCCTGTGCGGCGACCGATCTGCGAATGGCAGCCTGATCCAACGTGGCCTTGGCCGCCTCGCAGCGCAGGTGCAGCTTGTCGAGGCGGTTCGCGGTCCACACCATCCAGATGCTGAGGACGAGCAACAGGATCACGACTGCCGTGACGACGACCGCTAGCAGCGGCAGGCCCCCCATCATCGATCCCTCCCCCACAGTCGGCCCGCCGGGAGGACCGTGTCGTAGACGGCCACGATGTCGTCCGTGACGCCTGACCAGTCGTATCTGAGCACAGCCGCGGCGGCTGAGTGTCGAAGCCTCTCGCGGATGGAGCTGTCCGACAGGAGGTCGCTCACGGCGCGCCCGCAGTCCGTCGAGTCCCCGGCCGCGAACAACACCCCGAGTTCTCCGTCCGCCAGCACACTGCGGAAGGCGGGCAGCGCGCTGGCCGCCACGGGGGCACCGGCCGCCATCGCCTCCACCAACACGATCCCAAAGCTCTCACCGCCGACCTGCGGGGCGACGTACACGGTCGCAGACGACAACAACCGGGCGCGGTCGACGTCGCTGAGCTGTCCGAGGACCTCGACCTGCCGACGCGCGTCGCCGGGGACGCCGGACAGGTCGACCTCGCCGTGTCCGGCCACCAACAGGCGAGTCGTGGGATGCCGCTCCAGGATCGGCGGGAACGCCTGGAGCAGCACATCGAGGCCCTTCCGAGGCTCGTCGGTGCGCCCGAGGAAGACGATCGTGGGTCCCGGCTGCTGCCACCGGACACGGGGCTGCGCCTGGGAGAAGTCGGCACAGAACAGGCCGTTGGGGATCACCACCGGGTCCCCACCAAGGTGTTCCACCAGCGTCGAGCGGGCGGACTCCGAGACGGCGATGCGTGCCGAGATCTTCTCGATCGTGGGTCGTAGCACGGCGGCGAGTGAGGACATGGTGCGCGATCGGAGGTGTGCCGAGTGGAACGTCGCGACCACCGGCACCTCGGCTGCCCACAGGGCGACGAGCGACACGCTCGGGCTCACCGGCTCATGCACGTGCAGTACGTCGAAGCCGCCGTCCCGTAGCCACTTGGCCGTCCGTGCAGCGACTCGCGGTCCGAACGCGACCCTCGCCACCGAGCCGTTGTAGCGCACCGGCACGGCTCGGCCGACGACGGTGACATGCGGCGGATGCTCGACGTCCTCATCGCCAGGGGCGAGGACACCGACGTCGTGACCGCGACCGGTCAACACCTGGGCCAGGTCACTGACGTGGTTCTGCACACCACCTGGCACGTCAAGGGAGTACGGACAGACGAGCCCGACCCTCACCGGGGCCTCGAGGCGGTGTCGGCGCTGAAGACCGGCTGCAGCATGTGCCAGTCCTGGGGAGCCCGGCGGATCGCGGCACTGAAGAAGTCAGCAGTCTCCTGCGTCATCGTCCGGACGCCTTCCTTGCCGGGTTGGACGTCGATGACGGACCCGAAGTCCAGACGCAGCAGGGGCCCGCGGTACTCCGACGTCAAGGCGACCAGCGGAGCACCCGTCATTCGTGCCAACGCGGCAGGTCCGGTGGGCATCCGTGCCGCCTCCCCGAGCAGCTCGACCTCCACCCCGGACTTGGAGAGGTCGCGGTCGGCGACCAGACAGACCAGCCGGCCCCGGCGCAGGGCGCCCCGCAGCTCGGTGAGGGGGTTGGTACCCCCCGTCAGCGGTTTGACCTCCATGCCCAGCGTGGTGCGGTAGGACACGAACGCGTCGTACAGCCGCTCGGGTCGCAGTCGCTCTGCGACCGTCGTCACCGGCATGCCGGTCAGGCAAGCCCAGGCACCTGCAAGATCCCAGTTGCCCATGTGGGGAAGGGCGATGATCCCTCCACCGCCTTCTTCGAAGCGCCGCCGGAACTGCTCCTCGTTCGATGTGACCACGGTGTCCACAATCCGCTGGTGGCTCCACGACGGGAGCAGGAACGCCTCGTGCCAGTAGCGGAAGTAGGACCTCATGGCTCGTCGGGACAGCTCCCGCAGCTCCACCTCGGAGCTGCCCGGCACGGCACGCAGGAGATTCGACTCGAGCTGACGCACCGCCGCCCCACGCTGCCTCCACAGCCGGTCTGCGGCGCTCTCCAGCACCCGCTCCCCAGCGGTTGCCGGTGCGTGCCGGGTGGTCGCCCAGGCAAGCCGGAAGGCGCACTCGAGGAGGCGGTCGCGAGGGTTCACCGGTGCTTCATCGAGGCTCCGCCGGGTCGGACAAGGCTTGCCGACGTACGAGGACTATTCGCTGCACGACGGTGATCGTGCTGGCCACCGCGAGCGCCCACAACGTGACGGTCAGCAGGACCGGGAGGTCGAAGAGGTCCGACAGGCCGGTCATGGCGAGGACGGCCACCAGCCGGTCGGCGCGCTCGGCGATGCCGCCCTTCGCTTGCATTCCGAGGCTCTCGGCCTTGGCGCGGGCGTACGACGTCACCGACCCCATCACGAGAGCCCAGAGCGCCACATAGGCGAGCAGATCGTCGTCGCCGGCGCCGAAGAACCACACGGCGAGCCCGGCGAAGATCGCCGCGTCTCCGATGCGGTCCAGCGTGGAGTCGAGGAACGCTCCCCACCTCGACGATGTCCCGAGCGTGCGCGCCATGTACCCGTCGATGAGGTCGGAGAACACGAACGCCGTCACCACCAGGACCCCGACGAACAGTTGCCCCCGGGGGAAGAAGCCCAGGGCCCCCGCCACCACGCCGACGGTCCCCACGATCGTCACCGTGTCAGGCGAGACACCCCACTTCATCAACACGTGCGAGATGGGTCTGAAGAGGTTGGTCCAGAAGTGGCGAAAACGCTCGAGCATCGACGAGGTCGCGCCTTCCTCACACGGGAACGGCCAAGTGGCCAACGGTTGCGACGATGCTACACAGCAGACGACTCCTCCCGTCGCCGTCGAGCCTTGTGCCGGCGGCATCGATGCGTGAGGGTGGACTCCAGAGTGGGGCTGCGTGCGAACGGCGAGGGAGTGAGCTTGTATGCCGGGTAGACGAGCTGGTGCGGGTGCAGCTCATGGTGGGGCGCACCAGCCCACCAACCCGGACTCGGTTCGCAACGTCGTGCTGGTCGGACCAGCCGGCAGTGGTAAGACGACCCTCGTCGAGGCCCTCTTGTCGGCCACCGGAGAGATCACCCGGATGGGCAGGGTCGAAGATGGCACCACGGTGTCGGACCACGATGAGGAAGAGGCCCGTCAGAAGAGGTCGATCGGGCTCAGCCTCGCCCCGACCGTGGTCGACGGGATCAAGGTAAACCTGCTCGACACCCCCGGTTACGCGGATTTCGTCGGTGACCGGCGAGCCGGTTTGCGTGCCGCCGACTGCGCCCTGTTCGTCGTGTCTGCAAACGAGGGCATCGACGGAGCGACCAAGACCCTGTGGCAGGAGTGTGAGTCGGTCTCGATGCCCCGTTGCGTCGTGGTCAGCAAGCTGAACCACCAACGAGCCGACTACTCCACCGTGCTCGCGCAGGCGCAGCAGACGTTCGGGGACAAGGTTGTCCCGCTCTACGTGCCGGTCCCGCACCCCGGCTCTGACGTCAGCGACCTGGCGGCATTGCTGTCTCGGACCGTCTCCGACTACTCGTCCCTCGCGAGCTCGGGCCGCGAGGTCCGTGAGCCGACCGAGGAGGAGCGCCTGCTGCTCGAGGATCACCGCAGAACGCTCATCGAGGGTGTGATCGAGGAGTCCGAGGACGAGTCGCTCATGGACCGCTACCTGACTGGCGAGGAGATCGACGTCGACCTGTTGGTCGATGACCTCGAGACCGCCGTCGCGCGGGCATCTTTCTTCCCCCTTGTGCCCGTCTGCGCGCTGTCTGGTCTCGGGCTGGAAGAGCTGCTCGAGATCATCACCAAGGCCTTCCCTCCTCCGACCGAGCATGCACTCCCCGCGGTCTACACCACGGTGGGCAAGCAGGTCGACGGCCTCGAGTGCAATCCATCGGGGCCGTTGCTGGCAGAGGTCGTCAAGACGACATCGGACCCGTACGTCGGACGAGTCAGCCTCACCCGGGTGTTCTCCGGCACGATCCGCGCCGACGCCCTGGTCCATGTCTCGGGCCACTTCTCGCAGTTCTACGGCGACGACCGTGGCCATCCGGACCACGACGAGGACGAGAAGATCGGCGTCTTGTCGTCTCCGCTCGGCAAACAGCAGCGGCCGACCGACCGGTGCATCGCAGGGGATATCTGCGCGATCGCGAAGCTGTCCCACGCCGAGACGGGCGACACGCTCAGTAGCAAGGACGAGCCGTTCGTGATGCAACCGTGGGTGATGCCTGACCCGCTGCTCCCGATCGCCGTCGTGGCGCATGCGAAGGCCGACGAGGACAAGCTCGGGCAGGCGCTGCGACGCCTCGCGGCCGAGGATCCCACCGTCCGCGTCGAGCACAGTCCCGAGACTCAGCAACTCGTCTTGTGGTGCATGGGTGAGGCGCATGCCGGCGTACTCCTCGACAGGCTCCGTCGCCGCTACGGCGTCCAGGTGGACCAGACCGACGTGCGCGTCCCGTTGCGGGAGACGATCGCGGCTCCTTCGAGAGGTCGCGGTCGACACGTGAAGCAGAGCGGCGGACACGGCCAGTACGCCGTTTGCGAGATCGAGGTCGAGCCGCTGCCCACGGGCCGAGGCTTCGAGTTCGTCGACAAGGTGGTCGGCGGCGCCGTACCTCGGCAGTTCATTCCGAGCGTGGAGAAGGGGGTCCGCACCCAGCTCGACCGTGGCCTCTTCGCCGGCTACCCCGTCGTGGACATCAAGGTGACGCTTTTCGACGGCAAGTCGCACAGCGTCGACTCCAGCGACATGGCTTTCCAGACGGCCGGCGCGCTGGCCCTGCGTGAGGCAGCGAAGTCGGGGGGCGTCCAGCTCCTCGAGCCGATCGACGAGGTGGACGTGCTCATCGACGACGACTACGTGGGGACGGTCATGAGTGACCTGTCGACGCGGCGGGCTCGGATGCTGGGAACGGAGCCGACCCGCGGCGGGCGTACGCTCGTCAGGGCTGAGGCGCCGCAGCTCGAGCTCACCCGCTACGCCACCGAGCTTCGCTCGTTGAGTCATGGCACCGGCACGTTCACGCGGACGTTCCGGAGATACGACGCAGTGCCCGGCCATGTAGCCGAGAAGCTGACCGACGCTCATCCGTCCTGAGCCCGAGGAGCCACGCTTGGCGACACGTCTCGGAGCGACCGCCATCGTTGTGGCCGGCATTCTCGGACTGGTGACGGCGTGCAGCCAGGACCGCGACCCGACGGAGATACCAGGGATCACTCCACCGCTCATGCGAGGCAAACCTGTCCGCGTCGACGCCTGCGACCTCGTTCCCCCGGCGCAAGCCTCCGAGATCGCCTCGCAGCGGTTGTTCGTCGTGGGGATGCGGATCCAGCCGCCGCGGCTCGAGACGGTGCGTTGTGATCTCGGCCAGGAGTTCGGCATACCCCTGGTGAGCATCGAGCTGACGACCGACCCCATCGCGTACGCGGTGTTCGACGCCGCATACGGCCAGGCCGCCGGCGGGGACCCACAGCCGGTCCGCGGCATCGAGCGGCCGGCGATCTTGCGCACCGAAGGCGACCAACGCACGATCCGGACGTTCGTGCACGGTGCTGTCATCTCGGTGCAGACCAACGACGACGTCGCTCCTCTTCTCGCCCGCACAGCCATGGTCGAGCTGTCCCGGCTCGCTTTGCGCCGGTTGCCCAGTAACCCCGTGCTGCGAGAGGAGTTCGCGATCGACGAGTGCCGATCCGTGCCTGACGACATCGTCGACCTGGTCTTGGGTCGGCCGCCGGTTCTCGAGCTGGAGCTCGCCTCCCAAGGCTCGGTGCAGTGCTCGTGGGGAGGTCAGCCCGGCGCCGCGGTCGTCACGGTCAGCGATGATCCGAACGCCGTACGCCGATTCGCAAGGCTGGCGCGAGCCGACGGCCACGTTCAGGTCGACGGCGTCGGGCCCGCCGACAGCGTGCGGGCCTGGTCGAGCACCGAGGATGCCGGCGACCTCATCGTGCTCTCAGCCGATCGCGTCCTCAGCATCGAGGTGACCCCGGCCGCCGGGTTCTCAGATCCCGACATCGCCACGACCCCCCCTGAGCTGGCGTTCGCGCGTGCTGCGGTCAGGACGCTGGGCTGACCGGGGGACGGGCGGCATGTCAGTCGTGCGTCGGCCAGGCCTCGGTCAGCAGGTCCCGGGTGTCACGCAGGAGCTGAGGCAGCACTCGGGTCTGCCCCACCACCGGCATGAAGTTGGTGTCGCCGCCCCAACGCGGGACCACATGCTGGTGCAGGTGGTCCGCGATGCCGGCACCCGCGACCGCGCCCTGGTTCATGCCGACGTTGAAACCGTGTGCCTGCGACGCCGTGCGGACTGCCGTCATGGCCTGTTGGGTGAGGGCGGCCAGCTCGACGACCTCGTCGACCGTCAGCTCGGTGTAGTCGGCCACGTGGCGATAGGGGCACACCATGAGATGCCCAGGATTGTACGGGTACAGGTTGAGCACGGCGAACGCGTGCTCCCCGCGTCGTACGACCAGGCCGTCCCCGTCTGGCAGGCCCGGGATGGCGCAGAAGGGGCAGTCACCTGCGTCCAAGGCCGCTGGCTTGCTCTCACCGAGGATGTAGGCAAGGCGGTGCGGGGTCCACAGCCGTCGGAATGGGTCAGGCGAGCCGGCGCCGGCTTGCGCCTCGAACTCCGTCATACCTGACGGCGACGCTCGACCGCGTCGACGATACGCGCGATCGCCTCCTTCACCGGGACACCGTTGTCCTGCTCGCCGCTACGGTAACGGAAGGACACGGCGCCATCCTCCACGTCACGGTCGCCGGCGATGAGCATGAATGGGACCCTCTGTAGCTGCGCGTTGCGGATCTTCTTCTGCATGCGGTCGTCAGAGCGGTCGACCTCGACCCTGATGCCGCCCTGTCGCAGCCGCGCCGCCACCTCGCAGAGGTGGTCGTCGTGTCGGTCGGCGATCGGGATCGCGGTGACCTGCACGGGCGCGAGCCAGGGCGGGAAGGCGCCGGCGTAATGCTCGGTGAGGACGCCGACGAATCGCTCGATCGACCCGAAGAGCGCCCGGTGGATCATGATGGGACGCTCGCGGGACCCGTCGGCAGCGGTGTACTCGAGCTCGAACCGCTCCGGCGAGTTGAAGTCCAGCTGGATAGTCGACATCTGCCAGGAACGACCGATCGCATCACGCGCCTGCACCGAGATCTTGGGACCGTAGAACGCCGCCCCGCCGGGGTCCGGGACGAGCTCCAGGCCCGACTCCTCGGCGACCCGCCCCAGGATGGCGGTGGCCTCGTCCCAGACCTCGTCGGAGCCGACGTACTTGACCGGGTCCTTGGTGGACAGCTCGAGGTAGAAGTCGTCGAGGCCGTAGTCCTCGAGGAGGCCGAGCACGAAGTGCAGCACCTGTTTGAGCTCGTCCTCGAGCCGCTCCCGAGTGGTGAAGATGTGAGCGTCGTCCTGGGTCATCCCCCGCACTCTGGTCAACCCGTGCACGACACCTGACTTCTCGTAGCGGTAGACCGAGCCGAACTCGAACAGCCGCATCGGCAGCTCGCGGTACGACCGTCCGCGGGACCTGAAGATGAGGCAGTGGAAGGGGCAGTTCATCGGTCTGAGGTAGTAGTCCTGGCCCGGCTTGGTGACTTCGCCCCGGTCGTCGCGCTCCTCGTCGACGTGCATGGCGGGGTACATCCCGTCGGCGTACCACTCGAGGTGTCCGGAGGTCTCGAAGAGTGCCGCCTTAGAGATGTGGGGGCTGTAGACGAACTCGTAGCCGTCCTCGACGTGGCGACGCCGCGAGTGGTCCTCCATCTCCTTGCGCAGGGCCCCGCCCTTGGGGTGGAAGACGGCAAGCCCGGAGCCGATCTCGTCGGGGAAGCTGAACAGGTCCAGGTCGGTGCCGATGCGTCGATGGTCGCGTTTCGCAGCCTCCTCGAGGCGACTCAGGTAAGCGTCGAGCTCGGCCTTGCTCTCCCACGCGGTGCCGTAGATGCGCTGCAGCGAGCTCTTGCTATCGTCGCCGCGCCAGTACGCCGCCGCCGAGCGCATCAGCTTGAACGCCGGGATGCGCTTGGTGGTGGGCAGGTGCGGGCCGCGACAGAGGTCCTTCCAGATCACCGATCCGTCCCGTTTGAGGTTGTCGTAGATGGTCAGCTCGTGCGCACCCACCTCGGCACTCGCGCCGTCGGCGGCATCCTCGGCTCCGGATCCCTTCAGGCCGATGAGCTCGAGCTTGTACGGCTCGTCAGCGAGCTCGGCACGGGCACCCGCTTCGGTGACGACGCGTCGGTCGAACCTCTGCCCTTCCTTGATGATCTTGCGCATCCTCGTCTCGACAGCGTCGAGGTCTGCGGGCTTGAAGGGCTCGGATACCTCGAAGTCGTAGTAGAAACCGTCAGCGATCGGCGGACCGATGCCAAGCTTGGTGCCCGGGTGGAGATCCTGGACCGCCTGTGCCATCACATGAGCCGTCGAGTGGCGCAGGATGTCGCGGCCGTCGGTCGAGCCGATGTCCACCGGCTCGACTTGATCGTTGTCGTCGAGCTCGTGGGACAGGTCGCGCAACTCGCCGCCGACCCGCGCTGCGATCACGTCGGGGTCGTCGGAGAACAGCTCCCACGCCTTCGTGCCCGTCGTCACGGTCCGCTCGACACGCTCGCTCGCGCCGACGACGGTGACTCTGAGCTCGGACACGGGACTCTCCTGTTCGATGAGCGCGGATGCCGTCGGACGACGCCGACAGGCTGACGCGTCGATCGTAGCCAGCCAGCTCATGCGACGTCGCGCCAGTTTGCGTCTGAGGGTGCTGATGTCGCGGCACGCTGCGGTTGCAGCTGCCCGACGCGCCCCCGCCCGGCCCTCCGAGCGCATTGCTACGCCCTCGTCGTGGCCCTGCCTGATCAAGAATGGGCTCAACAATGCGAGTGAGTCTTCGCCTCCGAGACCATCGAGGAGGTGGGGACGGCGGCTGTCCTGGTCGATGACGTGCCGGCTGCCGGTCTGTGGATCTTCCGCGCCCGGAAGGTGATTCTCTTTCCGCTGGTGTACTGGCGGATGACGCCAGGGGCGTCCGGGTATTGCGCGAGCAGCCTGGTCCAGTCTGTGCGATGGTCGACTTCGTAGCCGATCGCCTGGAGCATCAGGACGACGGCCGCCTCCGATGGCACCGCGCTGATCACCCGATTGCCGATGGTATATCGATCCTTGACGGCGAATGCCTCCCCAACGACGTTCTCAACCTTCATCTCGATGAGTGGGCCCTCGACGTCTTGGAGTACGCGTGTGTCGACGATGACATATTCGGCTCCTGTGCTGGCAATTCCGGACATCAGTTCGACGTATCGCGCAGTGTGGTAAAGGAATCCGAGGCATAGGACGACGTCGCACTTGACTTCCGGATCGAACAGTGTCTCGTGAACGTCCCCCTGAATCAGGGTGTACTGGGTAGCGGGCACTGCCTTGGCGTCAAACGTCTGCCTGGTGGCATCGATCAGGTGTCGGCGCCCCTCCACGCCGGTGACATGGGTGGCTCCTGCGTGGAGCGCGGCATACGACCATCGTCCGTCGTGGCTGGCGATGTCCACCACGGAGCTGCCCCGGAGGATCTCTTCGTTCTCCTCGATAATCCCTATGTGGCGCAGGTTCAGCCGCCGCTTTGACGATGCCGTGGTGCTCGTCTCCAGGAACTCCGGGTTGTCGTCGAAGAACATCGGTGGCCTCCAGGGTGGTCACTGTCTGGCGCCACCTCTATCGCTCGTTTTGGGTCGGGGTCGCGATCCACCCTACAAGCGGAGCCAGGACATCGGACTCCGGTCTCGTTGTAGCGTGTCGCAAAGTAAAGGCTTCACCTGCCCGCCGTACTCGGGGCATCCTTGCCGCCGAGAACCACGCCCACCAGCTCATGGCCCTGCTCGTGGCATGGTGCGCGATGCGCTTCGGTGAGCTCGCCGAACTGCGACGCGGTGACATCGACCTGCGTACCAACCGGGTCAAGATCCGCCGTGCCGTCGTCCGCGCCGGCGGTCAGGTGATCGTGGGCCTGCCGAAGACCGACGCTGGCATCCGTGACGTCGCGACCCTCGCGCATCTGTTGCCTTTGATGAAGGCCCACCTCAAGGACTACACCGAACCCAGTAAGGACGCCCTGCTTTTCTCAGCCTCCGCCGACGGCGAGTCGCACATGGCCCCTTCGACGCTCTACAAGGTCTACTACCCGGCACGGAAGGCCGCCGGCCGCGAGGATCTCCGCTGGCACGACCTCCGCCACACCGGGGCGGTGCTGGCTGCCCAGACCGGCGCGACGCTGGCCGAGCTGATGGGTCGTCTCGGGCATTCGACTCCCGGTGCCGCGATGCGCTACCAGCACGCCGCCGCCGACATCGACCCGATCACGCGCACACCGTCGAACCGCGCGGGGGGCCCGGGACCCTCAATGACCGAGTGCGTGCTCCTGCCCCGGCACAGTCCGCGGGCCTACACTGAACGCATGTCCGAGTCCCGCATCGTCGCCGACCACCGCATCATGGGC
>Ga0136622_10000210_pt1 | contig 22925 bp, 24 predicted proteins | sample AntDrymUQ4482106_2_FD_104803 | JGI IMG/M metagenome (GOLD analysis project Ga0136622, IMG submission 104803) | Polar desert sand microbial communities from Dry Valleys, Antarctica - metaG UQ448 (21.06) | ecosystem: Environmental > Terrestrial > Soil > Desert | place: Antarctica: Dry Valley...
GCGGAGCGGCCGCTGCGGAGGCCATGAGGTCTCCCACGACGAGGGCACCCAGAGTCGCGGCGCCGCCCTTGAGGACTGACCGCCGGGCGATGGTGTCCTCCAGGACGCTCCGGAAGCGGGGGTTCGCGGTGCTGTTCGGCTCCGGCTTGTCGCAGGCGCTGCCGCACCGATGAAGGCAGGTGAGCGCGCTTCGGGCACCGTGAGAGTCGCCCGAGAGGACGGGCAGCAGGGGGAGTTCGCGGGGTGACACGTGGTTGTTCCTTGCCGAGATCGAAGGGGCGTATGGCGCCGAGACGCCGCTCCATCATGATTCCAGGCGAGAAGGGGTACTCAATGAAAATCAGAGAAATGCCTGCGGTCGAACCCCGCCGGAGCGGTCAGACGGCACAGGCCTCGGCGGTGAGCCGGAGCTGGCGTCGCCTGTGCTGGAGCGCCTCGGAGGTGAAGATCGCCAGCGCCAGCCAGACCAGCACGAACCCGGCTAGCCGCATAGGCGGCATCGGCTCGTCGAAGACCAGCACGCCCAGCGCGAACTGGATGGTCGGCGCGACGTACTGCAACAGGCCGAGCGTCGTCATCGACACCCGGGTGGCGGCCGCGCCGAAGCAGATCAGGGGCAGCGCGGTCACCACACCGGTGCTGATCAGCAACAGCATGTGCGTGGCGCCGTTCTCGACGAACGACAGGTCGCCCCGGGTGCCGAGAAAAGCAAGGTAGCCGAGGGCGATCGGAGCGATCACCAGCGTCTCCCAGGCGAGGCCCTCGACCGCGCCGGCGTTCGCCTTCTTCTTCGCCAGCCCGTAGCTGCCGAACGAGAAGGCGAGCAGCAGTGCGACCCACGGCGGCCGGCCCAGCTCGACGGTCAGTCCGACCACAGCCACGGTGGCGATGCCCATCGCCACCCACTGCAGCCGGCGCAGTCGTTCGCCGATGATGAAGACCCCCATCAGCACGGTGACCAGCGGGTTGATGAAGTAGCCGAGCGCGGTCTCGACGACGTAGCCGTTGTTGACCCCCCAGATGTAGCCGCCCCAGTTCAGCCCGATCACCACCGCAGCCAGGGTCAGGAGCCGTCGCCTGCGCCGGTCGTGCAGGATCGCGACGAGCTGGGCACGTCGGCGTACGACGAGCACCAGGGCGGCCATCGCGAGCACGGACCACACGACCCGGTGCGCGAGGATCTCGAACGCGTCAGCCGGCCCGAGGACCGTCCAGTAGAGCGGGAAGATGCCCCACAACGTGAACGCCGCAGCGCCGAGGAGGAAGCCGCGCTGAGACTCTGACACCTCGCGAGACTAACGAACCCATCCACCTCGGACCTCACCGCCGAGGGGTCAGCTCAACCGCCGCAGCGTCGAGTCCCGGGCCTCCGCGTATCTCGCCCGGATCGCGGGCACGGGATCGGCTTCGTAGCGTCGGTCCCCGCTGCGACTCCAGTCGGGCGGCGCGTCCTCACCGGACAGCACCCACGCAGCCTGGCGGGCGGCACCGAGTGCGGCGTACTCCCCGGCGGGCGGCACGTCGACGGGGCGGCCGAACACCTGAGGGGCCACCTTGCGCACTGCCTCCGACGCCGCGCCGCCGCCGACCAGGAGCACCCGCGGATCTCGGCGAGGCGCTGGACATCCGGGTGTCGCCGCCGTCAGCCTCGGTACGCGTCGCGGCGGTGCTCGATGGTGACGATGAGGACCACGACCTCTCTGTCGTCGATCCGGTAGATGAGGCGAAACTCGCCGCGTCGTGCTGCGTGCAGTCCGTCGAGGGGGGCTCGGAGGGGCTTCCCGACCCGGCCCGGGTTCTCGGCAAGCGCGGACACGATGAACTCGATGCAGGCGGCGGCAACAGGTTCGGGCAAGTCTTCGGAGAGCGCTCGGCGGGCCTTGCGTGTATAGGTGATCTGGTAGGTCACCCGGACCGGATCTTCCCTGCCTCCGTCAGTTCGGCGATCACCTCGCCGTGGGAGAAGACGCGACCGGCCTCGGCGTCGCGGAGCCCCTCTCCGATGTCACGGACGAGCTCGGCGTCGGCAAGGACATCGAGGGTCTCGATGAGGGAGTCGTAGTCGTCGGCGCTCATGAGCACGGCGGCGCGCTTGCCGTTGCGCGTGATGTCGAACCGGGCGTGGGTGTTGATGGCCTCGTCGATGAACTTCGACAAGTCCTGCCGGACCGCGGCGAGCGGCCTCGTTTCCATGAGCAGAATCATAGCGCGATCGAGACGCCCCCGCCCGAGAAGTCAGGCGACAGTCCAGGTATCGCCGCCGTTGAGCAGTCCGCTCAGGGCACCGGCTGCCTCTCCGCCGCCTTGCTGAGCGGTGTCGATCTGCTCGCGGGCCAGGTCGTCGTAGGCGGCCTGCTCGACCTGGCGGAAGATCCCGATCGGTGCCTTGTGCAGGTAGCCGGCGTCGGTGAGGCGGGAGAGTGCGAAGGCTGTGGTCGGGTCGTCGGCGTGGGCGTCGTGCACGAGCAGTGCCGGCTCGCCCACCTCGGCGACGTCGACGAGCCGGAGCTCAGCGGTGGCGGTGTCCCGCATGACCCCACGGCTGCCCTTGCCGTCCTCGTCCGGGGAGCCGAACCGGATCGGCTCACCGTGCACGAGCGGGATGATCGCGTCCTGCTTGGTCTCCGGGTCCTTGATCGCGTCGAAGGCACCGTCGTTGAAGATCGGGCAGTTCTGGTAGATCTCCACCAACGCCGTACCCCGATGTGCTGCGGCGGCGGACAGCACGGAGGTCAGGTGCCTGCGGTCGGAGTCGATCGTGCGCGCCACAAAGGTGCCCTCGGCGCCCAGCGCGAGCGACACCGGGTTGAACGGGTTGTCCAAGGACCCCATGGGAGTCGACTTGGTTACCTTGCCGAGCTCGGAGGTCGGGGAGTACTGACCCTTGGTGAGTCCGTAGATGCGGTTGTTGAACAGCAGGATGGTCATGTTGACGTTGCGGCGCAGGGCGTGGATCAAGTGGTTCCCGCCGATCGAGAGCGCGTCGCCGTCGCCGGTGACCACCCACACCGAGAGGTCCCCACGCGTGGTTGCCAGGCCGGTCGCGATCGCCGGCGCGCGTCCGTGGATCGAGTGCATCCCGAACGTGTCGAGGTAGTAGGGGAAGCGGGCCGCGCAACCGATGCCGGAGACGAACACGATGTTCTCCCGCTTGAGGCCCAGCTCGGGCATGAACCCCTGCACGGCAGCCAGCACCGCGTAGTCGCCGCAGCCGGGACACCAGCGGACCTCCTGGTCGCTGGTGAACTCCTTGCGGTTCTGCGGCTCCTCGGCCTGGGGGACGCCCCGCAGGCCAGGGAAGGGAAGCTCGGTCTGTGTCACTGGGACTCCACCAGGTCGGTGATCGCGTCGGCCAGCTCGGCGGCGCGCAGCGGCACCCCGCGCACGTGGTTGTAGCCGACGATGTCGACCAGGAACTTGGCGCGCAACAGCATGCTGAGCTGACCGAGGTTCATCTCCGGCACCAGCACGGCGTCGTACCCCTTGAGCACCGCACCGAGGTTGCGGGGGAACGGGTTGAGGTGACGCAGATGGGCCTGGGCGACCGCGATCCCCTGTTTGCGAACCTGACGGCAGGCAGCGCCGATCGACCCGTACGTCGACCCCCACCCCAGCACCAGCACGCGTGCCGAGTCCGACGGGTCGTCGACCTCGAGCAACGGGATGCCGGCGCTGACCCGCTCCACCTTCGACGCGCGGGTGCGGACCATGAAGTCGTGGTTGGTCGGGTCGTAGGAGATGTTGCCGTGACCGTCGCTCTTCTCGAGGCCGCCGATGCGGTGCTCGAGACCGGCGGTGCCCGGGATCGCCCACGGCCGGGCGAGGGTGTCCTCGTCGCGGAGGTAGGGCCAGAACTCCTCACCCTTGTTCGGCTCGGTGGCGAAGTCGGGGTCGATCTGTGGAAGGTCCGCGACGTCGGGGATCCGCCACGGCTCCGAGCCGTTGGCGAGGTAACCGTCGGAGAGCACCATCACAGGAGTCCGGTAGGTCACCGCGATCCGGGCGGCCTCGACAGCCACGTCGAAGCAGTCCGCGGGCGACTGGGGAGCGACGATCGGCAGCGGCGCCTCGCTGTTTCGTCCGAACATCGCCTGCAGCAGGTCGGCTTGCTCGGTCTTGGTGGGTAGCCCGGTTGATGGCCCGCCGCGTTGCACGTCGACCACGAGCAACGGCAGCTCCATCATCACCGCGAGTCCGATTGTCTCCGACTTGAGCGCGATGCCCGGCCCGGAGGTGGTGGTGACGCCCAGCGCACCGCCGAACGCAGCACCGAGGGCCGCGCCGATCCCCGAGATCTCGTCCTCTGCCTGGAAGGTGGTGACACCGAACCTCTTGTGCTTGCTGAGCTCGTGCAGCACGTCCGAGGCAGGGGTGATCGGGTAGGAGCCGAGAAACAACGGCAAGCCCGACTGCACCGACCCGGCGATGAGGCCGTAGGCGAGCGCGAGGTTCCCGGTGATGTTGCGGTAGGTGCCCGGCTCCATCGGCGCCGGCTTGATCTCGTACTGGACCACGAACGCCTCGGTGGTCTCACCGAAGTTCCAGCCCGCCTTGAACGCGGTGATGTTGGCGTCGCGGATGTCGGGCACCTTGGCGAAGCGGCGTTCGAGGAAGGTGATGGTCGGGTCGGTCGGGCGTCCGTACATCCAGGAGAGCAGGCCGAGCGCGAACATGTTCTTCGCGCGGCCGGCGTCCTTGCGGGACAGCCCGAACTCCTTGACCGCCTCCACCGTCATGCCGGTCAGGTCGAAGGCGTGCACGGCGTACTCCTCGAGCACCCCGTTGTCCAGGGGGTTCTCCGGGTAGCCGGCTCGCTTCAGGTTGCGGGCGTTGAAGTCGTGGCTGTCAAGGATGATCGCCGCGCCGTGCTTGATGTCGCCCAGGTTCGCCTTGAGCGCAGCTGGGTTCATCGCCACCAGCACGTCCGGGGAGTCGCCGGGGGTGAGGATGTCGTGGTCGGCGAAGTGCACCTGGAACGAGGAGACGCCGGGCAGGGTCCCGGCAGGCGCGCGGATCTCGGCGGGGAAGTTCGGCAGGGTGGACAGGTCGTTGCCGAAGGTCGCCGTCTCCTGGGTGAACCTGTCCCCGGTGAGCTGCATGCCGTCGCCCGAGTCGCCAGCGAAGCGGATGATGACGCGGTCGAGCTGCTTGACCTCTTTGGTCACGCTCTCGCCTTCTTCCCCTTCTCTGACACGGGCCGCCTCGTGAGGGCTCTGGCCCAGCCTGCCCACCGGGGTCACCGGTAGTGGTCTGCACCACCCATGCTACGGCGAAACGCAAACAATGCGGGCACTCGCTCCGCATGAGGTTCGCCACGCACGGCGGTCGAGATTGTCTCCGGTGGTCAGGACCAGTAGACGATGACCTTGTCGCCGACGTACACCTGGTCGAAGAGGGACTGGATCGCGGCGTAGTCGCGGACGTTCACGCAGCCGTGGGAGGCACCGCTGTAGCCGTTGGCCGCGAAGTCCGGTGAGTAGTGCACGGCCTGGCCTCCGCTGAAGAACATCGCATAGGGCATCGCGGTGTCGTAGAGGGAGGAGACGTGGTCGCGGGACATCAGCGTCACCGCGAACTGTCCCTCGTCGGTGGGTAGCTCGTCGGATCCGAAACGTACGTCGACGCTCATCTGTACCTCGCCGTCGATCACCCAGCGCAGGCTGTTGCTCGACTTGTCCACGCACAGTGCACGCCCGGTCTGGCAACGCGGGTCCAAGGGTGCGCCGGCGGCCACCGGGACGGGGGCGGGCTCGCGGTTGAGCAGCTCGTCGCGCGTGGGCTCGGAGGTCATGCCCGCGAGAAGATCGAGGGTGCGCTGGTCCACCTCACCGGTGGACGGGATCAGCCGCTTGGCCTGGAAGCCGGCAACCGCAGTGGTCGTGCTCGCCCCGTAGTAGTCGCTGACGTCGCCGCTCATCCAGGCGATCTGGCGTAACCGCGCCTGGAGCTCGCGGACCTCGGCTCCCGAGTCACCGGGACCGAGAATGGTCGGACCCGGCCGGTTGAACATCTCGGCCTCGGTCGGCATCCGCGACATCGACACGAGCCGCTGCCAGGTGACCTTGTCGACGGCACCGGTCGTCTTGAAGCCGCGCTTGCCCTGGAACCCATGCACCGCTCGGAGGGTCGTCGCGTCGTAGGCGCCGGTGACGTCGGGGAAGTACCACGCCAGCTGCTTGAGCCGTGACTGGAGCTCCCGGACCTCGATACCCTGGTCGCCTCGCTCGAGGACCGGCTCGGGTCGCGGTCTCTGCGGTGCCTTCTGCGCCTGCTGAGCTCGCTGACGGGGCTTCTCAACGACGAGGTCAGGGGCGTCGACCGCTCGCGCTCGGTCAGGAGTCACGCTCGAGGCCGCGCTGGTCGAGATGAGGGTGGGGTTCTCCATGTCGGTCAAGGCGAGCACGCCGTACGCCGCCGCGCCCGCCACGAGGACCCCGAGCGCGGCGCAGGTCACCGTCTCGACTATCCGTCCCGGCTGACTACTCACCGATCCGTGCCTCCCACCCGAGTCTCGCCACGCGAGCGACTTCATAGGTTACCCACAATGGGGTCCGAGCGCGCGCAGCGGAGATGCCCGTGTCGAGCGCGCCGGCCGTCCCCGGATTGTGAACTCGACTGAGTAGAGTGAGTCACTCGAATAAAGTCGTGCCGACGACGACCGACCGACCGAGGAGAGTACTAGTGCGGAACGGCTCGACCCGCGTGGTGGTCGTCGGCGGTGGGGCGGCGGGGGTAGCGACCGCATCCGCAATGGTCCGTGAGGGCGGGGATGGCCTCGAGGTCCGGATCGTCGAGCGCGCCTACCGGCTCGGCCCGGGGCTTGCCTACCGGACCGACGCACAGGTGCACCTGCTCAACAACTACGCCGCTCGGATGAGCATCCTCGACGACGACCCTGCCCACCTGCTCCGGTGGTGCCGGACCAACGACATCCCCGCCGCCGCAGAGACATTCATCCCGCGGCACGTGTACGGCGACTACCTGGAGGCGGTGCTGGCCGATCAGGTGCGTGCGCCCGGATCACAGGTCACCCGGCTGCGCGGGGAGGTGGTCGACATCCTCGACGACGGTTCGGACTACCTGGTCTGCGTCGGGGCGGACTGGCAGCTGCGCGCCGATGTCGTCGTGCTCGCGCTCGGGAACCCACCGCCCCGCACACCGGAGTCCGTGCGACTCGCCGCACGGGCATACCTGGCCGACCCCTGGGCGCCGCACCTGATCGACTGCGTGAAGCCGGGGGCCGACGTCCTGCTGGTGGGCACCGGGCTGACCATGGTCGATGTCGCCGCGCAGATCGCCATGGCTCGACCGGACGCCCGCATGGTGGCGGCTTCGCGGCACGGCCGACTGCCGGAAGGCCATCTTCCGACGCTGCCCGGCCCGGCGGTCGAGCTCGCCACCGACGAACACACCCTGGCCGGTCTGCTTCGAGACATCCGGCTTCGGCTGCGCGGCGGCGCCGACTGGCGCGAGCTGGTCGAGTCGCTCAAGCCGTGTGCCAACGACCTGTGGGCGCAGCTGAGCGAGCGCGAGCGCGAGCAGTTCGTGCTGCACGTCGCGCGGCACTGGGAGGTGGCCCGGCACCGGATGGCGCCGGCGATGGGAGAGATCGTGGACGCTCTGCTGGCCGAGGGCAGGCTGACGGTCACCACGACGGACCAGGTCGAGGTAGCCGGCTACGACCTGGTCGTCAACTGCACCGGCCCCGCCCCGGTGTGCACTCCGGGGTGGAACCCGCTGGTGGACCGGCTGGCCGCCGCGGGAATGCTCCGGGCGGGTCCCCTCGGGCTGGGTCTCGACGTCGACCCCGACGGGGCGCTGCGCATCGCGCGCGGAGAGAGCGCGCGAGGGATCTACGCCGTCGGCGCGGCCAGGCGAGGCGTAGAATGGGAGACCGCCGCGGTGCCCGACCTCCGCCGGCAGGCGTCGGCTCTCGCACGACGGATCGGGGCGCGGTCGTCACGTGTCAGCGAGTTGGTGGGGTCAGACCGATGAGCACGATCGCCGTACACAGTCCGCTGTCGGACCTGGTCGACCAGCTGCGCACGATGGTCAGCTCCGGCCTGTCGCCCCAGCAGAGCGCCGAGCGGGTCGCCGAGCACCTTCGGCACGCTCTGCGGGAGCCGGCGCTTCTCGCACCTCGACACCGTGAGGGCCACGCGAGTGGCTACCAGCAGCATGTCGTCCATGTCGAGCAGGACGGCAGCTTCTCGGTGGTCTCGCTGGTCTGGCTGCCCGGTCAGTGCACTCCGGTCCACGACCACGTGTCCTGGTGCGCGGTGGGGGTCTACGAGGGGGAGGAGACCGAGACGCGCTACCGGATCGAGGAGGGTGACGCCTCATCTCGCCTCGTCCCCACGACGCAGGCGTCCAACAGCGCTGGCTCCGTGTCTGCGGTCGTGCCACCCGGCGACATCCACCGGGTCAGCAACAGCGGTACGACGACCGCCATCTCGCTGCACGTCTACGGTGCGGACATCTCGCGGCTGGGGAGCAGCATCCGGCGCTGCTACGACCTGCCCGTCGGCTGAGCGGTCGGCGCGCCTCACCGCGTCCCTGCGCCGACCCTCGCGTTCCCTAGAATCGGACAGGTGTCGGAGTACTACGGGGCATATCTGCCGTTGGCGGCGATCCTCATCGTCGGCGTACTCCTGGTCGTCTCGATGTTCCTCGGCAACCGGCTGCTGCGTCCCTCGAACCCGACACCGGAGAAGCTGCTCACCTACGAGTGCGGGGTCGACCCGGTCGGCGAGGGGTGGGCGCAGAGCCACGTGCGCTACTACGTCTACGCCTACCTCTACGTGATCTTCGCTGTGGACGCCGTGTTCCTCTTTCCGTGGGCCACCGTGTTCGGCGGGCTCGGCTGGGTCTCGGTCGGCGAGATGGGAGTCTTCATCGGCTTCATCGCCGTCGGGCTCGTCTACGCATGGCGCAAGGGGGTGCTGACGTGGACGTGAGCGGCGGGGAAGTGGTCTCGACAAGCTCGACCACCCGAACTGAGGGCTCGACCACCGGTGCGACGGACCTCGGGTTGCCGGCGGTCGGACCCCCGACGATCGGGCCGCTGCAGAAGCTGGCGCCGAAGCCGGCGCGCTACCTGTTGAACTGGGGCCGGAAGTACTCGCTGTGGGTGTTCAACTTCGGCCTCGCCTGCTGCGCGATCGAGTTCATCGCCACCTCGATGGCGCGTCACGACTTCATCCGGCTCGGGGTGATCCCATTCGCGCCCGGGCCCCGGCAGGCCGACCTGATGGTGGTCTCGGGCACGGTCACCGACAAGATGGCGCCGGCGATCAAGCGCCTCTACGAGCAGATGCCAGAGCCCAAGTACGTCATCTCCTTCGGGTCGTGCTCCAACTCCGGTGGCCCCTACTGGGACTCCTACTGCGTGACCAAGGGCGTCGACCAGATCATCCCGGTCGACGTCTACGTGCCCGGTTGTCCGCCGCGCCCGGAGTCGCTGCTCCAGGGGATCCTGAAGCTCCAGGAGAAGATCGACGGCGAGTCGCTTGTCGAGCGGTACGACGACCCTGGGCACCGCTCGTCCGACGCCGCGTCGGTCACCCGGGGACTCGTGACACAGCAGCCCGAAGTGCCTTCGACAGGCTCAGGACAAGGGATTCACGGCGGGCTGCTCCTGTGAGGCGGTCCACCAGACTCTGGCCCGGTCGCGTGCGCGCGGCGTACTCCGAGACGTTCGGTGAGTCGGCCGTTGTCGAGGAAGGCTACGGGCCGGTCAGCGTCGACGTGCCAGCGCAAAGCTGGGAGGAGGCGCTCGAGGTCGCTCGCGACGGGCTGGACTGCACGTTCTTCGACTTCCTCTCCGCCGTCGACGAGTGGCAGCCTCCCCCCTCGAACGACACAGCCGCTGACGGCCCGGAGGCCGGGGTGCGGATCGTGTGCCACCTCGCGCACCACTGGACCACGCACCGGAACAGCGGGGTCGACCACGTGGTGATCCGCACGCTCCTCTCGCACGAGACACCCACAGTCGGGTCGGTCGCCCATCTCTTCGCCGGGGCGCGATGGCACGAGCGCGAGACGCACGAGATGTTCGGAGTGGAGTTCACCGTCGACGGCATCCCGCTCGAGCTGGAGCCGCTGCTGCTTCCGACGGAGTTCGCCGGTCACCCGCTGCGCAAGGACTTTGTGCTCGCCTCGCGGGTGGCCAAGCCCTTCCCGGGTGCGAAGGAGCCGGGGGAGAGCGACGCCGACGCTCCGGCGCACGCGGCGCCCTCACGGCGTCGTACTCGCCCGGTGGGGGTGCCCACGCCGGACGAGTGGGGGCCGCGTCCGGCCGGTGGGGCTTCGCAGGCTCCGCCCTCCTCAACCACCGGTGGGGCGGGTGACGGCGCGGATGGGTGAGCTGCTCGACGTGGCGTTGCGGCTGGCGGTGGTCCTGGGCGCGTTCCTGCTCGCCCCGCTCCTGGTCGGGCAGGTCGAGCACAAGGCGATGGCGCACATGCAAAGCCGGGTCGGCCCGATGTACGCCGGCGGCTTCCACGGGTGGGCGCAGCTGATCGCGGACGGCGTGAAGTTTGTGCAGAAGGAGGACGTCGTCCCCGCGGCCGCGGACCGCACGGTCTTCAAGATCGCTCCCGCCGTGGCGCTGCTGCCCTATCTCGTCGCGATGCTGGTCATCCCGATCGGCCCGGGCCTGGTCGGGCAGGACCTCGACGTCGGGATCTTCTTCGTGCTCGCGGTGATGGGCGTCGGCGTGATCGGCACGCTGATGGGCGGGTGGTCGAGTGCGAACAAGTTCAGCCTGCTCGGCGGGATCCGCGTCGCCGCTCAGCTGATGGCCTACGAGCTGCCGTTCGTGCTCGCTGCGGCGTCTGTTGCGATGGCCGCCGGCACGCTGTCTTTGACGGGGATCGTGATGGCGTGGGAGCCGTGGTGGCTGCTGTGGCAGGCGCCGGCAGCGATCGTCTTCTTCGTGGCCGGGTTGGCCGAGCTGCAGCGACCTCCCTTCGACATGCCGGTGGCCGACGCCGAGCTGGTCTTCGGCCCCTACACCGAGTACGGCGGCCTGCGCTTCGCGTTGTTCATCCTCGCCGAGTACGCCGGCATCGTGGTGCTCTCGGCGCTGACCGCCGTCCTGTTCCTCGGCGGGTGGCACGGACCCGCGGAGGACCAGCTGGGCTGGGTGTGGACCCTCGTCAAGACCGGTCTTGTCGCGTTCGTCGTCGTGTGGGTGCGGGTCGCCTACCCACGGCTGCGCGAGGACCAGTTGCAGCGTCTCGCTTGGCAGGGTCTTGTGCCGCTGGTGCTGCTCCAGCTCGCGATCACCGCGGCAGGGGTGGTGGTGTTCGCGTGAGCATCCCCGGGACGGGCCTGCTCAAGGGGCTGGTAGTCACGATGCGCAACATGACGCGTCGGTCGGTGACCGCGCACTACCCCGACGCACTGCCGGCGCTGCCGCCGCGCTCGCGCGGCGTGATCGCGCTGATCGAGGAGAAGTGCACCTCCTGCATGCTGTGTGCGCGTGAGTGCCCGTCGTGGTGCATCTACATCGACTCGCACAAGGACGTGATCCCGGCGACGACGGAGGGCGGGAGGGACAAGAGCCGGAACGTGCTGGACCGCTTCGCGATCGACTTCTCGATCTGCATGTACTGCTCGATCTGCATCGAGGTCTGCCCCTTCGACGCGCTGCACTGGGCCGGCGAGTTCGAGTACGCCGAGCTCGACATCCGGGAGCTGACGCACGAGAAGGAGCGGCTGCGCGAGTGGATGTGGACCGTCCCCGCCCCCTCGGCCCTCGACGAGCACGCCGAGCCCGCGAAGGAGATCGCCACCGCCGAGAAGGCGGTCGAGCGCGCCGAGACCGCCGAGCCCCGGTCGGTCGAGACTGTCGAGACCACGCGTGAGCGCGATCACCCGGGGGAGGGCGGCAAGTGAGCCTGGTCGAGGGGATCTTTCTCCTGCTGGCGGTGATCGCGTTGGTGTCGGCGGTGCTCGTGGTGACCACCCGCAACATGGTGCACGCAGCGCTGTGGCTGGTGCTGACGCTCGGGTCGATCGCCGGGATCTACCTCCTGCTCGCCGCCGAGTTCGTGGCCTGGGTCCAGATCCTGATCTACGTCGGCGCGGTCGTCGTACTCCTGCTTTTCGCGCTCATGCTCACCCGCGCTCCAACAGGACCACAGGCGGACCTGTCCATCGCGCGGGTGATCCCGGCAGCAGTGGTGGCCTTGCTGCTCGCCGGGCTTCTCGGCACGACGGTCGTCGCTGGCTTCGCGGGCGAACGCATCAACCTGGACGAGGCCGTGGTCGGGTCTGCTGCGACGACTGGTGAAACGATCTTCGAGAAGTGGGTGCTGCCCTTCGAGGTGCTCAGTGTGCTGTTGCTCGCCGCCCTGGTGGGCGCGATCGTGCTGTCTCGGATGCGCGCCACGGGGGATCCGGAGGGCAGGGGCTGATGCCGTTGTGGTGGCCGCTGCTGCTGGCCAGCCTGCTGTTCGCGATCGGTGTCTATGCCGTGCTGGTGCGTCGCAACGCGGTGCTCGTGCTGATGGGCGTGGAGCTGATGCTCAACGCGGTCAACATCAACCTGGTCGCGTTCGACGCGCACCTGCGTGACCAGCTGCACGGTGGACAGACCTTCGCGCTCTTCGTCATCGTCATCGCAGCGGCCGAGATCGGGCTCGCGCTCGCGATTGTGCTGCTGGTCTTCCGCAGCCACGGGCACATCGACGTCGACCGGCTGCGTTCGCTCGCTGACCGTGATCTCGACCCCTCGACAAGCTCAGGACACCGCAAGCTCGATCGGCCGGAAGTGCGACGGTGAACGCGCTGCTGCTGCTCCTCGTGTTGCTGCCGTTCGCGTCGGCTGGGCTCACGTTCTTCGCCGGTCATCGAGCGGAGGTGGCCACGAAGGGTCTCTCGGTGGGGGCCTCAGGACTCGGGCTGGCCCTCGCCGCGATCGTCGCCTTCCCACGGCTGGGCGACGCGGAGCCGATCGGCCAGGTCTACGCGAGCACGAGCGCGGCGGGCCCGTCGATCGAGCTCTCGTTGTACGTCGACCAGCTCAGTGCGGTGATGCTTCTGCTCGCACACTCGGTCGCGTTTCTGGTGCAGGTCTACTCGCTCGGATACCTCGGAGACGATCCGCGCTATCCGTCGTACACCGCTCTCGTGGCAATCTTCACCGGTGCCATGGGGGTGGTCGTCACCGCCGACGACCTGTGGCTGCTGCTGGTCGGCTGGGAGCTGATGGGTGCGTGCTCCTACTTCCTGATCGCGCACCACTGGGAGCTGCCGGTCGCGCGCGCGGGCGCGGTGAAGGCCTTCCTGATGACGCGCACCGCGGACCTGGGGCTGCTGTTCGCGATCATCCTGCTCGGCATCCGCTTCGACTCCTACCGGATCAGCACGATCATGTCCGGGATCCTCGAGGGAGGGTTCGCCCGCGACGAGCTGTGGGTGCCGGCGATGCTGCTGACGATCGCGGTGATCGGCAAGTCGGCGCAGTTCCCGTTGCACACCTGGCTTCCCGACGCGATGCCCGGACCGACGCCGATCTCCGCGCTCATCCACGCGGCGACGATGGTGGCCGCCGGTGTGTTCCTCGTGGCGCGGACCTATCCGCTCTTCCTGTCGGCTCCCATGGCGCTCAACCTGCTGGCGGGTGTCGCGGCGCTCACGATGTTCCTCGGCGCGCTCTACGCGCTCTTCAGCGACGACCTGAAGCGGGTGCTCGCCTGGTCGACGGTCAGCCAGCTGGCCTACATGTTCGGCGCGCTGGCGATCGGGGCGTACTCCGCCGGGATCCTCCACCTGCTCGCACACGGCGCCTTCAAGGCGCTGCTGTTCCTGGCTGCCGGGTCGGTGGTGCACGCGGTGGGCTCGACATCGATGTCGTCGATGGGGTCGCTGCGCGAGAAGCTCCCGGACACCTTCCTCACCATGACCCTCGGGTTCGGTGCCCTGGCCGGCGTCGTACCCCTCGTCGGCTTCTTCACCAAGGACGCCGTCATCGGAGCCAGCCTCGATGCGGCGCGGGACGGCCGGCTGGTGTGGCCGTGGTTGGCGTGGGTGCTGTTCGTCTCCGCCGTGGTCACGGCGCTCGTCACGGTCGCCTACTGCCTGCGCGCGTGGCTGCTGGTCTTCTTCGGAGCGCCGGCACCGAGCGCGGAGCCGGCACTCACGTCCGAGCCGGCGCCGAGAGCCGAACCGGTCTCCCTTCGAGACGCCTCGTCCCTCGGCTCCTCAGGACAAGCGACCGAGGTTGCGGCGATCCAGGAGTCGCCGTGGTCGATGCGGGCACCGCTCTACCTGTTGGCCGTCCCCACCGCCGTGGGGGGTCTCGTGGTGGCCTACCCCGACCTGCTGCTCGGCTCTGAGGTCGAGTACGAGCCGCTGCACCCCGACGTCGCCGTGGGGATGACCATTTTGGTGGCTCTCACCGCCGGTGTGGTGGTGTGGGCCGCGCGGCGGCATGCGCGCACTCCGTGGCGGGTGCCGGTGATCCCGCACCCGCAGGTCGACCGCGTCTACGACGTCGCGCTGGTGCGACCGGTCCGTCGCCTCGCCTCGGTCGTGCGGGCCGGGGACCGGGACGTGATCGACGCCTACGCGAACGGTGCCGGCAGCGCGACGCGTGGCCTCGGCTGGGTGCTCCGCCTCGCGCAGAACGGCAACGTGCAGGGCTACCTGATGGTGGTGGTCGTCGGAGCCGCCGCGCTCGCGGTCGCCGCGGGGGTGCTGGCGTGAGTGCGACAGAGCTGGCCCTGAACGGCATGGTCGCTGTCCCGGTGCTCTTCGCCCTGCTGACGGGGTTGTTCCGGCGCTCCGAAGGCTTCGCGGTCGCGATCGCCGTGCTGGGGTCGCTGGTGACCCTCGGGTGGTCGGCCTGGGTCGCCTCACTGTCTCAGGCCGGGCTCGACGGCGCACGGGTCGACGAGGTCTGGATCGCTGCGATCGACGTGCACTGGTCGTTGGGGGTGGACGGGATCTCCGCCCCGCTCGTCGTGATGACCGCGCTGATCGCCGCGTGCTGCCTGGTCTCGTTGGTCAGGCACGCGCCGGCCTGTGGCAGCCGCGGCAACCTGGCGGTGCTGCTGCTGGTGATCGAGGCCGGCTGCCTAGGCTGCTTCCTCGCCGTGGACATGGTGCTGTTCTTCCTCTTCTTTGAGGTCGCCCTGATCCCGATGTGGTTCGTGATCAACAGCTGGGGCGACGAGCACGACGAGCAGGGTCGCCGCCGGGCCGCGACCCGCTTCCTGATCTTCACCGTGCTCGGGTCGGCGCTGATGGTCGTCGGGTTCATGCTGGTGCGCTCGATCGCAGGCACGTTCGACATCGTCGAGATCGCAACGGGGCGGGCGTCGTACGACTTCGGGTCGCCGACCGCCCTGGCCGCGAGCATCTTGGTCGGGCTCGGACTCGCGGTGAAAACGCCGCTTTGGCCGCTGCACATCTGGCTGCCCGACGCGCACTCCAAGGCGCCCACGGTCGGGTCGGTGCTGCTGGCTGCGGTCTTGCTGAAGCTCGGTGCTTACGGGCTGATCCGGTTCTGGCTGCCGGTCACCGACCCGACCTGGGAGCTGCTGGTGCCGTTGGTCGCGGCGCTGTCGGTGGTGGCGATCGTGTATGCCGCGCTGGCGTGTCTCGCGCAGACCGACCTGAAGCGGCTGATCGCCTACTCGAGCGTCGGGCACATGGGCTTCGTGGTGCTCGGTGTCGCCACGTTCACCGAGGGCGGTGTGCAGGCCGCGGTCTACGCGAGCGTGGCGCACGGTGTGATCACGGGGCTGCTGTTCTTCCTGGCGGGGGCGATCAAGGACCGCCACGAGACTCCGGAGCTGGGCCAGCTCCGTGTGCTCTACGGCGGGGTCCCGCGGCTGTCCGGTGTCTTCGCCTTCGCGGCGATGGCGTCGATGGGTCTGCCTGGCCTGGCCGGCTTCTGGGGGGAGATGCTCGCGATCCGTTCCGCCGTCGAGCCGGCCTCAGCGCTCCCTGACACGACCTTCACGGTGCTCGCCGTGATCGCGGGACTCGGGGTGATCCTGACCTCGGTGTACTTCCTGACCCTGCTGCGCGGCATGCTGCAAGGCACTCCTGCCGATCCCGGTCGGGACGCCGTGGTCCTCGACGTGGAGCCGTTGGAGTGGGTGGCGTGGTCGCCGCTGGTCGTGCTCACGCTCGTGCTCGGAATCATGCCGGGTGTGCTGCTCTCCCCGGTCGGTGAGGCCACCCGTGCCTACTTCGGGGGGTTGTGATGCCGCAGACCATCGACTGGCTTGCGGTCGCAGGGCCGCTGGTGCTCGCACTGACCGCGATCGTCGTACTCCTCGCCGACGCATTCCTCGGGCGCGTGGGTTCCCCTGGCCCGGCGATGCTGCCGGCCACGCTCACCGTCCTCGGCGTGGTCGGCGCTGCCGCAGTCGCGGCTCCGCTCTGGGGTGATCGGCACGCGACGTTCTGTGTCGGCTCCGGGGCCGGCGCGGGGCCGTGCTCCTTCGTCGTGGACGACTTCACGCTCGTCTTCTGGGCGGTGGTCCTCTTCGGCACAGGGGTCGTGGCGTTGCTCGGGACCGTTGCGGCTGCGGGAGGGCGGACACCACCGGGGGAGTGGAACTTCCTGCTGCTCTGCTCGGCGACCGGAGCGATGACGATCGCTGCGTCGCGCGACCTGATCACGCTCGTGGTCGCGCTCGAGGTGGTCTCCCTGCCCGCCTTCGCGATGGCCGGTCTGCGCCGCGATGACCCGCGCGCCGCCGAGGCGTCGGTCAAGTTCTTCCTGGTCTCGGTAATCTCGACCGCCGTCATGCTGATGGGGGTCTCCCTTGTGTACGGCGTGACCGGGTCGGTCTTCTTCTCGCAGATCAACGCCGCGACGGAATCCGGGACCGGTCCACGCGAGGTCGCCGTCGCCGGTGCACTGCTCACCATCGTCGGGCTCGCGTTCAAGGTCGCCGCGGTGCCCTTCCACATGTGGGTCCCGGACACCTACGTCGGTGCGCCGATCGCCGTGGCGGCGTACCTCTCGGTCGTGTCCAAGGCCGCCGGGTTCGTCGGTCTGATCCTGGTGCTCGGCTTCGCGCTGCCGTCGTTCTCGGAGGTGTGGGCGCCGCTGGTCGGCGTGCTCGCCGCGGTGACGATGACCGTCGGCAACGTGCTCGCGCTGTGGCAGCAGCACGCCGTACGGCTGCTGGCGTGGTCGTCGGTGGCGCAGGCCGGTTACATCCTGGTGCCGTTCGCCGCCGCATCGAATGCTGGAGGGGATGCCTTGGCGGCCTCCGTGGGGTACCTCGCGATCTACGCCTTCGTGAACCTCGGTGCGTTCGCGGTCGCCGCGGTGGTGGGCAGCTCGCACCCGGACCAGCAGCTCTCCGACTACCGCGGCCTCGCCTGGGACCGGCCTGCCCTCGGCTGGGCGCTCGCCTTCGCGCTGATCGCCCTCGCCGGGCTGCCGCCGGCCGTGATCGGGTTGATGGCGAAGGTGGTCGTCTTCAACGCCGCCGCTGGACCGGCGACCTGGATCGCGGTGGTGATGGCACTCAACGTCGCGATCGGGCTGGTCTACTACGCCCGGTGGCTCTTCGAGCTGTTCCGGCCGGCGGAGCACAGCGTCCCATTCGTGGTGCCGCGTGGTGCCGGCCTCGCGGTCGCCATCACCTTCCTGGCCGGAGCGGTGTTCTCGGTGTTCCCAGGGCTACTGCTCGACCCCGTCTTCGCCGCCTTCGGCTGAGCGAGCACGCCGGGGCGACTCAGCATGCGTCCGTCGACGTGAGGCGGCAGTGCGCCTGGTTCACAAGCTCAACATCAGGCGCAGGGCCGCATCGACGGCGCGGATTTCGTTTGAACGGAGGTGGCCCACTCGTTCCCCGAGCCTGCCTGGGTCGACAGCGCTCGTCTGTTCTGCCAGCACCCGGGTGGAGGCCCCGTTGACCTCAACCGACGGCCTGAATGTCGCTGGACGAGCCGAGGCCGAAGTGGGAGACACCAGCCACGTCGAAAGGACGTCGAAGTCGTCGGACTGCACGACCACTGCGTAGCGATGTCCTTGCTGCTCGTGCCCGCGGGCTCCACGCGGGTTGCGGAGCCGGTGGACGTCACCACGCACGCAACTGCTCCATGTCACGGAGCACCTGTGCGGCGTCAGCGCGGTCACGCGGATCAGCGGCCAGCGCCTCCACCTCAGCCCGCAAGCGCGTCCGGGCCAGCCGAGCGGCGGCCTCCACCAGGGCGTCGCGGACAGCCGCCGAGACCGGCTTGCCATCCGCGGTGAGCTCATCGAGAGCCAGACGGGTCGGCTCGTCGGTGCGGAAGGTGATCGTCGATGCCATACGTCAAGTGTCTCACACTTTGTAAGACAGGGACTGTCAAGCCACCGCCTCGGAGATCGACTGGATGCGGCGGGTGGCCAGCGCGATGACCAGCCTGGCAGCGGGGGACAGCTCGGCGTCCCGGCGGTAGACCACCGCGATGGTGTCGTACTGACGGGGTCGCAGCGACGCCCAGCCGACACCCGGGGCGAGTCGGGGCACCAGCTGCTCGAGGACGCCCCGGGGGATCACCGAGTCCGCGAGCCCGAGCCCGACGATCTCCACCGCGGTCTCGACGTCCTCGACCTCGATCTTGGTGCGCAACGTCGCCCCGGCTCGCTGCAGCATCTCGCGAAGGCTCCGTCGCAACGAGTCCTCGTCTCGCCAGGTGGTCTCCGAGAGCACTAGCGAAGCCTGGGCGAGCGCCGCGGCCGTCACCGGCCTCGTCAGGCGCTCGGGGTAGGCGCTGATGTAGACCAGCTCGTCGCGGGCCACCGGCCGCACCGTCATCCCCTCGGCCGCGACAGGGATCGCGATCATCGCGACCTCGAGCCGACCGCGCTTGAGATCCTCCTGGACTGCCGCGGAGTGCTGGCCGATCAGCTCCACGCGGACTCCGGGATGCTCGGCGAGCACGTCCGCGACGAGCTGTGCACCGAGGTAGAGGCGAGCGGTGCCGAAGATACCGAGCCGGACCGTCCCGCTGGTGATGCCCGAGACCTCCGCGACCGCCAGCCGGCCAGCGCTGACCGCACCGAGGGCGCGTTCGGCATGCGGCCGCAGCGCTTCGGCCGCCTCGGTTGGCACCACGCCGCGTCCGACCCTGCGGAACAGGTCCGCACCCACCGAGCGCTCGAGCTGGCGGACCTGCTCGGAGACCGACGGTTGGGCGAAGCCGAGCTCGTCGGCGGCGGCGGTCAACGAGCCCCGCTCGTATGTGGTGAGGAAGCAGCGCAGCTGGTGCAGGGAAGCCATAGGCTCAGCCTTTGCTTGACGAAGGTAACTAAGGCTACCCCTATGTGAGATCGCACCCTACGCTGGGTCTAGGTGGCCACCACGGCCACGCGACCTGACGAAGGAGGAAACTGCCATGTTCGACTTCCACTGCCCCTCGTGCGACCGGCGCCTCGTGCTCTTTCCGTCCCAGGTCAAGCACGTCATCAACGATGACCACGGCATCACCGTGATCGTGGACTGCTGGTGCGGCGAGCTCGGTGCGATCCGCAGCGGCGCGAAGGAGCACGCCGGATCTGTAGCGGAGGACGCGCTCGCGCTGGCCTGCTGAATGGGCCCGGATCCAGTTCCGGTGAGTGGTCTCGACAAGCTCGACCACCCGGGGGTGCGGGCCTCGACAAGCTCGACCACCCGGGGTTGGGGATCGACCACCGGAGGAGACGGCTCGGGCGATCGCCGCTTACTGGGACAGGTCGTGGAGGATGGCTTGGCTGGCGAGCTTGCCGGGTGAGCCGATGACGCAGCCACCGGGGTGGGTGCCCGAGCCGCACTGGTAGTAGCCGGAGACTGGGGTGCGGTACTGGCTCCATCCCGGTGCGGGGCGGAAGAAGTACATCTGCGGTGCCAGGAACTCGCCGGCGAAGATGTTCCCCTCGCTCAGGCCGGTGACCCGCTCGATGTCCAGCGGCGTCACCACCTCACGGTGCAGCACCAGCTCGCCGAAGCCGGGGAAGTGCGACTCGAGCACGGCCTGCACGGTGTCGGCGAAGGGCTCCCGCTCGGTGTCCCAGTCGCTGTCCCTGAGGTGGTACGGCGCGTACTGCACGAAGCACGACATCACGTGCTGTCCGGGCGGAGCCATGTCCGGGTCGACGACGGACTGGATGGCCGCGTCGACGTACGGGCGCTGGCTGTACCTGCCGTACTTGGCGTCGTCGAACGCGCGCTCGACGTACTCGATGGTCGGGCCGATGTTGACGAAGCCGCCGTAGTGGTCGGTGGTGTCCGGCAGCGCCGGGAAGACCGGCAGTCCGTCGAGCGCGAAGTTGACCTTGCCCGACGTGCCTTGGAAGCGGAGCCGCTCGACGTTCTCCACCAGGTCGCCGGGAAGCTCACGCGGCTCCAGCAGCTCGAGGAACGTGCGCCGTGGGTCCAGCGCCGAGACGACCACCGGCGCGGAGAACTCGGTGCCGTCCTCCAGCGCGACACCGGTGACGCGACCCTCGCGTGTCGTCACCGCGGTCACCGGTGCCTCGAGCCGGATCTCGGCGCCGTACGCCTCTGCCGCCCGAGCCAGGACCTGGGTGAAGCCGCCGTTGCCTCCCTTGTGGAAGGCCCACGACCCGAGGTGGCCGTCGTGCTCCCCCATCTTGTGGAAGAGCATCACCAGACCCGAGCCCTGAGACATAGGCCCGACCTTGGAGCCGACGATGCTCGACGAGGCGTGGAAGCCCTTCACCGCGTCGTTCTCGAAGTAGTCGTCGAGCCAGTCCGACGCGCTGCCGGTCAGCAGCCGCACCGTGTCGTGCACGACCTTCTGCTCGATGCCACCGAGGTGGGAGAGCAGCCACTCGACGTCGGCAAGGTCCTCTGGGTCCTTGCCGAAGATGTTCGGCGGCGGGTTGTCGAAGAGCGGCTGGAGCGCCTGGCACACGCGGTCCAGGTCGTGGTGGTAGCGGTCGTAGGCATCGGCGTCGTGCGGCGAGTGCCGTTTGATCTCCGCGACGTTGAGGTCGTGGTCGCCGCCGAGCAGGATGTAGTCTCCGTCGCCCGTCGGGTGGAACGACGAGGGCATCATCAACGGCAGGAACCCGTGCTTGACGAGGTCGAGCTCGTGGACGATCTCCGGGCGCAGCAGGCTCAGCGCGTAGGAGAAGGTCGTGAAGTGGAAGCCGGGGTGCAGCTCCTCGGTGATCGCCGCTCCGCCCACGAGGTGCCGCCGCTCGAGGATCAGCGTGCGCAGCCCCGCCTTGGCGAGGTAGGCGCCGTTGACCAGGCCGTTGTGGCCGCCGCCGACCACGATCGCGTCGTACGTCGCCTCGGTGTCTGCGCTCATCTCAGGTCACGCTGTCTTTCGCTCGGGGTTGAACAGAGGTGTCCGGGCGGTGCGCGCGAGCACCCTCGTCGTGTGGTGGTTGACCGTCAGCTCGAGGTGCACCTGCGTGCCCGCCTTGGCCAGGTGCGGTCGCACCCGCGCGAGACCGATGTGGCGCTGGAGCACCGGGGAGTACATGAAGCTGGTGGCATGGCCGATCTGCGAGCCGTCGTCGTCGTACAACATCGATTCATACGGCAGCGGCCGCTCGTCCTTCGGCGGGAGCAGCCCGGCGTCGCGATAGAGGCGATTCCAGTCCTGCCAGTCCACGATGAGTCCCACGCTTGTCCAGCGTGAGGTGCCCTCGGCGAGCTCGCGCCGGATGGCGTCCCGACCGACGAAGGCACGGTCGTCGTCGAGACCGCGCAGCATCCAGCCCATGCCGAGCTCCTTGGGGGTGAACCGGTCGTCGTCGGTGAAGACCAGGCGGCTGTTGTGGAACTCGACGTCGACCAGCGCGAGACCGGCTTCGATGCGCAGCATCATCAGCGCCTCCTCGCCGAAGGGCCGCATCCCGTGACCCTCACCGGCCTCCAGCACGGCGTCGAGCACGTCGATCGCCTGGTCGGCGGGCACGGTCAGCTCGTAGCCGAGGTCGCCGGTGTAGCCGGTGCGCGAGACGATGACCGGGGCGCTCGCGATCTTGGTCTGCGCGAGCTCGAAGAACCGGAGCGCCTCGACCTCCCCGCTCAGCCGGGCGAGTACGTCGCGTGAGCGAGGTCCCTGCACGGCGAGCACGCCGTAGGCCTCGGTGACGTCCTCCAGCTCGACCGACAGCCTGCCGACCAGGTCCTGCAGGTAACCGAGGTTGGGTCGCGCGGCCGTCATCAGGAACTCGGTGTCGGAGTGGCGGAAGACGACCCCGTCCTCCATCACGAAGCCCCGGTCGTCACACCACATCGTGTAGAGGGCGCGGCCCGGCGGACAGGCGCGGATGTCTCGCAGGAGCACGCCGGCGAGGAAGCGCTCGGCGTCGCGTCCGCGGATCCAGTACTTGTAGAGCGGCGAGGTGTCGAAGACGCCGACGCTGTTGCGGACGGCGAAGTACTCGTGCTTCGGGGCGCTGCCGTAGCGGAGCGCCGACAGGTAGCCCTGCCAGTGCGTGTAGAGGCCGCTCGTGTTGAGCTCGCTAAGCCGGTCGTGGAACGGCGTGGTGCGCACGATCACGGGCTTCTCCAGGCACGCCGCGGCTGGGCGTGCACGGTCGGCGACTCGGTCTGCGCCCAGACTCGTCGCCAGGCGGCCACGTCGGGGCCGCCTGGGTCCGGCGTCGTGCCCACACCCGCGCGCAACCGCGACTCCCACCAGGTGGTGCGCTCCTCGTCGAGGAGTGTCGCGACGGCGTCCTTGACGCGGTTGGCGAAGTCACCGACCTGCTCGTCTGGAGCTGCGTGGAGCGGCTCGCCGAACCTGATGGTGAGCTGTCTGCGTCCGCGCGTGTGGCTGCTCATCAACCGTCGGCCCGGTCCGCTGCGTCGTGTCTCGGCGGGCAGCCTGCTCGGCCAGCCGGCTCCGCGTGGCATGGCCGCGAACGTGCCGCGGTGCGCGATCGGCACGATGGGCACCCCGTGCTCGACGGCGAGCCACGCGGCCCCCATCCGGAA
>Ga0136622_10000211_pt1 | contig 22892 bp, 22 predicted proteins | sample AntDrymUQ4482106_2_FD_104803 | JGI IMG/M metagenome (GOLD analysis project Ga0136622, IMG submission 104803) | Polar desert sand microbial communities from Dry Valleys, Antarctica - metaG UQ448 (21.06) | ecosystem: Environmental > Terrestrial > Soil > Desert | place: Antarctica: Dry Valley...
CCCGCTGACCCCTGTGTGGTGCCAGGCCGTAGGCCTCTTCTCGGACGCTAGACCTGCGTGGAGGGCAGCAACGATGTCTAGACCTTGCTCTGCAGAGCGCCCATTCTCGGGGGCAGGAGGTGGCCACTCGACCTCTACGTCCAGGACGACGAGCGAGCAGTGCAGCACCTCGGAAGTCGCGCTCATCTAACCTTGCGAGCGTGCATCTGCCGTTGGGGCGCTTTAGCCGGAGCCTGCGCTCATGCGGCTTGCGCGGGCACATCACCTACCGGCCCGACGAGGCCACACTGGCCGCCCGACTGCACACGACGACGGCGGTCGGCGACGCCTGGCGATGCCTGCGGTGCGAGACGTTCGTGCCCGGGCCTCCGCGGGGAGCCGGCCCCGCTGACCGGGCACCCCTGGTGCTGCGCGGACGGACGCTCCGCGACGCCTTCATCCTGCGGCTCCTGGCGCTCGAGCGGCTGCTGCGGGGACTGCTCCTGGTCGCCCTCGCCTACGCCGTCTACCGCTACGACGGGGGACGCGACTCGTTCGGGCGCCTGGTCCGGACCGAGCCGAGGCTGCTTCGGCCGGCCTCCAGAGATCTCGACCTCGATCTCGAGCAGCTCGGACCGGTCCAGCTGATCGAGTGGGGACTGAGTGCCCCCGAGCCCACACTGCCGCTCGTCGCCGGCGGCACACTGGCGTTCGGCGTCACCTACCTGGTGCAAGCTGTCGGGCTGTGGGTGATGCGCCGCTGGGGTCAGTACTTCGCGGTCGTCGCCACCTCCGCCTTCATCCCCCTCGAGGTCTACGAGATTCTCGCGCAGGTCACCTGGGTGCGCGCCACGATCCTGCTGGTGAACATCGCGGCGGTGGCCTATCTCGTCTACTCCACGCGCCTGTTCGGTCTCCGCGGTGGATACGCGGCGTTCGAGGCCGCACGACACCACGCGAGGCTGGTGGAGGTGGAGCGCACGGCCGTCCGTGGGCCGAGAGGCACCTAGCCTGCGCCGTACGCGCTTACTTCCAGCGGTCGCTGGCGGCTACGAAGTCGAGGGTGCGGGCGCCGGTGTAGATCTGCTTGGGCCGGGCGATCTTCTGGTCCGGGTCCTGGACCAGCTCGAGCCACTGGGCGAGCCAGCCGGAGGTGCGGGGGATGGCGAAGAGCACCGTGAACATCTCGGGTGGGAACTGCAGCGCCTCGTAGATCAGGCCGCTGTAGAAGTCGACGTTCGGGTAGAGCTTGCGCTTGACGAAGTACTCGTCCTCCAGGGCGATGCGCTCCAGCTCCAGGGCGATCTTCAGCAGCGGATTGACCCCCGTCACCTCGAAGACGTCGTCTGCCGCCTGCTTGATGATCTTGGCCCGGGGGTCGTAGTTCCTGTAGACCCGGTGGCCGAACCCCATCAGGCGTTCCTTGCCGTTCTTCACGCCTTCGATGAAGTCAGGGATGCGGTCCTCCGAGCCGATGCGGCGCAACATCCGCAGGACGGCCTCGTTCGCTCCTCCGTGCAGCGGGCCGTACAGCGCGGCGATGCCGGCGGTCACCGCCGAGTAGGGGTCGACCTCACTCGAGCCGACCGATCGCACGGCGTTGGTTGAGCAGTTCTGCTCGTGGTCGGCGTGCAGGATGAACAGCACCTCGAGAGCACGGCTCAGGCGCTCGTCGGCGTTGAACTTCTGCTCGCTCATCCGGAACAGCATCGCGAGGAAGTTCGCGGCGTAGCCGAGATCGTTGTCGGGATAGACGTACGGCTTGCCCTGCGCATGACGGAACGCCCACGCGCCCAACGTCGGCATCTTCGCGATCAGCCGCACCACCTGCATGTGCCGGTTGTCGGCGTCGGAGATCGTGCGCGACTCCGGGTAGAACGTGGAGAGGGCGCCGACCGACGCGAGCAGCATGCCCATCGGGTGGGCGTCGTAGCGGAACCCCTGCATGAACGTGCGGATGTTCTCGTGTACGAACGTGTGGTAGGTGACCTCGTGCACCCACCGGTCGTACTGCTCCTTGGTCGGAGGCTCCCCGTGGACGAGCAGGTAGGCGACCTCGAGATAGGACGACTTCTCCGCGAGCTGCTCGATGGGGTAGCCGCGGTACTCCAAGATCCCGGCCTCGCCGTCGATGAAGGTCACCGAGCTGCGGCAGGAAGCGGTGTTCACGAAGCCGGGGTCGTAGACCGCGAGCCCCGGTTCGTCGCCGTTCGTGATCTTGCCGATGTCCGCAGCACGGATGGCTCCGTCCACGATCGGCACGTCGTACTCCTCGCCGGTGCGGTTGTCGCGCACGCTCAACGAGTCGCCTCCGCTGCCCGCGCCGTCGGTCTCGTCGGAGCGGTCGCTGTCGTCGGTGTCGGAGGCGGTGGCCGTCGTCTCGGTCACGTTTGCTCCTCGGTGCCGTGGTCTGGTGCGATAAACCTACCGGAACGAGTCACCGGCGAGATCGGCCCGCTTCAGGCTCGGTTTTGACCGTGGGTGGGGGCCGCCGGTATCCTTGAGGGTCGCGTCGCGGTGGCTTCCGATGGCGCCCAGGGCGGCATGCCCATGGCCGGGCCACCGCTGTCGACCGCTCGACCGGATCCCGACGAAAGAAGCAACTGCCCGTGCGTACCTACAGCCCGAAGCCCGCTGACATCCAGCGCGAATGGCACGTCATCGACGCTGCCGACGTGGTGCTCGGACGACTCGCGGTGCAGACCGCCACGCTGCTTCGGGGCAAGCACAAGCCCACCTACGCACCCCACGTCGACGGCGGTGACTTCGTCATCATCGTCAACGCCGGCAAGGTGGCGCTGAGCGGCGACAAGCGTGAGACCAAGCTCGCCTACCGGCACTCGGGCTACCCGGGCGGCCTGACCGCGACGCCGATCGGGGTGCTCCTGGACAAGGACCCGCGCCGCGTGATCGAGAATGCCGTGTGGGGAATGCTGCCCAAGAACCGTCTCGGTCGCCGGATGCTGAGGAAGCTGAAGGTGTACGCCGGACCGGACCACCCCCACCAGGCCCAGCAGGCCAAGCCGTTCGAGATCGTCCAGATCTCCCAGTAGTAGCGAGGACTATTCGTGGCTGACACGAGCAACGCCCCGACCGAGACCACTGGGCAGACCCCGGCTGGCCCCCCCAGTGACAGCACTGGCGACAGCACTAGTGAGACCTACCAGACCAACGAGCAGGGTGTTGCGTACAGCTCCGAGAGCTCACCGGCAGCCGATGCCGCGCCACGTCCCGCAACCATCGCGCCGGCAGCGGCGACCGGTCGTCGCAAGGAAGCCGTCGCGCGGGTCCGGCTCACGCCCGGCTCGGGCGAGTGGGTGGTCAACGGGCGCACTCTCGACTCGTACTTCCCGAACAAGCTCCACCAGCAGGTCGTCAACGAGCCCTTCGTCACTACCGACCTGGTCGGCCGTTTCGACGTGAGCGCCCGGATCCACGGTGGCGGCATCACCGGCCAGGCCGGTGCGCTGAGGCTCGGTGTCGCGCGCGCGCTGAACGCCGTGGACGGCGAGGCCAACCGGCCGTCGCTGAAGAGGGCCGGACTCCTGACTCGTGATGCTCGGGTGATCGAGCGCAAGAAGGCCGGGCTGAAGAAGGCCCGCAAGGCGCCGCAGTTCAGCAAGCGCTGACGCCACCACCCCGGTGATGGGTCGCCTCTTCGGCACCGACGGTGTTCGCGGCCTGGCGAATTCCTCGCTGACCGCGGAGCTGACTCTCGACCTCTCGGTCGCCGCTGCCCATGTCCTGGCCGAGGCTGGAGCTTTCGAGGGGCATCGACCGGTGGCTGTCGTCGGTCGCGACACCCGCATCTCCGGTCAGTTCCTGGAAGCCGCGGTGGTCTCGGGCCTGGCCTCTGCCGGTGTCGATGTCCTTCTGCTGGGAGTGGTGCCGACCCCTGCCGCCGCCTACCTGACCGGTGCGCTGGACGCCGACCTCGGTGTCATGCTCTCCGCCAGCCACAACCCCATGCCCGACAACGGGATCAAGTTCCTGGCTCGCGGTGGCGTCAAACTCGACGACGCCATCGAGACGGCGATCGAGAAGCGGCTGCGCGAGCCCTGGCAGCGGCCGACCGGTGCCGGCGTGGGGAGGGTGTCGGCCCACGACGCCGCGATCAGCGACTACACGGCCCATCTCGTGACCACCCTGCCTCGACGACTGGAGGGGATCCGGGTCGTTCTCGACTGCGCGCACGGGGCAGCGTCGACCGCCGGACCTCAGGCACTGGCCGACGCAGGAGCCGAGGTCGTGTCGCTGTGCGCCGCGCCGGACGGGCTGAACATCAACGAGAGCTGTGGTTCGACGCATCTCGAGCTGCTGCAGAAGACAGTCGTCGAGCGCGGGGCGGACCTCGGTTTCGCGCTGGACGGAGATGCGGACCGATGCCTGGCGGTGGACCACGAGGGCAACGTCGTGGACGGGGACCAGATCCTGGCCATCCTGGCGCTGGGCATGCGCGACGCAGGGACGTTGAAGTCGGAGACCGTCGTGGCAACCGTGATGAGCAACCTCGGCTTCGTGCAGGCGATGCGACGCGAGAACATCGGCGTGCGCCAGACCAAGGTCGGTGACCGCTACGTGCTCGAGGCGATGAACGCAGGCGGTTACTCGCTCGGAGGTGAGCAGTCCGGGCACGTAATCATGAGCGACCACGCGACCACGGGCGACGGCATCCTCACCGCGCTCCACGTCCTCGCCCGGATGGCCGAGCGCCAAAGCTCGCTGTCCGCACTCGCCGGTGTGATGACCCGGTTGCCGCAGGTGCTCGTGAACGTCCCCGACGTGGACAAGTCGCGTGCGGACGAGGACGCCGTACTCGCCGCCGCCGTCGCCGAGGCGGAGGCCGAGCTGGGTGACTCAGGGCGGGTCCTGCTGCGGCCCTCCGGCACGGAGCAGCTGGTGCGGGTGATGGTCGAGGCCGCCTCGCCCGAGCATGCGCACACCGTGGCGGAGCGCCTGGCGGACGTGGTACGTCGCCAGCTCGCTCGCTGACCGCTGCGAGCTCTCAGCGGGTCACCGGGTCGATGCGGCGCGGCACTCGCACGCGGCTCCACACGAAGCGCTGGGCCAGCAAAGTGGCGGTGCCGGCCAGGATCAGGCCGAGCAGGTTGATGCCGAGCTGAAGCAGGGCCCCGGCCACCTCGGACCAGATGCCGGTGCCGAGGGCGAGCGCCAAGGTGCCGACCGCCGGGACGGTGGTTACCGAGATGAACACCCCGACGAGCGGTCCGGACTTCGCGGTCGTCATGGCCAGCGTCCCGGCGACCCCGGCGAGCAGCGCGATCACGAACGACCATCCATCGGGGTTGACGATGAAGTCGGTGAGCTCGCCGCCGGACGCGGCTTCGCGGGTGAACACGCCCGCCTGGTAGGCGACGAACCACAGCGGAGTGGCCACAGCGACGGCGATCGCGAAGCCGCCCACGAGGGTGGTCGCGGCAGTGGGAAGCAGGCTCAGTCTTGGCCGAGCCAGCGCAAGGCAGATGGCCGCCACCGGAGAGAACTCGGGTCCCACCACCATCGCGCCGATGATCAGGATCGGCTGGTCCAGAAGGCGACCTGCGCCGGCGATGAGGGTGGCCAGGGTCAGGAACGAGACGAACGCCCACGAGAGCCGGCTGTCCACGCGCATGCGGTTCTCGATGACGTCCCACACGACCGCGTCCTCCGGCAGGCCAGGCGCGGCTCCCTCGACCCTGGTCGCCTCGTCGGAGAGCACCGTGTCCACGCTGGCCAGGGTGATCGATCCACTGTGGTGCAGGTCGAGCTCGTGCAGTCCGCGGACCACGGCGTTGGCGTTCTCACGGGCGACGTCGGCCATCACGAGCGTGCCCTCCGGCTTCCGGAACCCACCGGGGACGACGGCGACGTTGGTCACCGTGACGTCGTCGACCAAGAGTGCCAGGACGGTCTCCTCCAGCTCGCTGGGCACGCGCAGTCTCAGGTGGAGCACGAGTTCAGTGTCGCACCCGCGAGGCCGTTACATTTGGCGCCATGGCGTACGACGAAGAGCTGGCCGAGCGCATTCGCGCACTGGTGAATGAACACGACAACGCCGACGAGAGGCGCATGTTCGGCGGGCTCGCCTTCATGGTCGACGGCAACATGGCTGTGTGCGCCGGTGGACGCGGCGGCATGATGGTGCGCGTGGCCGCCGCCGATCTCGAGTCATTCCTGGCCCGCGAGCACGTCGAGCCGATGGTGATGGGCGGCCGCTCGTCGCGCACCTGGCTGGTCGTCACTCGAGATGGCCTGCGCACGAAGCGCCAGCTGCGGACCTGGGTGGCGCGGGGCGTCGCGACCGCGCGCAGTCTCCCGCCCAAGAGCTGACCGACGTCGCCCGCCCCCGTTTCGGGCGAGGTCCTGCCGCGTCCCTCTCCCGTAGAGTGACGCGCATGTGCGGAATCGTCGGGTACGTGGGCCCGCGACCTGCCGAGGGCATCGTGATCGACGGACTGCGTCGCCTGGAGTACCGCGGCTACGACTCCGCGGGGATAGCCCTGATCCACGACGGCGAGATCGCCTACGACAAGCGCGCCGGCAAGCTCGCCAACCTGGACAAGGCACTCGCTGACACCCCGCTGCCCGCGTCCACGACCGGGATCGGGCACACCCGGTGGGCAACGCACGGCGCGCCCAACGACCAGAACGCGCACCCCCACCTGGGGTCCGCCGGCCGGGTCGCACTGGTGCACAACGGGATCATCGAGAACTTCGCGGTGCTGCGCGCCGAGCTCGAGAGCGGGGGCCACGAGCTGGTGTCGCAGACCGACACCGAGGTGGCCGCGCACCTGCTGGAGACCGAGGTCGCCGACGGGCGCACGTTGACCGAGGCAATGCAACGCGTTGCACGCCGACTCAAGGGTGCTTTCACGCTGGTGGCGGTCGACGCACGCGACCCAGAACGAGTCGTCGCCGCGCGGCGGAACTCTCCTCTCGTCGCGGGGATCGGCGACGGGGAGAACTTCGTCGCCTCCGACGTCGCCGCCTTCATCGAGCACACCCGAGACGCTCTCGAGCTCGGACAGGACCAGGTCGTCACGATCACCTGTGACGACATCGTGGTCACCGACTTCGAGGGCGCGGACGTCCCGACGCGACCGTTTCACGTCGACTGGGACCTCTCCGCGGCGGAGAAGGGCGGCTACGACTGGTTCATGCGCAAGGAGATCCACGAGCAGCCGCGCTGCGTCGCCGACGCACTCCTCGGCCGGCACTCCTCGGAGGGCCGGCTGCAGCTCGACGAGATGCGCCTCTCCGACCAGGACCTGCGCGACGTCGACAAGATCATCGCGGTGGCGTGCGGCACCGCCTTCTACGCCACGATGGTCGCCAAGTATGCGATCGAGCACTGGACCCGCATCCCCTGCGAGGTCGAGCTTGCGCACGAGTTCCGCTACCGCGACCCGATCCTGACCCGCGACACGTTGGTGGTTGCGGTCAGCCAGTCGGGGGAGACGGCTGACACGCTGATGGCGATCCGCCACGCAAAGGCCCAGGGGTCGAAGGTGCTCGCGATCTGCAACACCAACGGGGCGACGATCCCGCGCGAGTCGGACGCGGTGATCTACACCCATGCCGGCCCCGAGATCGGAGTCGCGTCGACCAAGGGCTTCCTCACCCAGCTCGTCGCGTCGTACCTGCTCGCGCTCTACCTCGCGCAGGTTCGCGGCACGAAGTTCGGCGACGAGATCGGACAGATCGTCGCCGAGCTCGAGCAGATGCCGGACAAGGTGCAGCAGGTGCTCGACGGGGCAGATGCGGTCAACGCGCTCGCGCGCGAGCTGTCCGAGGCATCCTCGGTGCTGTTCCTCGGCCGGCACGCCGGCTTCCCGATCGCGCTCGAGGGCGCGTTGAAGCTTAAGGAGCTGGCCTACATGCACGCGGAGGGCTTCGCAGCGGGCGAGCTGAAGCACGGCCCCATCGCGCTGGTCGAGGACGGCCTGCCGGTGATCTGCGTGGTGCCTCCGCGCGGGCGTGACCAGCTGCACGACAAGATGCTCAGCGGGATCCAGGAGATCCGAGCGAGAGGGGCGCGCACGATCGTGCTGGCCGAGGCCGACGACGAGGCCGTCAAGGCCTACGCCGACACGTTCATCCCGCTGCCGACGGTGCCCAGTCTTCTCCAGCCATTGCTCGCGGTCGTGCCGTTGCAGCTGTTCGCCTGTGAGCTGGCCACCGCCAAGGGTCACGACGTCGACCAGCCGCGCAACCTGGCCAAGTCCGTCACCGTCGAATGAAACACCCCACGGAGACCCTGAACCCCCCACTCCACCCATGATCATCGGCGTGGGAATCGACGTGGTCGACATCGACCGCTTCGCTGAGTCACTCGAACGCACTCCCGCCCTCCGGGAACGGCTGTTCACCTCGGCAGAACAGCTCCTGCCGCGGGCCTCACTGGCCGCCCGGTTTGCCGCGAAGGAGGCGCTGGCCAAGGCACTCGGTGCCCCGAGTGGGATGAGCTGGCTTGACGCCGAGGTCGTCAACGAGTCCTCCGGCCGGCCCCAGCTCGAGATCCGCGGGGGTGTCCGCGTGCGCGCCGACGATCTCGGTGTTGCGACGATGCATGTCTCCCTCTCCCACGACGCAGGCATCGCGTCGGCCGTCGTCGTCCTGGAGAGCTGATCGCGCGGGTAGTCTGCCCGCTATGCGAAGCGCGCACACCGTCGAGCAGGTCCGGGAGGCGGAGGCGGCGCTGATGCGGCGGCTGCCCGAGGGCGCGCTCATGCAGCGGGCGGCGACGGGCCTGGCCTACGCGGTACTCGACCTGCTCGACGGTGCCTACCGCCGCCGAGTGCTGTTGCTGGTCGGGTCGGGCGACAACGGCGGAGACACGTTGTACGCCGGAGCGCAGCTGGCCCGCCGTGGTGTCGCGGTCGACGCGCTGCTGCTCGCACCGGACAAGACCCATCCGGACGGCCTACGCACGCTGCGCGCGGCCGGCGGCCGGATCCGCGACGGACTCGACTCGAGCCGCCGACCCGATCTCGTGGTCGACGGGATCGTCGGCATCGGGGGGCAGGGTGGGTTGCGCCCCGATGCGGCCGCGGTGGTCGAGAGTCTTCCCGGCGTGCCGTTCGTCGCCGTCGACGTGCCCTCCGGGGTCGACGTGGACACCGGAGCGGTCGAGGGGCCACACGTGGTCGCCACGGTCACGGTCACCTTCGGCACCCACAAGGTCGCGCACCTCGTCGAGCCCTCGGCCTCCGCCTGCGGTGCTGTGCATCTCGTCGACATCGGGCTCGACCTGCCGGAGGGGTCGATCACCACGCTCCAGGCGGCGGACCTGGCCGCTTTGCTTCCGGCGCCCGGACCCGACGCGAACAAGTACTCACGCGGGGTGGTCGGCGTGCGCGCCGGGTCGGAGCAGTACCCGGGCGCCGCCGTGCTCTGCGTCTCGGGCGCCTCGTGTGGCCTGGCCGGGATGGTGAGGTACGACCCTTCGACAGGTTCGGGACTAGCGGCGGCCGAGCTGGTGCGCACGCGGCATCCGGAGGTCGTGGTGGGCGAGGGCCGGGTGCAGGCATGGGTGGTCGGCTCCGGTGGAGGAGCCGACGTGGAGAGATCGCTGAAGGCCTCGCTCGATGCCGAGGTGCCGGTCGTGGTCGACGCCGACGCGCTCAGTTACCTCGACGGAGGTCTCCCGGTCCCGGCCCTGCTGACCCCGCATGCCGGCGAGCTGGCCAGGATGCTCGGGGTCGAGCGCGAGGAGGTGGAAGCACACCAGCTGCGGCACGCACGGCTGGCCGCGCAACGCTTCGACGCCGTCGTACTCCTCAAGGGCGCGCACACGCTGGTGGCGGCTCCTGACGGCAGGGTCCGGGTGGCCACCGCCGCCCCCACCTGGCTGGCGACCGCTGGCTCCGGCGACGTGCTCGCCGGGCTGTGCGGCGCTCTGCTGGCCACCGGACTCGACCCGTTCGACGCAGGCTCGGCCGGCGCCTGGCTGCACGGCGCGGCAGGGCAGTACGCCGGTCGGGGCGGGCCGATCACGGCGCCCGACGTCGCCGCCGCGATCCCGGCGGTGTGCCGGCAGCTTCTGGGAGCTTCGCGAGCCTGAGCCCGGATAGCCGGTCGGCGCACTAGCTGGTGGCAGGATGGGCGCGCCATGCCCCCATCAGAAGCCGAACCGACAACTCATCAGCGCGCGTCGGCCGGTCCCGCCGACCGTGCCGAGATCGTGGTCGACCTCGATGCCATCGCCCACAATGTCGCAACGCTCCGGCGCACCGCAGCGGGAGCGCAGATGATGACCGTGGTCAAGGCCGACGGCTACGGGCACGGGATCGTCGAGAGCGCGCGCGCCGCCCGGGCTGGTGGAGCCGACTGGCTCGGCGTGGCCGTGACGGAGGAGGCGCTGGCGTTGCGCGCGGCAGGTGACACCGGCCGCATCCTGTCGTGGCTGGCGATCCCGGGGGAGGACTACCGACCCTCCATCGAGGCCGGTGTCGACGTGACCGCCTACACCGTTGCGGAGGTCGAGGAGATCGCCGCAGCCGCGCGAGCGGTCGGCGTCGTGGCCAGGATCCAGCTCAAGGTCGACACCGGGCTGAGCAGGGGCGGCTCCGGCGCGGACCAGTGGCCGCAGGTGGTGAGTGGCGCGATGCACGCCGAGCAGTCCGGCGCCGTCGCGGTGACCGGGGTGTGGTCGCACTTCGCGTGCAGCGACCAGCCCGACCATCCGGCGAACGAAGGACAGGAGCGCGCGTTCCGTGCGGCACTCGGGGTCGCGGAAGCCGCGGGCCTGGAACCAGAGGTGCGCCATCTCGCGAACTCGGCGGCCACCGTGCTCAGAGCGTCGTCCCGCTTCGACCTGGTCAGGTGCGGCATCGCGTCGTACGGGCTCACACCCGCACCCGAGGTGGCCACCTCCGCCGACCTGGGTCTGGTGCCGGCGATGCGGGTGCAGGGCCGCCTGGCGCTGGTGAAGCGGGTGCCGGCCGGGAGCGGGGTGTCCTACGGCCACGCGTACCACACCGTGCGGGACGCGACCCTGGGGGTGGTCCCGGTCGGGTACGGCGACGGGGTCCCGCGCCATGCGTCCAACGCCGCTCCCGTGCTCGCCGCGGGGAGCCAACGAAAGATCGCCGGCCGGGTCTGCATGGACCAGTTCGTCCTCGACCTCGAGGACGACACCGCGGCCGCCGGGGACCCCTTCGTGCTGTTCGGCACCGGTGAGCACGGCGAGCCGACCGCCCAGGACTGGGCGGAGGCGTGCGACACCATCTCCTACGAGATCGTCACCAGAATCGGCGGCCGGATGGTGCGCCGCCACATCGGAGGTGAGTCGTGAGGCGAGGCAAGCTGCTCGGCGTGGCGTTCGCCGGAGTCGGCGCGACAGCGGCAGCTCTGACCGCCGGTGCCGTGGTCAACCGGCGCATCGGCGCGGCCCGTCGTCAGGGCGAGCCGGGAGCGAAGGAGCTCGGTGGGCTGCGCTCGGACCCGGTCGTCGTCACCGCCGACGACGGCGTCGAGCTGCACGCAGAGGTCGACGAGGTGGGGCCTTACACGACGGGACCCGACCCCGACGACGCCAACGCGACGCTGGTGTTCGTCCACGGCTTCGCGCTCAACCTCGACTGCTGGCACTTCCAGCGGCAGTACCTCCGAGGCAAGCGACGACTGGTGTTCTACGACCAGCGCTCTCACGGCAGGTCGGAGCGCTCGGCGAAGGAGAACGCGACGATCGAGCAGCTCGGCACCGACCTCCGGACGGTGCTGGACCGGCTGGTGCCGCGCGGGCCGGTGGTGCTCGTCGGGCACTCGATGGGCGGCATGGCGGTGCTGGCTATGGCGGAACAGCATCCGGACATGTTCGGGGATCGTGTGGTCGGCGTCGCCATGATCTCCACGACCGCCGGAGGAATGCGCCCGCATCGCGTCCTGAGCCGGCTGATCCCGGACTGGGTCGGCGGCACCATCGGCCCGCGCCTGGTCGCCGGGCTGGCCCGCGCACCCCGGCTGGTCGACACCGCCCGGCGTGGATCCAACCTCGGGTTCGCGGTCACCGACACCTTCGCCTTCGGTGGCGACGTGCCGTCGGCGTACGTCGAGTTCGTCGACACCATGCTCGCCGGTACGTCGTTCGAGGTGCTCGCAGAGTTCTTCCCGAACTTCGAGGCGCTCGACAAGTTCTCGGTGCTGCAAGCCTTCGAGCGGATCCCGGCCCACGTCATCTGCGGCACCGAGGACGTGCTCACCTCGGTTGGCCACAGCCGGAAGATGGCCTCCCGACTGCCGCACGCGAGGCTCGTCGAGTGCCGAGGCGCCGGCCACATGGTGATCCTCGAGAGCAAGGACAAGGTCAACGACACCTTGTGGCAGCTGGTCACCGAGGCCGAGTCGGCGACATCGTGACCAAAACGTGAGCGGCGTCGTGGAGCTCGTCGCCCCCACGGCGCAGGACACTCGGCGGTGCGGGGAACGGCTGGCGACGCTGTTGCGTGCGGGCGACCTGCTGATTCTCAGCGGTGACCTCGGTGCCGGCAAGACCACCTTCACCCAGGGGATCGGCGCGGGGCTGCACGTGCGCGGCGAGGTCACCTCGCCCACGTTCGTCATCTCGCGTGTGCACCCGCCGTCGGGACCGGGGCCGGCGCTGGTCCACGTCGACGCCTACCGGCTCGCCGGCGCCGTCGAGCTCGACGCCCTCGACCTCGATGCGTCGCTCGACGATGCAGTCACCGTCGTGGAGTGGGGTGACGGCGTGGCGGAGGACCTGTCGGCGGACCGGCTGGAGGTCGCGATCACCCGGCCCACCGGCGAGGACGAGGGCGATCGCCGGCGGCTGCGCTTCGTGCCGGTGGGAGAGCGCTGGATCACGGCCGGATTGGACGCGGCGCTCACGTAGCCTCGTTGGCGTGCTGCTCGCCTTCGATACCGCGACGCCGGCCGTCACCGTCGCCGTCCACGACGGCACCCGCGTGGTGGCCGAGAAGACAACGCTCGACGCGATGCGCCACGGCGAGCTGCTCGCCCCGGCGATCAGCGCGGTGCTGTCCGCGGCCGGCCTCGTCCGGCAGGACCTCACCGCGATCGGCGTCGGGGTGGGGCCGGGGCCCTTCACCGGCCTCCGCGTCGGTCTGGTGACCGCGCGCACGCTGGCGTCGGTGCTCGAGATCCCGGTGTATGGCGTCTGCACGCTCGACGTGCTTGCCGCCGAGGCAGCAGCGACAGGTGCTGTGGGTGAGGACTTCGTGGTCGCAACCGATGCTCGGCGCAAGGAGGTCTACTGGGCGACGTACGACGCTTCCGGGGAGAGACTCGACGGGCCACAGGTGTCCAAGCCGGAGGAGGTGCGGACCACCGGGCGGGTTGTGGGGCGCGGAGCAACGCTCTACCCAGATGCGTTCGCGCGGGCACTTCCGCCGGAGCATCCGAGTGCCGCGGTGCTTGCGTGTGTCGTCACCGAGGAGGGAGCCGCTTTGTGCGACCCCGAGCCGATGTACCTGCGGCGACCTCATGTCGCCACGCCGCCCTTGCCGAAGCAGGTCTCGTGAACTCTCGCCGCGCCACCGTCGCCGACGCTGCGGGGATCACGTCGCTCGAAACCGAGATCTTCGGCTCGGACGCATGGACGTGGTCGTCAGTCCTCGCCGAGCTCCGCGGCTCCGACCGGATCGCGTTCGTCGCGACTGACCAGTCCGACCTGCTCGGCTACGTCAGTGGCATGCGCACGGGCGACTCGGTCGACCTGACCAGGATCGCGGTGCGTGCGGACCGTCGACGACAGGGTGTGGCTCGTGCCCTGTTGGCAGCCGTGGATGTCGAGGCGCGCGCCGCCGGTGTTGCCGGGATGATGCTGGAGGTCGGAGCACACAACACCTCCGCGATTGCTTTCTACACGAGCGAGGGCTTCGTGCAGCTCGACGAACGTCCGCGCTACTACCGCGACGGCAGTGCGGCGCTCGTCCTGGAGCGACCCGGTGGCTTCGAGACGCGGGGCTCGCAGGCTCACCCCGCTCCTCAACCACCGGTCGTGGGGACTTCCGGTGGTTGAGGTGCGAGCTTGCAAGCCTCGAAACCTCCGGGCCGACGGCCCACTGGTGCTCGGCATCGAGACCTCGTGCGACGAGACCGGTGTCGGAGTGGTCCGCGGACGCACCCTGCTCGCCGACGCCGTCGCATCGAGCGTCGAGGAACACGCCAGGTTCGGCGGGGTGGTGCCCGAGGTCGCGTCCCGGGCGCACCTCGAGGCGATGGTGCCGACCATCGAGAGCGCGTGCGAGACCGCGGGCGTGCGGCCCTGCGACGTCGACGCCGTCGCGGTCACCAGCGGGCCTGGCCTCGCGGGGTCTCTCCTGGTCGGCGTGGCCGCCGCGAAGGCGCTGGCGATCGGGCTGGGCAAGCCGATCTACGGCGTGAACCATCTCGCCGCCCACGTCGCCGTCGACCAGCTCGAGCACGGCCCGCTCCCGGAGCCGTGCCTGGCCCTGCTGGTCAGCGGCGGGCACTCCTCGCTGCTGCGTGTCGACGACGTGACCAACGCCGTCGAACCGCTCGGCGCGACGATCGACGACGCGGCAGGGGAGGCCTTCGACAAGGTAGCCCGGCTGCTCGGCATGCCCTTCCCAGGTGGACCCCACATCGACCACGCGGCCCAGAGCGGGTCGAGCATCGCGATCGAGTTCCCGCGGGGGCTGAGCTCGGGTCGCGACCTGCAACGACACCGTTTTGACTTCTCCTTCTCCGGTCTGAAGACCGCGGTCGCCCGCTGGGTCGAGGCACGCGAGCGAGGTGGAGAGCCGGTCCCCGTCTCCGATGTCGCGGCGTCCTTCCAGGAGGCGGTGTGCGACATCCTGACCCGCAAGGCCGTGGCCGCGGCGCTGGCGCACGGGATCGATGACCTGCTCATCGGAGGCGGTGTGGCGGCAAACTCTCGGCTGAGAGTGCTCGCGACCGAGCGGGCGGCCGCACGGGGGATCCGCGTGAGAGTTCCGCGGCCAGGGCTCTGCACCGACAACGGTGCCATGGTGGCCGCGCTCGGCGCGGAGCTGGTTGCGCGGGGACGCCCGCCTTCGGCACTGGACCTGCCCGCCGACTCCTCGATGCCGGTGACGACCGTGGTGGCCTAGGGCTGCGCCGAGAAGAAAGTACGGGCGGCTCAGGTCGTCGCCGCCCACGGGCACCCTCCCTTTGCTACAGCAAATGCTGGCGCACCATGACCTGGTGTTGCTGTCGCCCAGGGTGATCGTCGGCAAGTCGGACGCATGGTGACCTCTTGTTGCTGTCCGGCCCCGACCGAAAGGCGAGGACGTCATCGGTTCCGGCTGTGAGGGCGACCGAACCGTGTGACGTCGTGCGGGGTTGGTTAGGGTCGAGAGATGCAACAGGTGCGAGCAGTGGTGGCGAGGACCAAGGGTGCTCCGGTGAGCGTCGAGACGATCAACGTGCCCGACCCGGGACCCTTCGAGGCGGTCGTGAAGATCCAGGCCTGCGGGGTGTGCCACACCGACGTGCACTACCGCGAAGGCGGCATCAACGACGAGTTCCCGTTCCTGCTCGGACACGAGGCCTCCGGGCTGGTGGAGTCGGTCGGTGAGGGTGTCGACTCGGTGGCGCCCGGTGACTTCGTGATCCTCAACTGGCGCGCGGTGTGCGGGCAGTGCCGAGCGTGCACGCGCGGTGAACCGTGGTACTGCTTCAGCACCCACAACGCCGCCCAGCCGATGATGCTCGAGGATGGTACGGCCCTCTCGCCAGCCCTCGGCATCGGCGCTTTCGCCGAGAAGACCCTAGTCCACGCCGGACAGTGCACGAAGGTGGACGCCTCGGCATCGCCCGCGGCGGTCGGCCTGCTCGGGTGCGGGGTGATGGCCGGTCTCGGCGCCGCGCTGAACACCGGCAACGTCGGGCGCGGCGACACGGTCGCAGTGATCGGCTGCGGTGGAGTCGGGGCGGCCGCCGTGACCGGTGCCCGGCTCGCCGGCGCGCGCACCATCATCGCCGTGGACATCGACGACCGGAAGCTCGAGTGGGCAGCCGGGCTGGGCGCGACCGACACCGTGAACAGCAGCCAGACCGACCCGGTCGAGGCCATCACCGCTCTCACCGGTGGCTTCGGCGCCGACGTCGTCATCGACGCGGTCGGGCGGCCCGAGACCTGGAAGCAGGCGTTCTACGCGCGTGACCTCGCCGGCACGCTGGTGCTCGTCGGCGTCCCGACGCCGGACATGAAGGTCCCCGAGATCCCGCTGATCGACGTGTTCGGCCGGGGCGGTGCGTTGAAGTCCAGCTGGTACGGCGACTGTCTGCCGTCGCGGGACTTCCCGATGCTCGTCGACCTCTATCAGCAGGGCAGGCTCGACCTGGACGCGTTCGTGAGCGAGAAGATCGGGCTCGACGACGTGGAGGCCGCGTTCGAGCGGATGCATCACGGGGACGTGCTCCGCTCCGTGGTGATCCTGTGAGTGGTCCGGTGAGCGCACGGGTGGACCACGTCGTGACGTCGGGCACCTTCAGCCTCGACGGCGAGACCCATGACGTCGACAACAACGTGTGGGTCATCGGCGATGACACCGAGTGTGTCGTCGTCGACGCACCCCACGACGTCGAGGCGATCCTCGGGCTGGTGGGCGCCCGCCGGGTCACGGCGATCCTGTGCACGCACGCCCACGACGACCATGTGCGAGTCGCACCGCCGCTGAGAGAGCGGACCCGGGCGCCGATCTTCCTGCACCCCGACGACCGGCCCGTCTGGGAGCTGACCCACCCCGACCAGCTGTGGGACGTCGACTGCGGGGACGGGCAGGTCATCGAGGTCGCCGGCACCCGGCTCGAGGTGATCCACACCCCTGGTCACTCACCGGGCGCTGTCTGCTTCTACGCATCCGAGCTCGAGGCGGTGTTCACCGGCGACACGCTCTTCGAGGGCGGGCCCGGCGCGACAGGTCGCTCGTTCAGCGACCACGACACCATCGTCGCCTCGATCGAGAACCGGCTGTTCGGCCTCCCGGCGAACACCGTCGTCCACACCGGGCACGGCGCAGACACCACGATCGGTGCAGAGCAGGCACGCTGACCACTCGGCGAGGAAGGTGAGGGATGCGCGAGCTGTCGGTGTGGGCGCCCGACGCCGATCAGGTCGAGGTGGTCCTTGCCGAGTCGGCCCACCCGATGTCGCGCGGCGCCGGAGGATGGTGGCATGTCGCGGTGGCCGTCGAGCCCGATGCGGCGTACGCCTTCTCCCTCGACGGCGGCGACCCGATGCCGGACCCACAGGGCCTGCGTCTGCCCGACGGGCCGGACGGCTGGTCACAGCTCTTCAACCCGGGTGAGTTCGTCTGGAGCGACGGTTCGTGGCGGGGGGTGAGCCTGCAAGGCGCCGTCATCTACGAGCTCCACGTCGGCACCTTCACCCCGGAGGGGACGCTGGACGCGGCAGTCGAGCGGCTCGACCATGTCGTGGAGCTCGGCGCGACCATCGTCGAGCTGCTGCCGGTGACCGCTTTCCCCGGCCGACACGGATGGGGGTACGACGGCGTTGCGCCGTTCGCGGTGCACGAGCCCTACGGCGGACCCGCTGCGCTGCAACGGTTCGTCGATGCCGCCCACGGCCGGGGGCTCGGGGTCTGTCTCGACGTAGTCCACAACCATCTGGGTCCCGTCGGTAGCCACGTGCCCGCCTTCGGGCCCTACCTCAGCGACCGTCACGAGACGCCGTGGGGCACGGCGCTCAACCTCGACGGTCCCGGCAGCGACCCGGTGCGCCGGTGGGTGCTCGACAACGTCACGCAGTGGCTGCGGGACTTCCACGTCGACGCCCTGCGGCTCGACGCCGTGCACGAGCTGCACGACCGGCGGGCTCGTCACCTGCTCGAGGAGATGTCGGCCGAGGTCGACCTGCTGGCCGAGCGGGAAGGGAGGAGGCTGTGGCTGATCGCCGAGTCCGATCGCAACGACCCTCGCACGGTCACCCCGCGGGGGAGGGGTGAGGAGCTGGGCGGGCTCGGGCTGCACGCGCAGTGGGCCGACGACGTGCACCACGCGCTGCACGTGGCCCTGACCGGGGAGACCGACGGTCACTACGCCGATTTCGCCTCGCCGGGCGCCCTCGCGAAGGTGATGCGCAGCCCGTTCTTCCATGACGGGACGTGGTCGTCGCACCGCGGGCACACGCACGGGCGCCCGGTCGCCGGCGCATCGGCGCATGGCTGGCGCTTCGTCGCCTCGTTGCAGAACCACGACCAGGTCGGCAACCGGACCCTCGGAGACCGGCTCTCGGCCAGTCTCTCGCCCGGGGCTCTGGCGTGCGGAGCGGCGATCCTGTTGGCCTCGCCGTGGACGCCGATGCTCTTCATGGGTGAGGAGTGGGGTGCACTCACTCCATGGCAGTTCTTCACCCACGACACCGGCAGCCAGACGACGGACGACACCGACCATGACACCGACCGGGCGACGTACGAGCGCTCGAAGCTGGACTGGACCGAGCCGCAGCGGGAGCCGCACGCCCGCCTGCTGAGGTGGTACGCCGACCTGATCCGGCTGCGCCGGGAGCGGCCCGACCTGCACGACGGTCGTGCGGGACGGCTCGAGTACGACCCGGCGGCACGCACGTTCTGGATGCAGCGCGGGGACTTCCTGGTGGTGGTGAACCTGTCCAGTGAGGTCCGCTCCTTCGCTATCGACGGCGCGGTCGTCCTCAGCTGGGAGCCCGGTGTGGAGGTGGTGGAGGGCAAGCTGGAGGTTCCCGCGGAGTGCGCGGTCATCGTGGACGAGTGAGGTCGACCGTCCAGTCGATCTGCCGCAGCCCGCACGACTCGTAGGCGGCCACCGCGGGAGCGTTGGACACCGGCGTCTTCACCCGCACGCCGCTCGCGCCCGCCTCCGCGAGTGCGGCCATCACCGCGAGGTTGACCCTCGTGCCGTACCCCTTCCCCCGGTGCTCCGGACGCGTCCCGACCGGCTCGAGGATCGCGCACCGCCCGGGGCCGGCGAACCAGCCGGTCGCGGCGGCAGCCGGCTCTCCGTCGGGAGTCCAGGTCACCATTTCGAAACGCGGGTCGTACGACGGCCCGCCGGTCATCTGCTCCCACTTCGGGACGGTGAACGTCGATGTGAACGCGGCTCGCTGCAGGCCGACGCGGGCCTCGACGTCGGCGGGGCCGTCGAGCGGCCGGCTCGTGGGGTCGTGTGCATGGTCCCCGGGGATGAGGTCGCGGTAGAGGAGCACCCACGGGTCCGGGTCGACCGACCAGCCACGCCGCACGAGCGAGTACCACACGGAGGTGCCCGCCAGCGTCTCGACGGACCCGATGTCGTCGCCGGCCTCGGCGATCGCCTCGGCCATCTCTTCTGCCAGCTCATCGCAGCCCCAGGACGAGAAGGCGACCGCGATCCGCAGGACCGAACTGTCGACGAAGCCGACGGCGACCGTCTCTCCCGCACGCTCCCAGAGCCAAAAGACGTCCTGGAGCTCCTCGTCGTCGTTGCGCAGGTGCCAACCGATGTCACCGGAGTGCAGGGCGGGAGCGTATGGCGCCTGCCCGGTCCACGCGTCGAGGCGGGGCGCGAAAGTCGCTGCGAGGTCCCTCCCGCCCCTCGTGACCTGCACCGGCATGGCTGCGACACTAGATGGGTGACTGGTTCTCGGGCCACGGGTTTCGCCGTGTGCTGCGCGGCGTTGCTGCTGACGGCATGCTCAGCAGGGCGCTCGCCTACTACGCCGGAGCCGCAGGAGACCGCGTCGCCGCAGGCCGCCGTCCCGGAGTCGACTCAGCCCGAGAAGGCGTCGCCCCCTCCGCCTACCAAGCCGGCACGGCCCGCGGCGCCCCCGCCGCAGCGACAGGTGCGGACGACCAGACCCGCGGTCGACACGGGCTGGGGACCGACCCGCGCCGAGATCCGCCGCGCCGGGCGGCTGGTGTCGACGCTCAGCCTGCAGCAGCTCGCCGGCCAGGTGATCGTGGCGCAATACGCCGGCCAGGCCGCGCCCGCCGGCCTCGTCAACGGTCTGCACCTCGGGGGAGTGATCACTTTCGACGAGAACATCGCCACCACCGACCAGCTCCGCACCACCAACGAGTCGTTACAGGCCAGTGCCGACCAGGCGGGAAGGCGATGGCCGGTGTTCATCGGCGTGGACCAGGAGGGCGGCATCGTCGAGCGGGTCAAAGGCCGGGCGACGCGATTCCCCACCTTCATGTCCGCGGGCGCCGCTGCTGACCGGGCACTGACCCGCCGAGCGACGGCGGCCAGCGGGGCGGAGCTCAAGAACCTGGGGTTCACCGCGGTGTTCGCCCCCGACGCCGACGTGACCTCGGGACCCGATGATCCGACCATCGGCTCACGCTCCGCGGGAAGCCGACCGCATGCCGTGGCGGCGCAGGTGAATGCGGCCGCCGACGGGTTCCTCTCTGCCGGGATCCTGCCCGTGGTCAAGCACTTCCCGGGTCACGGTTCGGTGCCCGCGGACAGCCATGTCGAGCTGCCCGTGCAGACCAAGTCGCTGCCCGAGCTGACCCGCTCGGACCTGGTGCCGTTCGACTCCGCGGTTTCCGCCGGTGTCGCGTCGGTGATGGTGGCCCACATCGACGTGCGTGCGGTCGACCCTGGTCGGCCCGCCACCCTGTCTCGGGCGGTGGTCACCGGGTTGCTGCGTGACCGGCTGGGCTTCGACGGACTGGTGGTGACGGACGCGCTCGACATGGCGGCAGTCACACAGCGTCACGACAGCGCCAGCTCGGCCGTGCTCGCGCTCAGGGCGGGCAACGACGTGCTCCTGATGCCACCGGATCCAGGTGCAGCGCGGGCTGGGATCGTGGCTGCGGTGCGCTCCGGGCGGCTGGCGAAGTCACGACTGACACAGGCGGCGACCCGGCAGGTCGCCGTACTCCTCCACCAACGGGCACTCGAGCCGTCGCTGGAACGAGCTCCCGGAACCAGCGCCAAGGAGTTCCGTCGACTGTCGGCGGCCGCGGTGAGCACGCTGAGCGGACCCTGCGCAGGGAGGCTGGTTGGGTCCTCGGTGCAGGTGTTCGGCCCGAGCGCCGCCGTGGCCACCTTCGAGTCGGCAGCCTCGCGAGCCGGCCTGCGCACCGGGTCGGGAAGCACGGTCGCGTTGGTCGGCTACGGTGGAGCGGCAGCGAGTGCGGACGTCGTGGTCAGCCTCGACACGCCGTACGTCCTCGGCGCGAGCACTGCCGAGGTCGCGAAGATCGCGGTGTACGGCGACACGCCAGGGGCGATGGACGCGTTGGTGGGGGTGTTGCTCGGCACCGCGCGAGCACCTGGGGAGGTGCCGGTGGACGTGGCTGGTGTGGAGCGCGCCGGATGCAGGTGAGGCACGTATGCAGCACGAGGTGATCGCCGGCCGCTACCGCGTCGAGCGGGCGGTCGGGCGCGGCGGCATGGGGACCGTCTGGCTCTGCCAGGACGAGGTGCTGCATCGCGCGGTGGCGGTCAAGCAGATCGGCGCGCTCGCCGGAGATTCTGCCGACCACGCGCGTCGCGCGATGCGCGAGGCGCGGACTGCGGCTGCGCTCAACCACAAGAACGCCGTGTCGATCTACGACGTGGTCGACCACGACGGCGCACCGTGGCTGGTGATGGAGTACGTCCGCTCGCAGACACTCGCCGAGCTGATGGTGGAGGGTCCGATGCCCGTCGACCGGGTGGCGAGGATCGGGGCGCAGGTCGCCGCAGCCCTGGCCAGCGCGCACGCGTTGGGGATGATCCACCGCGACGTCAAGCCCGGCAACATCCTGGTCGGCGAGGACGACCTCGCCAAGATCAGCGACTTCGGCATCGCCCGACTCGCCTACGACGACAGGCTGACCCAGACCGGGCTGGTGGCCGGGACGCCGACGTACTTCTCTCCCGAGCTCGCGCGCGGTGCGGACCCGGCGCCCGAGTCGGACGTCTGGGCCCTGGGTGCGACGCTCTACGCCGCGGTCGAGGGTCGGGCGCCGTACCGGAAGCAGACCAACCCGATCGCCATCCTGCAAGCCATCGCCAACGATCCGGTCGAGATGCCGAGCCGCGCGGGGGTCCTGCTCGACCCGATCGGGCACATGATGGACCGTGACCCCGGCTCGCGCTGGACGATGGCGCAGGCGGAGGCGAGTCTGCGCACGCTCGTCGAGGAGCCGTACGACGCCCCGCAGGAACCGACCTCCGTTCTGCCCGCTTACGTGCCCGACCCCACCCCCACCCCGACACCGACCCCTACGCCGACACCCGCCCCGTTGGACACAGGGACACAGCGGAAACGGCGCTCCCGGGCCGTCCCGGTCGCCGTCGTCCTCGGGGCGCTGCTCCTGCTCGCCATCGGCGGGCTCGTGCTCGCGGTCGTCTTGTCCGGTGACGACACGTCCGGCGACCCCGGGTCCGCAGCCGGGTCGCCCACTCCGACACAGGACACCTCACCGACACAGGACACCTCGCCGACACAGGACACCTCGCCGACACCCGACGAGACACCGACACCCGACGACACGCCCACACCCGACGACCCGGAAACCGAGAGCCCCACACCTACTGAGGATCCGACCACTGAGGCTCCCCCGGCCGGCGCGCGGGCCGCCAAGATCGGTGCGATCGAAAGCTACTTCACCGTCGTTCCCGACGACCTCGACGCCGGGTTCGCGCTGCTCTCGCCCGGCTACCAAGCTGAGGTCGGCCGGAGCAGCTACGACAACTTCTGGGGTACGGTCGACGACGTCTCGGTGGCCAACGTGCGCGTGCAGGGCAACGCCGTGATCGCCGACATCACCTACGTGCAGGGTGGCGGCTCGTCGACGGAGACCCATCGGCTCGACCTGGTCCGCGAGGGGGACACGTATCTCATCGACGGCGACCAGGCCATCGGCTAGGTGGTTTCGGCCCGGATGGTGCTCGCCGTCGCGCTCTGTGTGGTCGCGGCAGGCTGCACCGAGACCCAGTCCAGTCGAGCCCAGTCCAGTCGAGCCCAG
>Ga0136622_10000214_pt1 | contig 22849 bp, 18 predicted proteins | sample AntDrymUQ4482106_2_FD_104803 | JGI IMG/M metagenome (GOLD analysis project Ga0136622, IMG submission 104803) | Polar desert sand microbial communities from Dry Valleys, Antarctica - metaG UQ448 (21.06) | ecosystem: Environmental > Terrestrial > Soil > Desert | place: Antarctica: Dry Valley...
ACACAGCGGCTCTGATTCGGCAGGTCGAGCTGACCAATCGGATCGCAGAAGCCATTCGAGCGCTCGCCCCGAATGTGGCGGACGAGGATGACCTCGTAGCGGAGTCACGGGATCTCCTCTACGCCCTGCTTCATGAGCGTGATCGTCCTGGTCCCGTTCGGTTCCCACCTCGGCCAGAAGTGCCTCTCTCCGCCACGGCCCTGCTTGTGAACGGGCGTGATCAGCCTCGGATCGGAACTGAGGTCCAGCGAGAACTCGCGTCGGCCGACAGCGTGGACCTCCTCTGCGCATTCGTGAAGTGGCACGGACTTCGGGTCATCGAGCAAGACATCGAAGCTATGATCCGGCGCGGGGGCCACATGCGAGTGATCACGACTACGTACATCGGCGCGACCGAGCAACGAGCGATAGATCGTCTGGCGGAACTAGGCGCCGAAATCAGGGTCTCGTACGAAACGCGGATGACACGCCTTCACGCGAAGGCATGGCTCTTTCATCGCTCGACGGGTTTCTCGACCGCGTACGTCGGATCCTCGAACCTCTCGAAGGAAGCGCTCCTGGACGGACTCGAGTGGAACGTGCGGTTATCGGCAGTCGAGCAGGGTCATCTCCTCGACACCTTCGCGGCAACCTTCGACCAGTACTGGGCGGACCCCGCGTTCGAGTCTTACGATCCAGCCGACAGGGATCACCAGGAACGTCTTGCCCAAGCTCTAGCGGTTGAACGGTCTGGGCCGACCGACCTGCCGATCGAGTTGACGGCGCTTGAGGTAAGGCCGTGGGGTTATCAGCAGGAGATTCTCGATGAACTGGCGGTTGAACGCGAGGTTCACGGCTCCTGGCGAAATCTCGTCGTCATGGCAACCGGCACAGGCAAGACGATCGTCGCCGGGTTAGACTACCGACGGCTGCGAGACGCTGGTCTTATCGACTCGGTACTGTTCGTCGCACACCGAGAAGAAATCCTGAGTCAAAGTCAGGCGATCTTCCGCCACATCATGCGAAGCGGTTCCTTCGGCGAACGTTTTGTTGCCGGAGAACGTCCTCAAGAATGGCGACAGGTCTTTGCCTCCGTTCAGTCCCTCGCTCGGCTGGATCTCAGGAAGGACCTAGCCGCCGATCACTTCGACATGGTCATCGTCGACGAGTTCCACCATGCGAGCGAGGCGACCAAGACCTACGCCCATCTCCTCGAACACGTGACGCCGAAGGTGCTGCTGGGCCTCACTGCGACCCCCGAGCGAGCTGACGGGCTCGACGTTCGAGTGTGGTTCGACGGTCGGACTGCGGCCGAACTACGGTTGTGGGAGGCCCTCGAACGGGGATTGCTCGCGCCCTTCCAGTACTTCGGACTGCATGACGGCACGGATCTCAAGCAAGTTCGCTGGAAACGAGGGCGTGGTTATGACATCGCAGGGCTAACGAACGTCTACACCGGCCATGACGCGCGAGTACGCATCATCCTTCAAGCGCTCCTCGACAAAGTCACCGATCCTCGGCGCATGCGGGCACTCGGATTTTGCGTGAGCATTGATCACGCGGAGTTCATGGCACGGAGATTCAACGAAGCCGGCATCCCTTCTCAAGCAGTCACGTCACGAACATCGTCAGAGGATCGACGCGCAGGTCTTGCGGCACTTCGCAACCGTGACATCAACATCCTGTTCGCGGTGGATCTGTTCAATGAGGGCGTCGATATTCCCGAGATCGACACGGTTCTATTCCTACGGCCGACGGAGAGCGCCACGGTCTTCCTCCAGCAGCTCGGCCGCGGCCTTCGGCTGGCCGACGACAAACCATGTCTGACGGTTCTCGACTTCATCGGCAACCAACACTCTGAGTTCCGCTTCGACCTTCGGTATCGCGCTCTGACGGGAGTTAGCCGGCGAGGCCTGGCCCGTGAGGTGGAGCACAGCTTCCCGACGCTCCCACCCGGCTGCCATATCGAACTAGACAGAGTCGCTGCAGACCTCGTTCTCCGAAACGTGCAGTCATCACTCCGAATCAACTGGCAGAGCCTGGTTGCCGAATTGCGGCGTTTCGGCGACGTCTCCCTCGGGACGTTTCTCGACGAGACGGGCCTGGATCTGGACGACATCTATCGCCGACGTCGAGGCGGATGGGCAGGATTACGCCGGCTGGCTGGTCTCGACGATCGACTCCCCGCAGCGGATGACGATCGCCTATCCGGTTCCTTCGGTCGACTGCTGCACATCGACGATCTCGAACGACTCGCCTTCCTTCGACAGGTTCTCGATTCGACGCACCCCCCACGTATCGATCCGGGGGACGGCAGGGCCAGTCGGCTGCTGTTGATGCTTCACTTCTCGCTTTGGGGAGCGAGCGAACCGACTTCCGAGATCGAAGCCGGATTTCGTCGGCTCTGGGCAAATCCCAGTCGGCGGGAAGAGCTCCTCGAGTTTTCGACGCTCCTTCATGATCGCATCCGTCGAATCACTCGCCCCGTATTTCCCGCCCGATCGAACCCGCTGCACGTGCACGGTCGCTACAGCAGGGATGAAGCGCTAGCTGCCTTTGGCGTGGACAACCCTGGCTCAGTGCGACAAGGCGTGAAATGGGTGAAGGATGAGCAAGCGGACGTATTCTTCGTCACTCTGCGCAAGTCCGAAAAGCGCTACTCGCCAACCACGATGTATCAGGATCGCGCAATCACGCCCGAGCTATTCCAGTGGGAGTCGCAAAGCACTACTTCTGAAGCGTCACCCACGGGCAAGCGATATGTTTACCATCGTCAGCATGGATCGTCGGTCCACCTGTTAGTCCGTGAGACCAAGGAGGCCGACGGCGATATGGGCGCTCCGCCCTACATGTACGTCGGCCCAGCGTTGTACGTCAGCCATTCCGGTGATCGACCGATGAAGGTTATCTGGAAGCTCCAGCATGAACTGCCGGCCGACATTTTTCACTCTGCTCGGGTGGCAGCTGGTTAGTCCATCTCTTCCTCGAGCCAGGCGCTGTGATCGCCGAAATAGTTGGCGTCCACTGTATGAATCCAGCTCTGGGGGTCATCCGGGTAGGCCAACTCGACAGGCTCACCGCATCCCGCACATTTGGGCCTATGCTCGTCTCCCGAGTCGTAGGATTGGATCGACGTCATCTGCCGACCGTCGGCGCTTTTCGAGCCCTGGTCAATCTTCCATGCTTCCCTAACGAGCTTGTCCGCCTCCTTATTCCGCTCTCGGGGCACCCAATAAACTCGCTGATCGCTGAACTTGTTCAGCAAAGTCAGAGCTCGGTCGTGGTAAGGCTTGAGGTGATCGCTCCTGACTGCCGCAAGCGCGTTGATCTGGTCGACTACAAGCTGGTTGTCGACGTACACGCGGATCTTCCCGATCCCGTGCTTCAGCGCCAGCTCAAGTCCCTTGATGAGGGCCTTGTACTCCGCGCCCTGGATCGTCTCCGGCCCCCCGATCCGGTCCGGAAGATCTGAAAAGCACGATCGCCGGGCTCGTTAAGCACCACCCCGATTGCGGCTTCCCCGGGCTGGCCATCAACCAAACGCTTCATACCGCCGTCGGTGTTCAGCAGATAGCGCCCCTTCTTCAGCACCGGCCAGGCTTTCCAGGCTCAGTCATGGCGTCAGGTCAACGTCCGCCGATCGTCTAGGGCCCACTCAGCGATCTTCTCCACGAAATGAGCGCTTAGCGCTCCTCAGGCGGAAAGAGTCGTATCCCGGCCCCCTGCTTGTAGTGTGGCCCCATGCCTCCTCGCGCCTCTCGCCTGGTGACTGCCCTCGGCCTCTCGCTCGTCGGGCTGTGGTGGGCACGCCAGCGGGCCCACTCCAAGGTGCCTTCCCCCCAGGGCCGGTGGCGCGAGGTCACGGAGGACGAGCTGGGCTGACCGTGCAAGCCCTCATCCTGGGCGCCACCGGGGCAATCGGACGGACGGTGGCGGCCGAGCTGGCTCGCTCAACGGAAGTCGACAGGTTGTGGCTTGCGGGCCGCAACCAAGTCCGGCTGGAGTGGCTGCTCGACGTCCTCTCAGGCGACCCCTCCCGCATCTCTGCCCACGCCTTCGATCTCCACGATGGCGCCCTCCGGGACCGCCGCTTTAGGGAGTTGTCGCCCGATCTCGTGATCTCGTGCGCCGGCCCGGCCCGGCAGTTGGAGCTTCCCTGCGCCCGTGCCGCCGTGGAGGTGGGCGCCTCATGGCTATCGTCCGCGAACGACCATGTCGCGGCCGAGTCCATCCCCGCCCTCGATGCACCAGCCGTCGCGGCCGGAGTCACGGTTGTGAGCGGTTGCGGCCTGAGCCCGGGCCTTACCAACCTCCTGGTGGCTCTGGCCGCTCGGGAACTGGACGAGGTGGAGGAGATCGAGGTCGCCACGACGCGTTCGGCACGAGATCCGGCGGGGCAGGCGGCGCTGGCCCAGCTCCTCATCGGGCTCTCCGGACCTGCCCCCTCAATCGCTGACGGCCGTCGCATCAGCGAGCCGGGCCCCAAGGCGTCCCATCTCGTCTACTTTCCCGAGCCCGTGGGCTGGGTCGAGACCTTCGCCGGAGCAAGCCCCGAGATAACCACTCTGGTCAGCCGGTGGCCCGGCCTACGCCTTCTGCGCTGGCGAGTGGGGCTCGTCGAAAAACCGGCCATGGACGCGTTACGCCTGCTCGCCGGCGGGCCCTGGGCCACGCGCTTCGCAAATTGGGGGCCGGCGGCCAGCAGGGCCCTCCAGCAGGCCCTAAGCACGTGGCCGAGTGCCGGCCCGGCTTGGAGCGCGGCCCGTGTCGACGTAAGGGGACAGGCCGGCGGTCGCCCCCGGTCGGTTTCCTTGGGAGTGGTCGACCACCTGGTCAACCTCACCGCGCTGCCCCTTGTGGCGGCGGCCACCGAGCTGGCGGCGGGTCGCACCGAGCCGGGCGTAAGAGCCCCCGAGCGGGCGTTCGAGCCGAAGTCCTTGCTGGCGCGCATCGGCAGGCGGGGAGTGCGGATTGCGCGCCTCGAGCCCTACTTGGTCTAGCGGCTCCTACACGTCACGTTCGATGAAGCTGAGCTTCAGCCCACCCACGAGGTCAGAGGCCAGGTTGTAGAGGAAAGCCAGAAACACGTTCACAAGAGAGGCGAAGATGCCCAACGCGAGGCCCAGCAGCAACGCCCAGCGCTCGACCCACCACAGCGAGATCGGTAGCCCCTCTCCCTTCTTCAAGAAGGCTGCGCCGCGAGCGAACCCGGTGACGGCGTCGAACAGACCGGCGCCTTCCAGGATCTGATAGAGGACCGCCACGAACACGAGCCACAGCACCAGGAAGCAGGCATGGTAGATCAGGGACAGCTTGAGGACGCTGATGGGGTCGATGTGCCTCAAGACGCGCTTGACCCGCCTGGTCGCAGGCCGAAACCGTCGCCGGTGCCTCTCGTACTCGGGATCGTGTTCGGCGAGGGGGGTGCCGCGGGGAATTACATCCGTGCGCACGCCCCGGGCCGGCCGCTCTGAATCTTCGGACCCAGCGGCTTCGGTGGTGGACTCCCCGGAGCCGGCGGGCGCGGTAGCTACCGCGGCGCGATGCCAGGTCTGCGTGTCCTTCTTTTCCCAGGCCAAGCGACCTCCTAGGGCCTACATCGTAGCCTCCGACAGTATGCGCCACCCGGCCCCCAGGGGCCGGAAATCACTCCGTCGCGCGTTTCACGGACCTCAGCGTGGTGCCAAGGCCTTCTCGCGAATTTTGCCAGGCTACCGCGACGGGCCGGGCACCCGTACCCGTGTGACGCCGGAAGCCCCACAGTGGTTCTCAGACGGCCCCGCCGGCCGAGTGGTGGTAGCCGTCTGTTACGACCTCCATCCACACCCTCGGCGTTTAGAGGCCGGAAGTTTAGGGCTCCCGATTGGAGTTGATCGGCGGAGTATCAGACTCGTCCATGACCAGAGCCACCGCGCTGATGCAGGCGCCAGAATCTAGGTTCATGACCCGCACGCCGGTCGTCGGCCGTCCCTGGCGAGAGATCTGTGAGACCCCCATGCGAATGACCACGCCGTCGTCCGAGATCAGGAAGATCTCGTCTTCGGGCTTGACGACGCAGGCACCCACCAGGGGGCCACGCGGCCGGGTGAGCTTGGCCGCGATCACCCCCTTGCCCGCCCGGCCCTTGCGTGGGAACGAGGACAGCTTGGTTCGCTTGCCGTAGCCGAACTCTGTGATCAACAACAGGTCGGCCGCGTTGTCGGAGATGACCTCGCAGGACACCACCTCGTCGTCGTCGTCGAGCTTGATCCCGATTACACCGGTTGCAGTTCTGCCCATCTCCCGCACGGAGCTCTCCGGGAAGCGAATAGCCTTGCCCTTCTTGGTGATCAGAAGGATGTCGTCCCGGCCCGACGTGGGCCGGACACGCACCACTTCATCGCCCTCCTTGAGGTTCAACGCGATGATGCCCTCCTTGCGGGAAGAGTCGTACTCACGGAACAGAGTCTTCTTGACCATCCCGCCCCTGGTGGCGATCAGCAGATAGCGGAAGGACTCGTAGTCGCGCGTGTTGATGACCGCAGCGACTCCGTCCTCGGGCCTCATCGGGACGACGTTCACAACCGCCGTCCCCCGCGCCGTTCTGTCGCGCTTGGGAATCTCGTGAGCCTTGATCCGGTACACGCGTCCACTGTTGGAGAACAGCAACAGATAGGAATGCGCGGTGGTGGTGAGGAGGTGCTCGACGATGTCGCCCTCTTTGAGGTTGGTCCCCTTGACCCCGCGGCCTCCGCGGCCCTGACGCCTGTAGGTATCCAACGGCACGGTCTTCACATACCGGTCGCGCGATACCGACACGACCAAGTCCTCGTCGGCTATTAGGTCTTCGATATCGAACTCACCCTCATCGGGAACGAGGCGGCTGCGTCGCTTGTCCGCGTACTTGTCCCGAATCTCCTTGAGCTCGGTAGAGATGATCGCTCGTACTCGTCGCGGGTCGGCGAGAATCGACTCGAGCTCGGCAATCGTGAGCTGCAGCTCGGCATGCTCCTCCCGAACCTTGCCCTGCTCGAGCGCGGTGAGGCGTCGCAGAGGCATGTCGAGGATGTGCGAGGCCTGTATTTCAGAGAGCCCGAAGCGATCGATAAGACCCGACTTCGCTTCGTCGGCGTTGGCCGCGGCCCGAATCAGCGCTATGACCTCATCGATGTTGTCCAGAGCAATGATGAGGCCCTCGAGGATGTGCGAGCGCTCTTTCGCCTTTCGTAGCCGGTACTCGGTGCGGCGCGCGATCACGCTCATCTGATGCGTGATGTATTCGAGGATGACCTCGCCGAGGTTCAGCGTGCGCGGCACTCCGTCGACCAACGCCAGCATGTTGACGCCAAAGTTGTCTTGCAGCTGAGTCCTCTTGTAGAGCTGGTTCAGCACCACCTGAGGCACCGCGTTGCGCTTGAGATCGATCACCATACGCATCTCGGAACGCGACGACTCGTCCCTCAGATCGGCGATGCCCTCCAACCGCTTGGCGTTGACGAGCTCCGCTATCTTTTCGAGCAGGCGCGCCTTGTTCACCTGATATGGCAGCTCTGAGACGATGACCCTCGGGTTGCCGCGGGGGCCCTCCTCGACCTCGCAGATAGCGCGCATCTTTACCGAGCCCCGCCCGGTCGTGTAGGCGTCGACGATGCCCTGCCGCCCGACGATCAAGGCACCGGTAGGAAAGTCCGGCCCTTTGATGTGCTTCATCACGGCTTGAAGTGCGGCCCCCTCGGTCTCTGCGATCTCCGGGTGATCGAGTAACTCGATCACCGCGTCGATCACCTCCCCGAGGTTGTGAGGTGGGATGTTGGTGGCCATGCCGACCGCGATCCCGCTGGAGCCGTTGGCGAGAAGGTTGGGAAAGCGCGCCGGAAGCACGTCCGGCTGGACCTCGAACCCATCGTAGTTGGGGACGAAGTCCACCGTCTCCTCGTCGATGCCACGCAGCAGCTCCATCGCCAGCGGCGACAAGCGGCACTCCGTATAACGCATCGCTCCGGGCGGGTCACCGTCGACCGATCCGAAGTTGCCCTGGCCGTCGATCAGCGGATAGCGGGTGGAGAAGTCCTGGGCCAGACGAGCGAGGGCGTCGTAAATCGCCTGATCTCCGTGCGGGTGGTACTTCTTCATCACGTCGCCTACCAGCGCCGCACACTTGCGGTGCTGGCGATCTGGTCGCAGACCGGCTTCCAGGCCCGCGTAGAGAATGCGGCGATGCACGGGCTTCAGTCCGTCGCGCACGTCTGGCAGCGCCCGGCTCACGATCACCGACATCGCGTATTCGAGGAACGAGGACTGCACCTCGTCCTCGAGGTTTACCTGGTCGACCATAGAACGTTCGGCGAAATCGTCGGGTGGTTCCTGGGCCATGTCCTCGCCTCAAATATCGAGAAAGCGGATGTCTTTGGAGTTGCGCTGGATGAAGTTCTTGCGGGCTTCGACGTCCTCGCCCATAAGGACCGAGAAGATCTCCTCGGCCAGGGCGGCGTCGTCCAAGGTGACTCTCAATAGCGCACGCTTCTCTGGATCCAGCGTGGTGTCCCAGAGCTCACTCGGGTCCATCTCAGACAAACCCTTGAACCGAGACGCCTCGATCTTGCTGCCGTTGTTAGCCGTGCGGTAGGAGTCGAGCTGTTCGTCGTTGCGGAAGTAGTGGACCTTGCCTTTGTGCTTGATGCGATAAAGGGGCGGCTGTGCCACGTAGACGTAGCCTGCGTCCACCAGCTCGGGCATGTAGCGAAAGAAGAACGTAAGCAGCAGGGTCTTGATGTGAGAGCCGTCCACATCGGCGTCTGCCATCGAGATGATCTTGTGATAGCGGCACTTGGAGATGTCGAACTCTTCGCCGATGCCGGTCCCCACCGCGGTGATGATCGCCTGCACTTCCTTGTTTTCGAGGATCTTGGCCAACCGGGCGCGCTCGACGTTGAGGATCTTGCCTCGAAGCGGCAGGATCGCCTGGAAAGCGCGCTCCCGCCCCTGCTTGGCGGTGCCGCCGGCGGAGTTCCCCTCTACGATGTAGAGCTCTGCTTCCTCGGGATCCCGGGTTTGACAGTCGGCGAGCTTGCCCGGCAAAGTCGACGACTCGAGCAGCGTCTTGCGCCGCACGAGGTCGCGGGCCTTTCTCGCCTCGAGCCGGGCTCTCTGTGCCCCCATGGCTTTGATGCAGATCGCACGCGCCTCGCCCGGATGCTCCTCGAGGAAGTCCGCCAACTTTTGATTCATCGACGTCTCCACGAACGACCTGATCTCCGTGTTTCCGAGCTTCGTCTTGGTTTGGCCTTCGAACTGCGGATCCCTGAGTTTGACCGAAACGATCGCGGTAAGGCCCTCGCGACAATCCTCGCCGCTGAAGGACCCGTCCTTCTCCTTCAGCAAGCCTTTGTTGCGCGCATAGGCACTGAGCACGCGCGTCAGAGACCGGCGGAAGCCCTCTTCGTGCATTCCGCCTTCATGCGTGTTTATATTGTTCGCGAACGTGTACACCGACTCGGTGTAGGCGTTCGTCCACTGCATGGCTACCTCGAGCTCGTGCGACTCTCCTTTAGCCTCGAAATAGACGATCCTCTTGTTGACCGGTTCACGCGCAGTGTTGAGGTGCTTGACGAAATCAGTTATCCCGCCGGTGTAACGAAACACTTCGGCGGTTTCGGGCTGAGTGCGGTAGTCGAGCAGTCGGATCTCGAGGGAACGGTTTAGAAAGGCCATTTCCCTGAGCCTCTGGGCAAGCGTGTCGAACTTGAACTCGCGCTCGTCGGTGAAGACCTCTGGGTCGGGCCAGAAGGTAACGGTAGTACCCGTGCGCTTGGCCGGCTTGATGGCCTTGAGCTTGGCGTCGGGGCGGCCTCTCGAATAGCTCTGCCGCCACTGCTTGCCGTCTCTTACGACCTCTACCTGAAGACGTTCCGAGAGCGCGTTGACCACCGAGACCCCGACACCGTGCAGGCCCCCGGAAACCTGGTAGCCCTTGCCTCCGAACTTGCCCCCTGCGTGCAGCGTGGTGAGAACCACCTCAACCGCTGCCTTGCCTTCACCGGAGACGATGTCCACGGGAATACCGCGCCCGTTGTCCGAAACTCGACAGCCTCCATCTGCGAGCAGCTCGACCTTGATCCGGTCGCAGAATCCCGCCATGGCCTCGTCCACAGCATTGTCGACGACCTCATAAATGAGATGATGTAGACCTCGTGTGCCGGTCGAGCCGATGTACATCCCGGGCCGCTGACGAACGGGGTCGAGGCCTTTGAGGACCGTTATGTCATGTGCCGTGTAGGACGGCCGGTCACCCTTCCGTCCCGTAACAGGCGGCGCCTTAGCCGAAACTGCCTCCTTGATCAGGATCTCATCCAAGCTACCGGCGGGCCCAGGAATAGGCTCTGCGACACACTGCGCGGGCAGCTCGAGCGATTGTTTGGTGTGCCTTCGATTGTATCATCCAGGGGACCGATTTCCCTCTCTACTGGGCCTCTCGGAGGTCGTCGAAATACCCGTCCGGCTTCGTTTCCACGCCTCGTACGCGCTCCTCAGCGCGCCTTGAGGATCCGGCTCCCTCGCCTTCGATGACATGTGATTCGATTGCGGCTTCAAGGGGCCCTCTACGGTTGCCTCAAGCACCGGGCCGGGCCCGGTCCACACCCGGACTTCACGAACCACCGGACCTTCCAAAATCTCGTTTGCACGCGCACGAATGTGGTCGGCGAGATAGCCCACCTCTGTCGCCCACACCGGCGAATCGGCCCGCAGCCTCAGCACACCGTCGCGCAACGATGTCGGCTCGACATGAGCGCACACTGTTGCTCCCGCCAACACGGGCCACGCCCGCCACAGCCGGGCGGTGTCTGCGGGCCGCGCTCCACCCGGCGTTCCGAGGTCACTCAGGGCGTCTCCCAAGCGAACCGGCTCGGCGGTCACAGTCGTCGCACACTTCCGTCGACCACTTCGAGCACCGCAGTTGCTCCCAGCGCCTCGACCGCCCCGGGTTCGGCCGAGGTCACGATCGTTTGGTCCATCCCCGCCACGGCTTCCCCTAGCCACCGCCGCCGGAGAGGATCGAGCTCGGAGAAGACGTCGTCCAAGAGCAGGATCGGCTGCTCACCCATCGCTTCCGTCACCATGTCGAACTCTCCTGCCTTGAGCGCTAGGGCCGCCGTCCGCTGCTCGCCCTGCGAGCCGAACGTGCGCGCATCCATCACAGCACGGCCCTGTGACGAACTCACTCCGACGGAGACGTCGTCCCGCTGAGGCCCGGCCAATGTGGTCCCCCGCTCCAGCTCTCGGGGGCGGGCCTGGCTGATCGCGAGCTCGAGGTGGCAGCGCAGCTCCGACTCCTCCACCCCTCCGCTGGAAACGGCCTGGTCGCCGACCTCCTGGGGAAGCCACGCACTCTGGTAAGAGAGGTCCAGTCGGCCCTCCGAGGCGATCTCTCCGTAGCGCTTGCGGGCCGCTGGAAGCAGCAGGGCGAGGCACTCCAGCCGGGCCCCGGTGAGGGTGGCGCCCGCCTTGATCAGCGCCTCATCCCACACGTCCAGGGTCTTGAGCGTCTTCTCAGAACCTCGGCGCGGAGCGCTGCGCAACAGTGCGTTCTTCTGGCGCAGCACCCGGTCCCACTCTCGGCGCAGAGAACCTCGCCCCGGGCGCAGCTCGACCACCAGGTCGTCCAGGAAACGGCGGCGGCCCTCCGGAGATCCCTTGATCAGAGAAAGCTCGTCGGGTCCAAAGAACACGGCCACCATTACCTCCGTAAGAGCGCGCGCCGAGCGCACCGGAGTCTTGTTGATCAACGCCCGCCGCTTGCCCTCGCGGATCTCGAGATCGAGCTCCACCGATCGCTCTCCTCGCCTGACCCGTCCATGCAGTAGCGCCCGTTCGGCCCCCCGTCGAACCAGGGACTGGTCGGGTCCCCGCGGCGAGGGCAGCCCGCTGAGGCAAAAAACGGCTTCCAGCAAGCTGGTCTTTCCTTGCGCGTTTCTTCCCATAACGAGAGTGGGTCCCTCGCCGAGCTCCACGACCGCCTGCTCGTAGTTGCGAAAGTCCAGTAGCCCGAGGTCTTCCACCCTCAACTCGGGATTCTCTCTAAGACAGCCTCACCGGCATCAGAAGGTAGGTGAAGCCGGTCTCTCCTTCGGCCTTCATGATGGCCGGTTTGAGCCCATCCGAGGCCACCAGAGTCAGGCGCTCGCCAGAGATGGCGGTAGCTCCGTCCAGGAAAAATCGCGGGTTGAAGGCAATCACCATCGCCTCACCCTCGTACTCGGCGTCGAGAATCTCCTGCCCCTCGCCCACATCCGGAGTGTTCGCCGACACCTCGAGTTCGGTCCCGAGCTGGAACTTCACGGGCATGTTGTTCTGAGCCAGCAAACCCACCCTCTTGACCACTTCCACAACGTCGCTTCTTCCCACCATCAGGGTATTCGGGTAACCCTGCGGCAACAACTGCCTATATTTCGGGAACTCCCCTTCGATAAAACGAGACGCGATCACAGTCTCGGCGGCACTGTCGTGGCCGGAAACCCTGAACACGGCAAAGTTCGTCTTCAGCTCTACCCTGACTCGTCCCGAGGTTCCTTGAAGCGTCCGGGCGAGCTCACTCAGCGCTCTCGCCGGCAGAACGACATTACGTCCCTCGCCTGTATTGCTCACAGAAAGCTCTCGTACCGATAGCCGGTAGGAGTCCGTTGCCGCCAGCGTCAACGTCTCCCCATCGACCTCCCACAGAACTCCCGTGAGAACTTGCCGGGTTTCGTCGCTGGACGCGCTCCGAACTACCTGGGACAGACCCACCGCCAGCGTCTCTGACGCCAGCTCGAGCTCGATACCAACCTCGTCTCCCGATCTCGTAGGAAGCTGCGGATAGTCCTCGACGGACATCGCCTTGACGTGAAAACGTCCTCGGCCGGAGGAGATCTCGATCTCCGCGTCTCCGCTGGTGAGGCTCACCTGCCCGGGCCCCATGCTTCGCATCATGTCTCCGAACAACCTTCCGGGAACGACGGCGGTGCCGGGCTCGTCAACCGCCGCCTGCAGCTGCGTCTCCATGGTCAGCTCAAGATCGGTTGCCCCAATCGCCACGGTTCCATCCTCGGTGGCCTCCATCCGCAGGCCTGCCAAGACCGGAAGCGTGGCACGATTCGTGATGGCACGGGCGGCGAACTGCACTGCCTCTAGCAGATCATCTCGTTCACAGCGAAGCTTCATTCACACATCCTCCTATGAGATCTACTAAAGACATTCTTGTCGTAGCAGTAGTAGGGGCTGGGGATTTGGGGATAACAAACATTAGGGCTGCTCACATGCTCTGAGGACATCACCCAGGCAGTGGATGCAGAAGGGGGATGAGCCCACCGTCAGAGCCGGCCGCCCGAGTTGGGTTGAAGTTTCCACAATAAAGCCCGTCCTTTTCCTCAGCTTATCTACGTGCTGCGCGCTGGCGGATGCGAGCGGTCAGCTCTTCAACTTGTTCGTAGGAACTTTCCTTTTCTCTCATGCTCTTCCTGATCTTGTTTGTGGCGTGGAGCACAGTTGAGTGATCTCGGTTGCCGAATTCGCGGCCAATTTTGGGGAGTGATAGATCGGTGAGGTCACGGCACAGGTACATGGCCATTTGACGAGCAACGACCAGCGGGCGTGTGCGGCTTGAGGAGCGCATCTCCTCGGGCGTGACGTTGTAGTACTCGGAGGCCACCGCGACAACGAGGTCGGCGGTGACGGGGGCTTCGCCCGCGTTCGAGAGGAGCGACTGGAGGACGTCGTTGGCCAACTCGGCGGTGGGAGGCCGGCCGGTCAACGACGCATAGGCGCTGACCCGAATGAGCGCCCCCTCGAGCTCGCGGATGTTCGTCTGGATTCGGTTGGCTATGTAGGAGAGGACCTCGGGTTCGACGGGCAGTTTCTCAGTGAGGGATTTGAGCTGCAGGATGGCGAGCCGGGTCTCGAAATCTGGGGGTTGGATGTCTGTGAGCAGGCCCCATTCGAAGCGGGTGCGTAGCCGCTCCTCGAGAGTGGCGATGCGCTTGGGCGCGCGGTCAGAGGTGATGACAAGCTGACTGGCGGGATGGAGCGCGTTGAAGGTATGGAAGAACTCCTCTTGGGTCCGCTCCTTGCCCTCGAGGAACTGGATGTCGTCGATCAACAGAACGTCGGCTGCTCGGTAGCGTCGGTGGAATTCGGGGAAGCTGCGGCGCTGAACCGCGACCAGGAATTCATTGATGAACTGTTCGGTGGATACGTAGCGAACTACGAGGTCGGGGTGACACTCGGCGACGTAGCGGCCCATGGCATGCAACAGGTGGGTCTTTCCCAACCCCGCTCCGCCGTAGATGAACAGGGGGTTGTAGGCGTGCGCGGGTGCTTCTGCCACGGCCAGCGCCGCGGCGTGTGGGAAACGGTTGGAAGAGCCTATGACGAAGGAGTCAAAGGTGTACTTGGGCAGAAAGAGGTGGTCGGGGCGTGGGGGCGCAGGATCGTGCGGAGCTGGGAGCCGTGAGGACGAGGGGCGAGGCTCTGCGTGGGGGGCCGGGGAGGGGGCCGGGGCCAGGGGTGTCAGGAGGAGGTCCACGTGGCCCCCGGCAGCGTTGACTAGTGCCGTCTCGACGGCTCCGCGGTAGCGGCTGTCGATCCAGTCTCGTGTGAAGGGGCTGGGGACGCTCAGCTCGAGAAGAGCACCGTCGAAGGAGAGGGCTTCGCAGTCACCGAACCAGGCCGCGAAGGTCCCTTCTGAGAGCCGGGAACGGAGCTCTCGGGCGGCGACGTCCCAGAGCTGTTGAGGTGAGAGCGTGGGTTCGCCCCGGACCGAGGTGGTGAAGGTATTCATGTCTGTTCCCCCAGTGGCTCAAGGAGCCCGGCCCCCCTGTGTCTCAGGAAGACTCGTGTTAAATCCAGCAGTGTCAACAGCCTTATCCACAGATGTGGATAAGAGGCTGCGGTGCGCCCAGGTATGGACGCGCCAAACCCGACAGCGCTCTGGGGGAAGTACCAGGACTCGACTCGCCTTGTTTTGTGGATAAGGACCGGCTCTATCCTAAGCAGCCGTACGTGAGGCGAGTCAAGGGGAGATTGCCCGGCGCGCGAGGAAGTTTCGGCCCCGAAGCGATTGACGTGCAGAAACGTCGCTCGGCTATACTTCCGCCACACGTTTCTACAACTCCGGTATTTTCGCGACGGCCCCAACCTCTGCGGAGGTCAGCCGTGAAAGAGACGGCCAGCCGATGACCAAGCGTACGTTCCAACCCAACAATCGACGCCGCAAACGAAAGCACGGCTTCCGGGCCCGTATGCGGACACGCGCCGGACGCTCGATTCTGAAGAACAGGCGGGCCAAGGGCCGTGCGCGGCTGTCGGCTTGAGCCCGGGGCAATGTGGCGGAAGGAATCGTTGAGCGGAGGCCACGCGTTCCGGCGAGTGCTGCGGATCGGCAGGAGAATCCGGCGAGAGGGGCTCACTCTGTACTTCCAGGAACGTCATGGGCCGACGCGTGTGGGATTGATGGTAGCCGTGACTCCCCGTAGCGCGGTAACTCGTAATCGGGTACGCCGACGGCTGCGGAGCGCCGCTCGACTTGTGGTGCCGGGGTTTGGCTGGGATGTTGTGATCCGGGCAGATGGGTCGGCTGCCGTGCGTAACTTCCAGGAAGTGGTACAGGAGATGGCGTGCGCGGTTCAGAAGGTGGGGGCCGCACAATGAGTCCCCTGGCCGGGTCGATGGTAGGAGCTCTCAACCTGTACCGGATGGTTTCGTCTGGGCTTCCGCGCCGGTGCCGGTTCGAGCCGACATGCTCGGCTTACGCCTTGGAGGCGATTCGAGGCCACGGCGCCCTCCGGGGCGCAGCTATGAGCCTAGCCCGGGTGACTCGCTGTCACCCGTGGAATCCCGGCGGGCTCGACCCCGTCCCCCTTGCTCGAAGCCGGCGTTAGATGGGCTATTTCGAGGTCTTCGCCGGCGCCCTGGCGGGCTTCTACGCCTTGGTCCCCAGCTATGGCTTAGCGATCATCCTTCTGACCCTGGCGACGCGCGTGATTCTGCTCCCGCTGTCGATAAAGCAGACGCGTTCGATGCGGGAGATGCAGAAAATTCAGCCCGAGCTCACCAAGCTGCGGGCGAAGCACAAGGGGAACCGGCAGAAGCTCAACGAGGAACAGATGCTCCTGTTCAAGGAGCACGGGGTGAATCCCTTCGGGGGATGCGGACCTCTGGTGCTGCAGATGCCCGTGCTGTTCGGGCTCTTCTACGTGATTCGACAGCCGCTCCAGTACATGGGCTACAAAGCCACCGCGGCCGCCAGCGGAGCGTTGGATTTCGTTCCCGGCAAGGTGGAGGGCTTCATGTCCACGATCCAAGACTCCGCCCTCGCTAAGGCTCTGTTCAACGACCCTCTGCCTGTACACGACTTTCTCGGACTGCGACTCGACTGCTCCTCGTCGTTGGCGTTGCGAGGGGACGGTACGCCGGTTCTGGCGGAGGCCTGCGGGAGCGGTCTGCTCACCGCACTTCCCTACCTCATCTTGGTGGTCCTGATGGGGCTCACGACCTACTACCAGCAGAAGCAGATGCAGGCAAAGCAGGCGGCGCAGGCGCAGGACAGCCCGATGGCCCAGCAGATGCAGATGTTCACCAAGGTGATGCCGGTCATGTTGATGGTGTTCTCGTTCAGCTTTCCGTCGGGCCTGGTCATCTACTGGCTCACGACCAACCTGTGGACCATCGCTCAGCAGAGAATCATCCTCAAGGCGGTGCCTTTGCAGCCGAGCTCCAAGGCCCTTCCTGCGGGTAACGCTTCCCCGGCCGCCAAGCCGAGCTCCAAGGCGCAACCGTCGGCAAGCACGAAATCCGGCGGGGGCAACAAGCCTGCGAAGGGGTCCAATTCCACCACTAAGCGTTCGCCCACGGCTCAGGGCGGTAACGGAGCGAGGTCGACGGCCCCCAGCGGAGACCGAAAGAAGCGGAAGAAATGAGCGAAGAGTCAACCGAAGCGATGAATGAAGACGGAACGGAAGGGACGAAGCAGGAATCGGCGGGGGCTGAGGCGGAAGCCGGTGACCCGAAATCGGCCCACGACGGGGGCGCCGGAGAGGCCGGAGACAGAGTTCGGGCGGAAGATGTTGCTCCTGAGGAAATCGCCCGGGTGGCCGGCGAGTTCGTTGGCGGGCTTCTTGACGCGATGGGGCTCAAGGGGGAGATAGAGACCAAGGTTGCAGAGGGCCGGGCGTCGGTCGAAGTGAGTGGCGATGACCTCGGGATCCTCATCGGGAGGCGCGGCCAGACGCTAGAAGCGGTGCAGGAGCTCACTCGTACCGCGGTGCAGCGGCGCCTACGAGCACACGTTCGCCTACTGGTGGACGTGGAGAGCTATCGGGCCAGGCGCCGCGAGTCGTTGGCCGAGTACGCCCGCGAAATGGCGGACCGTGCGATGGAGCGAGGCACCGAGATCGAGCTCGAGCCGATGAACGCCTACGAGCGCAAGATCGTCCACGATGCGATCGCGGATATCGACGGGGCGTCGAGCTTCAGCGAAGGCGAAGACCCGCAGCGCAAGGTAATAGTTCGCGGCGACTGAGCTGCATCGGCCCGCATCGGGCCCGGGCAGGAGTTGCGCGCGCAAGGGAGCGAATGTTTCACGTGAAACATCCCCGAATTGGCGCTCACCGGGCGAATGTTGGGCGGTGACTTAAATGACTCACCGGTTTCGGCCGCCACACCATCCCTAGAAGAGGAAACGCGGGACCCAAGGGCGCACCGAAGACGGAAGAACCCTAGCTGCAGCAGAGGTCTTGGGCTGTCCATAATTCTCGCCCCTCCTTAAGCTGCGAACGCGGCGATCGCGATTCCCGCCAGGGGGTCAGCCCACCAGCTGAGTAGGGAATTAGTCGCCAAGCCGACAAGCAGAAAGGCCGAGAGGTAGGTGCAGAGGGTTGTCTGAGTCGAGTCGGCTTGGAGCGCCCGACTATCAAGGCTGCGAGCCACCCGAGTTTTGCGAGCTGCCAAGATCGGCATAACCACCAAAGACACAAGGGCCAATCCAACCCCCCATGGGGCTCTCATCTGGCCTCGAATGCACGGTCAGTAAGCCCTTGCGAAGGTCGGTTAGGCGCGAAACTGGGGAGGACGCCTGCACAATTCGGCATCCTAGTTGAGGGGGAACCTTAGGTGAGTCAAGTCGGTCACTCCCGGATGTTTCACGTGAAACATCCCCGAATCGGCGCTCACCGGAGTTTACTTGGATCCCTTTCCCCGTTCCCCGCCCGGGTTGAGTCCCCAGCCCCCGGCCCCCAACCCAGCCGACGGCTCCCCAGAAACTCGCCCGCGCAAGTTGGGTTTACGAGGCCCCGTCGATCCCCATGCCGAAATTGAGAAGTGACTAGGCCCCCGCAGACCGCGGGGGCTGAAGAACAAGCCGAACGCTTGGCCGAGTACGCGGCCCTGGTGCGACGATGGGCCTCCCGGCTCGACCTGGTAGCGCCCGGCGACCTTCCCCGCTTCGAGAAGCGCCACATCGCCGACTCCTTGGGGGCCGCGTCGGTGATCGACGCCTTGCCACCGGGGCCGGCCGCCGACGTCGGTTCGGGGGCCGGGCTGCCCGGGATCCCCCTGGCGATAGGGGCCAACCCACGCCATTGGCGTCTGCTGGAGCCGCGACCCCGCAGGGCGGCCTTCTTGGAGGAGTGTGTCCGGGTCCTCGAGCTCGATTGCGAGGTGTTGACGCTCACCGCCCAGCAGGCGGCACGCCGCTCAGATCTGCTCGGTGGCCACGTCTGCGCATTGGCCCGAGCTCTGGCGGCGCCCATCACCGCGTTCGGGCTTCTCCTGCCCCTGGTGCGAGCGGATGGCGTGGCTGCGATCTTCGCCTCGGTTGATGCACGGCTCCCCGTGCAAGCCGAGAGGGTGTGGGGGGGTCTTGCTATCATGCGCGGGATGGAAGAAGGACGCTCACGCCTCGGCGCCGTATGACGACGTTGTGACCGCAACGGCGCCCGGCCGAGCTGCTTGGAAGGTACTGGAAAGAGCCGATCCTGCTCCCGGCATGCCGGTAATCGCGGTAGCGAATCAGAAGGGAGGCGTCGGGAAGACAACGTCGGTGGTGAACCTGGGCGCCGCGCTGGCGCTCAGAGGACTTTCTGCGCTGGTGATCGATCTCGACCCGCAGGCGAACGCCACCACCGGACTGGGGCTCGACCGGCGCACCATCACGCGCTCGACTTATGAGCTCCTGTCGCAGGAGGCCGCCCTAGAGGAAGTTGTGCTGCCAACAGCCATCGCCGGCCTTGACTGTGCTCCTGCCAGCCAGGATCTGGCAGGAGCCGAGGTTGAGCTGGTACAGCAGGCGGCGCGTGAGCGACGGTTGAAGACCGTCCTCGAAGCCTCCCACCGCCGCTGGGACATCGTGCTCGTGGACTGTCCACCCTCGCTGGGTCTGATCACAGTCAACGGGTTGATCGCTGCGCACGGCCTGATCGTCCCGGTGCAATGCGAGTACTACGCGCTCGAGGGCTTGGGCCAGCTGATGAGCACCGCGGAACGAGTGCGGCGCTCGCTTAATCCGGCACTCCGCATCACCGGGCTGCTGCTGACCATGTACGACGGGCGGACGAGGCTCTCGAGTGAGGTCGCCAACGAGGTCAGGTCGCATTTTGGTGAGCTCGTGTTCAAGGCCGTGGTCCCCCGTAGCGTGCGGCTCTCCGAGGCGCCCTCCTACGGCCAGCCGGTGGTGACTCTTGACGCTGGGTCGCGCGGCTCGATCTCCTACCGGTTGGTAGCGGGCGAGCTGGAGGAGCGTTGTGCCCTGGTGAGCGCTAAGGCCGCTACTCGTCGAGAGGGCCCCGAACGCGCACTCGTTCCCACTAGAGAGGGGCCCGGGGGCAGAGGCTACGGCGTGGTGACTGCGGAGCCTGCCGGGCTGGTCGAGTCATGGCCACCCGCAGACCCCTGGACCGAGCCGTGACCAGACGAGCCGGCCTGGGCCGGGGCCTCGACGCTTTGCTGCCTCCCGAGATTGAGGAGGGTCGCGGCCCGGGACCGCTCGAGGTGAGGCTCGAGGACATCGTTCCCAACCCGAATCAGCCTCGTCGTGAGTTCGACGAAGAGGCACTGGTTGAGCTGGCGGCTTCGATAAGCGCATTGGGACTCCTGCAGCCTCTTCTGGTGCGTCCCTCCGAAGCCGGACGCCACGAGCTGATCGCAGGGGAGCGCCGGCTGCGGGCGGCCCGCGTGGCCGGCCTCACTCATGTCCCCGTGATGGAGGTCGCTACCGACGAGCGCGGGTCCCTCGAGCGAGCGCTCGTCGAGAACATTCATCGCGCCGACCTCAACCCGATCGAGGAGGCCGCCGCCTACCGGCAGCTGCTCGACGATGGAGGCCTCACCCAGGAGCAACTCGCCGACAGGCTCGGACGCAGCCGGAGCGCGATCACAAACTCGTTGCGCCTGCTCGAGCTCCCGGTGGTGGTTCATGATTTGGTGGTGCGCGGCCGGTTGAGCGCGGGACATGCACGAGCCCTCCTGGCTCTCAACAGGAGCCCGTTTCAGACACGACTTGCGACTCGAATCGCTCAGGAAGGAATCTCGGTTAGGGATACCGAGGATCTGGTGCAGCGATACGTCGCGATGTCCACCACGAGTGGGGACACGGGACGAGCTGTCGGTGGCCGCCCGGCTGCGGCCACCGAGGCCCAGCAGCTACTCTCCGAACGCCTCCAAGCGCGCGTGCGCGTGACCATGGGCAAGAACAAGGGACGAATCGCCATCGACTTCACCTCCGAGGAGGAGCTCGAGCGGCTGATGGGGCTGCTGGCGAGTTCGGGACGAAGTCCCACCGTAGCGTCCCCCGATCGCTAGTCGTCCCCTCCACGCCGCCGGTCTTGGGCCACCACCCACCCATGCGCGGTGGCGAGAGCGAACCGTGGACATTCACATCACCTACCGGATCGGTGGTCAGAAGCCAACCGTGGACTTTGCCACGCGACGGCGGGGGCAAGGGACCCGGACCGGGAGGGTCAGGCGTGGGTGTGCTGGGCCTCCAGATAGCGTTCGGCGTCGATGGCCGCCATGCAGCCCATTCCGGCAGCGGTTATCGCTTGCCGGTACCTGAAGTCGACGACGTCGCCGGCTGCGAACACTCCCGGCACCGTAGTCTGGGTGTCGTCTGAAGGAATCGAGATGTAGCCCTCGGCCAGGTCGATCTGACCCTCGAACAGCGAGGTGCTGGGCAGATGGCCGATGGCGACGAACACACCCCCGACTTCAATCGAGCTGGTCTCTCCCGTCTCGAGGTTGAGAAGATGCGCTCCGGCGACCTTCTGATCGCCATAGACCTCCGACACCGTGGAGTTCCACACGAAGTCGATCTTCGGGTTGGCGAAAGCGCGGTCGCGCATGATCTTGGAGGCGCGCAGCTCGCCGCGCCGATGCACCACGGTGACCTTGGAGGCGAACTTGGTGAGAAAGATGGCCTCCTCGAGCGCCGAGTCCCCGCCGCCGACGACGATCAGCTCTTGGTCCCTGAAAAAGAAGCCGTCGCAGGTCGCACAGGTCGATACCCCGCGTCCCAGCAGCTCCTTCTCTCCCGGTATGCCGAGCATCTTGGCCTGGGCCCCGGTGGCGATGATCACGGCGTGGGCGCGAAAGGAAGAGCCACTCAGGTGAATCTCGAAGGGCGAGGCCGAGAAGTCGACTGAGGTGACGTTCTCGGAGAGGTACTCCGCTCCGAAGCGGGCGGCCTGCTTGCGCATCTGCTCCATGAGCTCGGGGCCCATGATGCCGTCGACGAAGCCGGGGTAGTTCTCGACCTCGGTCGTAAGCATGAGCTGACCCCCGGCCTCGAAGCCCTCGATTACCAGGGGCGCGAGGTTGGCACGGGCCGCGTAGACCGCGGCCGTTAGCCCCGAAGGACCGGAGCCGATGATGATGACGTTGCGAGTGTCCTGCTCCACGTTTCGCTTGTCCTTGCTTGAGCGGGAATGGCTGCTTCTCCCGGCCGCCTGCGCCGGGGACATTCTAGGGACTAGAACGCCGGGGGGCGAAGCGACATTCCGCCCGGGCCGTGTGGGGCCGTCTAGGGGCTGCCCGCCAGGTCGCTCGCCTGATAGCCGAGCGGAGCACAGGTGCGCGGCTCGAATGCCCACACCGCAAGCTGATTGGGCCGGCGTCCCGAGGAACTGGTGACGAACCCCACGAACAGCACTTTGCTTCCCTCGAGCCGCCCCTGAGCTCCGACGGCGGGGAGCATGCGCGCGCCCTCGAACTGGGCGGAGACCTCATCCACGCAGGAACGGATCGAGTCGCGCAGCGCGGCGGGGGCCTGCGGGGCGAGAGCATCCGTCAGGGCCAACCCCTTCCGGAGCTTTTCGTCAGCCGTCGGTGCCGAGCGGTAGGCCTTGCGCACTGATTCAACAGAGGAGCGGGAGCGAGCGAGGTCGGCGACCTTATCGAGAGAGGTGCGCCCGAGGTCACCGAGCCATACGGGCCGGCCCCCAAGGTCTCGGGCCCCCAAGGCGTCGGATTGCTGGTTCTCGAGAGCGGCGCCGCCACTACCCCCGACTGCTCCGCCCGATGAGCCGTCGGAGCCCCCCAACAAACCACCCTGAAGGACTGCGACGCCGCCGATTATCAATAGCGCGGCCGCGCCGAGGGCCGGCGCCAGCCGGCGCATGAAGGAGCGCTCGGGCGAGGGCCGCGGCACCAGAGGGACGACGTTGCCGGCGTGCTGGCCGGCCTGAAGCGCGGAGTGGAGCTCGGTGCGCTCGGCTTCGGTCATCTTGGCGCCGGGCGCTTCGAGCAAAGCTCTCAGCGCGGTGAGCTCGGCGCGGCAGTCGGCACAGGACCGGAGATGGGCCTCGAGGTCCTCGGAGCGGGCGCGATCGAGCTCGCCCCTGGTGAACTCGAGGAGCAGCTCGGACCAAGC
>Ga0136622_10000216_pt1 | contig 22769 bp, 23 predicted proteins | sample AntDrymUQ4482106_2_FD_104803 | JGI IMG/M metagenome (GOLD analysis project Ga0136622, IMG submission 104803) | Polar desert sand microbial communities from Dry Valleys, Antarctica - metaG UQ448 (21.06) | ecosystem: Environmental > Terrestrial > Soil > Desert | place: Antarctica: Dry Valley...
CGACAACGCCTCCAACGACGGCACCGCGGAGAACCACGACGACGGCACCGCCGACGACGCCTCCGACGACGGCACCGCCGAGAACCACGACGACGGCACCGCCGACGACGCCTCCAACGACGGCGCCACCGACGACGACGACGGCACCGCCGACGACCACGACGACGGCACCGCCGACGACCACGACGACCGCACCACCGACGACCACGACGACCGCACCACCGACGACCACGACGACGGTAGAGGTGTCGATCCCAACCCAGTCGGACCCGACGGTGTTGGGCATTCTGGATTCGAGCCCCGATCTGTCGAAGGCTCGAGATTACGTGGAGCAGGCCGGGCTGCGGGATCTGCTGGACGACATCGACGCTCCGGTGACGTTCCTGGTGCCGACCAACGACGCCTTCGAGGTGTTGGAAGCGAGCCCCGGCGGCTCAGACCTGCTGAACGACGACGCGAGGCTCCGTGAGCTGTTGGAACGGCACATCATCGGCGGCCGGGTGCTGACCGACGACCTGTTCGCCGACGAGAAACGGAAAACCATCGGTGGTGACGTGCTGGCGGTCGATCCTGAGAAGGAGACCATCGAGGGCGCCATCGTGTTGGCGCCAGATGTGGAAGACGGCAATGGCGTGGTGCACGCCATTGATCGCGTGCTGCTGCCGTAGCCCCCTGGGTCGGGGAGTCAGGAGGTCAGCCCGAGTGCGGCGTGAATCTCGCCGAGCCCCGACAGCAAGGCGTCCGCACCGGAGGGGTCGAGAGCCGAGAACGGGCGCTGCATCATGTCGTCGGTCGACTCATCCACGCGAGCCAACAGTTCGTGGTCGCGTGCCGCTACGTCCGGCGGGTCCGTCCAGCCGAACATCTCCCAGGCGTCTGGGCGACGAATGTAATGAGCGACGCGAGGATCAAGCCCGTGGGTGATCATCGCCGCCAAGTGAGCGCTGCCCCTGGCCTCGCGAAGGCAGGCGACCAGGTGCATGGTCAGGCCCGGTGCGTCCTGTGGTTGAGGTTCGGCTTCGATTCCTGCGTAGAGCGCGAGGCCGGCCGGATCGATGGCGTCGTTGACGGCGCCGGCCGCAGCACAGAACCCGTCGAGGTCGAGCTCGCCGAGTTTCGAGCGGCCGAGCTCGGCGTTGCACTCGAGGTAGAGCCGGGCCGCATCGCGCGGCGGCATCTTCTCGCGTGACGACGTCCACATCTTGTCGACCAGCTCGGGGTTGAAGTAGCCGAAGGCGCTCGCCACCACCTGGGGTTCCACGTCGCCGAGCACCCCGCCCCGCCCCAGGAAGTAGAAGCGATACCCGCCGAGCCCATGCTCCTTGCCGACGGCGAGCGTCTCAGGCGTGAAGTAGGAGGCGGAACCGATGGCGGCGATGAGGGGCGAACAGCGGACTGCCAACTCTCTGGGTGTCATCGTCCGGCAACGTAGCCTGGTGGGCTGTGGATCGACCGATCGGGATGTTCGACTCGGGCTTCGGAGGGCTGACGGTTGCCCGCGCCTTCATCGACTTGCTGCCAGCGGAGGACCTCGTCTACATCGGTGACACCGGCCGCTACCCGTACGGCTCCAGGCCGCTTGCCGAGGTGCGCAAGTTCGCAGAGGAGCTGGCGCGAAGTCTCGTAGACGACCACGGCGCCAAAGCGATCGTCGTCGCCTGCAACACGGCTGCGGCCGCCGGTCTCGATGACCTACGGGCGTCGCTGCCGGTGCCGGTCCTCGACGTGATCGAGCCTGGCGTGGCGGCCCTGGTACGAACCACCGTCACCGGACGGGTGGGCGTGATCGGCACCGTCGGCACCGTCTCGTCGGGGGCGTACCGCACGGCCGTCAGCTGCACAGGCGTGCCGGTACAGCTCACCAGCGCCGCCTGCCCAGGCTTCGTGGAGTTCGTGGAGCGCGGACAGACCGATGGCGACGAGGTGACCGTGCTGGCGGAGCGGCTGCTGGCGCCGGTGCGCCAGGCCGGCGTCGACTCCTTGCTGCTGGGTTGCACGCACTACCCGTTCCTCGCTCGCACCATCGCTGATGTGATGGGCCACGACGTGACGCTCGTGAGCAGCGCCGACGAGACCGCTTTCGCGGCGCAGCGCCTGCTCGGCGAGCGTGACCTGCTACGCACTCCCGACGGGCGCAGAGGCGAGCACCGCTTCCTGTCGAGCGGCGATCTCGACGCCTTCCGCCGCCTCGGCGCCCGGCTGCTGGGCCCCGAGCTCGACCACACAGAACCTTGGAACCAGGAGTCCGACATCCGATGACTTCCACGACGAGCACCACCCGCCCCGACGGTCGCCAGCCTGGCGACCTGCGCCCCGTCACGTTCGAGCGTGACTTCACCGAGATGGCGGCCGGCTCGTCACTGGTGTCGTTCGGCCGCACGCGAGTGCTGTGCACGGCGAGCGTCGACGAGGACGTGCCGCGCTGGATGCGCGGCTCGGGCAAGGGCTGGGTGACGGCGGAGTACTCGATGCTTCCGGGTTCGTCGCCCGAACGAGTCGGTCGAGAGGCGGCCAAGGGCAAGCAGAGCGGCCGTACCGTAGAGATCCAGCGTCTCATCGGGCGGAGCCTGCGGGCCTGCTGCGACATGACACTGCTCGGGGAGCGTCAGGTGGTTGTCGACTGCGACGTGCTACAGGCCGACGGCGGCACCCGCACCGCCAGCATCTGCGGCGGCTTTCTGGCCCTCCATGACGCGCTGGCCCGGCTCCTTGCGTCGGGTGCGATCAAGGCGCACCCGCTGCACTCCTTCTGTGCCGCCATCAGCGTCGGCATTGTCGACGCCGTGCCGATGCTCGACCTGCCATACGTGGAGGACAGCAGAGCCGAGGTCGACATGAATGTGGTGATGCTGCGCCCGGTCCAGGGCGGCGAGCCCCGCTTCGTGGAGGTGCAAGGGACGGCAGAGGGAGCTGCGTTCTCGCGCTCTGAGCTGGACGGACTGCTGGAGCTGGCTGGCGAGGGCGTCGTCCGCATCATGGAGCTGCAGGCGGAGATGATCGCCGAACCGCCGGCCAAGCGCTGAGTCGATCATGGGAGGTCCCGAGCCGCTCGAGCTGGTGTGCGCGTCGGCCAACCCGCACAAGGTGGCCGAGATCGAGCTGCTGTTGGCCGGCGCTGTCATTCTCACCCCGCGCCCGGTCTGGGTGCCCGACGTGGAGGAGGATGCCGACACGCTCATAGGCAACGCCCGTCTGAAGGCCGTCGCCATCGTGGAGGCCACTGGCCGACCGGCCGTTGCCGATGACACCGGCTTCGAGGTGGATGCCCTCGACGGTGCGCCCGGCGTTCGTGCCGCCCGGTTCGCAGGGGAGGATGCCACATACGCCGACAATCGGGCCCGGCTGCTCTCCCTGCTCCGTGGCGTGGGCGACGATGGGCGAGCAGCCCGCTTCCGCACGGTGGCGCTCGTTCGCTGGCCCGACGGCTCCGAGGTGGTCGCCGAGGGCCTGAGCGATGGCCGGATCGCCCACACAGAACGGGGCAGCGGTGGCTTCGGCTACGACCCGTTGTTCGTACCCGATGACGGCGACGGCCGCACGTTCGCCGAGATGGACGCCACGGCGAAGCACGAGATCTCTCATCGCGGTCGAGCGTTCCGCAACCTGCTCATCGAGCTGGGTGCCGGACCGAGCGGCTGCGCCGGTATCTGACCAGGTACGGGCTCCGCATGACCCGTTCGGATGACTGGGCGGGTTAGTCCCAGCCGCGCAGGTCGATCGGCCACGCGTCGACGACCTCTTCGCCGTCGAGGACGTACGCAACGGAGTGCATCGCCATCGTCGGGTCGACATGCGCCGGTAGCACCGCCACAGGGTCGCCGACCGTGAGCTGCATCTGCCCTGCGCCGAACGTGATGTGCTCGTCGCTGCAGAACCAGACGTCGACGCCGTCGAGCGCCACCTTCGGGTTCCCGTGGTCCATGCCCAGCGCTTTCAGCCCCACGTCGGCAACGGCGTAGCCGTCTTTGACTGCTATGACGGTGCCCCGGATCGTGAGTGCATGGCCGAACGGGAGCCCGAGGGTGGCGTACTGGGTGTCCATCAGCGCGTAGCTGCCGGCTTGCAGCTCGGTGATACCGGTGTCGCCGTGGAGGTCGTAGGTGCCCGTGCCGCCGGCCGACACGATGTCACCGCCGACATCTCGGTGGGCCTGGCTCAGCAGCTCCATCGCGTCGGCCACCTGCCGTTGCTGTTGGGCGCGATCGGTGACCATCATCAGGTGACCCTCGTAGCCCATCACGCCGCGCACCTCGACGCCGCCGGCGCGGGCCGTGTCAGCGAGATGTCCTGCGGCTGCGGGCGCGCAGCCGCAGCGCGGAAGCCCGACATCGACGTCGATCACGCAGCGCCGGATACCGGCGGCGATGGCGGCGGCAACTGTGGCCTCGCTGTCCACAGCGATCGTGATGCTGGCATCGTCCTGGCGAGCTGCCATGGCGGCGAGACGGCGCGAGTCGATGGTCTCGTTGGCCAGCAGCAGGTCGTCGCCGAGCCCTGCGTCGGCCATTCCCAGGACCTCTCGGGGAGTGGCGCACGTGAAACCGGTGTGGCGCCGTTCGTGTTGGGCCCTGGCGATGGCTGTGCACTTGTGGGCCTTCACGTGCGGGCGCAGTGTCGCGCCAGGGTGCGCCGCGGTCATGATGTCGAGGTTGGCCTCGAATGTGCGCCGGTCGATGACCGGGGCGGGTGTGGGGATCTCGGTGGCATGCATGGTGCGGGCGGAGGGACTCGAACCCTCACTCCTCTGGGGAACAGGAACCTAAATCCTGCGCGTCTGCCAGTTCCGCCACGCCCGCGTGGCGTCCGCACGCTACCGCGGCGCCGTCAGGCGACGGGGAGCCAGGTGAGACAGATCTGCACGACCTCGACGTCGGACTTCTCGGCCGACACGGACATGGTCGTGATCTGCTTCGCCGTCTCCATCCAACGGGCGTCGATCTCGGTGATCTCGGCCGAGAGCTCGGCGTCCAACGCCTCCAACTCGTCGGTGAGTCTGGTGACCTTGTTGTCAGCCTCCTCGATCCGGCGTTCGGCGGTGCGCGAGCGGGACTGTCCCCGCGCCGCCCGGCCGGCCTTGCCGAGGATCGAGCCGAGCAGGCGGCCCTTGGAGCGGCGCCCACTCAGCAGCCCGCCGAGCACGGACCCGGCCGTCGAGAGCAGCTCGTCGCGTTGGCGACCCTTGCCCTCGCTCTCGACGACGCCCGCGCGGTCCTCGGCGGCACCGATCTGGGTCCGCAGCTTGGTCACCTTGGCCTCGTACTTGTCGCGCAGTTCGGCGATCTCCATGTCGGCGTGCTCGTCGGCGACTTTGAGACAGCGCGCCTCGAAGTCCTCGGGTTTCTCGGCTGGGCGCGAGGAGAGCTTCAACTCCCGATTCGTCCGGAGCTCGAGCGTCATGGTGCGCACGAGGTGGTCGGTGAGATCCCGCTCCGCCTGGGTGAACAGTGACTTCTCACCGAGCGCCACGTCGCCGAGTCGGTACACGGCACCCGGAGGCGGGGTGTCGACGAGATCGCGGTCGTCGTAGTCGACGGCGATCGCCCTGGAGACGTCGGGTGGCGACGTGAGCGGGAAGACGACGGCCTCGTACTCCGCGTCGTGGACGAGGTCTCCTGCGGCTCGGTCGTCGTAGCGGACGTTGACGCGGGCGACAATGGAAGGCTCGAGACGACCCCCCGACCCGCTGGCGCCGACCTCGGACAGCCACGGCGCGGCCGGGTCCACGAAGCGCACGATCACGCCGGCAGCCACCTCGGGCATCACCGGCGTCGCGTCGTCGCCAACCGCCGCTTGAGGTGCTGGGGAGGCGCCGGTCGCTTCGGCGGCGGAGGCGGGGGCGGGTGCGCCGGCACCGTCGGTGGGCGCTGGCTCGGAGCCCTTCAACGGGGTCATCAGCGTGGCGATCTGATCGCGCGTCAACGGCCCGCGCAGGTAGCTCATCGCCCAGCGCGTCGTGAACACCTCTGGCTGGTCCTCGCCCGCCTTGCGCAGCACGAACTCGCGCTTGTCCAGTCCGCTGATGATGTCGTTCACGGCACGCAGGTCGACACCGCCAGCGGCGGAGCTCATGCCGTCGAGCAGCCGCTTCTTGTCGCGCTCGGTCTGCAGCCGGCCAACCATCCACGTGCCGGCGTTGGACAGTGCCTTGTAATCGACGTCGACAGGGTTCTGGGTGGCCAGCACCACACCGACACCGAACGCCCGAGCCTGCTTCATCAGGGTCATGATCGGCTTCTTCGTGGGCGGATTCTCCGTCGGTGGTAGGTAGCCCATCACCTCGTCCATGTACAGCATCGCCCGCAGATCGCTGACGCCGCTCTGGCGATGCATCCACGTCACCAGCTTCGCCAAGATGAGCGATGTGACGAACTGGCGCTCCTCGTCGGACAGGTGTGCCGTCGTGACGATGGCGCAGCGAGCGGTGCCGTCGGCCTTGTAGAGCAACGATTGGATGTCGAGCGGTGCTCCTTCGGCCCACGCCGCGAACGACGGCGATGCCAGCAGCCCGTTGAGCGACATTGCCAGCTTGGTGCGATCGTCGGGTGGGAAGAACTGGTCCAGCTCGAACACGCCGAGCTTGCGGATCGGCGGCTTCTGCACCATCGCCACGAGCGTCGGCAGGTCGATGTGTTGACCGCTGGACCAGGCGTGGTGGATGAGGTTGGAAAGGAGGATGTGCTCCTTGCTCGACAACGGGTCGGCGGCGATGCCGACGAGGCCGAGCAAACCCGACACGAATCCCTCGACCTCGTCGCCAACGATCTCGGCGTCGTCGGTGGGCGGGGCCTGCAGCGACCCCATGAGGTTGATCGGGAACCCGGCCTTCGATCCCGGCGTGTAGATGGTGAAGTCGACCTTGTCGCGGAGCGCGGCGATGCGTTCTGCGGTGATGTCCCACGACGCCAGACCGTTCTTCCAGGTCTCCGCCTGCTGGGCGGCGAACTCGTCGGGTGTGACACCGGCTGCTGTCGCCTGCGACTCATCGATCCACGGCCGGAAATCGTCCGGGCTCAGCTCTGGGAACATCAGGCACAGGTTCGTCAGGTCGCCCTTCGGATCGATGATCAGCACCGGAAGCCCGCCTGACAGCGCCTCCTCGATGAGGACGATGCCGAGGCCGGTCTTCCCGGATCCCGTCATGCCGACGATCACGCCATGTGTCGTGAGATCGTCGGACTCGATGGTCGTGGAGTCTCCGGTGCGTTCGTGCTTCGTAGCGTCGATCGCCCCGCCCACGAAGAAATCAGCCATCTCTCGACTCTGTCATACCTGCCGCCTGCCCATCGCGAGTCTCGGGCGAGCGTGTCGGCGACGCCGGTAACCTGCGGACCATGGTCGCTCCGATCCTCCCGCAGGCGCTCGAAGAAGGTACCGGTTCGCGCAACGAGGTGTTCAACAGGTTGCTCAAGAACCGGGTGGTGCTGCTCGGTTCAGAGGTCGACGACGAGAGTGCCAACCGCGTGTGCGCCCAGCTGATCTTTCTGGAAGGTGAGAGCGACGATGACATCTGGCTCTACATCAACAGCCCCGGCGGGTCCGTGACCGCAGGCATGGCGATCTACGACACGATGCAGTTCGTCGGTTGCGCCGTCGCCACGGTGTGCCTCGGGTTCGCCGCCTCGATGGGCCAGTTCCTGCTGACCGCCGGGGAGGCCGGCAAGCGTTTCACGCTGCCCAACGCTCGCATGGTCATGCACCAGCCGCTCGCCGGGCTGCGAGGCCAGGCCTCCGACATCGCCATCCAGGCCGAGCAGTTCTCGTACACGAAGCGCCGCATGGCCGAGCTGATCGCCCAGCACTCGGGCCAGCCCGTGGAGCAGATCCGTGCCGACTCAGAACGAGACCGCTGGTTCACGGCTCAGGAAGCCAGGGATTACGGCCTGGTCGACAAGGTCATCGTGAAGCGCGGCGAGATCCCGTCTTAGCGGTCTCGCTCGCTTCGTTCGCTCGACTGCTCCTCGTCGCTGGCGCTTCCCTCGTCGCCAGACCCTGCACCGTTGGTGTCCACGGGCCGAAGCGGTCACGATCAGCGGCTTTGACGCGGCGGTAGCGTGCCGGGCATGTCGGAGACCATCGTTCCCCATGCCCTCGAAGCCGGAGCCGACCCTCGTGACGAGGTCTTCAACCGCCTGTTGAAGAGCCGCGTGCTGCTGCTCGGGTCCGAGGTGAGCGACGACGTCGCCAACCAGGTCTGCGGCCAACTGATCTTCCTCGAAGGGGAGAACGACGACGACATCTGGCTCTACATCAACAGCCCTGGCGGCTCGGTGTCGGCCGGGATGGCGATCTACGACACGATGCAGTTCGTCGGCTGTGACGTGGCCACCGTTTGCCTCGGGTTGGCGGCCTCGATGGGCCAGTTCCTACTCACCGCAGGTGAGGCCGGCAAGCGCTTCACGTTGCCCAATGCCCGCATCATGATGCACCAGCCGCTCGCCGGGCTGCGGGGCCAAGCGTCCGACATCGCCATCCAGGCCGAGCAGCACGTCTACACGAAGCGCCGGATGGCCGAGCTCACGGCCCAGCACTCGGGCAAACCGGTGAAGCAGATCCAGGCCGACTCCGAGCGCGACCGTTGGTTCACCGCCGACGAGGCGAGGGAATACGGCCTCGTAGACAAGGTCATCGTGCGGCGGGGTGAGATCCCGAGCTAGTCAGTGCGCATCAGCCAACGTTCGCGTCACGGGCATCCACGCAGCTCAGCCGGGCGTTGTGGTCGTGGCCGTCGGGGCTGGGGCGGTGGGGGCACGCTGGGGGACGATCGTGGTGACCGGTCCGAGGTTGACCCGGCATGTGGCCCGCAACCAGTCACGCACGCCAACGGCGGAACGCTCGGTGGCGTAGGCCTTCGACTTGGCCCGTTCGACCGACTCCGGGTCGTCGGGATCGATCATTGCTGCCGTCGCGTAGTTCGATGTGACGTCGTTCCACTCTTGCTCGATGGCGAGCGGGGCCAGTTCGCCGAGGCGTCGGTGCAGGTCGACGAACGCTCGGACGTCAGCGTCCGTGCGCAGCTTGGGGGCGATGATGGCCTCCTTGTTGGTGTCGACCTCGGCGCAGAACTCCTCGGCGTTGGCCGTTGCCTCCTCGCCGCCGCAGGCGGCCGCGAACACGCCGAGCGCGGCCATGCTCATGACCAGGCGCAGCGAACGACGACGGTGAGTCACGTCTGAAGTCTGACACGGCAGGCCTCCGGACCGGCGGCATCGTGAACTGTCCGCCGCCGCTGGGCGACCGCTGTCACACCCTCGCGCTACCTTGATCCTCGACTTCCCGAGGGGGCCGCACCGGCCCGTCGCCTTCGGCTGCCCGAGCGGCTCGAACCCCCGGCCGGCCCTCCCGGCCGTACTGGCCATCGGCCAAGGAGTCCCCCGTGCTTGCCTCCATCTCATCGGCCAGCGTCCTCGGCGCCACCGGCCGTCCCGTCACCGTCGAGGTGCATGTCGGCACCGGATTGCCCAGCTATCAGATCATCGGCCTGCCGGATGAGGCATGCCGCGAGTCGCGCGATCGTGTACGCGCCGCCGTGCTCAGCAGCGGTTTGGCGTGGCCGACGGACAAGCGCGTAACGGTCAACCTGGCCCCGTCCGGCGAGCGCAAGACCGGAGCCGGTCTCGACGTGGCCATCGCCGTCGGCGTGCTCGCTGCCTTCGAACAACTTCCGTCCGACGCCGCGCAGCGCTACGGCTACGTCGGCGAACTGGGTCTCGATGGCTCGCTGCGCCCCGTACCTGGCGTGGCGCCGATGGTCGGCGTGCTGTGCGGACGCGAGATCGTGGTGCCGGTGGCGTCGCAGGTCGAGGCGCGGGTCGTGGCGACAGCCGCCGTGCATCCCGTCAGTCGCCTGCGTGAGATCGCCGACGTGCTGATAGAGGGCGCGCCGTGGCCCGAGTCGGCGCTCCCCGAGCTGGCGTACACCGAGCAGTCGTCAGCCGATTTGGCCGATGTCCACGGCCAACCGATCGCCCGCTTGGCCCTGGAGGTGGCCGCCGCCGGCGGGCATCACCTTCTGTTCGTCGGACCGCCGGGCGCCGGCAAGACGATGTTGGCCTCGCGGCTGGTTGGCATCCTGCCCAATCTCGAACGCCAGCAGGCGCTCGAGGTCACCATGATCCATTCGGCCGCCGGGCTGACCCTGCCGCCCGGTGGCTTGGTGCGGCGCCCACCGTTCCGGGCGCCGCACCACACCAGCTCGGTCGTGGCGCTCGTCGGCGGCGGGGCCGCCACCTTGCGCCCCGGCGAGGCGAGCATCGCCCATGGAGGTGTGCTCTTCCTCGATGAGCTGGGAGAATTCGCTCCTTCTGTGCTCGATGGTCTGCGGCAGCCGCTGGAGGACGGCGTTATCCGCGTCGCCCGAGCCAACATTCGCGCAACGCTGCCGGCACGGTTCCTCTTGATCGGAGCGACCAACCCGTGCCCGTGCGGCGAGGCCGCGCCCGGCGCCTGCGCATGCGGAGCGACGGCGAAAGCCAAGTACGTGCGGCGCTTCTCAGGACCCTTGCTCGATCGCTTTGATCTGCGGGTACCGGTTCACATGCCCGGTGTCGACGCGTTGGTGGCCGGCGATCGCGGTGAGCCGACCGCGTTGGTCGCCCGGCGGGTTGCCGCAGCCCGGCGACGCTCGCTCGACCGGGCCGGGGTGCTGAACGGCGCCCTGGCGCCCGACGACTTAGACCGTCACGCTCCCATCGATCACGACGCCCGCGCCCTGTTGCGAGCCGAGATCGAAAGAGGTCGGCTGACCGGACGCGGGTACCACAGGATCCGTCGCGTCGCTCGCACCATCGCCGATCTGCGTGGTGAGCCGCCCGATGTCATCGGCGCCGAGATCGTTGAAGAGGCACTGCAGTTCCGGGTTCGCCTTCGCTCCCCAGTTCCAGGGAGGGTGGCGTGAGGCGGGTGGCGGCCGGCCAACAGGTGCTTGACGCGCAGGCGGCGGCGAAGATGGCATCGGCGCCTGAAGGAGCGCCGCCTGATCCTCAGCGGACCGGCGCGTTGGCGGCGTTGGCGTCGCTCGACGGACTGGGGCATCGTCGCCTGCGGGCTGTGCTGGCGCATCATGCTCCCGACGAAGCGCTCGGCGTCATCGCCGGCACGCATCATGCGCACCAACTCGTTGCCCGGCTGTTCCCGGTCGAATCGGTGGCCGGCTGGCGCCGCCAGCTCGAGGCCTGTCCGCCCGACCTCTGGAGCGAGCGGTGCCAGGCCGGACGGATCACGGCCCTCACGGCCGGTGACGCTTCGTTCCCCGCCTCGCTGCGCGCTGACCAGTTCCCACCGGCCGTGCTGTTCGTCATCGGGACGCTCGGCGGGCTGGCCCGGCGGCGGGTCGCCATCGTCGGGACGCGCAACGCCACATTGCACGGTCGGCAGTTCGCCGCACGACTGGGACGAGACCTGGCCGCCGAAAACGTCACGATCGTGTCGGGGTTGGCCCGTGGCATCGATGCCGAGGCCCATCACGGCGCTCTCACCATCGCCGACGCCGCAGTCATCGGCGTGGTCGGCAACGGGCTCGATCGGCCATACCCACGCCAGAACGCGCAGTTGTGGGCTCAGGTCTCTGAGCACGGAGCCTTGCTGTCGGAATGGCCGCCTGGCACGGCACCCGACGCATTTCGCTTCCCGTTGCGCAACCGGATCCTCGCCGCTCTTTCAGAGGTGGTCGTCGTCGTCGAGAGCCGCGAGACCGGCGGCAGCCTGATCACGGCCGTCGAGGCGGCGGAGCGCGGAATCACCGTGATGGCAGTGCCCGGCGACGTCCGGGCGCGCGGAGCGAGGGGCACGAACGCGCTGATCGGCGACGGTGCCATCCCGGTGACCAACGTCGACGACGTGCTCACCGCGTTGAGCATCGACACTCGCCGGCAGCGGGCGACGACGTTCGATCCCAGGCCCCTCCCGCGAGGCGTCGATGCCGATGTGCTGGAACGGGTGCGGCGCCTGCCGTGCACGCTCGATGAGGTCGTCACCGAGTTCCAGCTCCCGATCACCGCGGCTGCCATGACCATGGCTCGTCTAGAGCGCAGCGGGTGGGTCTACGAGCTGGGCGGCTGGTTCGAGGCTGTCGATCCATCGTTGGAGTCGTCGTGAGCGAATACCCTGCATGTCATGGCCGAATCCGGGGTCGCCGACGTCCAGAGCGACTGCGACGGCTGGCTGCTCGACCGATTCGCCGCTTCGTTGACGGCGCTGTCGGCCAACTCCGTGGCCGCGTACCGCAGCGATGTGCGGTCATTCGCCGGCTGGGCGCAGCGATCTGGTGTCGCCGAGCCATCGGGTGTGACGCGCACGATGGTGCGCCGCTACCTGGCCTTCCTGACAACACGGCAGTACGCCCGTCGGTCGATCGCTCGCAAGGCCGCCTCGCTGCGGCGGTATTTCACCTGGTGTTCGGTCGAGGGGCTCGTTCCGGTCGATCCGACCGTCGGCGTCCAGGTGGCGGGGGGCGACGGACGGCTCCCGAGGGTGCTCGACCAGCGCGACCTGACGGCGCTGCTCGACGGACCGTTCGAGGCCGACGACGGGCCCCCGTGGCGGCGTCGTCGCGACGACGCCGTGCTCGAGATCATGTACGGCTCGGGAGTGCGGGTGGGCGAGCTGTGTGGCCTCGACGTCGGCGCGCTCGACCTTTTCCAGCATGCGGCCACGGTGTGGGGCAAGGGTTCCAAGCAGCGGCGCGTGCCGCTCAGCGACCCGGCCGTCGCCGCGATAGCTGCATGGTTGATGGTTCGCTCGGACGCCGTAGGCGACTGCGAGCGGGAGATGGCATTGTTCTTCAACGAGCGGGGACGACGTCTGTCGCCGCGCGACGTGCGACGAATCGTCGACCGCCGCTCGGCGACGCCCACGCACCCGCACGCGCTCCGCCACAGCTTCGCCACCCATCTCCTCGATGGGGGTGCCGATCTGCGGGCGGTCCAGGAGCTGCTGGGCCATGTCGATGTCGCCACCACGCAGCGTTACACGCACGTCAGTCGCGAGCGCCTGCGCACGGCGTACAAAGCCGCCCACCCGCGGGCATGAGCGCCGCGACGGTCCCCGATGCCGACCTGGCGCGTCTATGGGATCGGTGGACCCGCCAGCGATCCTTGGACGCTCGCGATCAGCTCATCGTGCACTATTCGGCGTTGGTCAAGTTCGTGGCTGGTCGGCTGGGAATCGGCAACCATCCAACGGTCGACGCCGCCGATCTCGTGAGCGCCGGCATCTTCGGGCTGATCGATGCCATCGAGCGATTCGAACCTGAACAGGGCTACAGGTTCGAGACCTTCGCCGCCCCTCGCATCCGGGGTGCGATATACGACGGGTTGCGAGAGCTCGACTGGGTGCCGAGGTCGGTGCGTGCCAGGGCACGCCAGATCGAAGGCGCCATCTCCGGCTTCGAGAACCGCCAGGGGAGGGCGCCGTCCGAGCCCGAGCTGGCATCGGCGCTGAGCATCGACGTCGCCGAATTGGCCGAGTGGGTGTCGTCCGTGGCGTCGACGGCGATCGGCCCGCTCGACCGGGCGCTCGACGCCGGCGCCGAGCCGTCGGCACTCGACGGTCGGGCACCACCGCAGCCGTCGGCCGTCGTAGAAGACCACGAGGTTCGCACGGTCATGCGTCGGGAGCTGCGGCGGCTGCCCGAGAGGGAGAAGCTGGTGCTCGGCCTGTACTTCGACGAAGGCCTGACCCTGGCCGAGATCGGTGAGGTGCTCGGCGTATCCGAGAGTCGGGTGTCGCAGATCCGCATCACAGCCGTGATGCATCTGCGGGCCAGGCTCAGCGCCGGCGGCCTGACCTGACACGGCGCCGTCGTTCCGGACGGTGCCCGACGACGGAGGTCCTCATGGGATTCCTGATGTCATTGCTGATCACCGGCTGCCTCGCTCCTCCCGTCGAGGCGCCGATCGTCGACCCGTTTCGCCCGCCGACTTGTGTGTGGTGCCCTGGTAATCGGGGCATCGAGTTCGGGCCCACGCTCGGTCACGACGTGTTGGCGGCGTCCGCCGGCACGGTCAGCTTCTCGGGCCGCGTCGCTGGTGTGCTGTACGTCGTGCTCCAGCACCCCGACGGCACGCGCACGACATACGGCGGGCTGCTCGCCACGGAGCGCTGGCGAGGCGAGCACGTGGCGCTTGGCGAGACGGTCGGCACGGGCGGGTTCACGCTGCACTTCGGGCTGCGACGGGGCGATGACTACCTCGATCCCACCCCGATGTTGGGCCGCTTGGCGCGACGGGCGCGGCTCGTGCCTGTCGACGGGACCCCCGCTCGGCCCGCCGGTGACCAGGTGCGCTGCGTTGCCGACGGCGGCTGACATGATCGGCGACCCGAGTCCGCTCCGTTCAGCTGCCCAGGTGCCCACCGACGATGGCGGCGGTCGCTTCATCGGCCGGATGGAACAGCTCGACGTGAAGCTCGTCGAGCGTGATGTCCACAGGTGTTCCGAAGGAGGTGTTCGTGGAGAACCACGACTGCACCATCGCATCGTCGCCGTCGCCGACTCGCAGCCGTAGTGGCACGATCACGGCGGGTGTGTCGCTGCGGGTGCGCCAGGCGCCGTCCAGGCCGGCCAGGCTGCGATAGCACGAGACCTCCGCGAGCAACGACTGCAGCGACGCGTCCCGCGTTACCGCCACCTGGCGCGCCAGCGTCGACAGCAGATGATGCGCCCACTCGTCGAGGTTCTCGATGCGCGATGCCATCCCGTCGGGGTGCAGCGTCACCCGGTAGATGTTGAGCGGAGGGCCGAGCAACTCCTCGGCGACGCCGGCCAGGAAGCCCTGGGCGCCGTTGTTGGCGAGCACGGCGTTCCAGCCCCGGTCCACGACGATGGCCGGATATGGGTCGTGGGCCCGGATCAGCTCGCCGAGCGCAAGGCGCACACTGGCGAGGGCACTGTCGTCGAGCGGCGTGGCCCGGTAGCGCGGGGCGTAGCCCGCCGCCAACAGCAACGCGTTGCGCTCGCGCAAGGGCACGTCGAGGTGCTCGGCCAGCGCCAGCACCAGCTCTGGTGAAGGGCGCGACTTGCCGGTCTCGACGAAACTCAAATGTCTCGTGGAGACGCCGACGTCGATGGACAGATCCATCTGGCTGCGACGCCGGTCCTGTCGCCAATCGCGCAGCATCGCACCGACCGTCGCCGTGCTGGTGCTCACGTGCTGCAAGTTAGGCGGCGGTCGCCGTCTCGGGGACGAACCCGATGATGCGGTGCAGCTTGCCGTCGCTGTCGTACTTGGCGACGTCGAGGCCGCTGATCGTGGGCTCGGCGCCTGGCTCGCCGAGCGCCCAGTTGAAGCGCACCAGGTCATGGTGCATGTCGACGTCGCTCGTGCGCCGCATCACGAGGCCTGGAAACTGGGACTGCACGGCGACGATCATGGCGTCGTACGCTTCGCGGCCGTCCGCCTCCAGCATCGGATCGCGATACCAGATGTCGGCACCAAGGGCGGCGTCGATCAGCGTCGCCCGCTTGGTGACGTCGGTCTCGTTCCAGCTCTCGAGGTAGGTGTCGATCACGGTGGTGTCGATCGTGCCGGTGTCGGGACTTGTGGTCGGGGCAGTGTTCGTCATGGCTTCCACGATGACCGAGGGTCCAGCCAGAGTCGATGACCCGTCAGGTCATGGAACGTAACGTGCTGGCTGGGCGGCCGTGGCGGGTACACTCGGTCGCTGCTCGCCCGGTCGACCACCGAGGCGTGCAGGCATGTCCGTCCACCATTCAGTACCTGCGCTCACTGCGGTCGCTCCGGCGCCGGCGCAGGTACGCAACCGCAGTCAAGGAGACTCTCATGGCCGTCATCACGATGCGCCAGATGCTGGAAGCAGGTGTCCACTTCGGCCACCAGACCCGGCGCTGGAACCCGAAGATGAAGCGCTTCATCTTCGGCGAGCGCAATGGCATCTACATCATCGATCTCGACCAGACGCTGACGCGGGTGGAGACCGCATATGGGTTCGTGCGCGACCTCGTCGCCGGCGGCGGCACGCTGCTGTTCGTCGGGACGAAGAAGCAGGCCCAGGACCCGGTGCGAAGCTACGCAGAGAAGTGCAACATGCCCTACGTCAACGAGCGTTGGCTCGGCGGCATGCTCACGAACTTCGACACGATGGCCAAGCGGATCTCGAAGATGCTCGACTACGAGCGCATGAAGGCGTCTGGCGAGTTCGACGCCATGCCGAAGAAGGAGGCACTGCTGTTGAGCCGCGAGCTGGAGAAGCTGCAGCGAAACCTCGGCGGCCTACGAGGCCTCACCACCCGGCCCGACGCCATCTTCGTGCTCGACACGAAGAAGGAGCACATCGCCGTCACCGAGGCAAACAAGCTCAAGATCCCCGTGGTTGCCGTCGTCGACACGAACGTCGACCCGGAAGTGGTGCAGTTCCCGATGCCGGGCAACGATGATGCGATCCGCGCCAACACCCTGTTCGCCCGCGTCATCGCCGAAGCGGTCGGGGAGGGTCGCTACATCGCCAGCAAGCGAAACCCGGGCGCCGAGCCCGTCGTGCGCTCGGCCGACGAGGAGCAGGAGTTCTTCGCCGCTCAGGCTGACGCCCGACGCCAGGCCGCCGCCGACCAGGCCGCTCGCGACGCTCGGCTCACCACGCCCGCCCCGATCGGCGGCCCGGATTCGGCCGACTCCGAGTCGTCGGCCAAGACCACCGATCTCAGCACCGGTCCCGCCGACTCGATCCCGTCGCCTGATCCTGAGCCTGCCCCTCCCGTCCCGTCACCGGAACCCGATCCGGCCCCGATCCCCGATCCGGCCCCGATCATCCCGTCGCCGGAACCCGATCCTGCGCCGTCGCCTGATCCCGAGCCGGCCCCGATCATCCCGTCGCCGGATCCGGGCCCGGTCGTCCCGTCGCCGGATCCAGGGCCTGACCCGATCGTCGCCCCGCCGGACCGCGACCCTGCGCCGATGGTCCCGCAAGCGGCCGCAGAGGATCTCCCGAATTCCGGCGACGAGACGAGCGAGAAGGTTGGCGTCTCGCCTTCGCACGACTTCGGACCCGAGGATGTGAACGACGCCGTGTCGGACGTCGAGAGCACCGCCAGCGACGAACGGGCCACGACCGTACTCACAGATGATGTGGCGCACGGCCTCGGTCCCCGAGACGTGTCCGACGAAGGCTCAGGCGAGCCGGATCCTCCCCTCGACACCGACACGTCCGCCAATGGGACTCAGGAGACCCAAGGCTACGTCCCGCTGGATGTTGATCGCCCCTCGTCAACCGACGAGGGAAGCGCCAGCGACGAGTCGGAGTCGAGCGAGCCGCAGGCGAGCGAGACCAGCAGCGCGGCGCAAAGCTTCGGCCCCCAGGATGTTGAGCGCCCGGCGTCAGCCGACGAGGGAAGCGCCAGCGACGAGTCGGAGTCGAGCGAGCCGCCAGGCGAGCGAGACCAGCATCACGGAAGCGCCAGCGACGAGGAGCAGTCGAGCGAGGCGCAGCCGAGCGAGACCGGCAACACGGGGCGCTGACCGCCGATGTCCTTCACCGCCAGAGACGTCCAGGCACTGCGCCAGGCCACCGGGGCCGGCATGCTGGACAGCAAGAACGCCCTCACCGAGACCGCCGGCGACATGGATGCGGCCAAGCAGCTGCTGCGAGAGAAGGGTCTCGCGGCCACCGCCAAGCGTGACGAGCGCGAGAGCTCTCAGGGCGTCATCGCCCTGCACCTCGACGGCAGGGTCGGCGCCCTCGTCGAACTCAGGTGTGAGACCGACTTCGTCGCCGGGAGCGAGCAGTTCAAGCAGGAGGCGGACGCCCTCGCGGCGCTCGTCGCCACGAAGGGCACGGACGCCGTCGTCGACCGCTCCAGCGAGCTCGAGGACCTGCGCATCACGCTGAAGGAGAACATCGCCCTCGGCGAGGTCGCCCGCCTCGAGGCAGACGCCGCCAACACGATCGGTAGCTACCTGCACGTACAGGGAGGGCGCGGCGTGAACGGCGTCCTCGTCGAGCTCGCCAACGGAACCCCGGAGTTGGCTCACGACGTGGCTGTGCACATCGCCTTCGCCCGCCCCACCTACTTGCATCGCGACGAGGTGCCTGCCGACGTGGTCGATCGCGAGCGGGCGACGCTCGAGGCCATCACCCGCAACGAGGGCAAGCCAGATCGGGCCATTCCGAAGATCGTCGAGGGCCGTCTCACTGGCTTCTTCAAGAACGTCGTCCTGCTCGACCAGCCCTACGCGAAGGACGACAAGCAATCCGTGATGCAGTTCATCGGCGGCGCCGAGGTCGTGCGCTTCGAGCAGGCCGAGATCGGCTGACGGCGATGGACTCCACCGCCGGCCCATCGACACGCTGGCGACGGATCGTCCTCAAGCCGTCCGGCGAGGCGCTCGCCGGACCGGGCGGACAGGGCATCGACGGCGCCACGTTGGAGGGGCTCGCCCGTGAGATCATCGAGCTGCGCCAGGACCTCGACGTCGACGTGGCCGTCGTCGTCGGCGGCGGCAACTTCTGGCGGGGCCGGACGGGGTCGCTGTCTGGAATGGACGCCACCCAGTCCGACCACATCGGCATGCTCGGCACTGTCATGAACGCCCTGGCCCTGCAGGACGCGCTCGAGCGGCTCGGGCAGGACACACGGGTGCAGTCGGCGATCGAGATGCCTCGGATCGCAGAGGCGTACATTCGCCGACGCGCCGTGCGGCATCTCGAGAAGGGTCGGGTCGTGATCTTCGCCGCCGGCACCGGCAACCCGTTCTTCACCACCGACACGGCCGCTGCGCTTCGAGCAGCGGAGATCGAGGCCGAGGCTCTGGTCAAGGGGACGCATTCGGGCGTAGACGGCGTGTACGACGCCGATCCCCTGACCAACCCAGAGGCCAAGAAGTACACGGAGGTCGGGTACCTGGAGGTGATGACGAAGGATCTACGGGTCATGGACGCCACCGCTATCGCCTTCTGTCGCGACCATCAGATCCCTATCGTCGTCTTCGACATGTCTGTTCCCGGTTCGCTGCGCAAGATCCTCGAGGGCGAAGCGGTCGGCACCATCGTCCACGACGTCTGATGATGAAAGTACGCTGCTCACGTGATCGATGAGACGCTCTTGGAGGGCTCCGACAAGATGGACAAAGCGGTGACGCACGTCCAGTCTCAGTTCCAGTCGATCCGCACGGGTCGGGCGGCGCCGGTGCTCATCGAGCGTCTCACCGTCGAGTACTACGGCGCTCAGGTGCCGCTGCAGCAGCTGGCCACGATCAACGTGCCCGAGGCTCGCCAGCTCCTGGTGAGGCCGCACGACCGCAATTCGGTCGGGGCCGTCGAGAAGGCGATCCGCGAGAGCGATCTCGGGGTCAACCCGTCCAACGACGGGACGGTCATCCGCCTGTCGTTCCCGCCTCTCACGGAGGAACGACGACGCGAGTACGTCAAGATCGTCAAGGGGATGGCTGAGGACGGTCGCGTCGTCGTGCGCAACCTGCGTCGAGACGCCCGCAAGGCGCTCGAGGGATCAGAACGCAGCGGTGAGATCTCTGCCGACGAGCTGGATCGGGCCGAGAAGGAGCTCGACCGGATCACCCATGACCACATCGAGTCCATCGACAAAGCGCTCAGCCGGAAAGAGGCCGAGTTGCTGGAGGTGTGATGCGGGACTTGATCCAAGGAGGGACCGATGAGTGACGAGAACGGACGCGGCGAGGACCGCCACGAGCGGGAGACCGACGAGTTCGGTGGACCACTCTTCCCGGACCGAACGAGGAGACGTCGTCCCGACGACGCTGACGACAGCAGTGGCGCGCTGCGGTTCGGGCCCAACGATTCGGGGTCGTTGCCCCATTGGACCGATCCGGCAACTGGGGAGGTGCCGCGGGTGCTGCCGGAACGAGACTCGTCCGACGACGTCGACGTGTGGTCGACGTTCACGAGCGAGACACCCGTGTGGAAGGACGATCCCGACGCCGATCCGACAGGCCCAAATGCCACGCCCGATCCGAGCAACTCGTTCGGGTTCGGTGACGTCTCCGGGGGCACGGCCCGCCCGGCCGACCCGAGCGGCGCCACCGGCGTCCGGGACAACTCGGGCTCCCTACCTTCGTACCCGTCTGCCGCCGGGCGCGATCCGAGTGGCGAGATCCCCACGGACGGCCGCGACCCGTCCGGTGAGGTGCCGGCAGCGGCCCGACGCGAGCCGAGCCGGATCCAGATCGGCACCGACCCATCAGGCATGCAGCGCCGTGAGCCGCCGCAGTCAGGCCGTGTGATGGGGCGCCGCAACGCACCCCGTGGTGCCTCCCGTTCCGCCAGCTCGCGCACCGGGGCGGCGTCAACAGGGCGCGATTTGCCCACCGCCGTGATCGTGGGCGTTGTGCTCGCCGGCCTCTTCGTGGGCGCCATCCTGTGGCGCCCGGCCGCTGTGCTGGCACTCGTCACGGCCATTCTCGCCATCGCCGCCTTCGAGTACTTCGTGAGGATCACCGAGAAGGGTTACCAACCGGTCGTCGCAGTTGGCATCGCCGCCTGCGTGGCCGCGCCGCTAACGGCCTATTGGTTGGGCGACGAGACGTTGCCGCTCGTCGTGGCGTTCGCGTTCATGGCCGGCGCCATCAGCTTCGTCGGTGCCACGAGCATCGAGTCCGGCCCGCTGCCCAACATGGCTGTCACCACGATGGCAGTGGTGTGGATCGGGCTACTCGGTGCGTACGCAGCGCTGATCCTCAAGTTCTCGACGGGCCCTGGCGGCAACGACATCGGCACGGACACGATGTTCCTGCTGACGCTCGGCGTCGTCGCCAACGATGTCGGGGCCATGTTCGTCGGGTCGGCCACCGGCCGCACCGTGCTGCGCAGCTGGATCAGCCCCAACAAGTCGCTCGAAGGGCTGATCGGCGGCACGGTCATGACCGTCGTCGCCCTGCTCGTGGTCGGGATTGCCGATCTCAGCGACACGTGGAACGACATGAGCGAGCTGCTGATCCTCGCTGCGGTGATCTCCGTCATGGCGCCACTCGGTGATCTCACCGAGAGCATGTTCAAGCGCAACCTCGACGTGAAGGACTTCGGCGCTGTCGTGAAGGGCCACGGCGGCATCCTCGATCGTTTCGATGGCTTCTTGTTCGTGCTCCCGGCGGTGTACTACCTGTCGCTGGTGCTTGAGCCGTGGACGTCGTGACGGGTCTGCCGGCACGGTCCGCCTGAGCACCGGCGCGCCACGCTGATGCCGGCCGTGCGCGTCGCCATCGCCGGGTCGTCGGGTTCTGTCGGCACGCAGGCACTCGACGTCGTCGCCGCCGACCCGGAGCGGTACCGGGTGACGGCGCTCGGCGTCGCCACGGCCGCAGACGTCGTGATCCAGCAGGCCCTGCGGTTCCGACCCGACGTCGTGATCGTGGCCGACGCAGCGGCTCGCACCGAGGTGGCCTCGGCGCTGCCTGGCATCGACGTGACCGACGACATCACGGTGGTGGCCGACGTCGGCGACGTCGTCATCAACGGTGTTGTCGGGTTCGCCGGCCTGCCCGTGACGGTGGCCACCCTGCAGGCCGGCAAGCGCCTGGGGTTGGCGAACAAGGAGAGCCTGATCGCCGCCGGTCCTGTCGTGGCCCCGCTGCGTCAGACGCCGGGCGCCGAATTGGTTCCGGTAGACAGCGAGCACAGCGCCATCCACCAATGCCTGCGGTCTTCGGCAGACCGTTCGGAAGTGGCGCGGCTCGTCGTGACCGCGAGCGGCGGACCGTTCCGTGGCCGGTCCGCCGGCGAGCTCGGCGACGTCACCATCGAGGAGGCGCTCGCCCACCCGACGTGGTCGATGGGGCCGAAGATCACCGTCGACTCCAGCACGCTGATGAACAAAGGTCTCGAGGTGATCGAGGCTCACGAGCTGTTCGGCGTCGATTTCGATCACATCGACGTCGTCGTCCACCCCCAGTCGGTGGTGCACTCGATGGTGGAGTTCACCGACGGATCCACGATCGCCCAGCTCAGCTTGCCCGACATGCGACTGCCGGTGGAGTACGCCCTGGCCTACCCGCTGCGGGGCACGGTGCCGTTCGGCCGCATCGACTGGCCGTCGCTGGGCTCGCTCGACTTCGCCGCGCCCGACAGGGCGACGTTCCGGTGCCTCGACCTCTGCTACGCCGCAGGTCGGGTCGGCGGCACGGCCCCGGCCTGGTTGAGTGCCGCCAACGAGGTCGCCGTCGAGGCGTTCCTCGCCGGGCACATCTCGTGGAATCAGATCGCTGACGTGTGCAATGAGGTGATCGCGCGGCATGATTCGGGAGCGAGTTCCACGATCGACGACATCGTCGAGGCCGACAGCATCGCTCGTCGGCATGCCGCCGAGGTGGTGGTGTCGATGGGCTCCCGAGCGAGGTGACCGTGAGTCGATTCGAACAACTGAAGAACGAGCTCGGGGGCGGCGGGTCCGTCACCGAGCCCGTTGTGGTCGACGAGCAACCGGCTGGACCGTCGCCGCTGTCCAGTGGGCTGGCGACGGCCGCCATCCTCGGCTTGCTGGTGTGGCTCGGATTCACGAACCCGTGGATGCTCGTGTTCGCTGTCGGCATCCTGATCTCGGTCTTCCTGCACGAGCTCGGGCACTTCATCACGGCCCGCTGGACCGGCATGAAAGCGACCCAGTTCTTCCTCGGCATCGGCCCGCGTCTGTGGAGCTTCAGGCGCGGCGAGACCGAGTACGGCCTGCGCGCCGTGCCCGTGGCAGCGTTCGTGCGGATCATCGGGATGAGCAACCTCGACGAGGTGCCGCCCCAGGACGAGGCCCGCACGTACCGGCAGCAGAGCTACCCGAAGCGGATGCTCGTGATCTC
>Ga0136622_10000217_pt1 | contig 22684 bp, 21 predicted proteins | sample AntDrymUQ4482106_2_FD_104803 | JGI IMG/M metagenome (GOLD analysis project Ga0136622, IMG submission 104803) | Polar desert sand microbial communities from Dry Valleys, Antarctica - metaG UQ448 (21.06) | ecosystem: Environmental > Terrestrial > Soil > Desert | place: Antarctica: Dry Valley...
CGGCCCCCTGGAGCGTGCTTCCCACCCCCGAGAGGGCGCCGAAAGGACCCTCGAGGGCATCGCCCACGACCGGGACATTGGAGATGCTCGAGCCGGCTTCATCGGCACTGCGGGACAGCTCCAGCCCGGCGGCCTCCACTGCCCTGCCCGGTCCCGCGAGTGCGGCGACGAGGTCGTGCACTCGGGTACCGACCCAGGCCCATAGTCCCACCCACGCCAGCGTCAGAAGGTCGCGCAGGATCTGCGCGTTTCGCATTCGTGGCGCCTGGGCGTAGAGCTTCACGCGAGAGAGCCTAAGGCGGTTTGTACCGTTTCGACGACCCGCCCGGCGGCCCGGCTCAGGGGACCCGAACGCGCACGGCGTGCGCCTGTGTGCCCAAATCCGAACTCGAGAACTGTGGTGCGCGATCGACTACTGAAGCCCCGGCCCTCGGCCCCCGCCCGGCTCGGACGGCCCGGTCTGGAAAGATGGCCTCCATGTCCAGGCTCTTCGGTACCGACGGCGTCCGCGGAGTGGCCAACCGCGACCTCACCCCGGATCTTGTACTCATCTTGGGCCGTGCAGCGGGGCTCGTGCTGGCGCCGAATGGTGGCGAAGTAGTGGTTGGGCGCGATACGCGCCTCAGCGGGCCGATGCTTGAAGGTGCGCTCATTGCGGGCTTCAGCTCTGCGGGAGTCGAGGTCGCGCTCGCCGGCATCATCCCCACGCCGGCGGTTGCGTTCCTCACCGTCGACCGGGCCGCCCGGGCGGGAGCGATGATCTCCGCTTCGCACAACCCGGTCCCGGATAACGGAGTGAAGTTCTTCTCCGATGAGGGCCTCAAGACCTCCACCGAGACAGAGGACGCAATCGAAGGCGAGATGCAGGCTCCTGCCCGAAAGCTGCCTGTGGGCGAACGGCTCGGGCGCATCGAGCGGCTCGAGCACGCTGAGTCCCGCTACGTCGAGCACCTGCTCGAGAGCACCGGGGCCGACCTCGGGGGTCTCAAGCTCGTGCTTGATTGCGCCTTCGGCGCGGCTCACGCCGTTGGGCCTCGCACGTTTCGGGCGGCGGGGGCCGAGGTCGTGGCGATCAACGACGAACCAGATGGTTCTCGCATCAACATCGACTGTGGCTCGACCTCGCTCGAGGGCGTTGCCCGGCGAGTGGTGGAGGAGAAGGCAGACATGGGACTCGCATTTGACGGTGACGCGGACCGGGTGTTGGCCGTCGACGAGCACGGAAACGAAGTCGACGGCGACCGCATCCTGGGCCTGACTGCGCTGAGGCTCAAGGAGCAAGGGGCTTTGGGCCGCGATGTGCTGGTCGTCACCGTCATGTCCAACCTTGGATTCATCAAAAGCCTCGAAGCGCGCGGAATCGAGGTGCGGACTGCCCCCGTGGGCGATAAGTTCGTAGCCGAGGCCATGAGGGAAACGGGCGCAGTCTTGGGCGGAGAGCAGTCGGGTCACATCATCTTTTCCCATCACGCCACTACCGGCGACGGGGTGTTGGCCGGGCTTCAAGTGGCATGCAGCCTCAAAGGCTCCGGTGAGCCGTTGTCCCGGCTCGCCCACTTCTTCGAGCCCTACCCTCAGGTGCTGATCAGCGTGCCGGTACCAGATCGGGGCGGTCTCGAGCAAGCACGGGCGCTGTGGGATGAGGTCGGGGCGGTCGAGAGGCGTCTGGGACAAGAGGGCAGAGTGTTGCTGCGAGCGTCGGGTACCGAGCCGGTGGTGAGAGTAATGGTGGAGGCGGCCGCCGAGGAAGATGCAAGGCGCGCGGCAGAAGAACTCGCCGAGGCGGTCAAGAAAGCCCTCGGCTGAGGCTGTACTTCGCGTTTTGAGCGCCTCTCGGTGTCCCGCGACGCTCAAAACCCAAACCCGGCTCTTTGCCCCCTGGGGCAGGGGTGCGGTCGACCCCAAAAGTGGGTAATCTTGGCTTCGAGAGGAGAATTTTTCGGAGCTAGCGCCAGGGCTCGCCGTGGAGGGGCGAGTCGACGAGGCAGGGGATCTCGGAGGTGCCCGCGCCGGGCAATGGCGTGGGCTCCAATCGGCGGGTGACCCTCGGCCGGCTACGGTCGTGACGCTGTCGACAAAGTCCGGGAGCGATCTCGGGTTACAAACCGGCAGCGGTGTAGCTCTCTCAGCCGGAGTGTCGCGCGCTCTGAGCGCGCGTTAGAGAGGGGACAAGATCATGTGTGGAATCGTCGGCTACACGGGCCGGGAGGAGGCGCTACCCATCCTCTTGGACGGCATGCGGAGACTCGAGTATCGCGGCTATGACTCGGCGGGCGTGGCGTTGTTGTCCGGCGAAGGTATCGAAGTGAGTCGCAAGGCGGGACCGCTCGACGCTTTGGTCCAGGAGCTGGAGGGCCATCCTCTTTCGGGCACAGCCGGGATCGGGCATACACGATGGGCAACTCATGGCGCGCCCACGGATTCAAACGCCCATCCCCACTCCGACTGCTCCGGTCGCATCGCGGTGGTCCACAACGGAATCATCGAGAACCACGAACATCTCAGAAGGCAGCTCGAGAGGCAGGGTCACCGCTTCAATTCAGAGACCGATACCGAGGTCGTCGCCCATCTTCTCGAAGCGAAAGTGGCGGAGCGCTCCTGCACCCTTAGGGAGGCAGCGCTGGCAGTCGCCTCGGAACTGGAGGGTGCCTTCGCATTGGTGTGCGTTTCGAGTGCCGAGCCCGACGTGATCGTGGCCGTGCGCCAGGATCCACCCATCATCATCGGGTCAACCGCTGACGCAGGGTTTGTGGCTTCGGGCATTCCGGCGTTGCTCCCTTACACAAGAGAAGTCATGCCGCTGGACAACCGCCAGGTGGCAGAGATTCGCCCCGGCAGCGCGCGAGTGTTCTCGTTCTCCGGCGACGAAGTCTCGGTGGATAAGGTCACGGTCGAATGGGACGAGGCCGCGGCTGAGCGAGGCGGCTTCGAAGACTTCATGCTCAAAGAGATCTTTGAGCAGCCGGATGCGGCGCGCGACACCATGCGTTCACGATTCAACGAGTCGGGCGGCGTCGTTCTCGACGAGGTGCACTGGTCGGACGAGACGTTGCGTCGCATAACGAAGGTGGTCGTGGTGGCGTGCGGTACCTCGTTTCACTCAGGGATGGCTGCAAAGCATGCGATCGAGCACTGGACTCGCCTTCCGGTCGAGCTCGACCTCGCCTCCGAGTTCCGGTATCGCGATCCCGTCCTTGACGACCGGTCCTTGGTCGTGGCCATTGCTCAATCTGGTGAGACTGCCGACACTCTCGCAGCGCTACGATTCGCAAAAAAGATGGGCGCCAGCGTCGTCGCGGTTACGAACGTAGTGGGTTCCTCGATTACCAGGGAAGCGGACGCAGTCTTGTTCACGCACGCGGGGCCTGAGATAGGTGTAGCCGCAACGAAAACCTTTACCTGTCAATTGATCGCGCTGAATCTGCTGGCGCTGTACCTGGCACAGGCGCGCGCGTCGATGCCTGCGGACAAGCTGGCAGAGACAATCGAAGCGATGCAGGCTCTTCCCGATCAGATAGAGGAGACTCTTCTGCTCCAGGACGACGTTCATCGCGCCGCAAAGCGCTACGCAATGGCGACCGACATTCTCTTCATCGGACGAGGAGTCGGGGTTGCGGTTGCTCTGGAGGGGGCTCTTAAGCTCAAGGAGATCAGCTATCTGCACGCGGAAGGCTATGCGGCGGGCGAGCTCAAGCACGGCGCGATAGCTCTCATCGAGCAAGGTGTTCCCGTGGTCGGAATAGTGACGGGCCAGGCGCTCTACGAGAAGATGCTTGCGAACATCGCAGAAGTGAGAGCGCGAGGCGCGGAGACGATCCTGGTCGCGCGACGCGGCGACGAGCGCGTGCGCGCGATTGCCAACGAGCTCTTCGAGGTGCCGACAACCAAGCCTCTGTTGAGCCCCGTGCTCGACTCGATCCCTTTGCAGATGTTCGCTTACTTTGTAGCCAAGGAGAGGGGTTTGTCTCCCGACAAGCCCCGAAATCTCGCCAAGAGCGTAACGGTGGAGTAATTTGTTTTATCCCTCATCACCTTGCCATCCAATCCTTGAGGACAGCGAAGGGAGACGCCGGAATGGGATTCATGGACAAAGTCAAGACCGCCGCTCAAGAGGTTGCGGTCGAAGCCAAGAAGATGGGCGCACAGGCGCAGGGCGCGCTTTCGGAAGCGCAGCTCAAGCGCCGGATGGATGATTGCGCCAAACGGCTCGGCTACCTCTATCACCAGGAGCGCACCCTAGGTAGCGCACCCAGCGCCGAAGCCGACCGGCTGGTGCTCGAGATCTCAGAGCTCGAGAGTCAGATCGCCCAAGCCGCCGCGGAGACCAAGATCAAGCAGGCTGCGGCCGAAGCGCAGGCTCCGCAACCGGCACCGCCTCCGACCTCGACACCCCAGCCGCCTCCACCGCCACCTCAGGGGTCGCCCTGAGGGCTCTCGTCACTCCTGAGGAGATGCGGGCCGCAGACGAGGCTGCGATCTCCTCGGGGACGCCGGCCCTCGTCCTGATGGAGAGGGCCGGCCGCAGTGTCGCCCGTGCGGCGCAGCGCGTGGCAGGCGGCTCCTACGGGCGCAGGGCCGTGGTCGTCTGTGGCAAAGGTAGCAACGGCGGCGACGGATTCGTGGCCGCCCGCTACCTTGCGCGCGCGGGCATGTCGGTTGGGTGCTACGCAGTTTCAGGGGCAGAGAAAGCACAGGGAGCGGCACGTCACCACCTCAGACAGATGGAGATGCAAGGCATAGCGCTTCGCCCGTTCTCTAGCCAATGCCTCAACAGATGCGATGTTGTCGTCGACGCGCTGTTCGGGACCGGCTTCAGGGGGCGGGCCGAGGGCGAGGCAGCAACTGCGATCGAGGCCATCAACGCGGCCCCCGCATCGGTGGTGTCGGTCGATATTCCCTCCGGCGTGGACGGCGCAACCGGCGCTTGTGAAGAGGTCTCTGTGCTCGCCTCTGTGACGGTGGCCATGGGGGTCGAGAAACTGGGGACGGCCAATTCCGCTGGGGCCGTCCGAGCGGGGAGGGTCGAGATCTCAGATATCGGAATTCCCGTCATAGAGGCCTCGGCGTTCATGGTGGAAGCCTCCGATGCGGCATCCGCTCTTCCCAGCCGGGAGCAGGATGCGCACAAGCGCAGCGGAGGATCGGTCGCGGTTCTGGCGGGGTCGAACGACATCACCGGCGCACCGGTGCTCACCGCCCGCGGCGCGGTTCGGATGGGGGCGGGCTATGTCACCGTCGGCTGTACCAGCGCGGTGAAACACGCCCTCGCAACCTCGTGCCCCGAGGTGCTGACGGCGAGCGTCACGGATGAGGACGTGCTCGGCCCCCGTGCCCTCGACTCCTTCGCGGAGGTCCTCGACCGAGCAGATGCGGTGGCGCTCGGTCCCGGCCTCGGACGGGGTCTTCCCCAACAGGAGCTCGTCGCCCGGGTTCTCGAGGAGGTGGAGCTTCCGGTGGTCGCCGACGCCGATGCGCTCAACGCGCTGTCCGAGGACACCTCCGTGCTGAAGCGACGCCGGGCCCCCACGATCCTCACACCGCATCCGGCAGAGCTTGCCCGGCTGCTCGATTCCAGCGTCCCGGAGGTCTCCTCGGACAGGATGGGGGCCGCGCGCGCCGCCGCCGGTGAGCTCTGTTCGGTGGTGCTCCTGAAAGGCTTTCGCACGATCGTGGCCCACCCCTCGGGCCGGGCCGTCGTCAACCCCACCGGAGGTCCCGAGCTTGCCACCGCCGGCACCGGTGATGTCCTTACGGGAGCGGCGGCCGCCCTGGCGGCCGCGGGCCTCGACGATCTGAGCGCAGCATGGGCCGCGTGCTTCGTCCACGGGCTCGCCGGTAGCGTGGCCGCCTCTCGTCTCAGTTGGTCCGGGGTCCTGGCCTGGGACGTCGCGGAGTCCCTGCCCGAAGCGGCACAGCTGCTCCACGACGGCACGGTGGCGGTGGCTTGACCGGGCTCAGCAAATCCGAGATCGAGCAGCGCGGGCACCCGGTATGGGTGGAGGTGGATCTGGCTGCGATCCGCCACAACGTTGCGATACTGCGCGGACTCGCTCCTTCGTCCGAGGTCATGGGCGTAGTCAAGGGATATGCCTACGGGCACGGCAACCCCGCCTCGGCGCAGGCGATGCTCGACGGAGGGGCCACGCGCCTCGGAGTTGCGAGAGTGGCCGAGGCGCTTCATCTCAGAGAGGCGGGGATCAGCGCTCCCATTCACCTCTTCACGGAGCCGCCGCCGCAGGCGGTCGCCGCCTTGCTTGATCACGAGATAACGCCGACCGTCTATACGAAGACTTTCGCGTTCGGCCTGGCGGAGGCCGCGTCGCAGCGGGGCCTCAGGGTCGGCGTGCATCTGAAGCTCGACACCGGTATGAATCGCGTGGGCGTCCCGTTGGATGCGGCCGACGACCTTGTCCGTACACTCCGGAGGCTCGACGGTCTGTGGATCGAGGGCCTGTGGAGTCACTTCGCCACTGCCGACGTTATAGGTCATCCCTTCGTCAAGGAGCAGCTCAACCGCTTCTGGGGGCTGGCCGAACGGCTCCAGAAGTCCGGCATGGATCCGCCCATCAAGCACATCGCCAACTCGGCTGCCACGATGTCGATGCCCGAGAGCCAGCTCGACCTCGTTCGATGTGGAATCGCCTGTTACGGGCTGTGGCCTGCGCCGGCTTTCCGGGGGACGGCCGACCTCCGTCCGGCACTCTCGCTGAGGGCGCGCGTGGGTCTGGTGAAGCTGGTGGAGGCCGGGGGGGCACTGTCATATGGGCTTTCCTACGGGTTGCGGGAGACGAGCCGTGTCGTCACGGTCCCGGCCGGCTACGCGGATGGGTACGACCGTGGGTTCTCCGCAACGGCCGACGTTCTGCTCCGTGGGCGGCGTTATCGAGTGTCGGGCGCGGTGTGTATGGACCAGTTCATGGTCGACGTGGGCTCCGCCGAGGTCGAGGCAGGAGACGACGCCACACTGATCGGCAAGCAGGGCTCAGAGCACATCACGGCAGAGGAGCTTGGTTCTAGGATCGGTACGATCAATTACGAGATAACATCGCGCATTCCCTCGCGAGTTCCGCGCCTGTATCTCAACGAGCAGCGCGCAACAAGAGCCGAGGGACTACCGAGCGAAACAAAAAGAGAGGCCGGCACATGAAAGATCAGCGCGCAGAGAAGCTCGCCGAGATTCTGGTGGCGTATTCGACCAAGGTCCAAGCCGGGGAGCTCGTGAGCATTCGAGGGCCCCATGTGGCCGAGCCGTTGCTACTGGCACTCTACAACCGGTGTCTGGACGCAGGCGCCCACCCCCTCCTGCGTCCCTCGCTGCCCGAAGCCACCCCGGCCTTCTACCGCAACGCATCCGAGGAGCAGCTCCAGTATGTCTGGGAGACGGACCGCTGGCTGATCGAGAACCTCGATGTGACTTTCAACGTCATCGCCGAAACCAACACGCGCCAGCTCTCGCGCGTCGATCCCGCTCGGCAGGTCCTCGTTTCGAAGTCTCGTAAGCCGCTCACGGATGTCTTCTTCAAGCGGTCTGCCGCTGGGGAATTGCGTTGGAACGTGACGTTGTTTCCCACCGAGGCTCACGCTATGGAAGCGCAGATGAGCCTTGCCGAGTATGAGGACTTCTATTACGGCGCCTGCTTGGTAGACGCAAAGGATCCAGTCGCCAAGTGGCGGAATGTCGCCGAGCGCCACGCCCGAATGATCGAATGGATGCAGGGGCGCAACGAGGTTCACATCGAAGGCGAGGGCACCGATCTGATCCTCGAGGTGGGGGGACGGACTTTTATCCCGGCCAACGGCGAATGCAATTTCCCCGACGGCGAGATCTTCACCGGCCCCATCGAGACCAAGACCCGCGGCGTAGTCAGCTTCAGCTACCCCGCTCTCTACGGGGGCCAGTCCGTCGAGGGGATCGAACTCGAGTTCGAGGAAGGAAAGGTCGTGAAAGCTTCGGCGGAGAAGAACGAGGACTTTCTCGTCTCCAAGCTCGATACCGACGAGGGCTCACGCACCCTGGGCGAGTTGGGCATCGGCACGAACTTCGGCATCCCCTCCTTCACCGGAGAGATCCTGCTGGACGAGAAGATCGGAGGCACCGTCCACCTCGCCATCGGTGCGTCTTATCCTGAATCGGGCGGGACCAACGAATCTGTGGTGCACTGGGACATGGTGTGCGACCTCCGAGACGGAGGCCGCATCACGGTCGACGGTGAAGTCTTGATGGAGAACGGTAAGTTCACCGTCGTCTGACGGTGAGTAGTGGCTTTTGCAGCATTTATCCACCGCTCGGCAGTTGTTCGACCGCCGAATGGCCGTCAACCGGAGGTTGACCCTCCCGCCGCCGTGGCTCTACCCTGACCTCAGATACCAACGTCACGGATGGAGCAGTCATGCCGAATGCCCCCAGCACTCCGGCGCTCATCGACATCGATGTGGTGCGCGCTGCCGCCCTGTCGTGTACCAAGTGCCGGCTCGCCGCCGGCCGGACCCAGGTGGTGTGGGCGGCCGGCAATCTGGAGGCCGACCTCTTGTTCATTGGAGAGGCGCCCGGCTTCCACGAAGATCGTGAAGGCGAGCCGTTCGTGGGGGCCGCGGGTCAATTGCTGGACAAGTTGTTGGGCGAGATAGGACTTGATCGGACGAAGGCCGCGATCGTCAACGTGATCAAGTGCCGGCCCCCCTCCAACCGCGACCCGCAAGAGGATGAGATAGACGCTTGCCGCCCCTATCTGCAGGCCCAGATAGACCACATGGCACCGCGTGTGATCGTTACCCTGGGAAACTTCGCGACCAGGTTCATCCTCGAGTCAAGCGTCGGAATCACACGAGCCCGGGGCCGCAAGTACCGACGGGGGGAGGCGACGGTCGTACCAACCTTCCACCCGGCCGCGGCGCTTCGAGGCGGTCGCTTCGGCGGAATCAGCCCGATCGATGCGATCCGTCAAGACTTCCGCGTGGTCAGAGCCGTTCTCGACGAGCCTCCGCCCCAGTCGCGGCACCCCGTCGAAGAAGTTGTCGCCGCTTCGGAGCAGCTCGACCTCTTCTAGAGAGCCATGAACCGGGTACTCACCGTTTCGAGCAACTCACCAAAGGAGACCCGCATCTTGGGCACGTCCCTGGCCCCCGTCCTGCTTCCCGGGGACGTGGTCACTCTCTCTGGTGACCTTGGCGCGGGTAAGACGACGTTCGTGCAAGGGGTTGCATCGGCTCTCGGAGTCACGGTTCAGGTGACGAGCCCGACCTTCGTGATAATCCATCACTACGAGGGCCGCTTTCCGGTCGTCCATATGGACGTCTATCGCCTCGACTACATCCAGGAGGTTCTGGACCTTGGTTTCGAGGAGCTGCTTCAGCCCGACGCAGTCATGTTGGTCGAGTGGGGAGAGGCCCTCTCCCCCCTTCTCCCACGCCGCTATCTAGACGTCGAGATCAAGCTAACGGACGACGGGCCGGCCGATTCGCGCATATTCGCCTTTCAGACCGTCGGCCGGGAGTGGGGGCGCAAGCTCGAGCGCGTGAGAGTGACCGGCGAAGCGCTGCTGGACGCGGCGTCGGCAGAGGGTTCCGGCGGATCTCGGTTTTCGTACGAGTCCGGCCCCCGGACACGCGACCATGGGTCGGGAGCGGACGAGAAGGACGCGGAGGCCTGATGCTGGTCCTCGGGATCGAAACCTCGACCCCACAAGCGAGTGTGGCCCTCGGCTCCGACCAGGGCGTGATCGCGAGCGCGCTCGTGGCGAGGGGGGCCACTTACAACGAGTTCCTGCTGCCCGCGATCACATTCTGCCTGAACTGCTCCGGTTCGGACTGGCGCAATCTCACCGGCGTGGCCGTGGGTTTGGGCCCGGGACTGTACACGGGCATGCGCGTGGGGGTATCGACGGCCAAGGCGCTGGCTCAGGCATTGGCGGTTCCGATCGTGGGCATTGCCAGCCTCGATCTGCTCGCCTATGAGGTTCGCTACTCACCGAAGACCATCTGCGCGGTCCTCGACGCACGGCGCTCGGAGGTCTTTCACGCCTTCTACCGGACCTCGCCCGGAGGGATCCAGAGGATGACCGAGTACAGGGTGGAGAAGCCGGGTCAGCTCGCCGTGGGCATCGGCTCCCGTCCCGAGGAGGTCCTCATGGTCGGCAACGGAGCGCTGCTCTACCGCGACGAGTTCGAGGAGCTCGGCTCGGTGGCCGAGGTCGGAACGATGAGCCATGCCTTCCCCGACGCGCGCTCGCTGGTCGAGCTCGCCGTTCCGCGCCTGATTCGAGAAGAGTTCGATTCACTGTTCGAGCTGCAACCTCTGTACTTGAGGCGATCCGCCAAACGCATTCAGTGGGATCGGATTCGCCAGGCCAGGAGCGCCTCTTGAGCGCCGTGGCTCGCATACCTCAGGAAGGGACGGGTGACGTCGAGCTCATCCGGATGAGGCGACGTCACTTGCGCCGGATTCTGGCAATCGAGGGCCGCGTTTACCCGCGCCCGTGGAGTGCCTCGTTGTTCCTCTCCGAGTTGGCCCAGCGTTCATCGCGCAGCTATCTCGTGGTCCGGATGCACGGGTTGGTGGTGGGTTACGCAGGGATGATGTTCGCCGGGCGTGAGGCGCACGTCACCAACATTGCCGTTGACCCCGACTGGCACGGTCGCAAGATCGGCACACGCCTTCTATTGGCGCTGGTGACCGAGGCTCTCGCCCGGGGCTCCACCCAGATTTCCTTGGAGGTCCGAGTAACGAACGCAGCGGCCCAGTCGATGTACGACAAGTTTGGGTTCGAGGTGACGGGCGTGCGCAAGGGTTACTACATCGAGACCAACGAGGACGCCTACGTGATGGTTGTTGCAAGTCCCCTCTCCACCGAGTACCGAGAGCGGTTGCAGACAATCAGAGCCGAGCTCGAGCCGCCTCGCGATGAACGAGCGCCTTGATCGCCACAATTCCACCACAGTGAGCACTACCGGATGACGGACACGATTGCGACTGCCCCAGCGGTCGCTACTGCACCTCGTGCCCTCCAGAAGTGGGACGACCGTGTCCTGGTCCTGGGTATCGAAACCTCCTGTGACGAGACTTCTGCGGCCGTGGTCAAGGGGGGCCGCGAGATCCTCTCCAACGTCGTGGCGTCCCAGACGGAGCTCCATCGAGAGTACGGAGGCATCGTTCCCGAGATCGCAGCGCGCGCCCACATCGAGGCGCTCACCCCCGTCATCGCCGAAGCGCTGGTGCTCGCCGACGTGACTTTTTGGGATCTCGATGCAGTAGCCGCGACCGTGGGGCCCGGACTCGTGGGGTCCCTTCTCATCGGGATCGCCGAGGGCAAGTCCATAGCCGCAGCCCTGGGCTTGCCGTTCATAGGGGTCAACCATCTCGAGGGCCATATCTACTCTAATCTGCTGGTAGATCCGGCGGCGCGCTGGCCGGCCCTCTGTCTCATCGTCTCCGGCGGACACACCCTGATTGTCGACGTGTCGGGTCACGCTCGCTACGAGATCCTCGGCCGAACTCTCGATGACGCCGCAGGAGAGGCTTTCGACAAGGTTGCACGCTTCCTGGGTCTCGACTATCCGGGGGGGCCGGAGATTGATCGACTGTCGTTGTTGGGCGATCCGGAGGCGGTCCGTTTTCCGCGAGCGATGCTCAATCAGGACGGTCTCGACGTTTCCTACTCGGGCCTCAAGACGGCGGTAATCAACTACGTCAGGGGTCGGGAGAAAGCCGGCGCGCAGATATCGGTCCCCGACGTTGCCGCCTCATTTCAGCAGGCGGTGGTCGACGTCCAGGTGGCCAAGACGATGACTGCGGCGGAGCGCACCGGGGCGAGTCGCGTCTGCATGTGCGGAGGAGTCGCCGCCAACTCGGGGCTGCGCCGAGGCATGGAGGCGGCCTGTAAGGAGCGGGGGCTGGAGCTCACTGTGCCGCCCCTCGATTTGTGCACCGACAACGCGGCAATGATCGCAGCGTGCGGAACCGAGATGCTGAGGGCGGGGGAGCTTTCGGGCCTCGACGCGGCCCCCGATCCCAACCTGCCGCTGGCCCGCTGACCCGGGCGCGCTCCTCTGCGCAGGACTCCACGCACGTTGAACCAAGCTTCGCGGGCCCAGCGCTGGACGTCGTGGTGGGCAAATGTCCTCGGTCCGCTTCTACCCTGCCTTTCGTGTGGGTAGGTGTCCTCGTTCCGCATTTAGCCCCTCTCTCCTCCCGAGGAGCCCCTAGAGTGCGGGCGGTGATCCGGACACAACCAGACCTGAGAGTCGCCCGGCGCCTGCTTTGCGTGGTGTTCTTCTGCCACGGTGCGGTCGCCGGAAGCTGGGCGGCGCGCATCCCTTCGATCAAAGCGGCCCTCGACCTCACCGAAGGCGAGCTCGGACTTGCCCTCGTCGGCGCCGCCTTCGGAACCCTGTGCTCACTTCCTGTGGCTGGAGCCGCAAGCGCACGTGCGGGAACCCTGCGGGTGACGCGAATCGGAGCGTTCGCGTTTCCGCTCACGCTCGCGCTTCCGGCACTGGCCGGGAGCCTGCCGGCCTTGTTCGGCGCGCTGGCGCTTCTGGGGGCGTCGGGGGCCTTTATGGACGTCTCCATGAACGCTTACGGGGTCGATGTCGAGCGTCGCTACGAGCGACCGATTCTGTCGAGCTTTCACGGACTGTGGAGTCTGGGCGCCTTCGCCGGAGCCTCGCTCGCCGGCATTGCCGCGGCCGCAGGCTGGAGCAGCGCCGCCCATCTGGGAGCGGGAGCGCTGCTGCTGATGTCTGGGGCCGTGCTCGCCGCCGGGCGCCTCCCCCGGCTCGACGCCGACGAGGCGAGGGAGCGTCCCCCCGCCTTCGCCCGCCCCACCAAGCGCCTCGCCGCACTCGGAGCGATCGCGTTCTGCGCGGTGCTGGGCGAGGGCAGCGCATTCGACTGGAGTGGGGTCTATCTCAGAGAGTCGTTGGGCTCCTCCGAAGCTCTTGCAACCGCGGGGCTGACCGCCTTTGCCCTGGTGATGGCCGGGGGTCGATTCGTGGGCGACCGTTTGACGGAGCGCTGGGGACGGGTGCGCCTGGTGCGGAACTCCTCGCTGATTGCAGCAGTGGGAATGTGCGTCGCCGTGGTGACGCAGGATGCGACGATCGCAGTGGTGGGCTTCGGTCTGCTGGGCGGGGGGTTGTCCTGCATCGTGCCGGCGATGTTCGCCAGCGCAGGCCACGGCGAAGGGGGGCCGGGCATCGCCGCCGTCGGCACCCTCAGTTACATGGGCTTCTTCCTCGGCCCCCCGGCAGTCGGTGGATTGGCCGAGCTCATAGGGCTGGGCGGGGGTCTCGCCGTGGTCGCCGCAGGCCTTCTGTGCGTGCCGCTCCTGCTCCGGACGGCGCGCGCTGCGGTCGGTTGACCGGGCTCGCCGAGGCGGTTAGGCTGGCACTCGAACAGGTGGAGTGCTAATTACTAGGTGTTCAGGAGGTCAGGGCATGGCAACAGCAACAAAGACGATCAAGCCACTCGAGGACCGGATTTTGGTGCGTCCTGAGGAAGGCGAGGAAACCACTGCGTCTGGAATCGTGATTCCCGACACGGCTAAGGAGAAGCCTCAGGAGGGCACCGTTCTCGCTATCGGCCCGGGCAAGCGCTCCGAGCAGGGCGAGCTCATTCCGATGGACGTATCAGAGGGCGACCGCGTCATCTACTCCAAGTACGGCGGCACCGACATCAAGCTCGACGGCGAGGACCTTTTGATCCTGTCCTCCCGGGACGTGCTAGCAATCGTCGGCTGATCGGGAGCGACTCAGAATCTGCGTGGGGGGCCGCAATGGCCCTACACGCGCGACCGCCCATCATTTTCAATTCCAGTTAGAGGTCTAGAAGGGAAGGTTCATGTCTAAGCTGATCAAGTTCGATGAGGAAGCCCGGCGCGGGCTCGAGGCCGGCGTCGACCGGCTGGCCAACGCCGTGCGGGTGACGCTCGGCCCCCGAGGCCGCAACGTCGTCCTCGACAAGAAGTGGGGCGCGCCTACGATCACCAACGACGGCGTCACGATCGCCAAGGAAGTCGAGCTCGAGGACCCGTGGGAGAACATGGGCGCTCAGCTCGTCAAAGAAGTCGCGTCCAAGACCAACGACGTGGCGGGAGACGGGACCACCACCGCAACCGTGCTGGCGCAGGCCATGGTCCGCGCGGGGCTGCGGCAGGTAGCCTCCGGCGCCAACCCCATGGGCCTCAAGCGGGGCATCGAGCTGGGTGTCAAGGCAGCGGTGGACTCGATTCGCTCCCAGGCTCGTGATGTCGAGGGGCGCGAGCAGATCGCCCACATCGCAGCCATCTCCGCCAATAACGACCCCGAGATCGGCGAGCTCGTCGCAGAAGCGATGGACAAGGTCGGCAAGGACGGTGTCATTACGGTCGAGGAGTCAAACACCTTCGGGTTGGAACTGGAGCTGGTCGAGGGAATGCAGTTCGACAAGGGTTACATCTCGCCTTACTTCGTCACCGACCAGGATCGCATGGAGTCGGTACTTGAAGACCCCTACGTGCTTCTGTACCAGGGCAAGATCTCAACAGTTCGTGATCTTCTGCCGGTGCTCGAGAAGGTCATGCAGTCCGGCCGCCCGTTGCTGATCATCGCCGAGGACGTCGACGGCGAGGCCCTAGCGACGCTGGTAGTCAACAAGATCCGCGGCACCTTCAAGGCCGCTGCCGTTAAGGCCCCCGGGTTCGGCGACCGGCGCAAGGCGATGCTGCAAGACATGGCGATCCTCACCGGTGGCCAAGTCATCTCCGAGGAGATAGGCCTCAAGCTCGAGAGCGCCCGCCTGGACATGCTGGGCCGCGCCCGCAAGATCGTCGTCACGAAGGACGACACGACGGTCGTCGAGGGCGACGGCGAGGCGTCCGACATCAAGGGGCGCGTCGACCAGATCCGGGCCGAGATCGAGCGCACCGATTCCGATTGGGACCGGGAAAAGCTTCAGGAGCGGCTTGCCAAGCTGGCAGGTGGAGTGGCGGTACTGAAGGTCGGCGCCGCCACCGAGGTCGAGCTCAAGGAGAAGAAGCACCGCATCGAGGACTCGGTTAGCGCAACTCGGGCCGCGGTCGAGGAAGGCGTCGTCGCAGGTGGCGGCACCACTTTGCTGCGGGCGCGGGAGGCGGTCGAGGCTCTCGAGCTCACGGGTGACGAAGCCGCCGGAGCCAAAGTCGTCATATCGGCTCTCAAGATGCCGCTGTGGTGGATCGCCCAGAACGCCGGATTCGAAGGCGGAGTGGTCGTCGAGCGAGTGCTCTCGGAGAAGCCCGGCCACGGCCTCAACGCGGCCACCGGCGAATACGGCGACCTTTTCGTCGAGGGCATCATCGACCCCGCGCGCGTTACGCGTTCGGGACTCGAGAACGCAGCTTCCATCGCTGCGCTGATGCTGACGACCGAGGCCTCCGTGGTCGATAAGCCCGAGGAGGAAGACCCCGCGGCGGCCCAAGCCGGCCACGCCCACGGCGGTATGGGTGGCATGGGCGGCGGAATGGGTGGCATGGGCGGCATGATGTAAGCAAGCAGTAAAACCCCGTGCCGAGTGGTCGTTGAATATCGCAACGCCACTCGGCAAGGGGGGCGGACACGGGCCCCGGTGCGGAGCTAGGCCTACGGCAGGTAGGACATCGGATCGACCGGGTTACCGCCGAGGTGTACCTCGAAGTGGAGGTGATCTCCGTAGCAGTTGCCGGTGCAACCCACGTAGCCGATGAGGTCTCCCTGCTCGACGCTGCCAGAGGTTTCGGCAAAGCTCGACATGTGGGCGTAGAGGGTCGAGAGGCCGCCTCCGTGGTCGAGGATCACCACGTTGCCGTAACCGCTCATTCCGGACCCCGCGTATATGGGCACCCCACTCTTGGCCGCCGCGATCGGCTGCCCGGTGTACCCGTTGATGTCGATGCCGGCGTGCAAGCGGCCCCAGCGCTCGCCGAACGGCGACGTAACGCCTCCGTTGAGCGGCCAGATGAAGCCCTCAGAAGAGATGCCCAGGGCGGCCAGCTCTGCCCCCACTTTCGCGGTCAGGATCTTCTGTCTGATTTCGGCGGCCGCGCCCTCGAGGTGGCGTTCGGTTTCCTTGTGGTCGCGGAGCTTCCTCTTGAGCTCTGAAAAGGCGTTAGAGATCATCTTCTCGTTCGATGCGAGAGTACTCTTCAGCCGCGTCTGATTCGCCTTGCTCTCATTGAGCCGGGCCTCCATGTCGAACAAGGTCCTGTATTCCTGACGAACCTGGGTCTGCAGGCGCCCAAAGCGGATCAAGGCCCCGGTGTTCTCTGCGGCTGCGGCCCCCAGCAGCTCGACGCGCGAGTTGAGCTCGCCGAGGGAGCTGGAGGTGAGAAGCGCATCCAGGGCATCGGTGCTCCCGGCTTTGTAGAGGGCAACTGCTTGCTCGGCGGCCAGGTTCTCTACGCGGTCGATCTCGCGCTGGATAGATCGAATACGAGCGTGAGCGCTTCGAACCGAAGAAGAGACTCGGCCGATTTCGGAATCGAGCCTGTTGAGCGCGATCTGTGTCTCGGTGATTCTGAGATTGAGCCGATCGATCTGCCTCTTGAGCGAAGCGGCTCGCGTGGAGTCGTGATCGATGAAGCCTCGGACCTGCGCGAGCCTATGTTTAGTCTCCCTCAGCTCCCCACGGGGGCCGGCCCAGGAGGCGAGCGAAGGGACCAGCAGGGTGCCGACGGCAACGCCGGCTGCCAGCATGTGCGAAAACCTCTGCCCCAATAAAGCTCCTTGTCGAGCAACACGAGCCCACACTTGTCCGCGCGCGGTGAACCGGCATAGCGCGTCAGAAAGCTGGTTCCACCCCCTAAAAAAGCCCCAGGGTAGGTCGCAGGCATCGTCCCACAGGGCGAAGCGTGTGGCAATAGGACCTCGCGAACAAATCGGTGGGCGGCCTCTTGCTGTCCCTCGACCGGGGGTGCTAGCGTCGGTGGTGCACCCGTTGAGCCGTAAACCGGCTTCGGTCGGGATGAAGGTTCGGCGGGTACATTTCTTTTACCTCTTCTCAGCCCTCGTGGCTCGAACCCTTGCCCGTCGCCCACGCCACAGGTGGTTTCGGCCGCAATGCTCGAGAGCCAATTGCCCAGCCCGCCTCGACCGCCGACCCCACCTGGTAGACTCAGAGTGCTATAGGAGTGTGCCGGGCCGCAACATTCGAGTCCTCGGCCCCAATCGAGGCGCCTCCTGCCCCGTTCCACTGAGGCAACCTAGTCTGTAGAGGAGAGAATCATGCCCAATTCGCTCAAGGACGTGCCCGGCTTCGCCCCCCACGGCGGCGCCCTCGAGATCAGGGCTGCGGCCCCCGACGAGAGCGCCGCGCTGGCAAAGGAAGCGTCCGCGCTACCTACCATCCAGGCGACCTCTCGGCGAGTGCTCTCCGATCTCGAGCTCCTGGCAGTCGGCGCGGTGTCGCCGAACCGGGGCTTCATGACCGAGGCCGACTACCTTCCGGTGGTGGACGACATGCGCCTCGCCTCCGGGCTTCCATGGAGCCTTCCGATCACGCTGTCGGCCACCGATGCCGAGGCGAAGACCCTGAAGAAGGGCAAGCGAGCCGCGATCCTCCACGAGGGCAGGGCCGTGGCCGTCATCGAGGTCGAGGACGTCTTTTCCTACGACCCCTCGGCGGAGGCAGAGAAGACCTATCGGACCACCGACGACAAGCACCCCGGCGCTGCCCACCTCTATGCGCAGGGGCCCGTCTACGTGGGCGGCGAGGTCACCGTTCTCGAGAACGTCTTCGCGCACGAGTTCGCCCAATACCGGCTCACGCCCCTGCAGCTGCGCGAGAAGATCGCCGAGCGCGGCTGGACCACGGTCGTGGCCTTTCAGACCCGAAACCCAATTCACAGGGCGCACGAGTACCTGACCAAGTGCGCCCTCGAGATCGTCGACGGCCTCGTCATCCACCCGCTGGTCGGGGGGACCAAGGGCGACGACATCCCCGCCGAGACTCGCATGCAGTGCTACGAGGTCCTAATGGAGAACTACTACCCGCGCGACCGCGTGATCCTGTCTGTGTTCCCCGCCGCCATGCGCTATGCGGGGCCGCGAGAGGCGATTTGGCACTCGTTGCTGCGCAAGAACTACGGAATGACTCACTTCATCGTGGGAAGAGACCACGCGGGCGTGGGGGACTACTACGGGACCTACGACGCGCAGAAGATATTTGACGAGTTCGAGACCGGCGAGCTGGGTATCTGGCCGTTGAAGTTCGAGCATTCGTTCTTCTGCAAGGCGTGCGAGGGAATGGCATCGGGCAAGACGTGCCCGCACGGCAAAGACCAGCACGTGCATCTCTCTGGAACTCAGGTGCGGAGCATGCTGCTCGAAGGCAAAGAGCCGCCCGCGGAGTTCTCGCGGCCCGAAGTAGCTCGCATCTTGATCGAAGCCGAACGCAACCGCGCTTAAGGGGGTTCAAGTGGGTCTGCTGGACAAGATCAAGAAGAAGGCGACGGATCTGTCTCAGTCTTCTCAGCCCTCTGAGAAGGAACGAGCGGTTCCCCAGACGGCGGCGCGAGGAAGAGTCATGGTCATCGGCCTCGATTGTGCTCCGCCGCGTCACATCTTCGATGAGTACGCCGATGACATTCCCAACCTCACGAAGCTGCGGGAGAATGGGTTGTGGGGCCCGCTCGAGTCCATCACTCCGCCCATCACCGTGCCCGCGTGGATGTGCATGATGACGTCGAAGGATCCCGGCACGCTGGGCATTTACGGGTTCAGAAATCGCAAGGACCACACCTACGATGGACTCTCGTTTGCGACCTCATGGGCGGTCAAGGAACGCACTGTGTGGGATATCTTGTCCGACGCCGGCAAGGATTCCATCGTCATGTCGGTGCCGCCCTCGTACCCACCGAAGCCATTGCGCGGAATTCAGATCGGCTGCTTTCTCACCCCCAACGACAATGCGGAGTACACCTATCCGAAGGAGATCAAAGCCGAGCTCAAAGAGAACGTCGGCGAGTACATCTTCGACGTTCGCAACTTCCGTACCGACAATACGCAGTACATCCTCGACGAGTCCTATCGGATGACCGAACAGAAGTTCAAGGCAGCGGACTACTTACTGTCGCACAAGCCGTGGGACTTCTTCATGGTGGTCGAGATGGGCCCCGACCGTCTCAACCACGGCATTTGGTCCTATATAGACCCACAGCATCCCCGGCACAAGCCGAACAATCCCTATCAAGAGTCACTGCGTGACTACTATCGCTTTCTTGATGGAAAGATCGGCGAGTTGCTCCGCCATGCGGACGACGACACGACAGTGCTTGTGGTCTCAGACCACGGGGCCAAGGCGATGGTAGGCGGCGTGTGCTTCAACGAATGGCTGAGGAGCGAGGGTTATCTCTCGTTCACGGGTGAGATTCCCGAGGGACTTACTCCTGTCGACAAGCTCGACATCGACTGGTCGAAGACGACTGCGTGGGGTGACGGTGGGTACTACGGGCGTCTGTTCCTGAACGTCGAAGGGCGCGAGCCGGACGGGATCGTGCCTGCCAACCGCTACGAGGAGACGCGGGACGAGCTGATCAGGAAGATCGAGTCGATGGTGGACCATGACGGAAACCCCATGGAAAACAGGGCGTTGAAGCCTGAAGAGATATATCAGCAGAACAACGGCGTGGCTCCGGATCTCATCGTGATCTTCGGCGAGTTAAAGTGGCGTTCAGTCGGGTCGTTGGGTCACGGATCGATCTACACGTTCGAGAACGACACCGGCCCCGACGAGGCAAACCACGCCGAGCAGGGCATCTTCATCATGAACAACGCTCCCGGCCAGGAAACGGGGCCGAAGGAGGGTCTGCATTTGTGGGACGTCCATTCGACGATCCTCGACTTGTTCGGTCTCGAGCCCGCCCCAGGCGCTCTCGGGACCTCTGTGCTTAAGAAATGACCCAGGCCCTCGATCGTCCGAGGGAGAGAGGAACAACGACATGAGGCAAGCGAACCGCGAGCGCGGATGCGTCATTTGGTTCACCGGGCTGTCGGGATCGGGGAAGACTACGATCGCGCAGATCGTGGAACACAAGCTGCTCGACGGCGACGTGCCGATTGAGATCCTCGACGGCGACGTCGTCCGGGAGAACCTGTCCAAGGGCCTTGGCTTCTCCAAAGAGGATCGCGACATCAACATCCGCCGGATTGCATTCGTGGCTCACCTTCTGCAGCGCAATGGGGCGTTCGTGATAACTGCTGCGATTTCTCCCTATCGCTCGATCCGCAACGAGGCGCGCGGGATGATCAAGGAGTTTGTCGAGGTCTATGCTGAAGCGCCGCTGGAGGTTTGCGAGGAGCGCGATGTAAAGGGTCTGTACGCGAAGGCGCGTGCCGGCGAGATAAAGGGTTTCACGGGTATCGATGACCCCTATGAGGCTCCGAGCGCTGCCGAAGTGACGTGCAACACCGCGCAGGAATCCCCCGAGGAGTCGGCGCAGAAGGTGATCGACAAGCTCGTTGAGCTGAAGTACCTGGAGGCCTGAGCGCGTGATCGATCTTCACGCTCATACAACAGTCTCCGATGGAGGCGATTCCCCGACCGAGCTGGTTGAAAAGGCAGCGCGAGCAGGTCTCGAGGCGATCGCCGTGACCGATCACGACAACGACGCGGGCTGCGACGAAGCAGTCGAGGCAGGTCGGCGCGCGGGCATCGAGGTCGTGCGCGGAGTTGAGATCTCATGCGACGTCGAGGATCTCTCGTCACGCGGCTACCACCCCTCCGACCGCCCCACCATGCACCTCCTCGGCTACTTCATCCCAGAGCTTGACAATCCCCTGTCCGAAGCGCTGGCCGAACTCCAGTACCACAGGGCCAATCGCAACGTACTGATCGTGGAGCGAATCAACGAGCTGGGGATACCGATGACGTTCCAGGAGGTCGAGCAAGAGGCCGGCGGCCCCGGCTCCCAGATAGGGCGCCCCCACTTCGCCGCGGTGCTTGTCCGCCATGGGGCGGTTCCCGATTACCAGACTGCCTTCGACGAGTACCTCGCTAAGGGCGCCAAGGCCTACCTCAGTCGCAAGCTCTACCGGCCGTCAGACGCGATCAAGCTGATGCTGGACGCCGGAGTCGTGCCGGTCTTCGCCCACCCCTTCACTCTCAATCTGGAAGCCGACGAGCTGGCGCGTTTCACCGACGAGCTGACCGCGGCCGGCATCAAGGGGATCGAGGGGTACCACGGCGACTGGAGCGAAGAGGAGCAGGCGGCGCTGCGGGCGCTGGGACAGGAGCGCGGCTTGGTGGTGTCTGGAGGAAGCGACTATCACGGTCGTATGCGCCCGGACCGAGCGATGCCCGGAGGAAAGCGCGGCGTTCTGGCGCCCGCCGAGGCGCTCGAAGCTCTTCGCCGAGTGGCGGGCGAGCTGCGGCAAGCCGCCTGAGCACCGTGTTCATCAGCAGAGCGACGCGCCACGACCTCTCAGACATCGAGGAGCTGCTCCGGCGCCACGACTGGAAGGTGTCGGATCTAAAGGCCGGCACCTTCTTCTTTGCACGCGAAGGAGCGGTGCTCGGCTGCATCCGCTTCATCGAGGTGGCGCCGCAGGCGGTCATCGTGCAAGACATGCTGGTCGCGTCGGAGAGACGGCGACAGGGAGTTGGCGAGCAGCTGATGAGAGCGGCGATGAACAGCCGCGGCGGCACGCTCTATCTGCGTTGCTACGAGGATCTCGTTCCCTACTACGAGCGCTTCGAGTTTGCTGTGGCCGAGCACGACGATCTTCCCGAACCGGTCACAGCCTTCTTCAACGACGCCGGCCCCCTCGAAGGCCAGACCCACTACCTGAAGGCCCGCTGAGCAAGCTTTCTATGCACGCTCAGCCCCGCTGCTCAGCGGGGTCGGCTCTGCACTGAACTCGATTATCTTGGCAGCCCCCGGCGACATGAGGCTCCGTGTGTTCCTTCTCGTTTCGAAAGCGGCGGCCGCAATCGATGCACTTGAACCCATCGAACTCGGGCGGCTCCCCCAGCTGTAGTGCCAACAGAACCTCCACCGGAGTTGCGGGTCCAGCGGCGAAGTGGCGCAGGTCTCTGCCGTCATAGAACAGCCCGCTCAGGAACGCATCTGAGGCGATCTCTCTGGCCGCGGCGGGAGAGATGGGCCCGACCCCTTGGATCTTGCACACCTCGTCCTCTCTCACTTCGTTCCAGCCCCTGGTTGCGATCTCGTGTGAGACCAGCATTACTAGCTCGGGCTTTCTGGTCTTGATTGAGGTCCGGCTAGAGGAGAGCAAACAGGCGTAGGCGTCTGCGAGGCAGCGCTCGAAGGGCACCGAGCGGCCGTCCTTCTTGGGCTGAACGGAACAGGCGCCCGGCCTCGGCCCGGTTGACGAGGGGCGCTCCGACATGAGGCTCCAACAGGAGATTGATGGAGATCATGCCGAGCTCGACCCGATAGCTGCCTGGTGCTGGTGCTCGGCCAGGCCCCGGTGCTGCTCGGCCTCGAGGACGAGCTTTCTCGACCTCTCTCTGAGCGTCTGGAAGGACTCCTCCTGGGCCAGCTTCAAGAGCTCGGTCGATGGCCTGGGGAGCGTTCTCCGCTGTGGCGATCTCCGCTGCCTGATCTAAGGAGAGCTCGCCCGATTTGAACGCGGCTCGAACCTCGTCGGCCGACTTCAAGGAGTTTCCGGTGCCCACCTCGGCCTTCGCCTTGCCCAGGGACACCCCGGTTGTGCGCGCCACCACCGCAGCGTC